>Ga0070735_10000270_pt1 | contig 61945 bp, 55 predicted proteins | sample Coa_R1_FD_66443 | JGI IMG/M metagenome (GOLD analysis project Ga0070735, IMG submission 66443) | Surface soil microbial communities from Centralia Pennsylvania, which are recovering from an underground coalmine fire - Coalmine... | ecosystem: Environmental > Terrestrial > Soil > Unclassified ...
ACGGGTTTGGGGCTTGCGATTGCCAAGGGCGCGCTCGAGCGCGCCGGCGGAAGCGCTGAACTGGATACCGGACCCGGCCGCGGCACGAGCGTCCGCCTGCGCTTGCCTCGCTCGAAACCGCCGCCCGCATTGTAGTAAAATAGCTGCCATGAAGAAGTACGCCGCCGCACTGATTGCCTTCGCGCTTGCGGCGCTGCCGCTTGCTACCCAGGCCGATCCGAGCATGCGGGTCAATCGCGTGATCGTCAGTAATGCGCTCCAGCAGCAGTTGCAGAATCAGCTCAACGTGCAGCAAACGCAGCTGCAGCTGCGGCAAAATCTGCAGCAGTTGAACCTGCAGACTCAGATGCAGCAGAACAGCTCGACCATGCAATACTTGCTGCTCCAGCAGCAGATCTATCTGCTGCGGCTCGAACAGATCCAGGAACGCGCTCTGCAACACTCATCGCATTCTCATAAAGCGCACCACGGCTCGTAGCCGATATCAGAAACTTCTCTGGATTGGGGCGTACGCTCGATGCATGAACAAGCATCTCGTGCGCTCCGGCGTCATCGCAATCTCGCTCAGCGCCGTTCTCGCATCGGCCTTCATCGCAAAGCCGGTGCCGGCGCGTGCGGACACGACCACGCAGGACATTCTCTACGGTGCCGCAGCGGCTGCGGCGGCGTTCACCCTCTACAACGTCGAACACAAGCATCAACTCGCAAATTCGATGGAAGGCTATCTGCCGGACGGTTCGGTCGTCTATCAAGACGGGCACGTCGTCTCGCCGAACGGCTACTCCTGGTACCCCGGCAATAACGGCCAAACCGTGGCGTGCAGCAATCAATACTGCACCATCAGCGGCGGCAACGGGTACGGCTACGGCTACAACAATGGCTACGGCTACAACAACGGCTACGGCTACAACAACGGCTACGGCTACAACAACGGGTACAACGGCAGCGCCTACAGCCGGCGCACCGTTTACAACAACCGCACGGCGTACAACAACCGCGCCGGGTACACCAACGCCCAAATCTACGCGCGTCGAGCCCAGAACAACCGTCGCGACAACAATGGCGATCGGGACCACGATGGCCACTAGGCTAGCGTTTATCGACTAGCGCTTCGACTGCGCGGAAAATGCGCGGAACGTACCGGTGCTTGTAGGAATCCGCCGGCTCGCGGCAATGTACGAGCATCGCGGTATCCGCTTCAAACACCAGTACGTTTCCGTCGCGCAGCAGTGCGCAATCCACGCCGAAGTAGTCTAAGCCTAGCGCCTGCGCCATCTCGGTGAAGGTGCGAACCCAGTTCGCAAACACCGATTGCGGATCGTGCAAGAACCGTTTTTCTTCCTCGCGCATCCACTCGGTGCGTGCGGTAGGCGTCTTGATGTAGTGCACCATCCAGTCGGGTGAAATAGCCAGATGGTACGGGTACGGCACGCCGTCGACGAGAACGACGCGGTATTTGCGATAGTAGCCGTCGTCGCTTCGATAATCGACGAACGGCACGGCGTCGAAGCGCTGGTCGCGGTGTGATGCGAGATACCGCGTGAGCGTACCGACGGTATCGATCTTTTCCAAGCCGCGGCCCGCGTGCGTGTCGATTGGACGCACCAGCACTGGAAATTCATTCCAAGCGGCGAGCTCGTCGCGTGACGCGCGCCGCGTACGCGGAACGACGCATCCGAATACACCGTCAAGCGCCTGCGCAAGATTTGGTCGCGCCGTTTTCCAGAGATGCTCGGGCCGGTTCAAAACGCGTCCGGGATGCTCGTTGATGAACTGAGCCGCAAGCGCAATTGCGTCGTGTGCGCGCTCGGCCTCGCCGATTGCATTGAAGATGACGTCGTACTGCGGCAAACCTTCCGGCAGCGGATCGCCGGCGAGGTACAGACGATGCAGCGCCGCCGCTTGCGGATCGATCATGAATTCGAGCGGCGTGTTTTGCGGCCAAGGCATGGGCGCGTTCAATACCAGGACGCTGCACGGCGCATTCGCTGAGCGCGGCCACGGGCCGTACAAGCGCTTCTGTGAAAACGCCTGCGTGCGGTACGCGGCCGATGCGGCGGCGTCGTTCACGTCCCACAGCAGTTCGGAAAGCGCGAGCGCCGCGTCGGGCTGCTCGGGATCGATGTCGAGCGCGCGGCGATATGCCGGTATTGCAAGCAGCGTTTGATTCTGCCGCGCGAGCACGTTCGCAAGCGCCGCATATGCTCGAGCAAGCGCCGGATCCAGACGCACCGCCTCTTCGAGCAGCGCACGGGCGCTTTCGATATTGGGAAACGGCGGCGCCGAGCCGTAGCACAGCGCGTATGCCGCGATCTCGGGTTCGATGTCGAGTGCTTGTTGAAGACGTTCCCGCGCAAGCACCGGATCGGGCCGCAGCGCCATTGCGGCATCGAGCGCCTCGCGTGCTGCCGCGTCCGAAGGATCGAGTCGAACCGCGACGTTTCCGCACGCGATTGCGGCGCCGAAATCGCCCGCAAGCCGGCACAAACGCGAGACGAGCGTCAGCGCGCTTACGTCGTGCGGCTCGCGTTCGAGATAGCGCACGCACAAGCGGAAGCTCTCGAGGAAATCTCCGCGAGCCTCCGCTTCAAGTGCGGCTTGAATGGTTACGGCGTGAGTCCGTCCACGGTGAAGGCGACGATCTCGTGCCTCTCGCGATGATTGCTCCAAAAGCGCGATCCGTCATATGCGAGCGCGCGGCCTTGGAAGTGCACGTGCGCGACGTCTTCGACTTTCGGCGATCCGTTGCGCGCGTCGATGCGTGTTAGAAAATACCGGTTCGACTCTTCATCGTCCGTGCCGAGCACGTAGAAGACCCCGCCGACGATAACGTGACCGCAGACGCCGTGCGGCGTGTCGATGACGGATCCGGGTGTGCCGTTCGGGCTGAGCGAGATGATCTTTTTGTTGTACCACTGACTGACGTAGAGGCGATCGCCGTCGAACGAAAGCTGCGATCCGGTGTCGTCGGGACAATCGATCGCATGATCGTTCTTGAAGCCGTGCCCGGGAACGTACCGGCGAATGACGCGGTGATCTTCCTCGCCCAGGGAGAGCAGCACGCGCAACTCGTCGCCCATTACCGCAACCCCGTATGGTTTGCCCGGCGCCTGCGTTTCTTCGCGCACCGTCCAATGCGCGATGTCGATCGCGTAGAGGCGGCACGTTCCCAGCGAACCCATCCACAGCACGTCGCCATCCGCGGCGAGCGCCTGCGGGCGCGGTGCGGGCGAGGGCATCCGCATGATTTCGGTGATCGTTTTCAACGTCGTATCCATGCCGGATACTTTGCACACAAACCGGCGGTTCCCGCTTGCCGGGGGGCACATCGTGTGCCGTCGCAGGCTTGCCCAAGGTGGCTGCGGTATGCCTGGGCATGAAGCGCATTGCTGCACTGATTTGTGTCACTCTTTTGGCGTTGCCGTTTGCAACGCGCGCCGCGGAAAACTCATCGGCGCAAACGTTCATGAGCAAGCTGCACTGGCGTAACGTCGGGCCGTTCATCGGCGGACGCGTCGTCGCCGTTGCAGGCGTGCCGCAAAATCCGAATTTGTTTTACATGGGCGGTGTCGACGGCGGCATTTGGAGAAGCACCGACTATGGCATACGCTGGGAAAACATCAGCGACGGAAAGATTCCGCTCGGCGCGGACAGCATCGGCGCTCTTGCGGTTGCGCCGTCGGATCCCAACGTGATTTACGCCGGAACGGGTGAAGGCGACCCACGCGGCACGATGGTGACGGGCATGGGGATCTACAAATCGACGGACGCCGGCAAAACGTGGAGTTACGCCGGTTTGCGCGATACACATACGGTTACGTCGATTGCCGTCGATCCGCGCGACCCGAACGTGGTGTACGTTTCCTCGCTCGGCCACGTGTTCAAGGATAATCCGGATCGCGGCATCTTCAAGACGAGCGACGGCGGCAAAACGTGGAATAAAGTGCTGTACGTCGATGCGAAGACCGGCGGTAACGTCGTCGTTATCGATCAAAAGAATCCCGATACGCTGTACGCGTCGATGTGGCAGATGTACCGGACGCCGTGGAAACTTTCGAGCGGCGGACCGGGAAGCGGCCTCTACAAGTCGACCGACGCCGGCGCGCATTGGAAGAAGATCTCCGGTAATCAGGGATTTGCACAAGGCGTGCTCGGCAAGATGAGCGTTGCGGTTTCTCCGGCCGATTCGAACGTCGTCTACGCAATCGCGCAGGCGCACGAAGGCGGCGTATTTCGCTCAAACGACGGCGGCGCGACTTGGACGCGCGTGAACAGTGAAATGAAGCTGCGTCAGCGCGCCTTTTACTACATGGACATCTTTGCCGATCCGCAAAACGCGGATACCGCGTATTCGGCGAACGTCGACGGGCTGTGGAAGTCGACGAACGGCGGCAAGACGTGGCACGTGCTGCGTCCGCCGCACGGCGACAATCACATCGTGTGGGTGAATCCGCACGACACGAACATTCTGCTCGAAGGCAACGACGGCGGCGCGACCGTTTCAACGGACGGCGGAAAAACGTGGAGCGACGAGCACAATCAGCCGACGGGACAGTTCTACCACATCTCCATCGACAACCGGTTCCCGTACCACATCTACGGCGCGCAGCAAGACGAAAGTTCGTTCGAAGGGCCGTCGGCGACGAGCGAAGGCGCGATACCAACGGGTGATTGGCACAACGTTGCCTACGGCGAAAGCACGTTCGTCGCACCCGAGCCCGGCAATCCGGACGTGACGTTCGGAAGCGGCTACTACAGCATCTTTTTGCGCTACGACGAGAAGACGGGCCAATATCGCAGCGTAAGCCCGTGGCCGAATTATCTCGAAGGCTCGACGAGCGGCGAGCAAAAGTACCGCTTTGCATGGACGCACCCGGTGCTGTTCTCGCCCTCGAATCCGCACGAGCTGCTCGTGGGGGCGCAGTACGTGATGAGTACGACCGACGGTGGAACGTCGTGGAAGCAGCTCAGCCCCGATCTTACGCGCAACGACCCGTCCGTTGAAGGACCCACCGGCGGACCGGTCGAGTTGGATGAAACCGGCGCCGAAATCTATCCGTACGTTTCGGCAATCGGCGTCTCGCCGCTGAATAGTAAGCTGATCTGGGCGGGTTCTTCCGACGGCTTGGTTCACGTGACGACCGATCACGGAGCGCACTGGCACAGCATTACGCCGCCGCAACTTCCGCAGTGGGCGGAGATCAGTTCCATCGAACCATCGCATACCTCGCAAAGCAGCGCGTACCTGACGGCGCAACGCTACATGTGGGACGATTTCCGCCCGTACGTCTATCGCACGAGTGATTACGGCGCGCACTGGACGCAGATCACGGACGGACTTCCGAGCGACGAGTATGTATACGTCGTCAAACAAGATCAGCACCAGCCCAATCTGCTCTTCGCGGGTACGCGCAATACGGTGCACGTCAGCTTCGACGGCGGCAATTCGTGGCAGCCGCTGACGCTCAATTTACCGGGCGTTCAAGTGCGCGACATCGTCATCGACTCGCGTCAGGGCCAAGTCGCCGTTGCAACGCACGGGCGCTCGTTCTGGGTGCTCGACAACCTCGCGCTGCTCGAACAGATCGCGCGCGCACCGCAGCAAAGCGCGTCGTCAGCGCGCGTTTTCGCTCCGCAAACTGCATGGCTGACGCACTTGTACGGCGGCGGGTTCTTCCCGAGGCCGGACAGCGGCGAGAATCCGCCGTTCGGCGCGAGCGTGTTTTTCAACATTCCCGCGACGTACAACGGCATGACGCCCGTGTCCCTGACGTTCAGCGACGCGCGCGGAAACACGATTCGCACGTTCCGCTTGCATCTCAAGCGCAAGAGCGACACGCTGACGCAGGACATGCGTGAGAACATGTCGCCTCAGCAAATCCGAGACGCCACGCTCAACGAATCCGAGGGCATTACGGCCGGCATGAACCGCTTCCAGTGGGATCTTCGCTATCCCGATGCAACCGACGTGAACGGCTTTTACGTTCCGAGCGCAGCGGGCGGTGAAAACGATTTCCCGATTGGGCCGCAAGTCGTGCCGGGAACGTACCGCGTTACGCTGCGCTACGGCGGCAGCTCGCAGACGAAGTCGTTCACAATCGCTCTCGGGCCGAATCTCCATCCGGCACCCGGAGGTTTGGCGGCGCGCTTCGCGTTGCAGATGCAAATTCGCGATACGATCGATTCGCTGGACAGCACGATCAACGCCGCCCTCGCCGCACGCGATCGCATGGCGGACGGTGCGCGCAAGACGGCATTGGATCGGGAAATCAACCGGCTCGTAAATCTGCAAACGCATTCCAGCGAAGGCCCGCTCTCCACCGGCACGCGCACGCGCGATCACTTGGCCTATTTGCAATCCGACGTCGACATGGCGTACGCCAAGCCGACGCCGGCGCAATACGCGGTGTTCACGCAGCTTCATCGCGAAGCGATGGAAGGCCAGGCGCGGTTGCGCGACCTGATGCGTTAGCATGCACATGCGTTAACAGCGGTACTTTGTCACCCTCACCATGACATTTCGTCGTCGAGTTCGAGGACGCGCAGCAGTTTCGTTTCAGGCGGCAGTGTCTTGGCTACCGGATATTTGGCCATCCAGTCCGGACGGTCAAGCCGCTGCGCCACGGTCAGCTCCTCGAGGCCGGCGTTGATTTCGGCGATTTTCGACGTGTCGCCGTGTTTGCGAACCCACGCGAGCACTTCGTCGTCAGTGTTCGCCAGCGCGATGACGGCGCGCAGATCGTCCTCCGGGATTACCAGCGCATCCAGCATGCGCCGGCTGAACCCGTCGATTTGATAGGCGCCGAGGTTTCCGCCCGGGAGCGTCGCGCGTATCTTGTCGATGGTGCGCGCAAGCATATACAACCCGCCGAGTTCGGCGTACGGGCTGCGTGGCGGTGCTTTCGTCAAATCGAGAGATTCCATTACGTTTTCACTCCGATGCTTGCCCCTCGACTACCGCTCGGGGTGGTTCGATACCTCACCATGACAAGTATGGTTGGCAGTCCTGCGCTTGCCCCTCGACTACCGCTCGGGGTGGTTCGATACCTCACCATGACAAGTATGGTTGGCAGTCCTGCGCTTGCCCCTCGACTACGCTCGGGGTGGTTCGATACCTCACCATGACAAGTATGGTTCGCAGTCCTGCGCGCTCACCGCGCTATAACCGGAAACTTGAAACGAGACGGTATACGTGTCGGCCGCAAGTGCAACGAGCGAGTAAAAACCGCGCGCGTCGGTTGTGGTCGGCTCGGTTTGGCTGAGCGAAGCGGCGGTGACTTTCACACCCGCAATCGGCGCATTGCTTTGCGCGCTGGTGACGATGCCGCCGATCAACAAAGCGCCTGCTAGTCCGAGGATTGCGCTTACGCGCACGACAGAGTTCATGCTGCAAAGCCTCCATCGGAGACGGTACGAAGACTGTTTCAGCGCGCGAGCGTGCGTTCCCACCAGTTGAGCATGCGCGAATAGATGTCACGCCGGTGCATAATCTTGCGCGGACCGTGACGCTCGCCCGGATACACGAAATAATCGACGCGTTTGCCTGCGCGCATGAACGCGTCGAGCAGCGAGAGCGAGTTCATCAAGTGCACGTTGTCGTCGGACGTGCCTTGCAAGATCAGCAGTGAGCCGGTTAACTTACCCGCTGCGGGAATCACTGACGTGGCGACGTATGCTGCGCGCTGCTCCGACGGTTTGCCCATGTAGCGTTCGGTGTACGCCGTGTCGTAAAAGTGCCAGTCGGCCGGCGGTGCGCCCGCAATACCTGAACGGAAGACGTCCGGTGCGTGCGTCATGGTGAACGCTGTGAGGTATCCGCCGTAACTCCAGCCGGTGATTCCGAAGCGCGCGGAATCCGCGTACGGCTGTTTCTTGAGCCAGCTCGCGCCCGCCAGCTGGCCGGCCATCGCAATCAAGCCCATTTGATGATAGAACATACGCTCTGACGACGCGCGATCGATGTACGACGCCGGACCCGATATCGTAAATACCAGATAACCGTGCTGCGCGAGCAGAAATGGAAACAGCCCACCCCAACGGTTAACGGTTTCATTCGTATCGACGCCGAGCGGTCCGCCGTACGGGGTGAAGATTATTGGATAGCGTTTCGATGGATTGAAATCCGCCGGTACCACCAGCTGCGCATCGAGCGTTCCCCATTGCGAGGGAACTTCGAGCGGGCGAACCGTGCCAAGGTGAAAGCGCGAGAGATCCGGCGTTCGGAAAACGACCGCGCGCGCACCGCTGCTCAGCGAACGCCGAGCGATCACCGGCGGCGTACTGAACGACGAATCGGTTTCGATGAAGTTCGGCGCGTGCTCGGCGAGGACGACGCTATGGCTGCCGCTTCCCGGCGTGAGGTTGAGGATGCTGCCGTCTTCGAGCGAAACGCGCAGAAACGAGAGATCGCGCCGCGTCGGATACTGCGCTTGAACGTACGCGAAGCCGCTCGCGTCGTCGAGCCGCTGCACGGAAAGAACGGCGTAGTTGCCGGTGATGCGGTGCGCCGCATCGGATCCAACGTCGATTCGCCACAGCGCCTGCGTGTTTTGGCGTTCCGACAGCAAAAAGAGCGAATGCCCGTCTTTGGACCAATGCGGAACCGGCTGCACGTCGACGAATTTCGGATCCGATTCACGCATGACCGTGCGCGATGAGCCGTCACGCGAAAATGCGACCCATCGCAGGTGCTTCTGCGCGCGATCCATGATTTGGTCGAGCAGCACGCCGCCGCTGGGCGACCACGTGAACGAGAGCACGTATTCGTCGTGCGGACCGCCGTCGTACAGCAGCCGCGACTGTCTCGTCGCAACGTCGACGACGTTCAGGGAAACGCGTGCGTTTTTGTCGCCGGCCAGCGGATAGCGCTGCTCTTCCATGACACTAATGCGCGGCACATAGTTTTCGATGGGAAACGGCCGAATGGGTGACTCGTCGAATGAGAGATACGCGATGAGGTTGCCGTGCGGCGACCACGCGAATGCGTGCTCGACATCCATCTCTTCGCTATAGAGCCAGTCCGGATCGCCGTTGATGCGGGTATCGGAACCGTTGCGCGTCAGGCGCGTGACGCGCCGCGTCGAGGGATCGACGACATACAAATCGTTCTCGTGCACGTAGGCGATCCGACGGTCGTCGGGCGACCATTGCGGATCGTCCGCATCCTGCGCGAGGCGCACTTCACGTCCGGTCGCCGGTTCGATCGTTTCCAGCGAGCCCGCATTGATCAGCGCGATGCTGCGGCTGTCGTGCGACCAAACGATCTCCGCGATTTCGCGCGAGCGGGAACCGCGCTGCTCGGAACGTGCTCGAAAGAGCTGCCGGTCCGTCCCGGCGCGCATCTCGTGCAGCCACAAGACCGGCGGCGAACCTTCGTGCGTCCCGGCCATACTGTATACGTACGCCGAGCCGTTCGGTGCCCACGTGAACGCCGTGGGCGGGTTGCCGTCGACCGGATGCTGCGCGACGATGTCGTTCACCGTGAGAAGCGCGCCGAACAGAATCGCTGCGATCATTTGACCTCCCGGTACTCGCGCTCACCGCTTTGCGCGTTGTAGAACACTTCGACCATCTTGTTCGTGGACGGATCGATGAACTTTTCTCCGGTCGATTGCCACGAGCCCGACGAGCGCCGAATGCGCCCGCGATAGTGCGGTTCCAGGAATAAGCCGAGCGAGATTATCGCGCCGAGGATCAACATGTAGATTCCGGGGCCGATGAGGGCGTGAATTGCAACGATGCAGTAGATGCCGGCAGCGCACAGGGCCAAACCGATTACGGCGACCAGCGCCCGCAGCATTACATGGGCTCCAGCTTGACGGCCGTACCGTATGCGACGATCTCGCTCATGCTCGCACCAATCTCCGAGGAGTCGTAGCGCATCATCGTGATTGCGTCGGCGCCCATTGCCTGCGCGTTTTGCACGAGGCGGTCGACGGCGTGACGGCGCGCCTCTTCGAGCAGTTGCGTGTACTCCTTTATCTCGCCGCCGACGAGCGACCGCAACGACGCCATGATGTTTCCGCCCAACCCGCGGCTGCGGACGACGACGCCGAACACTTGTCCAATCGTTTGAGAAACTTTGCGCCCCGCGATATTTTCCGTGGTGGTGACGATCATTACGCTGCTCCGTTCATTGGATCGCCGCCGCAGCCGTGGCGGCGCGCAGTGCTGCATGGATTGTTTGCGGATCTTTTTCGAGTCCCGGCAAGATAGCCGCGCCGCGGCCCGTGCCGTAAAGCAGCGAGCGGTTCCACTCGCTGCCGTCACTTTGGAAAAATGCCGCTTCCGCGTTTCGCAAACGCGTTTGGTCGGCTTGCGCTCGTGTATCGTCGCCGCGCGCGACCGCGGAATCCGCATCCGCGTCAAGCGCCGTCGCCGCCGTGACGAACGCCTGCGCATCGGAAGCCAACGCGGTGACCTTTGCCTGCGTTATACGCTGCTGCACGGCGGTCGCGATATCGCTCAGGCGAATGTCCGGATACGCCGCGTTCGCTAGCCGTAATACCAGCAATCCGGTATAGCGCGCGGCGGCGTCCGCTTCGCGCATGCCCGGGTCGAGAATGCGCAGCGACGCGGGGTCGTCGTATGCGGAATGGTACGTGCCGAACGGGCCGCCGTAACCGGCGCCTGCCGCGGGCAAGCTTTCGTGATAGACGAACGCCTCATGATCGCTGCCGGCGCCGGCCGCATGTACGTCGCGCTTCGCATCTTGCGCACTCCAGTACGCCGTCAAGCTCTTTCCGTCCGGCGCGATTGCCGCATCCGCCGCTTCACGCAAAAGCCCGGCCAAATCCGGCGTGGCGTACGCGTCGAATCGCGGACCGAACGCAACTTCGTCGGTGTTGATGTATGCTACGAGACCAGTGCGCAGCTGCGCCTCGTGTTGATACACCCATTCCGCACTGCCGAAGAGATTGGTCTCTTCGCCGTCCCACGATCCGATGACGATGGTGCGGCGCGGCTTCCAACCTTGCGCCTTGAGTTTTCCGAACGCGCGTCCGAGCTGCAGCATGTCGACGCTTCCGCTGATAGGATCGACCGCTCCGTACGTCCATGCGTCGCGATGGCCGCCGACGATGACCATTTGATTCGGGTCGGTGCCGGGCATCGTTGCGATGACATCCCAAATGGGGCCGATGAAACGCTTCGACTTGATGACGAAATGCGCGCGAGCCGAGCTGCCGGTATGCACCGCCATCGCAAAGCCCGGATGCCAGTCGGACGGAACGGCCGGGCCGTCCATGACCGCGAGCAATTGCCGCGCGACCAAACCGGTTATGGGAGTTTCCGGAATCGGCGGAAGATTGATCGCTGAAAACGGCTTGTGCTTGGCGCCCGGAACCGGAATGCCGATTGCCGTCGGATCGCCCGGATCGTCGAGAAGCGTTAGCGTGTTGCGCAGCGCACCGCCGAGCGGACGATACGGCCCTTTGGGATAAACGTCGCCGTCCCAGTATCCGCCCGTCATCGGGTCGGCGAACAGCAGCACCGCCTTCGCGCCGTGCTTTGCGGCCTCATAGGCTTTACCCGTCAGGCTTCCGCCGCCGCCGATGCGCGCGACGACGATTGCGCCGCGAACGGAAACGCCCATCGCGGCGAGTTTCGCAAAGTCGTCCGGCTTGGCGTAATTCGCGTAGACGAGCGGCCCGGCAGCGTCACCGTCGACCGCGTACGCGGAATACGGCTTGCCGATCGCCGCGTGGTTTTGCGAGTACGGATCGCCGGGAACGGCGGGCTCGTACAGGTCGACGTCTTGCCGCTTCGGCGTTAGAAGCGTCAGCGTTTCAACCGTCGGATACGCGATTGCGACGTCGTACTCGACGAGTTTCGCATCCCATCCGGCCTTCGCCAACTGGTCGCGAAAGTACACCGCGGACCGCTTGTCGCCGGACTGCCCCATGCGATGCACATACGAGGCCATGCCGAGTTCGTCGCGCGTCGCCTGCCCGGCGTTCGGCGAGGAATTGATGATAGCTTCATATCCGTGCTCGGCGGCAAGCTGCGAAGGAGAAAATCCGCGAATGGTGCCGCTACTTTGACCCAAAGACGCAACGAGCAGCGCTGCGATGATGCTGCGAATCATGCACGTTAGGTACGACTCGTACGCGTATTCGCCCCGTGACTGAAAAAAGGCATCGTGTGTCATCCTGAGCTATCGAAGGATACGGCGCGCGAGCGCGCCTACATCAGGAATTTCCGGTATACGATGAAGCCGGAGCGTTCGGCGATGCCGTCGTAGAGGCGCTGCGCGACGGCGTTCGATTCATGGGTTTGCCAGTACACGCGCGCACACCCGGCGGCAGTCGCCCACGCGTACACTTCCTCGATGAGCGCGCGGCCAACGCCCTTTCCGCGCTGCGTCTGCGCGGTGAACAAGTCTTGCGGATAGCATGATGGCGCAATCGCAATGGTGCTGCGATGCAAGAGAAAATAGCGCGACCACGTCATGTCGGTGATCTCCGGCGCGAGCGCCGTCGGGACCGCTGCGGCCGTAAAAGGCGTTGTAGCCGTCCCAGAGTGGCAGCCATTGCTCGTAATCCGTTGATTTAACAGGACGGATGTTCATCGGGCATTTCCTTTCTCGGTCAGCCTCACTTCGATCTCGCCGTCGACGATGCGCACTTCATGCGCGAAGTTGCTGCGCAGCGTCATCACGTTGAATGCCGATGCGCGCGCAGCATGCAGACGGCAGAACGCCGTTCGTTCACCCGCGAAGGCGAACGGGACGAGCGGCTGCAGATCGACGCGTTCGCCGTCGGCGAATTCAAGCGTGAAGCCGGCATCCTCGGCCACGATCGTGCGTTCGTAGCCCGTATAATCGGAAAACGGGCCGTCGCGCTCGATTTCGGCGATCGAGATGCGCCATCCGAAGGGCTCGCGCCCCGGCGACTGCGCGAGCACGCGCGTCCATCCGCCGCCGTTGCGCCACGGCACTCGGCCTGAAACATCCGCCATATTCGGACGATAGTACGAATATATGGCACTTCCCCGTCTGCTGTTCTCGGCAGCCCGCAACTTCCGGCGCGCTTGGCCGCTGATGCGCGATGAGCGCGTACCGGCCGGCCTGAAAATCGCGACCGGCGCCATCGCGCTGCTCATCATTTCGCCGCTCGACGTCTTCGCCGACATTCCCGTCCTCGGGTTCCTCGACGACGCAGTGCTGCTGACGCTGCTCTGCATGTTCTTCGTCTGGCTCGCAACGCAGACCGTCGAGAAGAACGTCACGCCGCGCTCGCGGCGCGACATCGGCGGCCCGCCGATGGTGCAATAGGGCGGATTTCGCCCGACCGCGTATAATCGGCGCTTCATGAAGCGCCTGATTGCCGTAACCCTCGCGGCCGCGCTGCTCGGCGCGGCGCCCGCCGACAAACTCACGAGCAAATTGCAGTGGCGAAGCATCGGTCCGTACATCGGCGGACGCGTCGTCGCCGTCGCGGGTGTTCCAACTGAACCCGGCGTGTTCTACATGGGCGCCGTGCAAGGCGGCGTGTGGCGCAGCACCAACTACGGATTGACGTGGGAGAACATCACCGACGGCAAGCTGCCGATGAATGCATACGGCATCGGCGCGCTTGCCGTTGCTCCGTCGAATCCGAAGATCATCTACGCGGGAACGGGCGAGGCAGACATCCGCCAAGACTTTGCGCCGGGCGACGGCATCTACAAAACGATGAATGAGGGCAAGACGTGGACGTACGCGGGTTTGCGCGACACGCACATGACTACGTCGCTCGTCATCGATCCGCGCGATTCGAACGTCGTCTATGCGACGTCGATGGGTCACGTCTTCAAACCGAATCCCGAGCGCGGCGTCTTCAAAACGACCGACGGCGGCAAAACGTGGAAGAAGATACTCTTCGTCGACGATACGACGGGCGCCGCGCAAGTCGTCATGGACGCGAAGAATCCGAACGTCTTGTACGCGTCGATGTGGCAAGCGCAGCGCACGGCTTGGGGACTCACGAGCGGCGGCCCCGGCAGCGGCTTGTATAAGTCGACGGATGCGGGCGCGAACTGGACGAAGATTTCGACGAACCCCGGATTCGCGCGCGGGCTGCTCGGCAAAATCGGCGTAGCGGTTTCGGCGAGTAATCCGAACGTCGTCTACGCCATCGTGCAGGCGAAGGAAGGCGGCGTCTTTCGTTCCGCTGACGCCGGCGCGACGTGGAAGCGCATGAACGGCGAGGACAAACTGCGCCAGCGCGCGTTTTACTACATGGCAATCTTCGTCGATCCCAAGAATTCGAACGTCGCGTTCGCACCGCAAGTGGACGGTGTGTACAAAACGACTGACGCCGGCAAGACGTGGAAAGCGCTGACGCCGCCCGGCGACCATCACATCATCTGGGTCAATCCGCGCAACACCAACATCATGCTCCTCGGCAACGACGGCGGTGCGCAGGTTTCGGTGGACGGCGGCAATACGTGGAGCACCGAAAATAATCAGCCGACAGGGCAGTTCTATCACGTCGCGCTCGACGACCAATTTCCGTTTCACGTCTACGGTGCGCAGCAGGATGAAGGCGCGTACGAAGGGCCGAGCGCGTCGAACGAAGGGTTGACGCTCGGCGCGTGGCATACGGTCGCGCAAGGCGAAAGCACGTTCGTCGCGCCGCAGCCCGGCGAGCCGGGCACGACGTACGGCAGCGGGTATTACAGTTATCTTGCGCGCTTGAATACGCCGACCGGCGAGCTGAAGAACGTTTCGCCGTGGCCGCTGTACCAGTCGGGTGCGTGGAGCTCGCAATTGAAATACCGGTGGAGTTGGACGCATCCGATCTTTTTCTCGCCGGTGGATCCGCACGTACTCTTCGAAGCCTCGCAGGTCGTCATGCGAAGCGACGATTACGGACAGACCTGGAAAACCATCAGCCCCGATCTCACGCGGAACGACAAGCGAACGGAAGGGCCGAGCGGCGGACCGATCTCTCTCGACGAGACCAATGCCGAAACGTTTCCGGATATTTCCGCGCTTGCCGTGTCGCCACTCACCGGTGACGTCATGTGGGCCGGCTCGGCCGACGGTTTGGTCCATGTCACGACCGATGCAGGCGCGCATTGGCAGGTGGTCACGGCGCCGCAGATGCCGCAGTGGGCACAGATCAGCAGCATCGAGCCGTCGCACGTCAATCGAGCGGCGGCGTATCTGACGGCGAACCGCTACATGTGGGACGACTTTCACCCGTATGTGTACATGACGACGGACTACGGCGCGCACTGGACGCAAATCACGCGCGGGTTGCCGAGCGGTCAGTTCGTGTTCGTGATACGGCAGGATCCGCGGGAACCCCGTCTGCTTTTCGCCGGTACGCGCAGCACCGTGTACGCGAGCTACGACGGCGGTGCGCAGTGGCAGCCGCTTTCACTGAACTTGCCGTACGTACAGGTACGCGATCTCGCGATCGACGCGCGTGAAGGCGAACTCGTTGCGGCAACGCACGGGCGTTCATTCTGGATACTCGACAATCTGAAATTCCTCGAGCAACTTTGTCATGGTGACCCTTCGATGCCTCAGGGCAGGGCTTCGTCGAACCACCCCGAGCCTGTCGAGGGGCGCGCGTTGCTCTTTGCGCCGGAAAATGCGTGGCTTACGCATGCGTATGGCGGGGGGGCTTCAGGTTCCGGCAGCGGTGACAACCCGGACTACGGCGCCGCCGTGTTTTTCAATTTGCCGTCGAACTACGACGGCAAGACGCCGGTATCGCTTTCGTTCGAAGACGCAAGCGGAAAAACGGTGCGCAGCTTCTCGCTCCACTTGAAATCGAAGCGTGAGAAGAAGCCCTCCCCCGAAGACATCTCGGAAATGGACGACGTGCACCAAATGGCGTACGCGCTGAGCCAGGCTACTGCCGTCGAGGCCGGCATGAACCTGTTCCGGTGGGACATGCGCTACGCTCCCGCTGCGGACGTACCCGGTTTCCACCTGCCGACGTCCGACGATATCACGGACAGCCCGCAGGGACCGACGATTCTGCCCGGCACGTACACCGCCGTTCTGACCTACGGCGGTCAGACGATTCGGCAATCGTTCGACGTCGCCGTCGATCCGCGTTTGCATCCGGCGACCGATGCGCTGGCGAAGCGTTTGGCACTTGCGATGCAAATTCGCGACTCACTCAACTCGCTCGACACGGCTATCGACGATGCACTCGCTGCGCGCGCGCACGCATCCGCTGCAAAGCGCGCGCAAATCGATCGGGCCGTCGGGAACCTGATTCAGTTGAAGATCCAATCCAGCGAAGGCGACGTGATGAATGAAGTGCGGCTGCGCACTTATCTCGGGTTTTTGATGAACGAGCTGGATACGGCGTATCAGGCACCGACGCAAGCTGAGTACGCAACGTACGATCTGCTGCGATCGCAAACGGATTCGGCGGTTTCGCAGTTGCACGCGCTCATCGGACGGTAAAGAAAGAAGGAGACCCCGCCGAAGCGGGGTCTTCTTGCCGTGCGGCTATGTGGGCACTAGCTGCACTTCCCTTGCACTGTGGTGAATGTTCCTTCGAACGAGTAGACTCCACCGGTACCTTCCGACGGTGTGCGTAAGAACCAGTCGAAGAATACCAGCTCTTGCGGATGGTACGTGAAGCCGTTGTACGTAACGGTGAACGCCGTTCCAGTGAGCGGATCGCCGACTTCCAGGTTGTCCTGGCACGCGGATTGCTGGCCGACATGGCCCCATGCCGGCACGAGATTGACGGTACTATTGCTCTGCACGAACGGATCGTTGAATAGCTCACCGATCTCGTGCGTCCACGCATGAATGTCCGCGATGCCCGAGGCGGTGAACAGGCCTGGATCGGTGTAAGCGCCGATCGCATATGTTTGCGTTCCGGTCGTTCGGACGTAGGCGTTGTGGTAACCGATGACGCAGCAGCCGCCGCTTTCCGTTTCCACGATGTTGTACGAAAGCACGAGCGGTACTTCCGTCGGCGTCGCGTACTTGTTTACGATGCTTTGAATGATTGAATCAAACGTGTTGATGTCAATGCCCCAGAGCGCGTGGGCTTTGCCTGCGCAGTCCCCGGCCTCTTCTTCCGTACCCGTTGCGGTCTCGGTGAGTACGATCGGCGTCGTTTTGGTCGCAACCAACATCGTGTGATAGCCGTCGCCGTTGACGTGCGACCAGAACTCCGCGCGTTGGAACCCGTCGTTGATTTGCGCCGGACCAACGCTCACGCCGTTCGAGGTCAGCGGCACGGCGTTGAAGCTCGGTCCCTTGAAGAACCGATTCTCAACCGACACGGTATCGCCGCAGCCCGGCTTGGTCGGATCGACGGTAGTGGTGCCGAATTTCCACTTGACGACAATCGGCACGTACTTCACGTCGGTCGTAGCGGTGCTTGTCGCTGGGTTCTTTCCGACGACGTGCAGCGTATAGGTTTTGCCGTTGAGCGGCGAGGTCACCTTTCGCGTATAGAACGGAAGCGTCGTTGCCGCGAATTGCGCCGTGTCGATGTCGCCGTAGTTGATGTTCGGCGGCTTCGGCACGTAGTAGTATGCGTTCAAACGAGCATGCGGTTCAGTCGAATCCGGCTGAGCCGTTGTGCCCACGCTGCTTTGCTGTTGTGGGGCGGGCTGCGATTGCGTCGGTGTCTCTATCTGTGGCTGCGCCGGCATCGAACCGCCGCTTTGACCACCGCAAGCTGCCAAAATCGAAGAAACAAGCGCGAGCGAAGCAAGGGTTGCGAACCTTCTCACAAAGCTCTCCTTTCACTATGTTGCGTTCTCCAACGCTAATGCTCTTTGGTGTGCCTCACAAGGGAAGAAATATCTAGAGGCGGCCTCGTCACCGGCAAAAAAAAGACCCCGCCGAAGCGGGGCTTTTTTGTTTCTGAGCCTTAGGAACTAAGGCGTGCACTTTCCTTGGACGCCGGTAAATGAACCTCTAAACGAGTAGAGGCCGCCCGTGCCTTCCGATGGGGTCCGGTAGAACCAATCGTAGAACACGAGTTCTTGCGGATGATACGTGAAACCGTTGCGTACGACGATGAACGGCGTTCCGGTTAGCGGATCGCCGACTTCGAGATTATCCTGACATCCGCCGACTTGGCCGACGTGGCCCCATGCTGGTACGAAATTGGTGACGAACGGGTCGTTGAAGAGTTCGCCAATCTCGTGATTCCAAGCGTGAATGTCCTCGATCGGGACATTGAAAATGCCCGAATCGTTGTATGCGGCAATTGCAAGCGTTTGCGTTCCCGTCGGGCGGCTGTATGCCTGATGGAAGCCGATGACGCAGCATCCGCCGCCAACCGTTTGGAAGACGTTGTAGGTGAGCATCATCGGTATTTCTGTCGGCGACGAATACGCGTTGGCGATGCCGATGATGATGTTGTCGAACGCGTTGATGTCGATCGTGCCGATACGGTGACCGGCCCCGGAACAAACGCCGCCGAACGTTCGCGATCCTGACGGCGCGTTCTCGATCAGAACGACCGGTGGACTAAACGTAACCAGGTTCGTGTGATAGCTGGTGTTGGTGCTGACTTCCGACCAGAATTCGGCGCGCTGATCCGCGTCGTTCAACTGCGCCGGTCCTACCTGGATGCCGTTCGACATAACGTTTTGGGCGTTGAAGCTTGGTCCTTTGAAGAACCGATTCTCCACGGAGACGCTGTCGTTGCAGGCGGCGTTTCTGGGATCGAGCACGGTGCCGTCGGGGAACTTCCAGACGACCACGATCGGCACGTATACCACGTCAGTGGTCGTGTTGCTCGTCGCGGGGTCGGCGCCGACGATTCTCGACGTATAGGTCTTGCCGTTGAGCGGCGATATGACGGAACGCGAGAAGTACGGAATCGTGTTCCTTATGAAGCCCACACTATCGATCTTGCTAAGGTCGAGATTCGGCGACTTTATCACCGTGTACATCGGTGTCCAATGATTGATTTGCGCGGGGCTCAGTGTATGCGTGGACGGAATGGATTGCACGGTTCGCGTGGTGCTAGGCTGGGAGACGGACTGCGATTGCGTAGAACTTTGCGGCTGCGACGGAATTGAACCGCCGCTTTGGCCGCTGCAGGCCGCTAATAGCGAACTAACAAGAGCGAACAGGGCAAGAGTCGTGAGTCTTTTCACAGGGCTCTCCTTCGCAAGTGCGTGTACCAACGCTATGCCTTTCGTACCGCCCGAACAAGGGAAGAAATATCTAGTCTGCGCCGCGAGCAGTAGGGCCTGAGCCGCCGCAAAGCTAACGAGCCGCCATGCTGCATTCCGACGCCGCGCCCGCCGCGGTTACCACCGACGCCGCAAGCGCGCGTCTGGAACTCACTGTCCGCGGTCTCGTGCTGGGCGCCGTAATCACGCTCGTATTCACGGCGGCGAACGTCTATCTCGGGCTAAAAGTCGGACTCACGTTCGCTTCGTCCATCCCGGCCGCCGTTATCTCGATGGCAGTCCTGCGAATGTTCAAGACGGGCACGATTTATGAAAACAATATCGTGCAGACGGTAGCATCGGCGGCAGGAACGCTATCCTCCATCATCTTCGTGCTGCCGGGTCTGGTGATGGTCGGCTGGTGGAGCGGCTTTCCGTTCTGGCCGGCGTTCGGCGTCTGCGTGGTCGGCGGCGTGCTCGGTGTGATGTTCACGATCCCGCTGCGCCGGGCGCTCGTTACGACCTCCGACCTGCCGTATCCGGAAGGCGTCGCGGCCGCGGAAGTTCTGCGTGTGGGCACCGGTTCGCGTGAGGGCGCGGCTGAAGGCAAAGCCGGGCTGCTGGCAGTCATCGGCGGCGGCATCGTCTCGGCGGCGTTTGCATGCGTTGCGGCGACGCGCGTATTTGCAAGCGAAATCGACTACTATTTTCGCGCGGGCGCCTCCGCAAGCGGCATCGGCTTTCCGCTGTCCTTTGCACTGCTCGGCGCGGGGCACCTGATCGGACTTGCCGTCGGTATCGCGTTTCTGGTCGGCGCCGTGCTCGCATGGGGCGTGTTCGTGCCCATCCTTACGGCGCTGCATCCGGCAGCGGGTGACGCCGCTACCGTCGCGACGACTGTTTGGTCGCACCAAGTGCGCTTCATCGGCGCCGGCGCGATCGGCATTTCCGCGATCTGGTCGCTTGCGCGCCTTGCGATTCCGGTATGGACCGGATTGATTGCGGCAATCGAAGCGTCGCGACGCCGCGCGCGCGGGCAAGCTTACTTGGTGGATCGCACGGAGCAAGACATTCCAATCACGCTCGTCGCGATTATCAGCATCGCGTGCTTGCTGCCGATGGCGGTACTGCTCGTGGCGTTCTTGCACGGCGGATCCCTCGGCAACGACATTGTGCCGCTCGTCATCGCGTCGGTGATCTACGTGGTCGTGATCGGATTCATCGTTGCGGCTGTTGCCGGGTATATGGCCGGCCTCATCGGCAGCTCGAATAGTCCGGTATCCGGTCTTGCGATTCTGGCGATCATCGGTATCTCGCTGATCATTCTGCTCGTTGCGCACGGCGCAACGGGATCGACGAAGGACGCGCTCGTCGCATTCGCGCTCTTCGTAACTGCCGTCGTGCTGAGTGCCGCAACGATCGCCAACGACAACCTGCAAGACTTGAAGACGGGCCAACTCGTCGATGCGACGCCCTGGCGCCAGCAGGCGGCGCTCATCGTCGGCGTGCTGTTCGGCTCGCTCGTGATTCCACCGGTGCTCAACGTCCTCAACGCTTCGTACGGTTTTGCAGGCGGCCCGCACGGCGCCGCGGGCGCAACGCCGCTGCCTGCGCCGCAAGCGACGCTCATCTCGACGCTTGCCAAAGGCGTCATCAGCGGCAACATCAACTGGGGGATGATTTCGCTCGGCGTGCTGGTCGGGATCGCAATGATCGTCATCGACGAAGTGCTACGCGCCACCAGCAAAGAGAAACGCAAGCTGCCGCCGCTCGCTGTCGGATTGGCGATTTATTTGCCGACGTCGACGACGCTCGGCGCGGCCGCGGGTGCAGTGATCGGCTGGTTCTACAACCGGTTCATGGATCGCACGAGCAATCCGGAGTTCGGCAAACGCCTTGGCGTTCTGCTCGCTTCGGGACTCATCGTCGGCGAAAGTTTGTTCGGCGTGATTCTTTCGGCAATCATCTACTTCAGTAAGAAAGGCGCACCGCTCGCGCTCGTTCCCGATTCGTTCCTCGTCCCATCCGAGATCGTCGGCGGCATTGCGTTCGCCGTGCTGATCGTCGTCATGTACCGCTGGATAGGAAGTATGGCGCGCTCACGCGTCGCGTCGCCGTAACGCGGAGATATTCACGATCGAACCGCGGGCTTGACGAACGGTTCGTGACGGCGCTCCGGAATGACGAAGTTGCCGATTGCCGCCAAGATGAAGACTGCGACGAATACGACGATCGCGACGACAGCCATTGCCTTGGCGTAATCCGGGTGTCCTGAAGGTGTCGGGAATTTGTCGGCGGCAAATGCCGCCTCGAGCTGCAGCGCGTTGGCCGAGATCAAGTTGCCGAGCTGATAGGTGAGCCCCGGAAACGTTCCGCGCATCGTGCGGGGCGAGATTTCGTTCAGATGTGCCGGGATAATGCCCCATGCGCCTTGCACGACGACCTGCATGAGAAATGCACCTACGCCGAGCGCAACCGCCGTTTGACTGTACGCCCACAGCGGAATCAAGGCAATGCCGAAGCCGACGCACACCATGATCATATTGCGTCGTCCGAAGCGCTGTGAAAGCCATCCGAACAGCACGCCGCCGATGATCGCCCCGACGTTCATGATGGCGGTAAGCGTGCCCGTGAGGGCGGGCGAAAAGCCATGCTGTTGTGAGAGGAACGTCGGATACAGATCCTGCGTGCCGTGCGACATGTAGTTGAATGCCGCCATGAAGACGACGGCGTAGATAAAGAGCGGCCAGCGCATCTTGATCGACTGCGCGATGGAATCCGCACCCCCCGCGATCTTCTGCGCTCGTCCGGCCAGCCACGCGGCCGATTCCGGCACGTAGCTGCGAATGTAGAAGATGAGCAACGCGGGCAGCACGCCGATCACGAACATGCCGCGCCAGCCGATGTGCACGTACAAAACAGCGAGCACTATTGCCGCGAGCAAATACCCGACGGCATAGCCTTCCTGCAGAATACCCGAAAAAATCCCGCGCTTTTGCGCGGGCAGAGACTCCATCGCGAGCGCCGCGCCCAGGCCCCACTCGCCGCCCATGGCCACGCCGTAAAGCGCGCGTAGGACGATGAACACCGTAAGGTTCGGCGAGAACGCCGTCGCGAGTTCGAGAACGGAGTAGAGCGCGACGTCGGCCATCAGCGGAATTCGTCTGCCGTAGCGATCCGCTAACCAGCCGAAGATCAGCGCGCCGGCCGGACGCAACATCAGCGTTATCGTCACGGCGACGGCCACATCTTTGACCGCGGCGTGAAAATCATGCGCGATATGCGGAACGGTGACGATGACGAGAAAAAAGTCGAATGCGTCCAGCGACCATCCAAGGAAGCTCGCGATGAACGTGGTTCTCTGCTGCGGCGTGAGGCCGCGCATCGCGTCCGTCGTGCTCATTGGGCGACGGGTTCGGCTGCGCGGCCTAATATCCGCTACGTCGCGGCGTTACGGTGTTGCGTCGGCGAAACTGGTGACGTAGAACGTACCGTGCAACCAATAACCGTTGGCGATCACCTGTCGGCCGACCGCAACGTTTCCGGTGGCCTTGTTATTGAGTGCCGGCTGGTCGTTCACGTCAATCGAGCGCGTCGCTTGCTGCAGCGTAACGGTAGCGCCGCTAACGGCAGTGATCGTTCCGCTCAAGCTGTCCGGAATGTGCCGAAACGCACCGAAATCGGGAACGTCTTCATCACCGGCTGAGTTTGCGTCGGCGATGGTCGTCGCGTAGAACGTCCCTCCTCTCCAGTAACCGATAGCCACGATTTGACGTCCGGTTGCCACGTTGCCGCTCAGCTTCCGATTGAGCGCCGGGGTCGTGTTGATCGCAAGCGAGTTGCCGTCGGTGCCCTGCACCGTGACGAGATGTCCGCTGACGTTCGTGATCGTTCCGCGAACTGCACCGCGCAGCCGTCCAATGAGTCCGTTGCCCGGTTCATCCATTCCGGAGTAGCCGTACACGTTTGAATCTGCAAAGCTCGTTGCGAAGAACGTTCCGCCTTGCCAGTATCCGCGCGCAACGACTTGGCGTCCGACTGCGACGTTTCCGGTCATTTGGTTGTTCAATGCGGGCTGGTCGTTCACGACGATCGATCCGTTACTCTGTTGAATCGTGACCAAGTGTCCGCTGACCGACGTGATCGTTCCGCTGATTACGTGCGGTTGCGACTCGTCTTGCGCCGAAGCCGGCGCAAGCAAGGCGACGCACGCCGCCGCTAGTATGAGTACTTGAAGGTTTCGCATGCCGTAAAGGTACCCGCCTTAGCGCTCCGCTCGCTCCTCAGGCGGCTTGGTGCCGCGAAAAAACGTCCAGTACAAGCCGGCGTTCAACAGCTGCAGCGTAGCGGCTGCTTCCAACATTGCGCCGATCCAAATCGAGTGCAGCATGATGCCGGCAATTGACGGGCCCGCCATGCTCGCAAACTGCGAGGGAAGATTTGAAATGCTGGCAACGCGCGCGCGTTCGTGCGGCGCAACGATGCCCATGACGTACGATTGCCGCACCGGAACGGTGACGGCGTTCACCAGCACGCGAACCAGAAAGACCGCTCCCGCCAGCCACAGCGACGGCATGAACGGCAGCACGGCGAGCAGCGCGCACGAGACGACGCGCAAGCTCACGACGGTGCGAACGGCGCCGCCGATGAGTTCGACCGCGCGTCCCACGAGCGAATACGAGACGATCGTGCAAAAACCAATCACCATGTAGATCGTGCCGATTTTATCCGCCGGCGCATGATAGCGCAGGTGAAACCAGAGCACGAGCATCGGGCCGAGAAATCCGACGGCCAACCCGTTCGTTGCGTTCGTTACGATGAAGCGCGAAACGAGTGCGCGCGTGCGTTTCGAGAGCGGTGTGAACTCCACGCGCACCGGCCGCGGGTCATCCTGTGCGGCAGCCGTTTCGCGTATCGGGGCAATCGAGACGAGCAATAACGCGCCGATAGCCGCGGCGATGAAGAAGATCAACCGGTAATCGTGAACGTACGTGAGCAAGAAGCCGAACGCGCCGCCGATCGAGCCGATCATCGAAAACGCCGCGAATACGCGCGTGCGCAGCTTCGGATCGATATGCTCGGCCACCAAAGCTTGCTCGGCGGAATAGAACGGTCCGAACGCGCCGCCTGCCGCCGGGCCGCCGCCACGTCCGATTGCTCCGATCGCTCCGGCTATCGCGAGCACCCACAGCGGCATGCCGAACGCGAACGCAAAGGGCGCGACAATTCCAAAAATGCTGAAGAGCGCGAGCACCGTTTTGCGCCCGAAGCGATCGCCCACGAAGCCGGCGGCAAAACCGAGAAGCGCGGTACCGCTGGTCCATATGGTGACGAGCACGCCTATCTCCGCCGCGCTCGCGCCGCGGCTGAGCAAATACAGCGGCGTGATAACGCCCAAGTAGGCCTGATTGAAACTGCGAAGCATCCGCCCCACCGAGAGAAATCTCAGCGAAGCGGATGCTGCTAGTGCTCGGTAGGCGCTAAAGTCTATGGAGTTTGATCACTGCCGGGCGTCGGCATCGACATCGGTATACCGCCGGTCGGCATCATGGTCGGGGTCGGGTAGGTGCCCGGAAACGCACCCGGTATCGGCGGCATGCCGGAAGGGAGCGGCGAGGCTGACGGCTGCGTGGACTCGTCGTCACCGTACAGCACCAGCGTGTACGTGCTGCCTTTGCCAATCGTCATCTTGGGTGGTTCGAATGAAAACGTCAGCGTGTCGTCGTTGAGCACCGATTTGTCGAACGTCCAAATCGGTTTGTAATCGGAACTGTGCTTGTGTTTGTTCACTTGGAACAGTTGCATCGCAAAGCCGCGATTTTCAACTTGCGATTTCGGCAGCGTGAACTGCGCGTTCACCCAACCGTCCAGAACGAAATCGTCGTTCGTCGTGAGTTCGACCATGATTAGCGGAACGGTGTCCAGCGTGTTCGCCGGGATGTGCACCATCTGCGGTGCGTCCTTCGGCGGCGCTTGTGCCGTCAGCGTGATCGTCGGCGGTGTCGGCGTCGGACTCGGGCTGCCGCTGGGTTTTGAGCTCGGTCCGGCACTCGCGCCGGCCGAGGGATCGGGCGACGGACTCGGTGACGGCGATGCCGTGGGTGAGGGTGAAGGTGACGGTGACGCGGTCGCCGCGTGCTTGCTATTGGCGTTCTTCGCGCCCGGTGAAGGCGTGGGTGTCGGCGGCGGGAGATTGAAGCTCAACGAGCAGCCGTATCCGTCGCTGCTTTGCGGGCATGCGAAGCCCTTTTTGGCGTCGGCGATGAGATAACTTGCGGTGGCGACCGGTCCCGGCGACGGTGGCGGCGGCGTAAACTGGTTTATCGGCAGGCCGTTTTGATTCATGGGCGGCATCGGCGTTTGACCGTAGACCGGCGGCATACCGCCTTGCTGCGGCATGTTTGTGCCGGTGTCGAAGTTTCCCGAACACGCCGCCAGTGCGACGAGGGCGAATGCGATAACTGCGCGTTTCACTGTTTCGTGTCAACCTTCGTTTGGAGTTCGCCGGCGAACTGCTCCACCGTTGCGCTGCGTTTAGTATCGACGCCGCGCTCGTTTACATTAACCGTGCCGTCCGCGGCCTCTTGTTTGCCTGCCACGAGAATGTACGGGACTTTTTGCGTCTTCCACACGGCGATCTTCTTGCCGAGCTTCTCGTTCGATTCGTCCACCTCGACCCGGAATCCGCGCTCGTGCAGGGCCTTGCGCACGCCGTGCGCGTAATCGAGCTGATGTTCGGAGATCGGGGTGATGACCGCTTGAATGGGCGCAAGCCAAGCTGGGAAGTTGCCGCCGAAATGCTCGATGAGAATACCGAAGAAGCGCTCCATCGATCCGGCGAGCGCACGGTGAATCATCACGGGCGTCTCGTCGCGCTCCGGTCCGCGGTATTTGAGATCGAAGCGCTTGGGGAGCACGAAGTCTACTTGCACGGTGCCGAGCTGCCATTTGCGCCCGATTGCGTCGCGCAGCATGATGTCGAGCTTGGGTCCGTAGAATGCCCCGCCACCCTCGTCGATGACATATGGCAGGCCGCGGCTTTCCAGCGCTTTGCGGATCGCCTCTTCGCCGACGGGATCCGTTTCGGTGCGAAGGTGCGGCTCGCGGGTCGAAAGCGCGTATTCGAACTCGCTGAAACCGAACGCGTTCATCAGACGCAGCGCTTCGTCGAGCGTTTGCTCGAATTCGCCCTGCAGCTGATCGGGCGTGCAGAACAAATGCGCGTCGTCCTGCGTGAAACCGCGCACGCGCGTAAGGCCGTGCAGAACGCCGCTGCGTTCGAAGCGGTACACGGTGCCGAATTCCGAGTAGCGGATCGGCAGCTCGCGATAGCTGTGCAGCTTGCTTTTGTAGATAAGGATGTGGCCGGGGCAATTCATCGGCTTGAGGCGGAAGCGCTGCTCCTCGACCTCGAGCGGTCCGAACATGTTCTCGGCGTAGTTCTCTAGGTGCCCCGAGATGTCGTAGAGCTTTTCGTGCACGACGTGCGGCGTGACGACGGGCTCGTACCCGCGCTCGCGCAGACCTTCGCGGATGAAATTCTCGACGATGCCGCGCATCACGGCGCCCTTCGGATGCCAGAAGATGAGGCCGCCGCCGGCCTCTTCCTCGACGCTGAATAAATCGAGTTCTTGCCCGAGCTTGCGATGGTCGCGCTTGGCCGCTTCCTCGAGTTGGAGCAGGTAGGCGTCGAGTTCTTCCTTGGTGTACCAGGCGGTCCCGTAGATGCGCTGCAGCATCGGGTTATGCTCGTCGCCGTGCCAATACGCGCCGGCGACGTTCATGAGCTTAAGCGCGCCGATCTCGCCCGTCGTATGCGCGTGGCCGCCGCGGCAGAGATCGGTGAACTCGCCGATCGTGTACAGCGTGATGGGCTCACCCTCGGGAATTTCGCGGGCGATCTCTACCTTATAAGGATTGTTTGCAAACCGGTCGACGGCTTGCTCGCGCGTGACGCGCTGACCGGTCATCTCGTAGTTCGCCTTGACGATCTCGTTCATACGCTGCTCGAGTTGCTCGAGATCCTCCGGCGTGAACGGCTGCAGCCGATCGAAATCATAATAGAAGCCGTTTTCGATTGCCGGGCCGATGGTCGGCTTGGCATCGGGAAACAGATCCTGAACGGCATAGGCCAGTACGTGCGCGGCGGTATGGCGCAGTTCGGCAAGGGAAGTGCGGCGGTCGGTCATTGACACGGTCCAGCCCTTTTGGCGCGATGGGGCCTTGCATCCCCCTCGACTCCGCTCGGGGTGGTTCGATACCTCACCATGACACGGGGTGTGTTGGGTTGGAGGGCGGGCAGCTCGCCGCGGCGCTTTTGCGCTCGCCGTACTTTTTTATTGTTCTTCGGTCCTCGCGTGGCTATGCCGCCGCCTTCGACACGCTCAGGGTGACAAATGCGCAGATTGCTGCGCAGGCCCAGGAAACGCTGCTGCGGGTTTACTACGATTCGAGCGGCGGCAACCGATAATATGCCGCAGGCCGAAATGCGTGCGGAGCGCGGTGATTTGCTTGTGTACGGCGCGACTTGGAAATCGACAGTATCTCGACGATGCGATCGTGCGCTACGGACCTTTTTTTGCGTCGGTGAACGGGGACATGTTTTGGAACGGCGTGCAGCTTTGGAAATACACCGGTCAGCAGCATTTTTACGACAAAGCGATTGCGACGGCGCAATCGGTCGATCGCAATCCGGACACTCCCCGCCACTATTGCTTTCGACGGCGCGGGTATCGCCCTGAGCGGCACCATCGGTGAATTGTGTCAGGGCTTTGGGAGAACGATTCGATGCCCCCGGGCAACTCGGTGTTCTTTGTATGGCGCGCCCGTTGCGGGGCGGCACGTCATTCGCTTGGAACCAGCCGCCGACACGCTTGCGGGCGCCGGCGTCCTGCATTTGGATGCAACCGTGCTCGCAAGTAACCAGTGGCGAGCGGGGCCACGCCGAGATCGAATGTGCCGGCGCAGCGATTAGTACCGCGCATTATGGACGTACCGTGGAATAAGCAGTACGTTGTGAGGCGAAAGGCTAAGTAGTAAGAATGGCACGAATGGCGCGAGGCCGCACGCTTGCGGCAGAACTGCAGCCCGAAATCGGCGAGTGCGCGAACGCCCTCAAGTTTTCGATCAATATCTCAGCGGAAGTGGGAGCCGAGCTGCGGCGCATTGCGTTCGAGGAACGTGTAAGCGAGAGTTCGATCATCGAAATCTCGTTGCGTCAGCTCTTTCGCAAAGTCTCGCCCGATCGTTTGGGCATGTTCTTGAAGCAGAACGGCGCATGTCTGAGGAGGCGGTCTTAGACGCACGATTCGCCGCGCTTCCACGACTGTTTCGTGACGCGACGAATCCCAATGCGACCGCCGCCGACGTCCGGCGGTTCATGGACGAGCTCATTTGCGCGGACCCCGCGCTGTTTTGCTGTGCGCTCCAGTTTCTTTCGCGCGAAGGCCAAGGCTTCGTGCTCGTGCACGCGATCGGCGATCCGGATCCGGATGCACGCAGCTGGCCTCGGTGGCCCTTGCGCCGCCTGTTCGCATCGCGCCGAGCTTCGCTCATCACCAACCCGGTCAGTGAGCGGCACGCGCTAGCGGTCCCGTTCATGATAGGCAGCGAACGCCACGTCGCCGTTGCACCGCTGCGCGAGCAGGACTGCAATCCCTCGCAGCAAGCATTTCTGGACACGCTGCAGAGCGTCACGATGCCGTCTGCGCGCGTTGCGGCCGCAAGCGAACGAATTCCGCGTTTCGCCTGGCTGGGAGCCCACGCGAGACTAGGTGAGCGGCTCGGGTCGCTCGCGCGGCGCCGCGCATGGCCGCTGGTCTGCGTGCCGACGTTTGGAAACGTGCTCGTCATGCTGGAACAGGACCAAATCGACGTCGTGCTGCTCGAAGCGCGAGCGCTGCAAGCCGAGTTTTCTTCGCTCCGCGCGCTCCGCCATGCCGCGAAGATCGGGGATGCGCCGATCGTGTATTTCATCGATCGCGATCCGGGTCCGGAGATTCGAACGCTGGTCGACTGCTGTCTGCCGACGAATTCGGATGAAGCGGAGCTCCTGCGGGCGCTCAAGGCGAGTGCAGCGCTGGTGTTCCGGACGCGAAAGCGAGCGCTTCACGCGAACGTTCAGCGCATGGAGCACCGGCTGCGCTGCTGCAGTGATCTCCCGGAACTTGCGCAATCGTGCGCGGAGGCGGCGCTTCTGCTGGGCGCGGATGCAGCGTCGGTTATGCTCGCGGATGAATTGGGGGGCGTTCATGCGGCGCACGCGCCGATCAACACGGTTTTGGGTGATCACTGGCCGACGCCGTTCATGACGGGCGAGGTCATCACGCGCACCCACGCGACCGACGTGTTTTTCGAAGAAGCGTTCGACAACGCAGAATACGCGCGGCATCTTCGAACGTTAGACCCGGTTTCGGCGGCCGCGCTGCCGATCGCGACGGGAACCGACATCGTCGGATCGCTCGTCGCGTTCTCGACGATTCAGCCGATGTTTCAGCCGGAATTCGACGCGCTTAGCGAGCTGTGCGCGCGCACCGCCCGAATCGTTTCATCGTTACGGGAACCACGGCGCAGTACGCGGTGGCGCGACGCGACGCTCGGCGAATCAAGAGTTGAAGCGTTCGAAGGACAGAAAGCCCGCGCATCCGTTTGCGTGCGGTCGGACGATGAGAACGTCGCCATCGTAATCCTCGAACGCGAAAACGATCGGCGCGCGGCCGCGCTCGCGGAACTCTTGCTGCTCGCGCCGCAGGCGAACTTGCACGAGGCCATGCGGCAATGCAAGGAAGATGCACGCGGCATGCTGTTGGCGGTGATGGGGTCCGACGATCTGCGTTTTGCAGTCGAGGGATTGCCGCTGCCGCTTCGCGTGCCGGTCAGCGGACCGGTCCCCGCGGCACGCCGCATCGACTCGTGTGAAACCGGAACGATTCCCGTGGACGGGCCTGCGGCCATTCTCTTGTGTTCGAATGAGTTCGCTGCGCAGATTGCGACGGCGCAGCTCGTCGGAGCCGTGCAGCATGCATTGCGAAACAACCGCGCGGGCGTTGCGCGTTCGCTCCCCGGGCTCGGCCCGAGCGCTCAAAGGCTCGCGTTCGTGTGCGTTACGACGCTGTCGAGCGGCGTTGAGTTACCACGGCCGTCAGCGCTTGTCTGAGCCGGTCGTTCTCGTTTTCGTGTTCCTCCGCCTGACGTAAATATCGTTCGACCGTTTGTCGGTCGCCGCGTTCGCCGGCGCGCCGAGCCATGCGGCGGAAAAAGTCGGCGCACTCCTCGAGAATGCGCAGCGACGTCCACATTGCGGCTTCGAGCGGGTTGCGTTGAGCGCTCGTGATCGCTCGAACGTTGTACGCGTGACCGGTGCGGCATCGAAAACGCAGATGCGAACAAAGAACTGGCGGCCGCGAACGCCGAGCTGCGCAGCACCAACGAGCGCCTGTCGATCGCCGCAGAAGAAGCGGAAGCATCCGCGGAAGAAGTGGAAACGGCCTTTCGTTCGACGGCACCTCGGGTTCATATCGCGTGAGCGTCATCTCGCTGCCGGGCGACCCGCAAAACGGGGGAAAACTCGTCATACTTTCGAGCTGACCGCCTTGTAATGTAGCAGACGGAATAGCGCTTGGACGTTTAATTGCCCGGCTGGGTGGTATCTAAAAAGACCAGCCCTCTGTATGTGCGTGGATAGACCGATGTTGCGCTCGCTCGTCTTGCGGGTCGACGACCCCCTTGGGTAGTTCCGGCGACATTCCCTCGGCGAACGAGGAGCGCGTACGGCTGCATTTGCAGCGGCTCAAGGCGCTGCGGGAAACCGGTGTATTCGCGGAATCGCACCTCGATCAAATTCGCGGAATGCTCGCCGACGTAGCCGAGTCCTTGAACGCGCAGTATGCCGAGATTGGGAACGCGCATTCGAACGGGAACGACGATGCGTGCGTCGTGCGCGTGACGCGAGGGGGCGATGCGCCGCAGAACGCCATCGCATCGCAACACACCTCGCCGAAACCGCGGCTCGTCTTCGATACGCAAGACGAAGACGTTGCCTCACACCCCGTGGTCGCGCGCCTTGGTCTGCGTTCCCTCCTGTTTTGGCCTTTCGAGGTCGACGATCGCGCGTACGTGTTGAGCCTGGGGTGGAAAGAGCCTCGCCGCACCTTCATGGAAGAGTCCGAGCGCGAGTATTTCGATCTGCTCGTTGCTTCGCTTACGCCGCTGTTGCGCGCGCAGCGGCGTCAAAGCGCGATCATCGCGCAGGCAAGCACCGACCCGCTCACCGGCATGCCCAATCGCGCGGCTATTCTCGAAAACTTGAGCCGCGCGATGTACGCCGCAGACCGCGATCATGGTCAAGTGGCGGTGCTGTACATCGATCTCGACGGTTTCAAACGCATCAACGACAAGTACGGGCATGCGGTCGGCGATACGGCGCTGCGGCAAATTGCAAAGCGGCTGCAGTCCGTCTTGCGCAAGCACGAAGTTTGCGGCCGTTTGGGCGGCGACGAGTTTTGTGCCGTGATCTCGATTACCGAGGGAGAAGAGGAACTCGAACTGGTTGCGCTTCGGTTGCTGGAGAGCTTACAGGATCCGATCGTCGTCCCGGATGGTGCGCGCTTTGGCGCTTCGGCAAGCATCGGCATCGCCGTGTATCCGCGCGACGGACGCAGTGCCGAAGAAATTCTCACCGCCTCGGATCGCGCCATGTATCGCGCAAAGGCGGAGCGCCGCGGCACCTATGCGCTGGCCTCCGCACGCGCGGCGCACATCGAACGTCCGTTGATCAGCATCGATGCCGAAACGTTTCACAAGCAGTTCGTGCTGTGCTATCAGCCGATCGTATCCGCGCGCACAGGGCAAACCATCGGTGCGGAAGTGCTTCCTCGCTGGTTGAAGCGCGAAGGGATGTGTCCGCCCGAAGTGTTTCTGGAAGCCGCGCGCGATCAGGGTTTGGTCAACGCGCTGGATGCGCTGATCTTGCGAAGGGCACACGAGCATACTGCGCGCGTGCTGCAAGGCTCCCGCATTGCATTGCACGTGAACGTCTACGAGCCGAATGACGACATCCTGAACGCGGCGCTTTCAGTCGATCCGCCCGTTGCACTGGAGTTCAGCGCCGAGCAGGTCGCTACTCAGCCGGACGCCTACTGCGACTTCATCCGTGAATGCAGAGCCAAAGGGTTTCTTGCGGGCCTCTCGCATTTCGGATGTGGTGACATCGCGCTCGGAACGCTCGCTCAATTGAACCTGGATTTCGTGAAGATCGGAAGAAACGAATGGTCGCCGCCGATCATCGAATACGCGCACCATTTGCGGTGCCTGGTGATCGCCGAGCACGTCGAAACGGCCGCCGACCGGCAATGGATTAGCATTCAGGGCGTAGACGCGCTTCAGGGCTTCGCGATCGCGAGCCCCCTTGCGGAACGGGACTTTTTCGCGTGGCTTACGCCGCGTGCGCCAGCGCCGTGGTAATCGCGGGTACAATACCCCCTATGAGATTGGACGAGGTCAAGCCGTATTTCGGCAAGCGCGTCGTCGTGACGACGCGTCCGCAGGCCGAACGCGGCGAAATGCACTACGAGGGCGTGTTGGAGAAGGTGGACAACGATCCGCAGCACGTGTATCTGCAGCCGATCGTTTCCGGCGCGGAGACGACGCCTTACCGGTTGCACGGCGCGGGAGCGCGCACGCATGCAATTCCCCTGAGCGAGATTCGCGCAGTGCAATCACCCGCGTGCGTGGCCGGCACGATCGCGGTCGGCGATCTGGACGTGCATCGCATGGGATACGGCGCGATGCGATTGACGGGTCCGGGCATCTGGGGCTGGCCCACCGACCGTGAAAACGCGCTGCGCATTTTGCGGCGCGCTGTCGAACTGGGCGTGAACTTCATCGACACCGCAGATTCATACGGCCCCCACGTCGCCGAAGAAGAAATCGCGATGGCGCTGTATCCCTATCCGTCCGACCTGGTGATCGCCACCAAAGGCGGCTTGACCAGACCCGGACCGGGCGAGTGGGAGCGCGATTGCCGCCCGGAGCGTTTGAAAGCCTGCTGCGAGGGCAGCTTGCGCCGGCTCAAACTTGCGTGCATCGACGTCTATCAGTTGCATGCGGTCGACCTAAAGGTGCCGTTCGAAGATCAAGTCGGCGCCTTGCGCGATTTGCGCGACGAGGGCAAGATTCGTCACGCCGGGCTTTCCAACGTCTCGCTCGAACAGCTGCGCAAAGCGCAGGAAATCGTGCCGATCGTCTCGGTGCAAAACCGCTTCAACATGATGCATCGCGGCGGCGAAGAAGAGCGTGTCATCGACTATTGCGACCAGCACAAGATAGCCTTCATTCCCTGGTTTCCGCTCGGCGCGGGCGACGAGGAGATTTCGAACCACACCGAAGCACAGATCGTCGCCAAAGCGCACGGTGTGCGCGTGCCGCAGATCGCGCTCGCGTGGCTGCTGCACCGCTCGCCGATGATGCTCCCGATCCCGGGAACCGCGTCGATGAAGCACCTGGAAGAGAACATCGCCGCGGCCAATATCGCGCTGAATCCTGACGACCTCACTCGCCTCGGACTGCGCCGATCGCGCAGCGCACATCATGGAGAGCACGATGAACGATAGGTCGATTCACGAGCACATCGAGCAGCTCGTCGCGGAAGAGCACCGTTTGTACGAACTTGGAGACGATCGGTCGCTCACACCGGACGAGCGCAAGCGACTGGACGAGTTGAACGTGCAGCTCGACCGCTACTACGATCTGCTCCGGCAGCGCCGCGCAAAGCGCGAGTTCGGTGAGAATCCGAATCGCGCCCGCATGCGGTCGGGCGAAATCGTCGAGAATTACGTCGAGTGACGGCTGATCGCTCGGGAATGAGCACGATAGCCCACGATTGATAAGCCGGTATCGTAGTATACTGGCTCGCATGAATATGCCGGCACCCCCACCGACGCCGGCGATTTGTGGCGCGCCTATCGCTTCGGGTGCTCTTTCGACGCTTCCGCAGATTCAAATGGCGTCGCTTCCGCATGACGACCGAGGCCTGCCTGAACTCATTCTGCGCGTAGCACGCGATCATGATAGATTCTGCTACCGGTACACGTTGAACGGCGTGGAAGAGCACGTCGCACCGATTCTGCGCATGCATCGCGGCGAGCGGTTTGCGATTCGCATCGTCAATGAATTGGCTGGGCCGGCAAAAGGCGCCGAGATGGCGGCAAGTGCTTTGCCGCCGTGCATGCCGATGGCGATGCCGATGTCCGCAGTGCGAGCGGCACGCGGCTATCTCAATCACGTGCAGTATTACGGCGCCGATTCGTACATGAAGCCTACGGACGTCAATCTGCATCTGCACGGTTTCCAAGGCGCTCCGTCGGAGGAGAACGTCTTCCTATCGACGCTCAGCACGCCCGCGCATGCGTGCGAATACGACATCACGATTCCGCGGACGCAGCCCGTGGGTACCTACTTTTATCATCCGCACGCGCATGGCATGTCCGACGACGAGGTTGCCGGTGGCCTCTCGGGAATGTGGATCGTCGAGCCGGACGAGCCGCAAATCGCGCGCGACGACGAGCATGAAATCATCCTCAAGTATCGCGTACCGTTCGTGAGCGACGACGACAAATACATGCCGCCGCAGGGTTTTTTCGACAGCCGCGCACTTGCGCATGAAGCGATGCAGAACAATTCCGGACCGCTCCGCGACGATCCGTTCGATCCGCCTCCGTGGCCGAGCACGTGGCCGGTTCGCGCAAGCGGCTATTCGATGCCGCGGTGCGGAATCGTTCCGGAGGGCCTGGTCGCCGTGAACGGAACGGATTTGCCTGCAACGCTAACGGTGCCGGCCGGCCAACCGCAGTTGCTGCGCATCCTCAACGCGACGTCCGACAGTTTCGAACAACTCCGGGTTCGCGATTCCTCAGGCAGAATTCGAAGCATGCACATCGTCGGCCGCGACGGAGTACCTATCTCGGGCGATTCCGATCACCCGTTGTCGCGCTATATCGCAATGAACGGGATCGAACTGGTACCAACGAATCGCGCCGACGTGCTCGTGACGCTTAAGCCGGGCGAAACGCTGACGCTCTCGACGCACCCAAACTGCTTCAGCCTCTTCGACGAGAATCAACTTCCGCACGATCTGCTCACAATCACCGGCGGAGCGCCGGCGCCTTCTCCCGCAACGATTGCATCGTCGCCGCTGGCCGAAAGCCAGTCACCCGCGGTGCAACTCTTGAGATACGCGCGGGCGCACGCGAAGCGTGTGCGGCGCCGAGCGTTTACGTACACGGAGTACATGGTGCCGAACATCGGCAAGAAGGGCGGCCACCCCGAATTCTACATAACCGAGACCAGCACGACGAATTTCCACGAACGCCCATTCTCGCCGGTATACTCGAAGGGCGCGCTCGTGCCGCAGCCGGACGTCGTGGTCAAGCACGGCAGCATCGAGGAGTGGTACCTCTTCAACGCGACGCTCGAGCCGCATACGTTTCACATCCATCAAATGGCGTTCGTCGCCGAAATGGAGCGGCCGCAACCGGTGATGCTCGACACGCTGCTCGTGCCGACGGGAAAAATGCTTCCGAATAAAGCGGATCCGGACTTTCCACTCATCAAGCCGGGCCTAACGAAGATACTGCTGGATTTTCGTAATGTGCCGCGCGGAACGTTCGTATTTCACTGCCACATGCTCTTCCACGAAGATCGCGGAATGATGAGAATCATCAAAGTCGAGTAACCCGCAGTGTCCTCGTTAGGGCCATTTTTTGTCATCCTGAGGTCCATTTTTGTCATCCTGAGGTATCGAAGGATGGCTGAGCCTGTCGAAGCCCGCGCCAAAGGCGCGCCCCTCGACTACGCTCGGGGTGGTTCGATACCTCACCATGGCAACGAGGCGCAACGCGCCTCTTGCAGTTCAAGCGAAATGGGTGTATATTCCTAAAAAATATAGCCTTTAGGAATATACGATGGCGCAGACGATTTCGGTGCCGGCGTACCATATTTTGCTCGCGCTTGCGCACGGCGAGCGTCATGGTTACGGCATCATCAAAGAAGTAGAAGACTCGACGTCCGGCAATATCCGATTGCTCGCGGGCACGCTCTATCGACTGCTGAAAGAGATGGTCGCGGATGGTTGGATCGTTGAAATCGACGGTGACGAAGACGAAGAACGGAGGCGCTACTATCGTTTGACGCCGCGCGGCCGGCGCATTGCGATCGCGGAATCGGAGCGCCTCGAATCGCTCGTGCGCACGGCGCGCGCACGCAAGCTGCTTCCTGCGGGACGGCTGGTCTGATGCAGCGCATGCATCCGCTTTTGCGCGCGGCACTTTTCGTTTGCCCGGGCGAATTTCGCAACCACTGCGCGCGGGAAATCGCCGCAGATCTAGACCGGCACCGCGCGGCGCCGCTGCCCTTTTGGTTGACGTGCGCGAACGTCGCGTGGACGGGCATTCTGCTTCATGCCGAGAGCTTCGGGCGCGACGTGGCGTTCGCAGCGAGGACTCTGCGGAAAGCACCGATGTTCGCGACTGTAGCAACGTTGGCGATAGCTTTGGCAATCGGCGCGAACGTCGCCGTCACGAGTGTATTGCAAGGCGTGCTGCTGCGCCCGCTTCCGTATCCGCATGCGAATCGCATCGTCGCAATCGGCTGCGACGGCGCCACGATAACGTGCTCGTATCTCGACGCGCGCGACTACGGCGCGGGGGAAACGACACTATCGCAGTTCGGCGTTCGCGGAGATGACGAAGTGGCGCTGACCGGCGTTCCCGTTCCGGTAAATCTTTACGGATCGATGGTGGACGCTGGGTATTTTCGCGTGCTTTCGGCGCAGCCTGAACTCGGCCGGTTGTTCACGACTGCCGATTTAGGAACCAAGCGGGTCGTGCTAAGCGATGCCGCGTGGCGCACGTATTTCCACGCGGATCCGTCGATCATCGGACGCACTGTCACGCTCGACGCAAATGCATATATAGTTATCGGCGTTGCGCCCGCGACGCTTCGCGATCTTACGCAGCAAGGACTCAAACGATTCGCATTCTGGGTCCCGGTGAATACGCACGATCCCATGATCCTCTCGCGCGGGGCGATTGGTTTAGAGGTTTGGGGCGTGCTGCGTCCTCGCGTCAGCACCGCGGCGGCGCAAGCGGATGGCCGGCGCGTGATGAGCGGGATTGTACACCGGTTTCCGGCGGCACATGCGAACGCGTCGCCGGCTGTCGTTTTGGGTGCGCTCAATCTCCTGGTCGGCCCCGTACGCCAAATACTGTGGCTGTTGTACGCGGCAGTCACAGTGCTGCTCGTCATCGCTTGCGCCAATATCGTCAATCTCACGCTGGTGCGCGCGGCTGCGCGGGATCGCGAGCTGGTGGTGAGGAGCGCTCTGGGAGCAACGCGTACCCGAATCGCCGCCCAGTTGTGCACCGAGATGGGCGTCATCGCGCTCGCCGGCGGAGCGCTCGGCGTTGCACTTGGATGGCTGGGGCTGCGTCTCTTTGATACACTCGGCTCCGGCATGATTCCGCGCTGGGATGCGGTGCACGTGGACGCGGGCGTCATTGCCTATGTCGCGGCGATCGCTATCGTCACGAGCCTGCTAACGGGCGCGATACCGGCGATCCTGCAGCGCAAAGACCTTGCATCCGGACTCAAAGCTGCCGGCCGATCCGGTGACGCGAGCGGTGCGAAAAAACTTCGGATCGCGCTCGTCGTCGCAGAAATTGCGCTCACGGTCGGCCTCACGACGTGCGCGGGGCTCACGTTGCGCAGCTTCGTCATGCTCACGCATGTGACGCTCGGATTCAATCCATCGCTGCTGTACGCCGTCGCGACGCCAAGCGATTCGACGCAGAAAGTTGGTTACGCTACGGAACTGCGCAACGACGAAGCGGTGACCGGCGCGGTTCGTGCGATACCAAACGTCGTGGGAGCGTCGATGTCTACGATAATGCCGTTCTCGGGCGGCAACTTTACCGTGGGAACGACTTTTCCCGGCAGACCGGGTGTTGCGTCACTGAACGGTGACGCCGTCGATCCTTCGTATTTCAGCGTCATGGACATTCCGCTGTTGCGCGGCCGTTTCTTTACTCCGGCGGATGATGCGCATGCTCCATCGGTCGCAATCGTTACCGCGTCGCTCGCGCGCCGGTATTTCGGAACGCTCGACGTCATCGGGAGGAGAATGAAACCGGGTTTCGGCACGCCCCTCTCGCCTTCTGAAACGCGAACGATCGTGGGCGTCGTCGGCGATACGCGCGGTGATTTCGACCAGTCGATGCAGCCCAGATTCTATATGCCGTCGCGACAACTCGGCGCGGGCAACGAGATCATCGTTCGTCTAAAAGCCTCCGACCCGCACTTTGCCGACGAAGTGCACGCCGCATATCGGCGTTTGAACCCGGCGTATCCCGCGCCCGAAGTCGATTCATTCGACGCGGTCTTACAGACCAGCGCGGAACGCCGGCAGGGAACGGCGATGCTCTTCGGCGTGCTGGCGTGCATTGCGCTGCTGCTCGCGATCGCCGGCGTCTATGCGGTGACGGCATATTCGGTGCAGCAGCGTACGCGCGAGTTCGGCGTTCGCAAGGCTGTCGGAGCGAGCGACGCTCACGTGCTAACCGGCGTCGTCGTCGATGCGATGCGTCAGGGCGCTTTGGGCGTCGTAATCGGTCTAGGCTTGGCGGCCATCGGTTCGCGCATGCTCGGCTCGCTGCTTTTCAAAACGTCAACGCTCGATCCGGTGACGTACGTGGCCGTCGTAGGACTGCTTTTCGGGTGCACCGTGCTGGCGGCGCTCGTACCCGCCGCGCGCGCGACTAGGGTCGATCCCGCCGCCGCATTGCACTACGAATAAGCGCCGGCGCCCCCCCTCGACTTCGCTCGGGTGGTTCGATACCTCACCATGACACTGCGACACTACACGTGTGGCGCTATTTTGAGCCGAGTTCCACCCCGAGCGGGGCGAACGCGGTCGATGATTGCTGCGCTGCGGCCGCGGTGTGCGGACTGCCCAAGCGAAGACGCCGGTTGCGGAAATCGATGGAACGCACCGTCACTTCGATCGTTTCGCCGATTTCGTAGTCTTCCGGGTTTACTTCGCGATCGCTGATGCTGCCGCTGACGCCGGGAGCAATCTCGACGTCGAGCCGGCGATCTTTGCCGATCACTTTGCCTTCGACGGTCTTGCCTTGCCGCAGAACGTCGGCATGTTCGCGCCACGGATCGCTGAGCGCGCCTTTGCGAGACGCCGCGATCTTCTTACCGTTCTGCTCGACGCGCAGAATGCGTACGTTCATCTTTTCGCCGACGTGCACGACGTCTGCGGGCTTCTCGACACGTTCGAATGCCAGTTCGCTCACCGGAACGAGCGCATCAACGCCGGAACCGAGATCCACGAATGCGCCGAAATCGGTCAAACGCACAACCGTCGATTCGCGCTCCTCGCCGACCTTGAGCGAACGAATCAGATCTTGGCGCGCGCTGCGGCGCTCCTCTTGCAAAGCGCGGCGATGCGACACGACGACGCGCTTGCGCGCTTCGTCGATGTCGAGCACTTTGAGCGGAACCGTGCTCTTCACCAAACTCTCGAGCGGCGTGCCCTTCGCAACACCGCTTTGCGAAGCGGGCAAGAATCCGCGGTAGCCCGAGATATCCACAAGCAGACCGCCCTTGACCGGCGTCTTGACCAGCCCTTCGACGGTTTCCCCGCTCGCCTTCGCATCGACCAGCCGCTGCCAGTTCGCTTGTGCGGCCTTGCGACGTTCATCGGATGCAATTTGCTCCGGTTTGCGCTCGGGTGCCGCTTCTTGGGCTTGCGCGGGCTCTTGCGCTTGCGCGGGTTCTTCCGGTGGCGCCTCTTCCGCCGGCGGCTCTTGCGCTTGCGCGGGTTCTTCCGCTTGCGGCGGCTCCAACGTCTGAAGTGCTTCGGCCTGCGGTTCGATACTCGCCGGCGTTTCGGGCTGTTCGTTCAAGGGGTGTTCGTTCATGGTCGGGCCCCTGTTCTTCGTTGCCGCAATTCAGAACACTTCCCGCGGGGAAAAGAGGGAGCGTGAGATTGCGTGACCTGCTGAAAAGGCTGGGGCCCGGATTCATTACCGGCGCGTCGGATGACGATCCGGCAGGAATAGGAACCTACGTACAAGCCGGCGCGCAGTTTGGCTATCTGCAATTGTGGACCGCGCTCTTCACTTTCCCCGTGATGTCCGTAGTGCAGGAGATGTGCGGGCGAATCGGCACGGTGACGGGACAAGGCCTTGCAGCCGTCATTCGCAACAATTATGCGCGTCCCGTTCTCTTTTTCATCGTCACCATTCAAGTGGTCACGAACACGATCAACATCGGCGCGGATTTGAGCGCGATGGCTGAGTCGGCGAAGCTGCTGCTGCATCTTTCGTATACGTTGCTTCTCGCGGCCGTCACGGCTCTAACGACGGTTCTCATCGTCGTTGTTCCTTACCGCACCTATGCGGCATATCTGAAGATATTGGGCTTGACGCTGCTCACGTACGTTGCGTCGGCCTTTATGGTGCGCGTTCCGTGGGGACATATTGCGATTGCGACCTTTGTGCCGCACGTCGAGTGGCACAAGGATTTTTTGCTTACGCTTTTGGCGGTTTTCGGCGTCACGATTTCGCCGTACGAGTTTTTCTGGCAATCGAGTGAAGAAGTGGAAGAACTCGTAGAAAACCACAAGATTCCCGAAGAGGAAGCGGAACGCCCGAACATCACACGCCGGGACGTTCAGGGGGTCCGTTACGACACGGTATTCGGCATGTTTTTTTCCAATGCCGTTACGTTTTTCATCATCGTCGTTGCAGCCGCCACGCTTCACGCTCGCGGCGTGACGAACGTGCAGAGCGCAGTGCAGGCCGCGCAGGTCCTTCGTCCGATCGCGGGAGCGGACACCTCGCTGCTGTTCGCCCTCGGAATCGTAAGCGCGGGGCTGCTATCTATTCCCGTTATGGCGGCGTCGTCCGCGTACGCGGTCGGCGGAGCGTTCGAATGGCGCCGTAGTCTAAGAAAGACACTTAGGGAAGAGCCGCGCTTTTACGGCATCATCATCGCCTCTTGTGTGGTCGGCATCGCCGTCAACCTCGCACACATTCCGCCGTTTAAACTTCTTTACTATTCCGGCGTGCTCAACGGCGTCATCTCGCCTCCGCTGCTGTTCATCGTCACGCAGATTGCGAGCAATAAGCGGATCATGGGACGGTTCGTCAATCCTCCGTTGCCGACAGCCCTCGGCTGGCTGCTCTGCGCCTTTACGGCACTGTTGATCGTGGCGTTTTTCGTTTTCTCGCGTTAGCGGCGGCTCGGCACTCGGGTACAAGCGGGTCATGAAAAACGCCTGGCTTGTGCTGCGTGATGCGTTCGGCGGGTGGCAGCGCCACCAGGACGGCCGCTTAGCTGCGGCCCTCGCGTATTACGCGGTATTTTCGCTCGCGCCGTTGCTGCTCGTCGTGATTGCGGTCATCGGACTCTTCCTGGGACCGAGCCACGCGCAGCAGCAAGTGCAAGGACAGTTGCAGCAAGTCGTCGGGCCGAACGGCGTGCAGATGGTCAACGCGCTGATCGCGGGAGCCAATCATCACGGCACCGGAACGATCGCGCTGATCGTCGGCATCGGGCTGATTGTATTTTCGGCCATCGGCATGTTCATAGCGCTGCAAAACGCGCTCGACGAGGTCTTCGAGGTTCGTCCCGAGGGCAAAGGCGGTTTCATCACCTTGGTGGTGCTGCGTCTGAACGCGCTCATCGTCATCGCCGTATTGGCCATTATCGCGGTCGCGGCGCTGGCGCTTGCGAACGTTATCGGCGGCGTGATGCAAACAGCGATAGGCGGCACGTTCGCGGGTCCCGCGTACGTCATCGGCACCGGTATCGTCAACGTCGTGGCGCTCACGGTATTTTTGGCGGTCGTTTACCGCAAACTTCCGCAGCGCGCCGTCGACTGGAAGGCGGCGTACACGGGTGCCGCCATAACGGCAGTGATCCTCATCATCGGCGAAGTCGCGCTCTCCATCTATTTCACGCGGGTCCACCCGGCCGCGCCCTACGGGGCGGCGGGCGGCATCGTGGTGTTGCTGCTCTGGATTTACTATTCCGCGCAGCTGATGCTGTTCGGCGCCGAGATTACTCGCGCGAGCCAGGCGCGGATGCGGCCCGAGGCAACCGCCGGCGTAAAAACCGCCGCGTAAAAATGCCGATGATAAGGATATGCTCGGATCCGTTGGCACTATCACCGGTTCCCAAATGACCGTGCGCCTCAGTGGCGACGGCCACGACGAACAGACCAGCCGCATCGGTTCGATGGTCAAGTCACGCTGCATGCATCGCGACGTGATCGGTTCCATCTCCGCCGTGCAGGTCGACGGCGATAGGCAGCCCGTGCTCGTCGTCGATCTGGTCGGCGAGATTTACGAGAACGGTGCGGGGCCGCGCTTTACGCGCGGCGTCTCGCATCATCCGGTGCCCGGTGCGCCGGTGCTTGCCGCGACGGAAGAGGATCTGGCCGTGATCTTCACGCGCTCGTCGGATGCGAACATTCGGCTGGGAGCGCTCTACGACAATCCGTTGCAGCCTTCGCACGTGCAGGTTGACGATCTGCTCAGCAAACATTTTGCCGTGCTCGGCGCAAGCGGATCGGGCAAGTCGTGCACTGCAGCGCTGATTCTGTCCAAGATTCTCGAGCAGCATCCGAACGCGCACATGCTGCTGCTGGATCCGCACAATGAATATCCCTCGGCGTTCGGCCCGCTTGCGGACGTGATAAACGTCGACAACTTCAAACTGCCGTTTTGGGTGCTCGATTCAGAGGAAGCGGTGCGCGTGCTGGTGCGCGGCGGTACACCGACCGAACGCGAATCGCAAGCGCTGATTCTGCGCGACTGTATCGCGCGTGCGCGCCGCCACTTTGCCGGCGGCGACGGCGCGGCAGCTTCGATCACCGTCGATACGCCGGTACCGTATCGCCTGTCCGATCTCGTGCGTTTCTTGAACGAAGCGATGGGCAAACTCGATCGCCCGGAAACGACGATGCCGTACCTGCGCCTGCGCAGCCGGCTCGAATCGCTGCGCTCGGACAAGCGCTTTGCGTTCATGTTTGCGGAAGGGTTCGACGTTCCCGACGCGCTGCCGGAAATCGTCGGGCGTTTGCTGCGATTGCCCGTCGACGGCAAACCGCTTGCAATTCTCGATCTTTCCGGAATGCCGTCGGAAGTCACGGACGTCGTCGTCTCCGTGTGCGGACGCATCATTTTCGATTTCGCGGTGTGGTCGCAGCGCGATGCAATGCCGCCGGTTCTGCTGGTGTGCGAAGAAGCGCACCGGTACGTGCCGGCCGACGAAGCGGTCGGATTCGCGGCGACCGCGCGCACGATCACGCGCATCGCGAAGGAAGGGCGCAAGTACGGCCTCGCGCTCGCGCTCGTTACGCAGCGGCCGTCGGAGCTTTCACCCGAAGCGCTCTCGCAGTGCGGAACGATCTTTGCATTGCGCTTGACCAACGAACTCGACCAGGACTTTGTGGCGCGAACGGTTCCGGATGCCGCGCGCGGCATGCTGACGGCGTTGCCGAGCCTTCCCACGCAGCAGGCGATTATCTCCGGTGAAGGCGTGCCGATTCCGATGCGCATTCGCATGGACGACTTGCCGCACGGGCGACGCCCGCGCAGCGAAGCCGCGGAGTTTTCGAAAGCGTGGCGCGCGGGCGGGGGCGACGGCGAGCAGCGCGACGACGGCGTGCGCCGATGGAGGCTGCAGGCGCGTCAGCCGTAAGGCGACGAACACCTGCACACGTGAGTACCAAAAACATGCTTCTGGCGAATCCACGCGGCTTTTGCGCCGGCGTGGACCGCGCGATCGCCGTAGTCGACCAATTGCTCGACCAGCACGGCGGCCCAATCTACGTTCGCAAGGAAATCGTCCACAATCGTCAGGTCGTGGAACGTTTGCGCGCGCGGGGAGCGATATTCGTCGAAGAAGTCGACGAAACGCCCGAGGGCTCGATTTTGGTGTTCAGCGCGCACGGCATATCGCCCGAGGTACGGCGTAAAGCCGCCGAGCGCCGGCTGCGCGTCGTGGACGCGACGTGCCCGCTCGTCTCGAAAGTGCATTACGAGGCGGTGAAGTTCGCCAAAGCGGGACTGCACGTGCTGCTCATCGGTCACGCCGATCACGACGAAGTCATCGGCACGATGGGCGAGATTCCGGGGCAGATCACGCTCGTCGAAGACGTCGACGCGGTTGCGCATGCCGCGGTGCCCGATCCGGATCGAGTCGCCGTCATAACGCAAACGACGCTGAGCGTCGACGAAACCAAAGACATCATGGACGCGGTGCGCCGCAAGTTTCCGAACGTTCGTACGCCCGCGCGTGACGACATCTGCTATGCGACGCAGAATCGCCAAGATGCCGTGCGCGAGCTTGCGGCTCAATGCGACGTGATGATCGTCGTCGGATCGCCGAATAGTTCGAACTCGCTGCGGTTGCGCGAACTTGCCGAGCAACTGGGTTCGCGCTCGTACTTGGTCGACGATCCGGCGCAGATTCAAGCGGACTGGATTGCAGGCGTGCAGCGAGTCGGTGTGACGGCAGGCGCTTCGTCGCCGGAAACGCTCACGCAAGCAATCGTAGCGCGGCTGCGCGATTTCGGTACGTTCGCAATCGCGGAATTCGGTGAGCCCGAACCCGAAATCATCTTCACGATGCCCCGTGAAATTTCTCTTATTTGATTACGTTGAGAACGTGTTCAGCGGGACGGGCAAACAGTTTCCGAATTGTTCGCTCAGCTGGACGTCCCACGTAACACCGGACGGCAGCGAGCCGACGTTAGAATTGTAGTAGAAGTCCGAGGAGAACGGGTGAGGCCCGTTTGGATCCGGGACGAGCGAGAGCGGCCCACCCTGTATCGGCGGTCCGCCGCCGTACTGCGGAACCAACGTCACGTTCCACTGTGAGTAGCTGTTGTACAAAAAGTTGTTGCTGCCGTTGGCGACAATGGTGATTTGACTCGTATTAGTAGAAACGCCGGTTTGGCCGGGCAGCGGATTTGCGAGCTGCACTTGCGTGCCCGGATTGCATTGGACATTGTTGATGGGATTGGGCCCAAGTACGCTTCCCAAACCGCCGCCTCCGCAAGCGGTTAGCGCGAGAACGAGCGAAGCGGTAAGAGCAAGACGAGTGAGCGGCATTGTTGCTTCCTCCACTAACGAAACGTGGAGCGCTCGACAGAAGTCCTGAGCAGAGGCTGTGAAATCGGGTAAGGACAGAAGCGTGAACCGGATAATCGTCGGGTCCATTGCTGATGCGCAGCGCTTCCAGCCTACGCCGGGGGAGCGATACGCGGTCCTCTCGTTTATCGACGTCGGGTGCGAGCCGCCGAAGCTGGAACGGCATGACGGGTTCGTCGAACGGCTCGTGGTGCACACCGATGATTGCACGCCGGATGACCCGCCGTTCGCGGGGCGGTTGTTGTGCCCGCTGTCCGAAGCGCAGGCGCGGCAAATCGCGCGTTTCGTGCGTGCGAATGCCGACCGCATCGATACGCTGGTCGTGCATTGCCACGCGGGTCTGTCGCGCTCTCCCGGCGCTGCGACGGCAATCGGGGAAGCGCTTCAAATTGCGGAGATTTACATGGTGAACGGCGAGAACGTCATACCGAACGTGCACGTGCGCGATCTCGTGCGCGCGGCACTCGAGTAGTCTACGGCGCGCTCTCTCCTGCTACAGCGCTCAGTCGCGCGCGCCGCGGCAAGACGCGCAGCGCGCATCTTACCAGCGTGGGCACGAACTTCGGCCGCAGCAGTCGCGTGTCGAACGCTGCCATGTAGCGGTCGTTTTCTTCAAGACACGTCAGCAGAAAACGTTCCAACGTAAGTCCTGCAAAGACGTCGAGTGCAACGCCCATCCCGCGCTCGTCCGCGTTTGCGCTTTTGCCGCGGCGAATCGTTTTGAGAAGAGCTTGCAGATAACCGCGCGCCGTCGGCAGCGCTTGCAGCGGCGCTGCACCAAGGCCGCGGCGCGCGCGATCGTACGCGACCCAATTCACGAAGAACACGATATGCCGTGCTTCTTCGATGAGGACGCGTGCGAACACGTTGATGAGCGAGTCGGCGACGACCTTGGCTTCTTTTGCGATGCGGAAAATGCCGAAACCGAAGAACGAATCCAGACACTCGTCGTAACCGAAGGATATGAAAGCGGCTTTGCTCGATTGCGGCGAGGGTTTCACGTCCGGAACTTCGATGCCGTATCGATCGAACAGCGTTCGAAGCATGCGCCCGTGGCGTGCTTCCTCGTATCCCTGCAGTGCCAGCGCCTCGCAAATTAACGGGTCTTGCTGCGTCGACGCAAATTCGTCCAGCATGGCACCGGCGTTGACCTCTACTTCCAGCGCGCTGGGCCAAACCGGAACGGCGTGCAAAAACTCGACGGAACGGTCGTCGAGAGCGGGCCATGGAAGCTCCGCAGGCTCGTATGCAAGATGCGAACCGATGAACCAGCGGCAAAAGAGTTCTTTATGCTCGTCTGAGCCGATCTTCATCTTGGAATGGTACGCTCACAGTCAAGGACCGTCAAGCGCGTGGTGACAGCCGCATGTTCATGCGAAGTAGCACGAACTACTAAGATCTCCTCGTGTGGGCGGCGACCAATGACTGCATTTACGCGATCTCCAAGTCACCCCGGCCCGTACGGATACCGTGCTGTAATCGTTCGACACTACGCGCGAAAACTATCCGAATGCGAGCTGCTGATTATCGTTGAATGCTACGATGAACAAAAAAAACGCCGACACAAGAGAGTCAGCGTTTTCATGTAAGTGGTGGGCGGTAGAAGGATTGAACTTCTGACCTCTTCCGTGTCAAGGAAGCGCTCTCCCACTGAGCTAACCGCCCGTGGTGCCGTGGCAACCGGCAGAGTATAGCAAAAGGCCCCGGGGCCGTCAAACGATTTTGCATTGACGGTCCGGGGCCCTGCCCTCGGTCACCGGGCAGCTGGTCGTACTATCTGCGGAGCGAGTAGAGTGGTACGACTTCACGCTGCCAGGCGCTGTTGACGACGATCCCCGTTGCGGCATAGAACGCGAAGAACGCGGCTGCGAGCAAAGTATCCGCTCAGGATGCCGCAGCAGCATGTTGCTGCCGGTGCGCGGGATTACGCCTCCGACTTGCATCCAGGCGAACATCGCTACGATAACGTTGTTGGCACCGTAAGAACACATCGCGGTTCCGGCCCAAGAATTCGTGCGCGAGAACTCCCCATCCGGACAGCACCCAAGCGATAACGGTGGTACCGACGCAAAAACCGAAGAGCCCCATCGCGCCGGGCTCGCCGATTCTTGCTTCGCTGGTGGCTTTCTGGCGCTGGACTTCGGTGCTCTCTATGATGGTTTTGACCGGCCCGCCCTCGGTCCATTGTTGTCGTGGCGGCCGCGTCATGGTTGATGAATTGTTCACGAGAACCGCCTCACTTTGCTTTCTGCCGCGGCGGCGCGACGCGCGGCACCTTTACGTAATTCCCCTGATTGTTTGACAATGCAAGCGTGCCCGTGTTATCGTAAGAAAACTTTTCTGTAACGCTACGTACAACGCAAAGAAAGGAGTGACGGCAGTTATGATGATCGCATTCAAATCGCTTACCATGCGCTCGCAAGTTCAGCGCATTGGATTCTCATGCGTTCCTGCGACCGCGGCCGTCAATCCGAATGGCGGCGGTACGATGCGCGGAGTCTTTTCGAACCGAGGTACGGCGCCCTAAGCGCCGCTCAAACCGGGCATTCGAAAGCCTCCGCGATGTCGCGGAGGCTTTTTTCTTCCTTCGACAGGCTCAGGATGACAATTAGAAGCTCAGGATGGCAATTAGAAGCTCAGGATGACAATCTAAATGGAGGCGTTTATGGATATCTGGATTGATGTTCACATCGATAAACGCCGCGAAGAACTGTACGCAGACGCTGCTCGCGCGCGCATCATTCGGATGCTCGAGAGCGGCCGAAGTAGCAGCATTCGCGGCTACCTTGCAGACCGCGCGGAATACGCCGGCAATGCACTGGCTGATTTTGCGCGGCGGCTGAGGACTTCCTAATGGAGGTCCTCACCGGCGGCTACGTCAAACACGCCGTGCTAGGTGCGTTACATGCGGGCGTCGTCGCGCAACAGCGCGTAGAGGACATGGTTGTAATATTCACCGCGTAGTCGCTGCACTTCGCGCAGCGTTCCTTCGGGCGTGAACCCGAGGCGCTCGGGGATGCGGCGGCTGCGCTCGTTTTCGGTCGCGACGTGGATTTCGATGCGGTGTAAGTCGAGCGCCTCGAACGCGTATTCAGCCAGAAGGTGGACGGCGCGGGTCATAATGCCGTGACCGGTATGCTCCTTGTCCAGCCAGTACCCGATTCTGGCATTACCGTTGCTCCAGTCGAGCTGATGCAGATCGATGCAGCCGATGAGCGTTCCGTGCCGCCAAATTCCCGCTTTGAAAGCGGTATGTTCGTACGCTTCTTTTTCCGATGCGCGCAAAAACGAGTACGTGTCGGACACGTCGATGACGCCGTCCATCCAAGACATCCACGGCGCAAGCCACTCGCGGTTGCGGATGGTGACGTCATAGAGTGAGTCCGCGTCTTCGGGGCGCAGCAGGCGCACTTCGGTGTGTTCATCGACGTGGAGGCAGAAATCGACGAGCGCTGCGGTGATGCGGGGCGGCTCGTTTACAGATCTGCGAGATTCGGCGGTGTTGTGTCGTTCCATATCGCGCTAAACGTCTTCAGCGTTTGCTGCGAACTTACTTCTTGACCGAGGGCATGCTGCGCAAGCGCCAGCCCGTAGAGCGCACGCGGGTCATTTGGATAGCGCGCGAGCGTTGCCGTGAACGCAGCGGACGCTTGCGCATACTCATTGTGCCGATAGTAGAGTGCGCCGAGCGCCTCGCCGGCAGGGAATACCGGCAGTTGCTCCGCACCGTCTTCGCGCTGCTGATACGCGAGAGCGCGCTGCAAATCACTGACTGCGGCAGATAACCGCCCGTCGTGATCGTCGAGCGCAGCGGCGAGCAGCCATCGGTAATCCGCATCGATATTCCCGTAGAGCCCGAGCATCGTTCGCGCATCGTTCACTGCGCCGAGGTGGATGTCGGCGAGTCCGCGCGAGAGCGGAGCGTAGAATTCATTTTGCGCGCTCGATACGGCGATGCGCTGCCACAAGCCGAAGCGCGCCCACGTCGCCCACATATCGCTGCCTTCATATTCATGCCCGGCACGCGCCGCCCACACTTGCGCGGCCTGCAGATTGCCGAGCATGAGCGCGGCAGTCCATCCCGTGTACGCGTCGTGCGGACCGTAACGCAACTTGAAGGGCGGATCGGGTTGCGCATTCCATTGTTCGCGAAGGCGCCACGCGTTTTCGCTCGCCGCCAGCGCTTTTGCGTAGTCGCCGACTTCGATGTACGTGTGCGCCGGCATGTGAGCCAAATGCTCTTCCGCCGGGTCGAATGTCCAGCCGCTCATGCGATCCGCGCAGATCACCGCCGAAGTTCGATCGGCTGCGAAATCGTACGCGTGCATGCACAGGTGGGTCGCGAAGAGATGATTGGGATTGCGTACGAGCACGCGGTTTATCAATGCGATCGCTTCCAAATCCGGCTGCTCGACGCCGCTGTGTTCAAGCAACGCTTCGGCATCGAGCGTTGCGGCATCGTCGTCGAGCGGATACGCGGAGACGAGCGCTGCCATTGCCGCGCGATACTGCGCCTCGTCGGAATCGCGCTGCGCATAGGTTCCGGCATAACGGGTGACCAGCGCATCGATGTACATTCGTTCTTCGGCCGATGCATACGGCTCCAACGCGCGTGCGCGCAGCGACGCATCGTGCGCAGCAGAAAACATCGCGTCGGTCAGCGGTGTATTGAGATCGGCGCCGCTTGCGAGCGCTTCGCCCCAAGCCGCCATCGCCAAATGCGGATCGAGCTGTAGCGCTGTTGCGAACGCGCGCTCCGCCGCGGGGCCGTTGTATGCATAAAGCAGCGTCAATCCGCGATCGAACGCGGCTTGCGCTTGCGGGACGCTCGTCGTCACGGTATGATGCACGACCGGCGCTGTGCCGAGCACGGCGATAAGGGTGAGGGCGGCTATCACGCCGCTTTCTTCTTGCGGCCCTTGAGCGAACGCTTCAATTGACGCACGGTTCGCTCCGCGTCGCTTTCGGCCGCCCGCTCCTGCAGCAAAGCAAGGACGAAGAATTCCTCCGGCAGCAAGCCTTCCGTTTTGCGCATGCGAGTGGGCGTGGGCAGCGTGCCGTTTTCCAGGTACACCTCGACGACCTGCGGATGGACGTAGCATTTCCGGCAAACCGCGGGTGTATTGCCAAGGCGCTTGGCTACATCGGCGATTACCGCAGTAAGACGCTGCTTGCGTTCAGTTTGCGTTTCTGCTGCCTGCTGCTCGGCTAGTAACGCAGCGCACGTCACCGTGCCGAGCCACGTCCGGAAGTCTTTCGCAGAAAAATCGTCACCGGAGATTTCGCGGATGTAGTCGTTCACGTCGGACGAGTCGATTGCGCGCGTCGTGCCGTCGTCGTCGAGGTACTCGAACAGCTGCTGTCCGGGCAAATCCTGACATTGGCGAATGATGCGCGCGAGGCGCCGGTCGCGCAGATCGACCGCGTGACGAATGCCGCTCTTGCCGCGGAAAGTAAAGCGCACCGACGCACCTTCGACTTTAGCGTGTTTATTTTTCAGCGTCGTCAGGCCGAACGAGCCGTTGTCACGCGCGTATTCGTCGTTTCCGACGCGAATTGCCGTGCTTTCCAGCAACTGCACGACCGTCGCCAGCACTTTTTCGCGCGGCAAGGCGGCCAGCGCGAGATCGTGGTCGATGCGTTTTCGTATTGCCGGCAGGACCTGCGCGAATGCGATCATGCGTCCGTATTTCGTTTCGTCGCGAATCTCACGCCAGCGTTTATGGTAGCGGTACTGTTTGCGGCCGCGAGCGTCTCGGCCAGTGGCTTGCAAATGCCCGTTCGCGATCGGGCAAATCCATACGTCGGCGTATGCCGGCGGAACGGCGAGAGCTTTGATGCGCGCGACTTCTCGTTCGTCGTCGATTTCGGTGCCGTCCGGAGCGACGTATGCGAAGTGCTTTCCACGCGAAACGCGGTGAATTCCGGGCATTTGATCGTTGACGTAACGAAGCCCCGCGGCCTTAGCCGAGGCAACGGGATCCGTCAACGATTCGGCGCTCATGCCGCTTGGCCGTCGTATCGCAGCACGTCGCCGTCGCGGCGCACGCCTTGGGTAAGCATGTGCGGCTGCGTGCGGCCGTTGGCCATCAAATGATGCACGTCGACTCCGTGCAGCAGCACGGCTGCATCGGAAATCAAGCGTCGATGGCAACGCCACCACAGCGTTTCCGAGCACATGATCGCGGTCTTGCGATGCGGCAGCGAATCCACAAGCGCATTGAGTGCGCTCAGGAAGCGCTCCGTTTCCATATAATCGGCATAACCGCGAAACGACGGGTTGCGAAGCGCCGTGTGATGCGAACTCGGTTGCGGGGTGCGGAATCCGCCGAGATCGCGCTCCCAAACGTACTCCGCTCCCGCTTCCGCGGGAACCCAAATCGCCATTTTGTCGCTCCACACCCATGGGTGCGTGCGGCTTTTCGGAACGGTGCGCACGTCGACGACGCGTGCGATCTCGGCCCGCTTGACCAGGCCGGCAATCTCAGGCTGCGTCAGCGTGCCGTGCCCGAAGGTGAGAAGTTCCACACTACCTGTATATCCGCTGGCCGGCGCTTTCATACTCGGCAATGGCGTCGCGCCATGCTCGCGGGACGGCGATCGTTCGGTTGCTTTCGAAGTCGAACGCGACCATCGTGGTGATGCCATGCGCGGCTCGCTGTCCGTGCGTTTCGCTCCAAATTTCGTAATAGAAATCGAACGACTTGTTTCCGATCCGCGGGATTTTGCAGCCGATCGCGATCTGTTCGCGATACACCAGCTGCCGCTCGTACGTGAAGTTAATCGTGGCTTGAATCATGCCGTGATCGCCGTTGATCGGCACCTGCATGACTTGTGCGAAATACTCGGACCGCATCGTTTCGGTCCAGCGAATGTACGCGACGTTGTTCACGTGGCGCATCATATCTACGTCCGCGAACGGCACGCTAAAACGAGAAATCAACGGAAAGTCTTCGAGCATACCACTCTCTTCGCTACGGCCGCCGCTCAAGCGAGCAAGTCCCTAGACAGGGGGGACCCAAGTAGCGTAAAATACCCCGGTCCCGGGACGAATGGGCGCGTAGCTCAGTGGGAGAGCATCCGCTTCACACGCGGGGGGTCGTTGGTTCAATCCCAACCGTGCCCACCATTTTGTCTAGACAGGTTCGCGAAGAAACCGCGTGCGGCCGTCGTGCCGCGATCTTGAGACGATTTCTAGGCGCGAGGACGGACGCAATGCCGGAGGCATTGTGGCCGCCGCAGCAACGACGAAAGCGGCCAAGAGCGTGGTGCGAGAGTCGTACGGGGTTTCTTTGCGGACCTGTTAAAGGTCCAAGACGGGCACACTGCCAATAGTGGTGGCCGGTCTGTGGCGATGGCGCTGTAGCTCAGTTGGTTAGAGCGCCGCCCTGTCACGGCGGAGGTCGTGGGTTCGAGCCCCATCAGCGTCGCCATTTGGAAGAAAGCCCCGAGCTCTTGCCTCGGGGCTTTTTTGTTTTATACTGGTCGTCTGCAGAGTAATGCACTGAAAGAGGTGCGTCATGTTCGTTTCCGTGATCCATCGCATCACCGACCCGGACCGGTTCTTTGCAATGGCAAACGATGCGGGGCAAAACCTACCGCCCGATCTCCGCCTGCCGCAGCACATAAGCAGCACCGATCGGTCCACAACCATCTGCCTCTGGGAAGCGCCTTCCGTTGAGCGCGTTCGGGAGTTTCTTGAACCGCTGACCGCGGGCATTTGCAAGAACGAATACGCCCAGGTCGACGCCGGCTTGTCCGCGGGACTTCCCACAACAACTCTTGCGTAACTTAGGCAGAGCCCCGGTGCCTATGCGCCGGGGCTTTTGTAATGAATGCGACCCAGGTGATTCAGCATTCATCTACTTCGTATAGATCAGAAGCAACGTATGGGTTCGGCCGATGCCGCAGGCTCGAATTGTACCGGTGCATTGCGGCCCATTGGGGAATCCCACCCCGGGCCAAAGCAAAATCGGCGATCCATAGTGCCCCTATCCACCACAACCTCATTCGGCCGTGCTCTATTGCTGCGTGTACCGGCGCCACGTACCGAGCGCGAAAATTATCCAAAGAGCGAACGCTAGGAGTCCCCATTGTATTTGCTATTGGGTCGACGTGAAAGCGCAGCCGCTTCCGATCCGGCGAGAGACTATGCAGCGACGAGAGCAACACAGGCGACTTGGCGTTCAGTTTTGATCTTTGGCAGGTAATAAACCGCGAACGCTAATGCGCCCGCGATAAAGAGAAGCATGGGCGGCCAGTACCTGAAAGCGAGGCCAACCTGAAAGTGGTGCGCGGCCGAAAGGTCGAGATCGGCACGTTGCGTCACAGCCGATACGATGAGTCCGACGCCGATTCCACCGAAGAGCAACATTCCGACCGTTGCGAAGACCCGAGTACTCCAAAGCGAAACCGGCCCCATGCTCTCGCGTGTATAGCCGACAGCCGAACGTCCGTCGCCATATTCCTCTCTACGGGCTTAGTACACCGATTTTGTTTGCATTCCGCTCGGTAAACCAGATTCTGTTGTCGACGCAACAAGAGCCGTACACCGTCGTGGTCCCTCGGTCGCCGAGACTTATACCGGCGAGTCCGGCGTTAGCTGTCGGCACTTGGTATTCTTTGAACGTGCCGGTTGGAGTCATCATACCGATTCTGTTGACGTTCGGTTCGGTAAACCAAACATTCCCCGAAGGCCCCACCACGAGTGCATTGATACCTGTGTTAGCTGTGGGAATTGGGAACTCGGTTATGACTCCCGTCGATGTCACCGCGCCGATTTTATTTGCCGTCTGCTCCGCGAAATATGCATCGGGGCCGGGGGATCCGCTGCTCGTGATTGCGCTGACTCCAGCGTTCGCGGTTGGAATATCGTATTCTGAAATAGTGAATGCGCCCGAGTTGAATAACGCGATTCGGTTGGTATTCGACTCGACGATCCAAAAATTCCCGCTGTATCCGGCAGCGATTGCGGTCGGTCCGGAATTCGGCGTCGGCAATGTGTACTCCGCGGTTCCGCTCGTATAGGAAGACAATTCACCGATCTGGTTAAGGTTGTACTCGGTAAAGACGGCAGTGTAGCCCGCAGCAGCGATGCCCCGAAGGCCTGCGTTCGCCGTAGGAACGCCATATGTGGGTCCGGCGATACTGGCTAACTGGTTTATTCCGGGTTCAGTGACCAAGTAATAGTGCGTGATGCAACACAGGGTATCGCCATTCGACGAAATGCTCGCAATGAAGTTGGGCTGCGCGCCGGCGGGTAGCGACGTCTGGGTGATAACGCCGAACGGTGAAATTTTCCCGACTTGATTGCTGCCGGTCTCTACGAACCAGACATAACTGTCATCCGGCGTGGCAGGCATTGAGTAGCCCGCGATCATTGCGGTCGGACCGCTGCCCGACGGCAACTGGTATTCAACGACGCCTTGGCAGTAGGGTGGAGTGGAAACCGGAGTCGGGGTTGGAGACGGCGACGCCGTTGGAGATGGCGACGGCGACACCGTCGGTATTGTCGTTGGCGTCGGCGAAGGCGACGCGCCGAGGCGACTACGCGGCGGATTAACGGCTGCTACGCGAACAACATTCGAAGAACTGCAGTTCGGGTCGCTGGTGGGCGATGATGAGGGTGTCGGGTTTGCGGGCAGTGAACCCCCGGCGCCGGACCCACCACCGCAAGCGCTCGCAGCAACGAGGACGTAGACGACAAGAAAGCGCCGCAGCCACATGCCTGGATGATTCGCCGCTTAGCGATCCTTCAACTACCGTCGCGTATGCGGTTTCACGCATACCGTCTTTAGCAAGCCAGTAATCTGCGCCGAGAAGGGAGACCCCTAGCAACGCTGCGTGGCGCAGCCGCTGTCGGGCGGAGCCGTCGGCGGAATCGGGGGAGTAAGGTTCGCATCGCGTTCGTTCACAAACGGATCATAGTAGCAGCCTGCCGGCCAAAACGCGCTGTCATTCGGCGGCGGTACGATGAGACTGTCCACGGCTTCGTAGCGGCTAAACCTCAATCCGCACCCTTCGCCTACGATGTAGTATGTCGAATCACCGTTAGGGCGACCGCCGTCATGGTCACTTCCTTGCCGCAAGGTATAACTTTCTGCATAAAAGATAATGAGCGGTCTTCTTTTTGAGGGCTCAGGCGTGAACCACAGGCTATTTTCGCGCGCCTTCCAATAGGGACTGGCCAGCACCCTTCCAATCCAGGACTTCTGCGCGCTACTCAGCTCAGGGACGCCCGTCCTACCGACTCGTGAGATGCGATAGACCGGGCGAAAATGCGGAATCACGTTCCCATGAGGCGCGGCGATCGCGTTGCTAGCGTGTGCGCCGGCCATCAAAGCGATTGCCGCGAGCAAAATGAGCACAGTACGCATGCTAGCACGAGCTGGTTTATGTGCGGGAATGTATATGTAGTCGGTCTCGACTTCCGCGTTGGTGTAGTTTACGGAAAAGTAAGGCGAGGCTGGACAGTTCGAGAAATTCGTATAGCCTGCGGGATCACCGCCTAGATCGCTGGCCGTGCCCAACTTCCATCCCGAAGGCTTGCCGAGAGCTGGCCTCGGGTAGTCGCACAGCCGCTTAAGTGATGAGTCCGCTCCACCGAAGGCGAAGAAGCCTTCAGAAGGAGCAGATCCTCGATAAAGAGTCGGCGTCTGAACGTGGTGACTCGTCAGAAGGGCATTCTGCGCAACCAGGCCGCTGTAGAGCGCGGCCTCTCGTCCGGGCTTTGCGTAGTACGTCATTGTTGCGAGTATCCGGAGTGAGGCAACACCTGAGGTTTCGACGAGCAGGTGGCGGGTTGCGATGCGATGCCGGTCGCGAAGAACGCCTCTTTCCCGGCGCAAAGCGCACGTACGGTGTGGCTCGGGATTGCCAGTAACGTCCTCTTGTGTAGGCTTCCTGCCCACAGCACGCAAAGTATAATGTCGCTGTGGAGTTGCTTGAAGTACCGCATCGGCGCGCGTGGCGCAAGTGGCTCGAGCGAAATCACGCAATCAGCAGCGGCATCTGGCTGGTCTATTTCAAACCGCACGCTGAACGCAAGGGCGTAGCGTATGACGATAGCGTTTGTGAGGCGCTCTGCTTCGGCTGGGTCGACAGCCTGATAAAGCGCCTTGATGATGATAGGTATGCGCGCAAATTTACGCCGCGCAAGCCCGGCAGCCGGTGGTCGGACAGCAATCGCAAGCGGTGGACGGAGCTCGAAAAGGCCGGACTGCTCACCGCTGCAGGCCTTGCGGCTAAACCCACGGACGGCAACCATAGTGTGCAACCTACACTGTCTGCCGCTCTCGCGAGAGAAGTGCGTGCACTCATAAAGTGCGATCCGAAGGCGTGGAGAGCTTTCGAATTGCTTGCACCCAGCCATAAACGTCGCTGGATGCTTTGGATCGGTATGGCGAAAAAGCCCGAAACGCGAACGAAGCGTGCCGGAAGTTGTCAACCCTGGTGAGACACGTCGTTCCATAAAATTAGCGCGGCGCATTCCGGTGACAGAACCGTGGGCATTAGCAGCCAATCTCCACGGACCAAGTCTTCGCAGAGGACGTCCCAAGCGGCGGCGCGATTTGCACGCGGGCGTGCCCTGGAAACACACCGGCGGCGAGGACGGGAAAAGTGGGGGCTGTTTTCGTTAGCTGCACGCCGTCATCAGTGGATCCATCAAAATTGCCAGCTCCTGTTTGCACCGGCGAGCAGCTTTGGCGGTCGCCGCTCGCTAGAAATGTCTGCATCATTGACCAGCCCGCGATTCGCGGCGCGTTTCCAACCTGTTCTGTAATCGCCTTGCCCTCAGTGTCCATAAAACCGTCACGCCCTCCGTCGTCTTCGGGTACGCCGAGGCTTATCTCCTCAAAGCCTGTGGTGTCTACAGCAATGCTCACGGTGAATTTTCGATCGTGTCCAACGTAGCGTGCAAAAAATGATTCGTTGTGCTTGGGGCCCCAGTCGTCATCGTTCAAGCTTTTTGCAAAAAGAATGCGGTGATTACAGAGGTCGAAAACATATAGTCGGTTCGCATCGTTGGTGCCTGCTCTACCATCAGCGACTTCGAAGCATTGCCCCGAAAGAAAGGTCGCCGAAAACAGCGCATAACTATCAACGCGCTGGAAACGAAAGCGCTTTTCTGCATCTGCTTGTTCAATCGTTTGCTCGAAGTCCGCGTACACCCACGAGCTGCGCGACGCAAGGCTGGACATCTGGAGGAAGCCAGCTTCGAACACATGGGCTTTCGTAGCGCGTTGACCAATAAGCGCAAGGTGCCGGCTGAACATTCCGTTATCGGATTCGGTGATCCGTGCGGAACGCGCGGCAAACCCCGTTGGCAACGAGAGGGAGAAAAGGTGAGCATGGCTCGCCGCCGCCCCCCAATTTGGCCCACCCAATGGAAGACTCTGTGTATGCATCAGGCCCGTCCGCGGGGCCGCTGGCGGTGTTGTGTGCACTACCGTCGGCGACGGCGCTGGCGTTGTCGTTTGCACTGCCGTCGGCAGCTGCGCCGTGGCCGTGCACGGCGGTACACCTATAAGCATCGCCGCGGTGCAAAACCACCCAAAAGGGCGGGTGGAGAGGCCGAAGTTCTTCGGCCTCCCTGTCGTGTTGCGCCTGGAACGTAATTTTAAGGCGAAGGTGACGAGACGACTGTCCACGTGTTGTCCTTGACGGTTTGTGGCGCATTGTACACGTTGTAGTAGTAACCGGTGCTCCCAGTGTCGGTCGTGCACATGTTATTCGGTGACGCAGATGTGTTCGTCAGATAGGATGTCGGCGCCGTCAGCAGCGAACCGTTCAAGTAATACTGCCAGTTGATGTAGCCCGCGTTTTCATCAATGATCTGCGGACACGGGACAAGGCTTGTGTTGTAGTAATGCGTCTCGAATATCGACCATCCGTCCATGGCCTTTGGGGATGTTGCACTGCTCACGTTTTCAGTAAACGGTACGCCGTTGCTTTCCAAAAGATCTGTCTGCCCGGGTGATGGTGCGGTAGGAGACTCTACCAATCCCACCGTCTCATTGCCGCTTCCATCAACGATAATGTTCACAGTGTAAACGTCTGGGGTCTGGCAGTAGCCCGTGTTTGTGTACGCGCAAAACTTCGCTTCGGTGAGATAGAGGCTTCCAAACGAGCTATTGCCGCTGGGTCCCCAGATGTCATCGACAAGGTTGCCCCGAAACAAAAACGTACCCGGTGATCCTTTACAAAAGTCGTACAGATAAAGCTGAACCTTCGTGTCGTTGGGCAAAAATGCGCTGCCGACTTCAAAGCACTGACCTGGCAGATGCGTTGTCGGCGCATAGAGTACGTTCCCTGTGTTACCGCTGGGAACGGGCTGCGGATCCTTAACGAATTTGTGTTCGAAAGAGCCACCGGCAAACGTAGCCCCTGAGGGGATTTTGATTGCAGACACAAATCCGAGCTGACCCCCGTGGTCGTCATCGACCTCCGAGTAAGTCTTTATACCGCGCGCCGATTGGTCGTGCATCCTCATGTGCGCATTGAAGCTAAATTCTTTAAGAACGGCTGGTGTAATCGGAAGAGATTCCGCTGCCATCCGCAACGGCCGCCAGCCCGTTAGCCGCGGACGGCTTAAGAAGAGCGGTTGACCCAGCTTGATTCGATTGCGCTGTATGCGCCTGCGGCAGATTGGTTGTTGGGCTGAAGTTCTGCGAGGAGCATGCCGCCAAAAGCGCCGCGACTACCAATAATGAAAGGAACTTGACTCTCATAAAACCTCCCCGGAAAGGCGAGAATAGGTTGCGGAGGTTCGCCGTCTGCGGATCGTGTCCCTAGCCCGCAGCCTGCAATCCACTTAAGCGCCCGAAGCCGCATTGAAGTTGTCACATGGGTCAAATATATTCGTTCACGATATTAGCGAATCGTACTCCGGCGGGTTGATGTAGGTTGCGGGTCGGAGTTGAAGCGGCTGCGGTGGCTTGCGGACGAAACGCTCGGGATGCAACGCGTACGCCAAATCAAGTACGGCTTGGCGACGCGTAAGAATTGCTGGTGCTTTACTCCGATGAACCATTTCCGGGGTGAGCAGCGCAATCCCGCTGTGATAGTGTTGTTCGTTGTACCAGCCGAAGAAATCCCGGCAGAATGCTGTCGCCTCAAAGAATGACCCGAAGCGCGCGGGAAACTCCGGCCGATACTTCATGGTTTTGAATTGCGCCTCAGAGAAAGGATTGTCGTTGGAGGTGTGCGGGCGCGAGAAGCTTTTCGTGACGCCGAGATCGGCATAGAGCTCGGCAACGGTTTTGGACGTTTGCTGACCGCCGCGATCGGCGTGAATTACCAGCTGGCCGGCTACGATGCCCTCATTCTCGAGCGTCTCACGAATCAGTTCTTCCGCGACCGCAGCTGTTTCGCGCCGCGCCAGTGTCCAGCCAACGACGTAGCGGCTGAAGATGTCCAGGATCACGTAGAGATAAAACCAGGTCCATTTCACCGGACCAGCCAAGCGCGTTACATCCCATGACCACACCTCGTTCGGCCGCGTGGCGACCAACTCGGGCTTGATCATGGGTGGATGCGTGGCGATGCGGCGGCGTTCGCGAACCTGTTCGTTGGTGCGCAGGACGCGATAGAACGTGGAAATCGAGCCCAAGTAGACGCCTTCATCGAGCAGAATGGCGTACACCGCTGCGGGCGCAAGGTCGCAAAAGCGCGGTTCGGTCAGCGTGTGCAAAATACGCTGCCGTTCAATCTCGCACAGCGCGCGTGGCTGCGGTTTGCGGGGTGTCGGCACGTTCACCACGTCAGCCGCTACTGGGCGGCGCCAGCGGTACCACGATGCGCGCGCAACGCCCAATGTTCTGCAAGCGCGCCGTTTGCCGACATGCACGCCCAATTCGTCGACTTCGCGTAGCATCAGTGCTCGCTCTGCTCCGCCTGGCTCTTGTCGGCGAGCTGGTGCAAGAGCGCGGAGACTTTTCCCTGGACGTCGATGATCTTGTTCGCTTTGTCGAGGTCGAATTCGAGCTTCTTGACCTGCTTACGCAAACGCTCGACCTCGCGCGAATCGTCGCTCTTCGGTTTGCGGCCACGCCTGCTCGGCGCACGTCCCGAGTTTTCGAGCTTACGCCATAGCGCGATGTGCGACGTATACAAACCCTCCCGGCGTAGTAACGCACCGCGTTCGTGGGGATCCGTCAGCGTATCGTACTGCTCGACGATCCGCAGCTTGTACTCGTCGGTAAAACGCCGCCGCGTCGGGTGGATGGCATCATTGGTTTTCGGCATGGATGAGACTTCGAGCATGGGGTCCTCATTCTCGCCCTCACTCAGTAATTATGTCGAGGCAGGATGTCCCACCCAAGGTTGACACAGAGGGTGCCGCCGAGGCGATCGCGATGCTCAGAGCGCGCAAGAAGCTTGGGCTCAGGTGATCGCTTTTATCGCGACGTTACGGTAATTGGTCCGTGCTGGTAATGCGCGCGAAACGCCGAGAGCATCCCCGCGTCCTCGTCGCCCGCTATAATTGCCGCAACAGCGGCACCCACTCGGGGCCACCCAACGTTTGCTGCAGCGGCGGCCGCATCCGTAAAATGGCGTTGCGCATCTTCCGGATGCAGGAAGCCCAGCGCGAGATGCGCCAGCGCGCAATTGAATGGGCGCTGCGTGCGCCGAGCGTCCTCCAGCGCATGGCGGGCGTACCAGCGTGCGGCGCCCGCATCGCGCGCGCGGGCGGACGCGATGAGGTACGAAAAATAGCGCACCACCGCGATGGAACATTCGCCGGTCGCCGGCGATTGCGCGTCGCGCACGCAGCGCGTAAAAAACGCGCCGTCGTCGGTCGCAGCGAGCTGCTCGTGCCGGCCGAACCAGTCGTCGAAACGCTCGTTGTCGCCATAGAGCCACGCAAAAAACGCGCCGCCCATCAATGCTGCTTCCAAATGCATGTCTTGCTTGGCGTGTTCGAGCGTGTCGATCATCACCTCGAGTTCGACACGGGCGGCCGGCCAATCGCCCTGCACGGCGTACACGTACGACGCCATCGAGGCGAACGCGGCGCGGCCGTACGGGTCGAGCAGCATCGCGTTCAACTTGACGCGCAGTTCCGCCAAGTCGACGAATTCATCATGGGTGCCGCGCACGAAAGCGTCGCACAACGCGAGAACCGGCTGGTATTCAGGTTGCGAGCCGAACCGCGCGGATTGTGCGTTCAACACGCGGCGCGCATCGTCGAAACGTCCGAAATACGCGTAGCGCGAAACGAGCATGTTGATCGCGAAGGCGCGAACTTCGGAAGGAACCTCGTCCGGCGCGCGACGCAGCGCTTCCTCCGCCATGGCAAACCACCGCTCGTAGTCGTGAATAAACAGCTGCTCGACTGCCGCGACGTTGAAAATCGCGAGATTCTCGACGAGCGCGCGTTCGTCAAGCGTGGCGGCCGCGGCGGTGGCGTCGTTGCTGGTGACTGTCTCAATCTGCGCAAACGTTTGCTGATTGTATGCGGCGTTCGCGGCCGCAGTGTCGCCGGCACGCAGGTACCAGCGCGCGGCGCGCATCGGCAGCCGCGCACGCTCGTAGGCGCTGGCAAGTGACGCCGCGGCAGCGCTCGCATCGCCGCGGTGGCGCGTGCTTATGGCCGTTTTCAGTAACGGATGCAGCTCGTA
>Ga0070735_10000272_pt1 | contig 61706 bp, 77 predicted proteins | sample Coa_R1_FD_66443 | JGI IMG/M metagenome (GOLD analysis project Ga0070735, IMG submission 66443) | Surface soil microbial communities from Centralia Pennsylvania, which are recovering from an underground coalmine fire - Coalmine... | ecosystem: Environmental > Terrestrial > Soil > Unclassified ...
AGCTGATCACGCCGATCGCGTGCGAAGAGGGTCTTCGCTTTGCGATCCGCGAGGGCGGCCGCACGGTGGGCGCCGGCGTCGTCACTAAGGTGATCGAGTAAGATGGCGAAACAGAAGATCCGCATCCGGCTGCGCGCCTACGACCACAAGATACTCGACCAGTCGGCCGAGCGCATCGTGGACACGGTGAAGCGGACGGGCGCGTTCGTCAGCGGACCCGTGCCGCTGCCGACCGAGATCCACCGCGCGTGCGTCAACCGTTCGCCGCACGTCGACAAGAAGAGCCGCGAGCACTTCGAGATCCGGACGCACAAGCGCCTGATCGACATACTGCAGGCCACCGCGAAGACGATGGACGCGCTGATGCACCTCGATCTTCCGGCCGGCGTCGACATCGAGCTGAAAGCCTGACCGCATCATGAAGAACATCATAGGTCGCAAAGTAGGAATGACCAACGTCTTCGCACCGGACGGCACGTACGTGCCGGTCACCGTGATCTCCGCGACCGCGAACACGGTGGTGGAGCGCAAGACCGCGGACAAGCACGGTTACGATGCCGTGGTCCTGGGTTTCGAAGACGCCAAGGTCAAGCAGCTCACCAAACCGATGCGCGGGCGTTTCGAGACGCTGAAGCTCGCACCGAAAACCGTGCTCCGCGAATTTCGCACCGGCTTCGGCGAAGCCGCGGCCGGCGATGCCGTGACCGTCGCGGGTTTTGCGCCCGGCGATCGCGTGGACGTCATCGGCACGAGCAAAGGCAAAGGCTTCACCGGCATCATCAAACGCTGGAACGGCAGCGGCGGCGGCGCGAGCCACGGCTCGATGATCCATCGTCAGCCCGGGTCGGCAGGCGATACGAACGCCGCGAAGACCGTGAAGGGCGCGCATAGACCGGGGCAGTTCGGCAACGACCGCGTCACCGCGCTCAACGTCGAAGTGGTGCAGGCCGATGAAGCGCACAACTTGCTGCTCGTCAAAGGCTCCGTGCCGGGCGGCCGCAATGGCGTCGTCATCGTGCGCGCGTCGGTGAAGGATCGCAGCCATGGCAGATGAGGTGAATATCGATCTCTTAGACGCGACCGGGAAGAAGGTCGGCACGGTAGCGCCCGCGCCGGCGTTCTCGGTCGCGCCGAACACCGCATTGCTGCATCAATCCGTGCTGCGGCACCTGAGCAACCGACGCGCCGGCACCGCCGACACGAAGACGCGCGACGACGTCCGCGGCGGCGGCCGCAAACCGTGGCGCCAGAAGGGCACCGGCCGCGCTCGTCAGGGCAGCATCCGGTCACCGCAATGGCGCAAAGGCGGCGTCGTGTTCGGCCCGCATCCGCGCTCGTATGTCATCGACATGAACAAGAGACAACGTCGCATCGCCCTCGCGCAAGGCATCGCGCAGCGCTGCACGGAGCACGGCCTTTCGATCATCGATGTGACCGGGTTCGCGCCGGTCAAGACCAAGGAGATGCTCGCCGTGCTGTTCGCGGCGGGCGAGCACAAGTGCACGCTCTTCGTGCTGCACAAAGGCGCGGACGCGGGCGCCGGCGCGATCGCGCTCGCGGCGCGCAACATCCCGCACGTGAAAGTCATCGCGCACGACGAGCTGTCGGTGCATGCTTTGTTCGGCCACGAACGGATCATCATGACACAGGCCGCCTACGACGGCCTCGCGGAGGTGTGCGGTGGCTGATCCACGGCATGTTATCGTCCGGCCGCTCGTCACCGAGAAGTCGGTCGTGCAGACGGCGACATCGCAGTATTCGTTCCGCGTCCGCACGGACGCGAGCAAACATCATGTCAAAGCCGCCGTTGAAGGTCTGTTCAAGGTCAAAGTCCTGCGGGTCAACACGGTGACCGTCCATGGCAAGCGCAAGCGCGACATGCGCAAGCGCAGCCAGCGGCCCACGGTGCAGCGGCCGGATTGGAAAAAGGCCGTCGTCACGCTGCGCGAGGGAGATAAGATCGAACTCGGCGGCGTCAACTACTTCGAGTCATAGGTGAGACGGATCGAACGCAGATGGCAGTAAAGAAATTCAAACCCACATCGCCCGGGCGGCGCTTCATGGCGATCTCTTCGTTTGAGGAGATCACGAAGAAGAGTCCGGAAGAATCGCTGCTGGAACCGCGCAAGAAGAACGCCGGCAGAAACTTCGTCGGTCACATCACCGTGCGCCATCGCGGCGGCGGGCATAAGGTCATGTATCGCCGCATCGATTTCAAGCGTTCGAAGGACGGCGTGCCGGCCAAGGTCGCTTCCATAGAGTACGATCCTAACCGCTCGGCGCGCATCGCGCTGCTGCACTATCGCGACGGCGAAAAGCGCTACATCGTCGCGCCGCTCGGCGTGAAAGTCGGCGACGTGCTTGAATCGGGTCCGAACGCCGACATCAAGACCGGCAACGCGCTGCCGCTTTCGAGCATCCCGGTCGGCACCGTGATCCACAATCTCGAACTTTCGCCAGGCCAGGGCGCTAAGCTCGTGCGCACGGCAGGCGGCTCGGCACAGCTCATGGCAAAGGAAGGCGAGTACGCGCAGGTGCGCATGCCGTCAGGCGAAGTGCGGCGCATCGCCGTGGTCTGCCGCGCCACGATCGGGCAGATCGGCAACATCGAGCACGAGAATCAAGTGGTGGGCAAAGCGGGCCGCACGCGCTGGCTCGGACGGCGGCCGCACGTGCGCGGCATCGCGATGAATCCGGTGGATCACCCGCACGGCGGCGGCGAGGCCCGGTCCACGGCCGGCAGGCCGCCCACAACGCCTTGGGGCGAGATGACCATGGGCAAGAAGACGCGTCGCAACAAGCGCACCGACAAATTCATCGTCAAGCGGCGGAGCAAATAGCACATGACACGATCTGCCAAAAAGGGCGCATTCATCGCGGAGCATCTGTTGGAAAAAGTGGAGCGCATGAATTCGACGCGCGAGAAGCGAGTGATCAAGACGTGGTCGCGAGCCTCCACGGTCGTGCCGGCCATGGTCGGGCACACGATCGCGGTCTATGACGGTCGCAAGCACATCCCGGTCTACGTTCAGGAGAACATGGTGGGGCACAAACTCGGCGAGTTCGCACCGACGCGTATCTTCCGCGGCCACGGCAGCGGCGGCGACAAGGCGGTTGTGAAATAACATGCAGGCGAAAGCTATCGCGCGCTTTCTGCGCGTACCGCCCCGCAAAGCGCGCCGCGTCGTGGACGTGATCCGCGGCCAGCGCGTCGATCGGGCGTTGACCATGCTCGCGTTCACGCCGCTTGCCGCGGCCAAAGCGATCGAGAAGATCGTGCGCGCGGCAGCGGCAAACGCGGAGAACAATTTTTCGATGCGGCCGGAAGGCCTCGTCATCGCTAAGGCCACCGTTGACGGCGGCCCGTCGTTCAAGCGCGTCGAGGCGCGCGCGCGCGGGCAGGCCGGAATAAAGAAGAAACGCATGTCGCACGTGACCATCATCGTCTCCGACGGAGAGGCCGAATAGCATGGGGCAGAAGATCCATCCGGTCGGTTTCCGGCTCGGCATCACGCGCACGTGGGACTCGCGCTGGTACGAGAACAAGCAGTACGCGAAGTGGGTGCACGAGGATCGCGCGATGCGCGGTCTCGTGGAGGGCATGTCGCGTTCGGCGGCGGTGGCAAAAGTCGAGATCGAACGGCGAGCCAACACCGTGCGCGTCATCGTGCACACGGGCAAACCGGGCATCATCATCGGCAAGCGCGGCGCCGGCATCGACGAATTGAAGAAGCGGCTGGAAAAGCTTGCCTCCGGCAAGCAAGTCCAAGTCAACGTCGTCGAGATAAAGCATCCGGAGCTCGACGCGAAACTCGTCGCCAACAACATCGTGGACCAGCTGGAGAAGCGGATCGCGTTCCGCCGCGCCATGCGGCAAGCGCTGCAGCGCACCACGAAAGCCGGCGCGCGCGGCATCAAAGTCCAATGCGGCGGCCGCTTGGGGGGCGCGGAGATCGCGCGCGTTGAGCGGACGTTCGAAGGCAAGGTTCCGCTGCATACGTTGCGCGCGAACATCGACTACGCGACGTCGGAAGCGTACACGACATTTGGCCGCATCGGTGTGAAGGTCTGGATCTATCTCGGCGAAGTGCTCCCGGACGGCAAGCCGAAGCCCGACGCCCGCGACATCAGACCCGTACGCCGGCCGCGGCCGGCTCGCCCGATGAGACCTGCGGTTGCAGGCGCAGTGCCGACGGCAGCGCCCGCTGCGGTTCCAGCGGGAGCGGCAACGCCGGCGGCAACGCCGGTCGAAGCGGCTCCCGCGACGGTTCCGGTCGAGACAGCGGCGACAACCACGGCGACGGCACCTACAGCGGCAGCAGCCCCGCCGACCGCGCCTACGGCGACAACAACGCCGGCGACGGAGCCAGTAGCGGCGACGGCGGAAGCCGCGCCGGAAACGCCCGACACCGGCACACCGGAGGGCGCATAACACATGTTGATGCCGAAAAGGGTCAAACACCGCAAAGTCCAGCGCGGGCGCATGAAGGGCCGGGCGCAGAGCGGCAATTCGCTGCATTTCGGTGAGTACGGATTGCAGTCGCTCGAGCCGTGCTGGATCACGAACAGACAGATAGAAGCGGCACGTATCGCGATGACGCGCCACATCAAGCGCGGCGGCAAAGTCTGGATCACGATCTTTCCGGACAAGTCGTTCACGAAGAAACCCGCCGAGACTCGTCAGGGCTCGGGTAAGGGCGCGCCTGAGGGTTGGGTCGCTGTGGTGCGGCCGGGCCGCGTGATGTTCGAATTGTCCGGCGTGGATTCGCTGGTCGCGCGCCAGGCGCTGCGGCTTGCGGCTTTCAAACTGCCGATCCGAACGAAGATCGTGACGCGCGAAGGGGCGGGTGACGCAAGTGAAGTCTAGCGCATTGCGGAGTCTGCGAGAACTGACCGATGGCGAGCTCGCCGAGAAACTCGCGGCGACGAAGGAAGAACTTTTCAACCTTCGCTTCCAGCTTGTGACCGGTCACCTCGAAAATCACACGATGGTGGAGAAGCTGCGCCGTGACATCGCGCGCGTGCACACCATCCTTGCCGAACGGCGACTGGCGGGATAGGCGATGAACGAGACAAAGACGGACGAGCGCGCTCGGCGGCGCACGAAGGTGGGCCGAGTGGCGTCCAATTCGATGAAGAAGACGATCGTCGTGGTGTCGGGGACGCGCACGCCTCATCCGGCGTACGGCAAGATCCAGCATCGTTCGACGCGCTTTCTCGCGCATGACGAGAACGGCGAGGCGGCGGTCGGCGACACGGTGCGCATCATGGAAACTCGCCCGATGAGCGCGCGCAAGCGTTGGCGTCTTGTCGAAGTCGTGGAGAAGGCCAAGTGATCCAAGCGCAGACACGCCTCAAGGTAGCCGATAATTCAGGCGCGCGCGAACTGATGGTCTTCCACGTGTCCGGCGGCTCGCGCCATCCGTACGCGTACGTCGGCGATATCGTCGTCGCGTCGGTGAAGAGCGCAATTCCAGGCGCCGCGGTGAAGAAGGGCAACGTCGTCAAAGCCGTGATCGTCCGCCAGACGAAAAAACTGCGACGTCCGGACGGTTCGTTCATCCGCTTCGACGAGAACGCCGCTGTGCTCATCAACGATCAGAAGAATCCGCGCGGCACGCGGATCTTCGGACCGGTCGCGCGCGAGCTGCGCGATCGCGACTTCATGAAGATCGTCTCGCTTGCGCCGGAGGTCCTGTAATGGCGAAGATGAGATTGGCCGCCGGCGACACAGTCGTCGTGCTCACCGGCAAAGACAAAGGCAAACGCGGCAAGATCAAGCTCGTGCAGCGCAGTCTTGGCAAGATCGAAGTCGAAGGCGTCAACGTCGTGAAGCGGCATTCGAAGCCGACCGCCAAGAACTCGAAGGGCGGCATACTCGAGAAAGAACTGCCGATGCCGGTCAGCAAAGTCATGTACGTCTGCCCGAAATGCAACAAGCCGTCCAAGGTGGCGTTCGCGGTGAAGGGCCAGTCGCGCGAGCGGCTGTGCCGCCGCTGCGGCGAGCCCGCCGACCGACCAGTGAAGGCGTAGGTCACGCACGATGAACCGATTGAGAGAACGATACGTGAAAGCCGTCGTGCCGGCGCTGCGCAAGCGGCTCGGCATCACGAATCCCATGCGCCTGCCGAGATTGCGGAAGATCGTCGTGAACATGGGCGTCGGGGAAGCGGTGGCAAATCCGAAGGCGATCGACGGGGCGGTGTCCGACTTGACCGCGATCACCGGCCAGAAGCCGCTCGTCACGCGCGCCACGAAATCGATCGCCGTCTACAAGCTGCGCGAAGGCATGCAGATCGGCGCGAAGGTCACGCTCCGCGGCGAGCGCATGTACGCGTTCTTCGACAAGCTCGTCAACATCGTGCTGCCGCGCATCCGCGATTTTCGCGGCATGTCGCGCTCGTCGCTCGACGGCCGCGGCAATTACGCGCTCGGACTGAAAGAGCAGCTCGTGTTCCCGGAGATCAACTACGATAAGGTGGACGCGGTGCGCGGCATGGACATCGTGATCGTCACGTCGGCGCACACCGACGAAGAAGCGTTGGCATTCCTGGAAGAGATGGGCATGCCGCTTCGCAAGGAAGGGAGCGCGGCCTGATGGCTAAGACCAGCCTGATCGAGAAGAGCAAGCGCAAGCCGAAGTTCAAAGTGCGGCAGCATAACCGTTGCCTCAAGTGCGGCCGGTCGCGCGGCTATCTGCGCAAATTCGCGATGTGCCGCATCTGCTTCAGAGAACAAGCGCACAAAGGCAACCTGCCCGGCGTCACCAAGGCGTCGTGGTGAAGAGCGGAGACAGACGGTAACTATGGCAATGGTAACGGATCCCGTCGCGGACATGCTCGCGCGGATCAAAAACGCGAACACGGCGTTTCACGAGCGCGTGGATGTGCCCGCGTCGCGCTTGAAGACCGAGATTGCTAAACTTCTCAAAACCGAGGGGTTTATCAAGAGCTACGAGCTCGTCGCAGGCGTGCCGCGCGACGTCATCCGCATCACGCTCAAATACGGGCAGAACCGCGAGCGCGTGATCAACGGATTGCAGCGCATCAGCAAGCCCGGCCTGCGGATCTATTCGCCGAAGGGCGAGATACCGAAGTGCATGGGCGGGCTCGGCCTCGTCATCCTCTCCACGTCGAAAGGCGTCATGAGCGGCAGACAGGCCAAGCGCAGCGGTTGCGGCGGCGAAGTCATGGCATTCGTGTGGTAGGAAAGAGACGATGAGCAGAATCGGGCGATCGCCCATCAACGTTCCCGCCGGCGTAACGGTCGGTCTGGCCGAACGCGTCGTGACGGTGAAAGGCCCCAAGGGCGAGCTCACGCTGCGCTTGGCGGAACCGATCGAAGTCCGGATCGATGGTTCGGTCGTGACGGTCATGCGTCCCGACGACTTGCAGCGCAATCGTCAGCTGCACGGCCTCACGCGCACGCTGATCGCCAACAATGTGGTCGGCGTGACGAAAGGTTATGCGAAGACGCTCGAGATCCAGGGCGTCGGCTACCGCGCGCAGATGCAGGGCTCGAATCTGAATCTCCAGCTCGGCTTCTCGCACCCGGTCGTCGTCGAGCCGCCGAAGGGGATAACGATTTCCGTCGCCGGCACGAACAAGATCACGGTGACCGGCGCCGATCGGCAAGCCGTGGGCCAGCTCACGGCGCAGATCCGTGCGATCCGGCCCCCCGAGCCGTACAAGGGCAAAGGCATCCGCCACGAAGGCGAACGCGTGCGCCGCAAGCTCGGCAAAGCCGGCAAGACGGGAGCGAAGAAATAATGAGTTCGACGAGTCGCAACAGCCTGCGCGTGCGGCGTCACGTGCGCGTGCGGAAACGCGTGAACGGCACCGATTCGCGGCCCAGGCTCTCCGTGTTCCGAAGCCTGCACCACATCTACGCCCAGCTGATCGACGATCGCAGCGGCGCCACGCTTGCGTCGGCGTCCACGCGCGAGAAGAGCGTGGCCGGCGACAAGGCGTGCGCGAATTGCGGCGCGGCGGAAAAAGTGGGCGCGGCGATCGCCGAGCGCGCGAAAGCAAAGGGCATCGTCGCCGTCGTGTTCGACCGCGGCGGCTACAAGTATCACGGCCGGATCAAAGCTCTGGCCGACGCGGCGCGCGGCGCCGGGCTGGAGTTCTAACGGATGGCTCGCATCACAGATGGTTCCGGCCTTGAAGAGACGGTCGTACGCGTCAACCGCGTCGCGAAAGTCGTCAAGGGCGGCAAGCGGTTCTCGTTCTCTGCGCTCGTCGTCGTGGGCGACCGGCAGGGCAGGGTCGGGTACGGCATCGGCAAGGCGCGCGAAGTGCCGGAGGCGATCCGCAAAGGCGTGGAAGCGGCGCGCAAAGCGCTGGTCAGCGTGCCGATGGTGGAGCGGACGATCCCGCATCCGGTCGAGATCCATGTCGGAGCAGGTCATGTCATCATGAAGCCGGCGAGCAAAGGAACGGGCGTGATCGCGGGCGGCGCGATGCGCGCGGTGCTCGAACTTGCGGGCGTGCATGACATCCTCACCAAGTCGCTCGGCACGAACAATCCGATCAACGTGATCATGGCCACCATCGCGGGGCTGAAGAGCCTGCGCACGATCGAAGAAGTGGCGAAAATGCGCGGCAGAACCGTGGACGAGATTCTCGGAAGGGTAGTGGAAAGTGAAACTGTCGGAGCTTAAGCCGGCGCCGGGATCGCGGCCGAAACGCACGCGCGTCGGACGCGGGCATGGCAGCGGCATGGTCAAGACGTCCGGCAAGGGCGGTAAGGGTCAGACGGCACGCTCGGGCGGCGGCAAAGGACCGAATTTCGAGGGCGGCCAGACGCCGTGGCATCGGCGGCTGCCGCATCGGCGCGGCTACTCGCAGAAATCGCGGTCAACGTCCGTCTTCCGCACGGAGTTCTGCGTGATCAATCTGTGCGATCTTGAAGGCTGGGATGCGTCGGAAGTGGTGAGCCCCGAGTCGCTCGATGCGGCCGGGTTGCTCGGCAAACGCAAAGACGGCGTGAAGATCCTCGCTGTCGGCGACGCGCCGAAGGGTCTCACGTTCCGCGACGTCAGTTTTTCCGCGCCGGCTCGGGCCAAGCTCGAAGCCGCCGGTTCGAAGTTCGAGGAATAATCGTACAGCGATGACGATCTGGAGGAACCTCGCAAACGCGCTCGTGGTGCCGGAGATCCGGAACCGCATTTTCTTCGTGTTCGGTGCGTTCGCGCTGTTCGTGCTGATGGTGCACGTCCAAGTCCCCTATGTCGACATCGCCAAATGGCAGACCATTCTGCAAAACGGTCAGTTCCTGAATTTCCTCGGGTTCCTCTCGGGCGGCGCGCTGCAGCGCTTTTCGGTGCTCGCCATGGGAATCACGCCGTACATCAACGCCAGCATCATCATGCAGCTGCTCACGGTCGTATTCCCGGAAGTCAAAGAGCTCATGCAGCACGGCGGTGAGGAAGGCCGCAAGCGCGTCGGCTTGTGGACTCGTTGGCTGACGGTGGCGCTCGCGTTGCTGCAGGGCACGACCATGGTCATCGCGCTGAACCGTTCCGGCGTGTTCATGCGCTCCGACCCGTTTTATCTCGTCATGGTCATCTTGACGCTGACCGCCGGGACGATCTGGCTGATGTGGCTCGGCGAGCAGATCACCGACCGCGGCATCGGCAACGGCGTCTCGCTGATCATCTTCGTCGGCATCATCCTGCGCTATCCCACGTACTTCAGCCAGACGCTCGCGCTCGGCGAGAAGGGTGCGCTGCAGTACACCGGGCTTGCGATCTTCATCGCGATCGCGATCATCTCGCTCATCTCCATCGTCTTCATGTATCAAGGCCAGCGGCGCGTTCCGGTCCAGTACGCGCGGCGCGTCATCGGGCGAAAAGTCTACGGCGGCCGCAGCACCTACATCCCGCTGCGCCTCAACAACGCCGGCGTCATCTCGATCATCTTCGCGATTTCGATCCTGCTCTTCCCGCAGCAGATCTCCACGTGGGCGCAGCAGAGCGGAGTGGCGTGGATGCAGCCGTTCGCGAACTTCATGACGCTGTATTTCAACTACGGAAGCTTCCTCTATAATTTCGTCTACTTCGTGCTCGTCGTGCTGTTCACGTTCTTCTACAGCGAAGTCGTCGTCAACATCCAAGACATCGGCGACTCGTTGAAGAAGCAAGGCGGATTCATCCCGGGTATCAGACCGGGTAAACCCACGACCGACTATCTGAACAAGATCCTCAACCGGATCACGATCGTGGCCGCGGTCTATCTCGGCTGCCTTGCGATCGCCCCTAACGTCACGCAAGGCTTCACGCACATCACCACCTTCACATTGGGCAGCACGTCGCTGCTCATCGTGGTCGGCGTCGCGCTCGACACCATGAATCAGATCGAGGCGCGCCTGGCGATGCGCGACTATCGCGGGTTCATCAAGCAATGACCAGCAAACAGCTGCGCGTCATCTTGCTCGGCTCGCCTGGTGCCGGCAAGGGCACCCAGGCGGAGCTGCTCGCAGCGGCCGCAGGCGTGCCCCACATCTCCACGGGCGACATGTTCCGTCACGCCGTCACCGCCGGCTCCGCCGTGGGTCTTGCGGCTGCCAGCTTCATGGAGCGCGGCGAACTCGTTCCTGACGACGTCACGATCGGTGTCGTGGAGGAACGGCTGCGCATATCAGACGCCCGTCGCGGCTTCGTCATGGACGGCTTTCCGCGCACGGCACAGCAAGCCACGGCTTTCGACGCTCTGCTCGCGAAGTTAGGATGGAAGCTCGATGCCGCGATCGAGTTCGCGGTGCCGCGCATCGAGCTTCTGCGCAGGCTCACCGCCCGATGGACGTGCCCGAGCTGCGGTGTGACCTATAACCTCGATTCGGCGCGGCCGCGCGTCCCCGGCATCTGCGACCGTTGCGCCTCGGCCCTTGTCCAGCGCGCAGACGATAGCGAAGCCACCGTCGCGATCCGCCTCGACGTGTACGAGCGGCAGACCGCACCGCTGCTCGCATACTATCGCGGCGCCGGCTCGCTGATCACCGTCGACGGCACTCAGTCGGTTGAAGCCGTTCACGGGGCCGTCATGCGCGGCTTAGCCTCGTGCGTCGAGGCTCCGGCGTCATGATCGCCTGCAGATCGGAACAAGAGCTCGCCAAGATGCGGGCCAGCGGACGAGTGAACGCGCAGGCGCTCGCGGCGCTTCGCGCTCGCGTCGCGCCCGGAATCACGACGCGCGAGATCGACCGCTTCGCCGAGGAGACGATCCGCGCGCTTGGCGGCGAGCCGGCATTCTTGGGCTACAACGGTTTCACCGGGTCGATCTGCCTTTCGCTGAACGAAGAAGTGGTTCACGGGATTCCGGGCGACCGGGTCTTGCGTGACGGCGATCTTTTGAAGATGGATATCGGGTCGATCGTGGACGGCTGGTACTCCGACATGGCCTGCACGGTCGGCGTGGGCGAGATCTCGGCCGAAGCGGCAGCGCTGCTCGAAGCGACCGAAGAATCGCTCAACGTGGGAATCCGCGAAGTTCGGCCCGGGGCGCACGTCTCGGACATCGGACACGCGGTGCAGACCTTTGTCGAAGCGCGCGGCTATTCGGTCGTGCGTCAGCTTGTCGGCCACGGCATCGGACAGAAGCTGCACGAAGAGCCCCAAGTGCCGAATTTCGGCAAGCGCGGCGCGGGGGCCAAACTCAAACCGGGCATGGTCCTCGCAATCGAGCCGATGGTGAACCAAGGCGGCTGGCAGGTCTACACGAAGCCCGACAAATGGACTGTGGTCACGGCCGACGGCAAGCTGTCGGCGCACTTCGAGCACACGGTCGCGGTCACGCAGGACGGCTACGAGATTTTGACGGTTATTGACGGGTCGATGGCGAAAGGAGGCTCGGTTGGCACGCAGACGCGGCGGCATGCAGAGGCGCTCGGCTAAGAAAAAAGAGGCGCGCGCCGCGACCACGGCATCGCCCAAAGAAGAGGCCATTGAAGTAGAGGGCGTGGTCGTCGAACCGCTGCCCAACGCCTTCTTCCGCGTCGAGCTGCAGAACGGCCACCGCGTGCTCGCCCGCGTCTCGGGCAAGATCCGCATGAACTTCATCCGCATCTTGCCGGGCGATCGCGTGCTCGTCGAACTCTCTCCGTACGACCTCAGCCAAGGGCGTATAACGTACAGGTATAAGTGATGAAAGTCAGACCATCGGTCAAGAAGATCTGTGACAAATGCAAGATCATCAAGCGGGCGGGTCGCACGCGTGTGATCTGCGAGAACCCTAAGCACAAGCAGGCGCAAGGATAGGACTATGGCAAGAATCGCGGGCATCGACCTGCCGCGTGAAAAACGCATCGAGATCGCTCTGACGTATATCTTCGGCATCGGCCGGCCCACTGCCGTACGGCTGCTGGGCGTCACCGGCGTCGATCCGGATATCCGCGTCAAAGACCTCAAAGACGAAGACATCCAAAAGCTTCGCGAGCAGATCGAAAAGAATCTCAAAGTCGAAGGCGACCTCCGGCGCGAGGTCGGCGGTGCGATCAAGCGGCTGATGGACATCGGCTGCTACCGCGGCCTGCGCCATCGCCGCGGCCTGCCCGTTCGCGGGCAGCGCACGAAGACGAACGCCCGCACGCGCAAAGGTCCGAAGAAGACCGTCGCAGGCAAGAAGAAAGCCAAAGGACCGGGAGGTAAATAAATAGATGCCCGCAGCACCGAAAAAAGAACGGACTCGCAAGAAGCGCGTCATCAAGAACGTCTCGCAGGGCGTCGCGCACATCCGGTCGAGCTTCAACAACACGATCGTCACGATCACGGATACGCAGGGTGGTTCAGTGGCGTGGGCGAGCTCAGGCAACATGGGCTTCAAGGGATCGAAGAAGTCGACGCCGTTCGCCGCGCAGATGGCGGCGGAGAGCGCGGCGCGCAAGTCCATGGAGCACGGCATGCGGCAGGTGGAGGTCTACGTCAAAGGGCCGGGCGCCGGACGCGAAGCCGCGATCCGCGCGCTGCAGGCCGCCGGCCTGGAGGTCGTCTTGATCAAAGATGTCACGCCGATCCCGCACAACGGATGCCGGCCGCCGAAACGGCGCCGGGTCTAGGAGGAGCAAGAAACACGCATGGCACGCTATACGGGGCCCGTCTGCCGGCTTTGCCGGCGCGAAAGCGCAAGCGGGTCCAAACCGGGCGAGAAAGTCAAACTCTTCCTCAAGGGCGAGCGCTGCTTGAGCAAAAAGTGCGCGGTCGAGCGCCGCACGGCAGCCCCCGGCCAGAAAGCGAATACGAAGAACCGGCCCAAGGTCTCAGAGTACGGCAAACAGCTGCGCGAAAAGCAGAAAATGCGCCGCATCTACGGGGTATTGGAGAAGCAGTTCGAGAACTATTTCGAGAAGGCGAGCCGTTCAAAAGGCCAGACCGGAGCATCGCTGCTCGCGTTGCTGGAAACCCGGCTCGACAACGTGGTGTACAGGTTGAACCTGGCCACGTCGCGTGCCCAGGCCCGCCAGCTGGTCAGGCACCGCCACTTCACCCTCAACGGTAAACGCGTCAACATCCCGTCCATGCAGGTCAGGCCGGGTGACGGCGTCGCCGTCGTGGAGACCAGCACCAAGTCGCCGCTGTTCGGAGCCCTCACGGAGTACGCGAAGGGACGCCGCGTGCCCGGCTGGCTCGAATTCAACGAGCAAGAGCTCAAGGCGAAGGTGCTGGCCAGGCCCGCGCGCGCGGATATCGACACGAACGTCGAAGAACAATTGATCGTCGAGTACTACTCGCGATAGCACCGAAGGCATCGGAAGGAAACCATGGCAGTTTTGGAATTTCAACGGGCATCGATCGAGGTGCGGGAGCGCCGCGATAACTATGCCAAGTTCGCGATCGAGCCGCTGGAGCGCGGGTTTGGGATAACGCTCGGCAACAGCTTGCGACGGATCTTGCTCTCATCGTTGCCCGGCGCGGCGGTGACGTATGTCAAGATCGACGGCGTGCTGCACGAGTTCTCCACCATTCCGGGGGTCGTCGAAGACACGACGAACATCATCCTCAATCTCAAGGGCTTGCCGTTGAAGCTGAGCGTCGATGAGCCGAAAGTGCTGCGCATAGAGGCAACGGGCGAACGCGAAGTCACGGCCTCGGACATCGTGCCGGACGCCGACATCGAGCTCTTGGAGCCCGACTATCACATCGCGACGCTATCGGACAAAAAGGCCCGTCTCTTTATGGAGATCGGCGTCGAGAAATGGCGCGGCTACGTCACGGCCGACAAGCAGCGCAACGTGGAGCACGTGATCGGGCTTATTCCGGTTGATTCGATCTTCACGCCCATCCGCAAGGTCGCATATCAGATCGAGGACACGCGCGTCGGACAGGTCACGGATTACGACCGTCTCATCATCGAGATCGAGACGAACGGCAGTCTCACGCCCGACGAGGCGCTCAGCACCGCGGCCGGCATCTTGCAAGACCAGCTCGGCATGTTCGTCACGTTCAGTGGCCGGCCGGAGATCGAAGCGCCGGTGGAAGAGGCCAAGCCGTTCGCCGGCTGGGATATTCCGGTCGACGAGTTGGACCTCTCCGTGCGATCGTACAACTGCTTGAAGCGGGCGGGTATCACGAAGATCTCGGAGCTGTTGCAGAAGACAGAAGAAGAGATCATGAACATGCGCAACCTCGGCAAGAAATCAGTGGACGAGATCAAGGAGAAGCTGCAAGAGCGCAACCTCTCCTTGAAAGCGCAGTAGGAGCGGCGATGCGGCATAAACTTGCTACCAAACGGCTAGGGCGCAACGACGACCATCGTCGCTCGATGCTGCGCAATCTCGCCACGTCGCTCTTCACCCACGGCAAGATCGAGACCACGATCGTGCGCGCGAAAGAAGTGTCGCGCGTAGCGTCTCGCCTGATCACCCGAGCGAAGAAGGGCGATCTGCAAAGCCGCCGACTGATCGCCGCCTATCTCACATCGGAGGACGTCGCGAAGAAAGTCGTCGAGGTGATCGCGCCAAGCCTTGCCGCTCGCAAAGGCGGCTACACGCGCGTCATACGCACGCGCATCCGCAAGGGTGACGCCGCCGAGATGGCTCAACTGGAACTGCTGCAATCGTAGGCACCAAGATGTAGGGCGGACCTTTATGGTCCGCCTCTGCAATCGTAGGCATTAAAATGTGGGGCGGACCTTTATGGTCCGCCTCTGCAATCGTAGGCATTAAAATGTGGGGCGGACCTTTATGGTCCGCCTCTGCAATCGTAGGCATTAAAATGTGGGACGGACCTTTATGGTCCGCCTTTGCAATCGTACGCATTAAAATGTTGGGCGGACCTTTATGGTCCGCCTCTGCAATCGTAGGCATTAAAATGTGGGGCGGACCTTTATGGTCCGCCTCGCCCGCGCGAACAAAAAGGGGGCCTATATGAAATCGGCCCCCTTCGTCTATTTGTCAGCTACGCGGCCGCCTTCGAAGGCGCAGCAGCCGTGAGCCCGGCGATCAGCAAGATCGCACCGGTGGTGAGGTGGATCCAGATATCGCCGCCGCCGATCGGCAAGATGCCGAGCAGGTTCGGCGTCAGGAATCCGACGACGCCGATGAGCAGCAAAATGATACCAAACGTCTTGCAGAACGAAATACCGCCGGATTCCGTGCGGCCGCCCGCAAGTCCGGCCAGACCGATGATGACGTGGACGAGGTTATGCAGCAGATTGACGTCGGCGATCCCGAACAGCATGCTCGGAGTCATGCTCATCGTGCCGCCGAACGCAGGGATGAAGCCCGCGATGCCTACGATAAGATATATGGCGCCGAAGAGAGTCGCGAGGGTCTTTGCCATGGTTTTGTCGCCTCCCGAGCGGAGCAATGAAAGCAGCCGCCGGCAAAAGAGGCCGACCGCTTGCGCCAACGTACCATCCTTTTCGGCTGATTCCTTTCGGTTTCGGAATCGCACAACAACACGCGTGCGCGTGCCGGCGGAACAGAGAAATGCCCTTGGTGCGAGCCCGACGAACGCACGCTCGTGCGAATCTTATTCTGCGGTGAAGGTTTTTCCGAGTCGCGCCGCCGCTTAGCTCCGCTGCTGACGAATACCGAGTTAGCGACGTGTCGCGCCGATCGCGTGCTCCAGTCGCTCGACGGCGTCGACGTCATCGTGCCGTACGTGAGCCGTATCGACCGCGCGATCATCAGTGGCGGAAGATTCGGGCTCGTGCAGCAGTTCGGCGTCGGGCTTGACGGTGTCGATCTCGAGGCGGCGACCTCCGCCGGCGTCTGGGTAGCGCGGGTTCCAAGTGCGGGCACGGGCAACGCCGAGTCAGTCGCGGAGCACGCGCTGCTGCTGATGCTGGCTCTTTCGCGACGGCTTCCGCAGACCCGGGCTGCGCTTGCCGCCGGAGAGGTAGGCGAACCGGCCGGGCTTGCGTTGTGGGGCAAGACTGCGTGTATCGTCGGCTTGGGTGACATCGGCAGCGCGCTTGCGCTTCGCCTGCAGGCCCTCGGCATGCGGCTGATCGCCGTCCGCCGGCGGCCGCAAGCGGGCGGTGCGCCCGAACTGGGCGTCGAGCGCGTCTTCGGTCCGGAGGAACTTCACGCGGCGCTCGCCTTGGCAGACTACGTGATCCTCTGCGTCAACTACGACCAGGCGTCGCGCAATCTTATCGACGGCGCTGCGCTGCAGGCCATGAAGCGCGGGGCGTTCGTGATCAACGTCGCGCGCGGCGGACTCGTCGATCCGGACGCGCTGCTGAGCGCGTTGCGGTCGGGCCACGTCGCGGGCGCGGGCTTAGATGTGTTTTGGGAGGAGCCGCCGGACCCGCGTCATCCGCTTTTCAAAGAAAACGTCATAGCGACGCCGCACATCGCGGGCGTCACGGACGCCTCGTACGTCGGCATCGCCCAGGTCGTCGCGGACAACGTGAAGCGTTACGCGCGCGGCGAGGCGCCGCGCTTCGCCGTCAATACGCCGTCATCCGCCGCGCAGCGGGCGCGCAGCGCGCGCTGATAGTCGCGCGTACCTTCGTTCTCCGTATCCGCAAGGTCGCAGCGGATGGGAGCGGCCGCTTGAAATGCGGGCGGGGGTGAGACATCGCCTCGCAATCCTTCGATCAGGTTATGCAGGATGATGTCAAATCTGTCCAGATGCTCGACGGCCACGCGCTTCCATCGCTTCCCCGGATCCGTCGCCACGAGCACCGACGCGGAAGGCCGGAGCCATTCGATCGCCGTCGTGCCCTCGATCACTGCAGCATGAGCGCCTTTTTCGTTCAACCAGTCGAGCGCCGCAGCTAAAGCTGCCGGCGCTTGCTCGCGGAGTGCTATGACCCATGCGACCGCGATCGCGCCGGCATTGGCAAGTCTTCGCGTGTCGGTGTTCGGCTTGTTGATCGCGCCCGGCGCGGTCACGATCCGCGCCGGAAGGGCTGTCGAGACAGTCTCGCAGACCCCGCACGATGCGCCGCGGCCGCAGACTCCCCGGTCGTGCGGCTTATCGAACTCACCATCCGCGACCGTCAGCTTTATGGCGCCATACCGCAAGCCGGCGAGAGCCTGAAGCGCGCGCTCAGCTGCAAGCGTCTTGCCGACGCCCGAGTGCGGACCACCCACTATCACCACATTCATGACCGAGCAGAGAGTTTCGCCCCGGCATGCTTCATTCCGCCACAAGAAAGTGCCAGCGGAGTTGCCCGCATTTGCGCTGAACCGCGTGCCGGTGCTTGACCAACGCCGGGTGCCGCCGGTCGGCCCGCTCGTCGCCGCGTCGCTCGACAAAGCCGTGGTGATTTTCGTGCGGAATTGGATATTGTGGGTGGTGGCGCTTGCGGCCGGTGCTCTTGGCGGGGCTCTATCCCCGCTCGCGGCCTTCGTGCCGGCCGCGGTCATTGCGGTGTACTGGTCGTGCGCAGCCTATGCCAACGCCGCACGCCTCGAGCGCCCCGAGTATCGGATGAACGCGTCGACTGTCCTAACGCTCATCGCGGCATCCTTCTTCGGCGGCCTGGCGACCGAATTCGGCCTCTTTCTTTTTGTCGTGCCGGGAATATGGATCGGCAACAAGCTTTCGATGACGGCGATCGCGGCAGTCCTCGACGACTTGCCGCTGGGGTTGGCGTTCGACCGTTCTTGGCGCGCTATCGAGGGTCAGTTTTGGACCACACTGGGCTTTAACGTGGTCGTCTGGCTCGCGATGCTGGGCGTCACCGTCGCGGGCTACGCGATTCTGCTCGGCCTTGTCGCGCTCGTTTCGACCGGATTCCCGTCCACCGAGTTCACGGGCTGGTCGAGTTTCTCACCTATCATGAGCGCGCTGTTCGGCGCGGGCGTGCTGCTCTACACGCTTGCGATCTGTCTGACGTATCAGATGCACGCGATCGCTCAGCTGCACTGGTACCGCGCGCTGCAAGTCCCGCGCCCCGCGCTCTCCCTGTCGTAGGGCAAGCGTCGCTTGCCGAAATCCTGATTGGACGAATCGCAGATTGGGAATATCGTTCCTGTATACGGATTGATTTGTGAGGACTATGACATGCACGCCTTGATCCTTGCCGCCGCGCTAAGCGGAGCCTCGTGCGCGAATCCAAGCATACTTTCCGCCGTCGCACAGCCGGTCACGGCAAACGGCGCGTTGAACCACTATACGATATCCATCACCGTCCAGAATATCGGCAGCGTCCGTCAGCCGAGCAATCTGCTCCAGTCGATCGACGTGCTGCAAGACGATCAGCCCGTCGACCGCATCGGACTGCAGCCGCTCCGGCCGAACCAAACACAAAAGGTCACGTATGGATTCGATCGCTCAGCCGATGCGGGCGAGGGAACGACAAACCTCATCTTCACGCTTGATCTCAACGGACGGAGCGGAGACGATATCGATTGCCACGGCGGCGTCGAGAGTTTCAAGCTGCGCGTTTAAGGAATATCGTGTGCGGCGGACCATATAGGTCCGCCCTACAGCGAACATCGTGTAGGCGGACCATAAAGGTCCGCCCTACAGCGAACATCGCGTAGGCGGACCATAAAGGTCCGCCCTACAGTTAGACGACTGGGGCGGCGGCTTTGATCTCCGGAGTAGCGGCGTCGTCGAAGCGCTTGAAGTTCTCCGCGAATTTCGCAGCAAGCTCGTGCGCCTTTGCATCGTATGCCGCAGCATCGGGCCACGTGCCGCGCGCATTGAGCACGTCGCTCGGCACGCCCGGTACGGCCGTGGGCACTTCGACCTTGAATATCGGATCGGGTACGAACGTCGCCTGATCGAGAGCGCCCGATAGGGCGGCCGCGACCATCGCGCGTGTGAACGGCAATTTCATCCGCTTGCCGGTCCCGTACGCTCCGCCGCTCCAGCCGGTGTTCACGAGCCAGCAGCGCACCTTGTGTTTGGCGATGAGTTCGCCAAGCTGCTTGGCATAGACGACCGGATGGTGCACCATGAACGGCGCACCAAAGCAGTGGGAGAAGGTGGTCTGCGGTTCGGTGACGCCCTTTTCGGTGCCGGCGACTTTCGCCGTGTACCCCGACAAGAAATGGTACATCGCTTGCGCGGGCGTCATGCGCGCGATAGGCGGCAGAACGCCGAACGCGTCACACGTGAGCATGACGAGATTCTGCGGGTGGCCGCCGCGTCCGGAAGGCACGGTGTTGGTCACGGACGTCAACGGATACGCGACGCGCGTGTTCTCGGTGAGCGAAGCGTCGTCGAGATCGAGTTCGCGCGTCTGTTCGTCCATGACGACGTTTTCCAGAACCGAAGCGAACGTCCGCGTGGTCGGATAGATCTGAGGCTCGAGCGTCGCTGACAGATTGATCGCCTTCGCGTAGCAGCCGCCCTCAAAATTGAAGATGCCCTGGTCTGTCCAGCCGTGTTCGTCGTCGCCGATGAGCGCGCGCTCCGGGTCGGCTGACAGCGTGGTCTTCCCTGTTCCCGATAGACCGAAGAAAATCGCGGTGTCGCCCGCTTTGCCGACGTTTGCCGAGCAATGCATGGGCATCGCGCCGCGCAACGGCAAGAGATAGTTCATGACGGTGAAGATGGACTTCTTGATTTCGCCGCCGTAGGTCGTGCCGCCGATGAGCACGAGCTTGCGCGAGAAATCGCAGATGATGAACGTCTCCGAGCGCGTGCCGTCTCGATCGGGTACGGCGAGGAAATCGCACGCATCGACCACGGCGAATTCGGGCCGGAACGCTTCACGTTCGGCGGGCTTCGTCGGAATGAAGAGATGATGCGCGAAGAGGTTGTGCCATGCGCGTTCGGTCACGACGCGGATGGGCAGCCGGAACGACGGATCCGCTCCGGCGAAGGCGTCGAGCACGAAGACCTCGCGATCGCGCAGATATTCGTCGACTCTGCCGAGCAGCGCGGTAAAGCGGGCGGCGTCGAACGGCTTGTTGGTCTTGCCCCAGTCGATCTGCTCTCGGCTCGACGGTTCGTCGACGAAGAACTTGTCTTGCGGCGAACGGCCGGTGTGTTTGCCCGTGCGGACGACAAGAGGCCCCGCTATGGCCGCGAGGCCCTCACGCCGGCGAATCGCCTCTTCATAGAGCTGCGGAGCGTTCAGATTGCTCCAGACGCGCCGTACGGGTCCGAAGCCGAATGATTCGAGGCCGAACGACTCGCCAGCGAGCAATGCCATTGACAGGCGTCTCCTTGGGGATTAGACGATGTGCGGTCAGAGCGACTTAGGCGCAGAAAAAGGCCTTCCTGCGGGACCGACGGGCTAACGCGTTAGGCCTGCTGTAACTCTCTGCTTGCTGACGCGGTAGTACACCTCGATGGGAGGTCATCAGCTGTGCGATTTTTGTGGCTTTTGTTCTTGATTTTTGCAGCGTGCGTCGCGCTTGCGATTCTTATTCCCCTCGCCCACCTCGTGCTCGGCGTCGCTGTCGTTGTGGCTGGGGCGATATTCCTGATGGCGGTATGGAAGGCGATGTTCGGTCCGCGCAACACAACGTCGCCGCCGAAATTGCTGCCGTAAGTCGCGCGATGTTCCGGAGGGGCCGACGCGAGTAAGTCGCGCGATGTAGGGCGGGCCTTTATGGCCCGCCGGCGGACCGTAAAGGTCCGCCCTACAGAAGACCTACTGCGTTAGAGCGCGGTTTTCAGCGTTGCAGCGGAGATGTTCGCACCGGACACGATCGCAGCGACATTCGCAAGACCTCGATCGCGCAGTGACCCCAATGCGGCGAGCGCAACACCTGCGCTGCCCTCACAGAGCATATGATGCGTCTCGATGAAGGCCTTCATGGCTTCCGCGATCTCCGATTCATCGACAACGATGAAGTCGTCGACGAGCGACCGGCAAAGTTCAAAGGTGATCGAGCCGGCCTCGACGCCGCCGGCCGTACCGTCGGAAAGCGTCGGGCGATGCTCGGTTTCGATGATGGATCCGGCGCGAACCGACTCGATCATAGACATCGAGTTCCGCGGCGAAGCCGCAACGATGCGGACCGCCGGTCGAACCGCTTTCAAGTAGCCGGCGATACCAGAGATCATACCGCCGCCGCCGAGCGGAACCACGACCGCATCTACCTCCGGCATGCTTGCCGCGATCTCATGCCCTATCGTCCCCTGCCCTCCGATGACATCTGCGTCATTGTACGGAGATACGTACGTCATTCCGCGTTCGGCTGCGTACGCGCGCGCGAACGCCTCTGTAACGCCGCCTTCCGGACCATGCGTGATGATCGAGGCGCCGTAGCGCCGGATGTTTTCGACCTTCGCGGGCGACGCGTTCTCCGGCACAAAGACGAGCGCGCTCAGACCAAGACGCTTCGCGCTATAGGCGACGGCCGCGCCGTGATTACCGGTCGACGCGGCGACGATACCGCGCGCGAGCTCGGATGCGGAAAGCGAGAGAAGTTTGTTGAACGCCCCGCGCGCCTTGAACGACCCGGTTACTTGGAGATTTTCGAGCTTGAGATGCACCGGTGCGCCGGCCCGTTCGCTGAAGTAGGCCGACGGTTCGAGCGGCGTCTCGCGCACGTGCTCCCGAATGCGCGGGAGCGCGGCATCGACGAGCGCCCTGACGTTGATCAGGCTATTCCCGCGCTCACGAGCACCTTCGACGCATCGGTGAGGTGCTTTTGGATGCCGAGCTTTTCGGGCGCGACGCCGAACGCAAGCGCGATGAGCTGCGGCAGATGGAAGACAGGCAGGTCGGTCTTGCCGAAAGCGGTATCGAGCGACTTCGTCTGGTAGGCGTCGAGCGCGAGATGGCAGAGCGGGCAGCCCGTGACGATGCTCTCGGCTCCTTGATCGCGCGCCATGGCCATGTTCTGGCCGACCATGTTGACCGTGACCTCTTCCTTCTCCAGCTGTATATGAAAGCCGCAGCAGCGCGTCCGCCCTTCGTACACGATCGGTTCGGCGCCCAGCGCGAGGATGAGGTCCTCCATGTTGTGCGGATTGCGCGGGTCTTCGCCGGAGGCGGCGTACTCCTCGGGTCGGAGCACATGACAGCCGTAGAACGCACCGATCTTCATGCCGGTCAATGGGCGGACGACCATCTTCTTGATGTTGGCGATGCCGATATCGTCGCGCAAGATCCACGCCATGTGCTTGGTCTCGACTTTGCCGCTGTACTTCTTGCCGAAACGCGCTAGAACGTCGTTGGCGTCCTTCATGTAACGTTCGTTGTGCAGCAGCTCGTGATTCGCTTGACGCATGTGACCGGTGCAGGTGGAGCAGATCGTCAGCACGGTGTCCAGACCAAGCGCTTCGGCTTCGGCGAACGTCCGCGCGTTCAGCATGCGCGCGAGATGCCGATTCATGTCGTTCACGACGCTCGCGCCGCAGCACGACGCCGCATCGAGCTTGATCAGCTCCCAGTCGAGCTTCTCGGCCACCACATGGGTGGCCAAGTCGAGCTCTTTGCACGACTCCTGCGCCACGCAGCCCGGGAAGTAGCCGTATTGCTTGAGCGCCATCAGTATCTTTTCGCCTCTGCTGCCTTGAATATCTCGCGGATCTCCGTCACGCGCGGCACGGGCCGCATGAGCAGCGGCGGCATCTTGCCTTTCAGCAGCAGACGCAAGCCGAGCGGCATCACCGAACTGAGACCGATGAGATTGAAATATCCGAGCGTGCCCGGGATGACTTGAGACTCCTCGAGGAATCCCGTTTTCTTGATCGTGTCCGCGACGACCATCGCATGCCGGGCGCCCGTGTTATCGGTGACGCCTTCTTCGATCGTTGCGACGCAGGAGAGCGCGATGAGCTCGTGCGGGTCGACGTGCTTCGGACAGTACGAGCACGCGTAGCAGTGCGCACACAGCCAGAGATTCTGATCGACGATCGTCTTCGCGCGTTCGTTGCGCGCGCCGTCGCGGGTGTCTTCAAGAAAGCGATATCCCACGCGCGCGATCGCCGCGGGGCCGACGAACGTGTCGTCGACCGAGACGACCGGACACAGGCTATAGCACGTGCCGCAGAAGATGCAGTTGGCGGGGCGCCAGAGCCGCTCCATCTCTTCGGGCGACTGCGGGTACTCGCGCGCCGGCGGCGCGTTCTTGGGGACGAGCCACGGCTTGAGAGACTTGTTCTTCTCCCAAAAGCGCTTCATGTCCACGACGAGGTCTTTGACGATCGGAAGATTGTGCATCGGTCCGACGCGGACGGTTCCGACCGGAGTGCCGCTGCCGTTGGCGGCCTTCGGCGACGAATCAGCGGCTGGAGCAGCCTGAGCGCCCGTGACCGGCGCAGCGGTTGCGGCCTCGCCGAAGTGCGCCTGGCCCGCGTGCGAGCTGATCGCTTCGTGCGGTTTCGCGTCGGCCACGCCGGATTTGCCGAATTGTGAGAGCAGTTGGCGGATCGGCGTCTTGCACGCGAGGCCGTCGAGACCGTTCATGCTCATCGTGCACGAACCGCAGATCGCCGAGCGGCACGAACGGCGGAACGAGAGCGTGCCGTCGCGCTCGTCCTTGATGTGCATCAGCGCTTCGAGGACTGTCGAGCCGTCGGGAACTTCGACCTCGAAGGACTCGACGTGCGGCGCTGCGTCAAGTTCTGGGTTGAACCGCTGAACCTCGAGATTGACTAACATGCAGTTTCCCTAATAGACCCGCGCCTGCGGTTGCCATTTCGTGACCGTGACTTGCTTGTCGCCGAGTTCGGGGTCCGCATCCGGGCGGAATCGTGCTTGCGTGTGTTTCATCCATTTCTCGTCGTCGCGTTCGGGAAAATCCAGTCGCGTGTGTGCGCCGCGGCTTTCCTCGCGGCGAAGCGCTCCGGCCAACGTCGTTTCTGCGACGTCGAGCAAGAAACCCAGCTCGAGCAGGCCGGTGAGATCGGTGTTGAAGACGGGGCCTTTATCGTCCAGCGAGATCTGTTTGTAGCGTTGCTTGAGCTCGCGGATCCGGTCGATACCCACCTGGATGGAAGCTGGGAGGCGATAGATGCCTGCGCCTTCCATCATCGCCTTGCCCATCTCATCGCGGACGACGTTGACGCGTTCGCCACCCTTGTTCGCAAGCATCGCGCCGATACGCGATCGTTCTGATTCGAGCTGCCGCACGTTGAAATCGGGCGCCGACATGCGCGCTGCGTAGTCGGCCGCATGACGCGCCGCCAGCTTGCCGAAGACGATGGTCTCGAGCAATGAATTGCCGCCCAGGCGATTCGCGCCGTGCACGGAGACGCACGCGCATTCGCCTGCCGCGTAGACGCCGGGCACCGGTGTGGCTCCATGCTTGTCCGTCTGGATGCCGCCCATCCAGTAGTGCATGCCGGGCGTGATCGGCACGGGTTCGTCGATCGCATCGATGCCCGTGGCATCGAGCGCAAGTTCGCGGATCTGCGGCAAGCGCTCCATGATCTTCTGCTTGCCCAAGTGCCGCAAGTCGAGGAAGACGCAGCCGTCAACGCCGCGCCCTTCGTTGATCTCGGTCTGCTCGGCGCGCGACACGACATCGCGCGAGGCGAGTTCGCCTTTCGTCGGGGCATATTTGAACATGAACCGCTCGCCGAGCGCGTTGATCAGATAGGCGCCTTCGCCGCGCGCGCCTTCAGTCATGAGCACGCCATTGCTCTTGAGCGTCGTCGGGTGGAATTGCACGAACTCCATGTCGAGCAGCGGGATACCGGCGCGGTAGGCCATGGACATGCCGTCGCCCGTGCTGGATAAACCATTGGTGGTCTTGTAATACGAGCGGCCGGCTCCGCCGGTGGCGAAGATCGTGGCTTTGGCGCGGATCGCTTCGATGGAGCCGTTGGTGACGTTCAACGCTACCACGCCCGAGCCGACGCCATTTTGGACGGAGAGCGCGGTGGCGAACCATTCCTCGTAGACTTTCACGTTGAGGCGCTGGCACTGTTCCCACAGCGTGTGCAGAATGACGAGGCCCGTGACGTCCGCGCAGTAGCACGTGCGCGGGAACGATGCGCCGCCGAATGGGCGCTGGGCGATCCGGCCATCGTCCATGCGGGAGAAGATGCATCCCATGTGCTCGAGCCAGATGATCGCCTGCGGGGCTTCGTCGGCGAAGAGCTCGATGGCGTCCTGGTCGCCGATATAGTCGGAACCCTTGACCGTGTCAAAGGCGTGCGCTTCGGTCGTGTCGTCTTCGCGATTGCCGAGGGCGGCATTGATGCCGCCTTGAGCAGCACCGCTGTGGCTGCGGACCGGGTGGATCTTCGAAAGCATGCCCACGTCGAGGCCGAGTTCGGCCGCTTCCACCGCGGCGCGCATGCCGGCGAGGCCACCGCCGACGACGAGGATGTCGTGCTGGAGCATGGATCGCTTTCGCTGTCTTCCTTAGTATAGCTCGGTGCAAATGGCGCGAGGCCAAGGGTGCTTCGATTTTCGAGTTCGCTTCGGAACGCCCCTGGACCGGGCCTCGGACGTACAACTTTTGTCGCACGATGCGTTCGGCGGCGACATCGCGATGTTGATGCACAGATTCTTCGCCTTATCGACAGCGTGTGCACAACAAGCCCACAAGCGAATCCACAAGGTCGAAGCGAATGATGGCGGAAATACGCTCCAAACGTACGTTCGTCCTCGTTCCAGGTGAGGGTTGGCCAAGAACTTCGTCCATTTGCACGTTCACAGCGAGTATTCGCTGCTGGATGGCGCATGCCGGATCCCCGACATCGTCGCGACCGCGGCCGAATTCGGCATGCCGGCAGTGGCGTTGACCGACCACGGTGTGCTGTACGGAGCCATGGAGTTCTACTTCGAGGCAAAAGCCAAGGGCGTCAAACCGATTCTGGGCTGCGAGATGTACGTGGCACCGCGCGGCCATCGCGATCGCTCCGTCCGCGACGAGTATCATCTCACCGTACTGGCGCAGGACGCGCGCGGCTATCGAAATCTGATGAAGCTGGTCTCCGCGGGCTTCATGGATGGCTACTACTACAAGCCGCGCGTGGATCTCGAGTTGTTGGCGAAGCACAGCCAGGGATTGATCGTGCTCTCGGGATGTCTCGGCGGCGGAATCCAACAGAAGCTGATGCACGATGAGGTCGATGCGGCGCGCGCGCTGATAGCCGACTATAAGGCGATATTCGCAGAGCGGTTCTTCCTCGAGCTGCATCATCATCACAATCCGCTCGAGGACAAGGTCCGCTCCCATTTGCTGCGGCTCGGGCAAGAATTGGACGTCCGCTCCGTCGCGACGAACGACTTTCATTACCTGCGCAAGTCCGACAGCGCCGCGCATGACGTCCTGCTGTGCATCGGTACCGGGAAGATGGTCGCCGATACCGACCGGTTGAAGTTCGAGGGCGACGATTTCTACTTCAAATCGTCGGAAGAGATGCGCGAGCTCATGGCGGATGCGCCGGAAGCTTGCGACGCAACGCTCGCGATCGCCGACATGGTGGACATCGATCTCGAGACGAAAACGTTCGCGCTGCCCTCGTTCGACGTGCCGAAAGACTTCGGCGACGATCGCGCGTACTTGCGCTCGCTCTGCGCGACCGGGTTGCGCGAACGCTACGGCGACCCAACGCCGGCGCACATCGAGCGCATGGAATACGAGCTGGGCATCATCGAGCGCATGGGGTACGCTTCGTACTTCCTGATCGTCTGGGATTTTATCCGCTACGCTCGCGAGCGCGGGATACCGGTCGGGCCCGGCCGGGGCTCCGCCGCAGGCAGCATCGTGGCGTTCGCGCTGCGCATCGCCGACATCGATCCGCTGCGTTACAACCTTTTCTTCGAGCGATTCTTGAATCCAGAGCGGATCTCGATGCCCGACATCGATACGGATTTTTGTTTCGAACGGCGCGGCGAAGTCATCAAGTACGTCACCGAGAAGTATGGTGTGGACCGCGTCGCTCAGATCGTCACCTTCGGCACCATGGCGGCTCGCGCGGCGGTGCGCGACGTCGGCCGCGTCATGGGCGTGCCGCTCGCCGATGTGGACCGCATCGCGAAGCTGATCCCGAACGTGCCGGCCAATCCGGTGAGCATCCAACAGGCGATCGATCAGGTGCCGGACCTGAGCGCGATCTACCAGCGCGATGCGCAAGCACGCGGCCTGCTGGACACGGCGATGCGCGTCGAAGGGCTCGCGCGTCATGCCTCGACCCATGCGGCCGGCGTCGTCATCGCGCCCGGCCCGGTGACTGATTTTGCGCCGCTCGTCAAGCTCGGCGACGATGACGTCAACACGCAGTATTCCATGGAGTGGGTTGAAAAGGTCGGCCTGCTGAAGATGGACTTCCTCGGACTGCGCACGCTGACCGTGATGGAGTCCGCTGCGCAGGAGATCCGCCGCACCGCCGACCCCGCCTTCACGCTCGAGGGCATCCCGCTCGACGACGAAAAGACCTACGCGCTGTTGTCTGCAGGGCAGACGAGCGGCGTTTTCCAGCTCGAGAGCGCCGGCATGCGGCGCTACATCGCCGAGCTCAAACCGACCCGGATCGAGGACGTCATCGCGATGGTGGCTCTCTACCGTCCTGGACCGATGAACTGGATCGGCGACTTCATCGCAGGCAAACACGGCCGCCGTAAGATCGCCTACCTCCATCCGAAGCTCGAGCCCATACTCGCGGAGACGTACGCCGTCGCCGTGTACCAGGAACAGATCATGCAGATCTGCCGCGACCTGGCGGGCTACACGGCCGGCGAAGCCGATCAACTGCGCAAGGTCATCGGCAAGAAGATAAAAGAGCAGATCCCCAAAGAGCGCGCCAAGTTCGTGGACGGCTGCGTGGCGCACGGCATCGATGCGCCGCTCGCGGTTCGCATTTGGCAGTTCATCGAGCCGTTCGCCGGATACGGCTTCCCGAAAGCGCACTCAGTCTGCTACGGGCTGCTCGCGTACCGCACGGCGTGGCTCAAAGCGAATCATCCCCTTGCGTTTATGGCGGCGCTCCTGACGTCAGTGAAGGGCAACACCGACAAACTCGTTGAGTATCTCGCCGAATGCGCTCGCTCGGGACTGCGCATCCTGCCACCCGACGTCAACGAAAGCGGCACCGACTTCACCGTTGTGAGCGGCGCGATCCGATTTGGATTGGCCGCCGTTCGCAACGTCGGCGGCGCGGCAATCGAAGAGCTGCTCGAACGCCGCTCGAGCGGACCGCTCACGTCGCTCGCGGATCTCTGCACGCGTCTCGATTGCCGCATCGTCAACCGCCGCGTGCTCGAAGGGCTCGTGAAAGCCGGCGCGCTCGACGGCCTTCCGGGCAACCGCGCGCAGAAGCTCGCAGCGCTGGATGCCGCCCTCGATTACGGCCAGAAGCTCAGCGAGGAGCGCGCCCTTGGCCAGACCTCGCTCTTCACGTCCGCTGGCTCCGACCTTCCGCCTCCGCCGCTCCCAGAGATGCCCGACGTGCCGATGCAGCTGCGGCTCGCGCAAGAGAAAGAAGCGATCGGCCTCTACCTGTCGGGGCATCCGCTCGCCGATAAAGCGGCACAGCTCGCCACGCGCGCGACGTGCACCATCCGGGAGGTGCGCGACTTGCCCGAGGACGAGATCGTGAGCGTGGGCGGCGTCGTGACATCGGCGCGACGCGTCGTCACAAAAGCAGGCGGGCAGATGCTCGTTGGAGTGCTGGAGGATCAGACCGGCACGATCGAAGCCGTCGTCTTCCCCAAATGGTATGCACAACTGTCGCCGGTGTTCGCGGACGAAGCCATTATCGTCGTGAAGGCGCGAGTGAAGGAGCGGCGTCCGAACGGACCGGGCCGGACCGTCGGCCTCGCGCAAGACGCGGCGGATCCGGCGGCGGCAGCGGAGGACGAGCGGAAAGATCTGACGTTACAGGTGATGGAAGCGTGGCCGCTCGCGAGCGCTCCGGCCGTGGCACGCGAAAGGCTCGCGCGACGCGAAGAAGCGGTGCGTCAGCCCGCGGCCGAGCCTCTGACGGTACAACCGCCGGTCATCTCGCCGATCGCGATGCTGAACGTGCGTCTGAACGGGGAACCCGAGGACGCGCAGCGGCTGGGCCGTCTTCGAGACATCGTGACTGCGGCGCGCGCGGGCGACGGCAAGATCGTCCTGCACGCCGGAGCGCGAGGCGATACGCGATCGTTGAAGACGTCGGTCGTCATCACCGGCGCACTGCGTGACGAACTTGCCGCCGTCTTCGGCTTCGACAACGTCTGGGAAGCGGAGCCGCGTTGAACGCCCGATTGATCGCGATCGACCTCGACGGAACGCTTGTCGGCGACGACCTGACGATCTCGACCAGGGATCGCGCGGCGATCCGCCGCGCGATAAGCGGCGGCATAAAGGTATGCCTTGTCACCGGCCGTCTTTTTAGTGCGTCCAGGCGCTTTGCAGATGATATTGGACTTCGAGGACCGCTCGCATGCCTGCAAGGCGCCGCGATCTACGATCTGCAGACGGGAGGCCTCACACGGTCGTGGCCGCTCGCCGCGAAAACCGCGATACGCGCCTACGACTTCATGAAAGATGGCGGCTACCAGACTCAACTCTACTTCGGCGATACGCTCTTCGTGGACAGCGTCGACGAACGTACCGAAGAGTACTTGCGCCGATCGCGCATCGAACCCACGATCGTGCCGGACCTGCGATCGCTGCTCGTCGAACCGGGGCGCGCCTCAGGCACGCTCCTCAAAGTCTTGGGCATCGGCGCTGCGGCAGACGTCGAGCGCGATGTCGTCCGGCTCTCCGACGTTCTCGGCGCGCACGAAGCGAACGTGATGAAGAGCCAGCCGACCTATCTCGAAGTCACCGATTCCCGTGCGGATAAAGGAAGCGCTCTACGCTCGATCGCTGAGAGCCTGGGGATTTCGCTCGCGGAGACGGCGGCGATCGGGGACTCGGACAACGATGCGCCGATGCTGCGGATCGCGGGCGCGTCGTTCGCGGTGGCGGGCGCGACCGCGGCCGCGCGTCAGGCCGCCGCGCGAATGGTCGGCGCTCAAGGCATCGGCGTCGCCGACGCTATCGACGCGCTGTGCGATGCGGATGCCTGTGGCATCCCGTAAGCGATCTGCCGCTCGACGGCCGCGGCCGCGACCGCGTGTGCTTGCAGCTCGCATCCTCGGCCCGCTCTTGATCGTGGCAATCGTGGTCGGCATTGGTTATGCGGCCGTGCGCGCGTCGCAAGATCCGCGTTTAGCCCTCGTCGCGGTCAATGTCACCGGTTGCGACAGATCGGCGCCGGAGGACGTGATTTCTGCCGCGGCATTTCCAGTGGGTCAGAACATCTGGCTGCTCGACGTGGCCGGCGCGAAGAACCGCATCGAAGCGCTGCCCTGGGTGGGTACGACCGTCGTCCGGCGCACGTGGCCGAATCACGTCGCGATCGATATCGTCGAGCGGGTGCCTGTGGCTCGACTTGTCCTGCCGTCTGGGGGCGGCGAGGAACCAAGCGCAAGCGAGGCGCTGCTCGACGAGCGGCTGCGCGTCCTTGCAGTCGGGCCGCCGGACCCACGCGACCTCCAGTTACCAACCCTCACCGTCAACAGCCTCAGCTCCAACGCCGTTCGGCCAGGGGCCGATCTCCACGCCACAGCCGCCGCTCCGGCGCTCCGCGCGCTGCAATCCTTGCAAGCGGGCGGACTGGCCGTCGTCAGCGTGCAGCTGGACGACGTGACCGGCATCGCGGCGCAGAGCGCGAGCGGCATCCACGTCTTGTTCGGAGCGCCCGATGATCTTGCGCGCAAGATCGCGTTGTTCTTGTCGATCGAGAAAAAGATCAACCGGCCGCGAGACGTGCGCTACGTCGACGTCCGCAGTCTGCGCGCACCGACGGTGCTTTTCAAGTGACAGACGCAAAGAGGGAAGTCCCGTCGCAGTTGGAATTGCAATTCGCGGATGAAGCGGCGACCTCACACGGTCGCTCGTTGCGTTCTTGCCGGGAATCTATCCACAGGCTGTGGACAATTTTAGGGGTCGTCATTGGCTCGTAGCGACGTGGTTGCCGGATTGGATATCGGCACGACCAAGACAGCCGCGGTGATCGCGAGCATCGGGCGCGATGGTGCGATGGATATCATCGGATTCGGCGTCGCGCCGTCGCTCGGTCTGCGAAAAGGCGTGGTCACCGACCTCGAAGAGACGGTGCGGTCGATCGAAGCGGCCACCGAGAGCGCCGAGCGCATGGCCGGCACGCATATCGAATCTGCGTTCGTCGGCATCACGGGCGAACACGTCCGCTCCCAGAACGCGCACGGCATCGTCGCGGTCGGCAGCGATGAGCGCGAAGTCGCAGCGGGAGATGTCAAGCGAGTCGTGGATGCCAGCACGATCATCACGCTGCCGGCCGAACGTCAGATCATCCACACGCTTCCGCGCGAGTATTCCGTGGATGGTCAGAACGGGATCACCGATCCGGTCGGCATGTCCGGGTCGCGTCTCGAAGTCGACACCCACGTCGTCACCGCGGGCACGTCGTTCGTCGCGAACGTCTTGAAATGCGTGCATCGAGCAGGCATCGAGCCGACCGCAATCGTGTTCGAGCCGCTCGCTGCCGGCGCAGCCGTTCTTCTGCCGGAGGAGAGGAACGCGGGCGTCGTGCTGCTGGATATCGGCGGGGGCACGACAGACGTCGCCGTCTACTGGGGCGGCGGTGTGTACCACACCTGGACCGTGCCGGTCGGCGGCAATATCGTCACGAACGACATAGCGCTCGGGTTGAAGACCAGTTTTCAAGAGGCGGAGAATATCAAGCACGCGTACGGCACGGCGAACCTTGCGCTCGATCTGGGCGATGAGACCTTCGAAGTCAAAGCCCTGTCGGGGCGCACGTCGCGGGCGGCGTCGAAATCGTTTCTGCGCCAGATCATCGTCGCGCGCATGACCGAGATCTTCAAACTCGTACGCGCCAACTTGGCGCAGAATTGTCCGGCGGAGGTCATGCTCGCCGAACTCGTGCTCACGGGAGGCGGCGGCGAGCTAGCCGGGCTCGATTCGCTCGCTGCCGACTTTTTCGATTTGCCGTCACGTGTCGGCGTGCCCATGCACGTCGGCGGGCTGACGGAGACGATAAAACACCCGGCATACGCGACCGCGGTCGGACTCGTGCTCTTCGGAGCTCGATCGGATGCGGGCGCTGCGCCTTCGCGCTCAGGCGGTCATGGCATGGGAGGGCGCATAGCTAAATGGTGGCGAGAGCATTTGAGCTGAGCGCGGCTCACGCCGCGCCGGCCACGACAAGTTGCAGACCGGCCTCGTCCGGCAGAAGGAGAGTCTCATGACCGAACAACGTCGCTACGTGCCCGAACATATGGCGAACATCAAAGTGATCGGCGTCGGAGGCGGCGGTTGCAACGCCATAAACCGAATGGTTGACGCAGGCATCAACGGCGCCGAATTCTTCGCGGTCAACTGCGACATCCAAGCCCTCAAGAATTCGCGCACGGAAAATCGCGTGCAGATCGGCCAGAATCTCACGCGCGGACTTGGCGCCGGCGCGGATCCGGAGATCGGGCGGCAGGCGGCGGAAGAATCCAAAGAAGACCTGGCCATGCTGGTCGAGGGCACGGACCTCGTGTTCATCACCGCCGGAATGGGCGGCGGGACCGGCACGGGCGCTGCGCCGATCGTCGCCGAGCTCGCCCGCGCCGCCGGAGCGCTGACGGTCGGCGTCGTGACCAAGCCGTTCGGGTTCGAATTGCGCAAGCGTGCGCAGATCGCCGAACGCGGGATAGCCGAACTCGAACAGAAAGTCGACACGCTGATCGTCATCCCGAACGATCGGCTGCTGTCGATCATCGAGAAGCGGACGCCGCTGATCGAAGCGTTCCGTTCGGCCGATGACGTCTTGCGCCAGGGCATCCAAGGCATCACGGACCTCATCACCAATCCGGGCTTGATCAATCTCGACTTCGCCGACGTGCGACGGGTCATGACCGATGCGGGCTCAGCCCTCATGGGCATCGGCATCGGGACAGGCGAGCGGCGTGCTGCGGATGCCGCGCAAAAAGCCGTCTCGAGCCCGCTGCTCGAAGCCACGATCGACGGCGCTCGCGGCGTCATCTTCAACATCTACGGCGGCCCGGATCTCTCGATGTACGAAGTCAACGAAGCGGCCGATGCGATCGCGAAGTCCGTGGATCCGGATGCCGAGGTCATATTCGGCGCCACGATCGACGAGAAACTTGGGAACGAGGTCCGCGTGACGGTGCTCGCCACCGGGTTCGGCTCGCGCGCTCGCGAACGGCAGCGCGTCCTCGGCGTCGGGGATATGGAGAAGGTCAAGCCGATCAACATGGACGAGATCGAAGTCCCGGCGTTCCTGCGCTACAACAAGTAGTACGGCGAGCATCGCTCGACCACGCCGAAGGGGCCGACGCTAGTCGGCCCTTTTCTTCTCTACCCATTCCGCAAGGACATATCTGCACCGCGATTGCTCCGCACGCGCAAGATCGTCTGCGATGATCGCGCCGATAGCGGGGTGCATCGGCAAGGAAAGAAGCGCGGCGACAGGATGCCATTCGCAGCGCGCGACGCGCGGATCGGCAGAATCTCCGATGTCCCGGTCGATGCGCACGTCGAAGACGAGCTGAATGAGATGCCGTGAACGGTCCGGTGCTAGCACCTCGATGACATAGCGCAGATCGCCGATCACGCTGTTCACCGACGCTTCCTCTCGCATCTCGCGAGCGAGCGCGGCGTGCGCGTTCTCACCGTCATCGAGTCCGCCGCCAGGAAGCAGATAACTCGTCGTTTCGTCTTTGACGTGACGCGCGAGAAGTATTTCATCGCCACGCACTGCAAGCGCAGCGACGCGGATTCGAGGCATGCGGCGATCACTTTCCAGTTCGCGCGGGGCTCGCGAGGAGGTTTTTCACTTCGCGATTCCAATTGAACGGAGGACTTGATGACTTCGCGCCATCGTCACCGTGGCCTTTGCCCGTGATCCGGCGGCGTAAGGAGGATAGTGGATGAAGTCGGTCTGCCAAGATCATGTCGATCTGAGAGTACCGGTCGAGCAGGCGTACGAATTCGTGAGCGACACGGCGCGCTGGCCGATGTGGCTCGCGTTTGTCGTGAACGTTCATCCGCTTGACGAAGAGAAGATCCATCTCGGTTCGGAATTGCGCATCTGCATGGCAGCCGGCAAGCGGCGCCGCCAAGAGATCTTCGAGGTGACGCGGCACGTCGGGAATGCGTTCTTGTCGTTTGAGAGCGATCTTTCCGCAGCCCGTCGCATCGACTTCCGCTTCGAGCAGCGCGGAGCGATGTCGCGCTTGTCGCTCGCCGTTGGTTATCCGGTGTTCGGCGGAGTTTTTCCAGAGATCTGGGATGCACTTTTCGTCCGGCCCATGGTGCGGCGCGCGGTTCGGGAATCGTTGATCCACGTGCGCGGCGCGCTTGACGACGCTGCCGACATCGCACAAGTTCGGACGGGCTCGACGCACGATATGGATAGGCCGCTGGCAGACGAACACCGAGTTTCAGTCGTCGCCGAACCAGTCCAGGTGGCATAGCGCGCCGCGTATGCCCGTTTACGAATACCGCTGCAAGTCGTGCGGTACCACTCACGAGATCGAACACGGTTACAACGATGAGCGGCCGACAAAGTGCCCGGCCTGCGGCGGAGAACTCGTCAGGGTCTTTCATCCGATCGGGGTCGTGTTCAAAGGCAGCGGATTCCACAAGACAGACTACGCGAAGAGCGGCGTGAAGCCGGCGCCTGCATCCGACGGCAGCAAGTCGACAGAATCCAAGGCTGGCGAGACGTCGTCAACGCCTTCGCCGTTGAGCGATTCCGGCGCAGCCTCCTCCTCATCATCGGACTCCAAGCCGGCGCCGGCAAAGAAGTCGGAATCCACGTCTACGCCGGCTCCCAAGAGCGACAAGTGATCGCGTTCTTCTGGATTTGCGCGCTGATAAGCGTGGTCAGCATGACACTCGCCGCTCTCGCCTTCGCGAGAAGATTATCGGTGCTGGCGGCGGCGATCGGGCAGCTCGCCGAGCATCCGCTGTTCGCCACGCTGCGTTCAGCAGAAGCCTCAGGCGCTCAGATGGGCCACGCAGCCCAGAACTTGACCGACGCCATGCGCAAACTCGGCGAGGCGTTTCGAACAATCGGTGAATCGCTCGGCGCTGTCGCTGCATACGCCGGTTTCGTGAGTGCTATCGCGAAAAGCATCGAAGACTTGCTGGACGTGTTCGTGCCGACGCTGCGCGGCCCCACGCAAGAGATCTAACGCTCGATCCGGCAGCCGAACGCGGCGGACCAATGCGCGGCGAACGATGGGAACGACGTCGCGATGCAATCGGCGTCATCGATCTCGATCGGCGAAGCCAGGGCTGCTGCGAGAGTCGCTGCCGTGAGTCCGATCCGGTGATCGCCGAGCGTGCCGACGCGCCCCGGCGCGCGCAGCGAACGACCTTCACCTACGATGAGACCGTCGTCGAGCTCGTCGACGCGAGCGCCAAAGGCGCGCAGAAGTCCGGCGGTTGCGGCGATGCGGTCGGATTCCTTGACGCGCAATTCGGCGGCGCCGCGAACCTCGAGGCGTACGCCGGCGAGCGCAGCAAGGGCGCAGAGCGCCGGGATCTCATCGATGCAGTTCGGCACATCGTCGGCGCCGATCTGGACAGAACGCAGCGGCGCGCCGCCGGCCACCGAGATATGCGCTCGCGGTTCATTGGAGAGAATTTCCTCGTCGAGCGTTGCGAACTCGACGCCCATCCGCCGCATCACATCGAGTGCGGCGACGCGCGAAGGATTGACGCCGACATCGATAAGATCGGCGTTCGCGCGCGACGACATCGCGATGACGGTGATGAAGTAGACGGCGGCGGAGAGATCGCCCGGAATGAGGAGCTCTTCGATCGCCGTCAGTTCGCCCGGTTCGATTCGCACGGTGTCCCCTCGCGAGTCGATCTTCACACCCATCGCGGAAAGCATCCGCTCCGTATGGTCGCGTGACGGGTGCGGGCTTTGCACGGTCGTCGCGCCGCCGGCCCGAAGACCGGCCAAGAGCAATGCCGACTTCACTTGAGCCGACGCGATCGGCAGACGGTAGTCGATTCCGCGCAATCGCCCCTCAGAGCGCGTGATCCGGACTGGCGGAGTTCCGGCGGTCGTCTCGATCGCAGCGCCCATCAAGCGGAGGGGTTGCGCCGCTCGTTCCATCGGCCGGCGGCGAAGGCTGACGTCGCCGTCAAGCGTGCACGTGGTGCGCCCGGCGAGCAGTCCCATGGCGAGGCGGATGGTCGTGCCGGAATTGCCGCAGTCGACGTTCCCGGCTTCGCGTGCAAACGGTCGGCCGGTGACGCGAACAACGTCCGCGCTTTCTTCAATGGCAGCGCCGACCGAGCGCATCGCGGCGATGGTAGCCGCCACATCCTCTCCTCGATTGAGGCCGCGGATCGTCGTCGTGCCGCGCGCGCCGGCCGCCAACATCACGGCGCGATGCGAGATCGATTTGTCGCCCGGCACGCGGAAGTTCTTACCAAAAGCGGTGGGCGCGCCCAATCGAAGAACGCTCATCTCAAATCTCGATGCGCGTCTCCCGCGCACGCCACCTTTACGACGCCGGCCGACTATAGTCGCACGACCGGAATCCACGGGGCGGCGCGCGCAGAAAACGACGGGACAGGAGAACGGGTACGCGTACCCCAACGCAAACGAAAAGCGCGGGCAAGCAGCGCTTGCCCCTTGCGGTTAGTTAATCGAAAGGTCACGTCACGTTGGTCGCACTGAGACGCGTCAGCCTCGTCTCCGCCATCATGGCTTTTGCCCTGGTGGTCTGGGGAGCGGTCGTGCGCGTCAATGGCGCGGGTATGACCTGTCCGGATTGGCCGCGGTGCCAAGGAAGCTGGCTGCCCGCGCTCAACAATCCGACGTTGTACGAATGGTCGCACCGACTGGGTGCGCTCGCGGTCACCGCGATCATCATCGCGACGTTCGTGACAGCGCTCATCGCGCGCAAGCAAGCGCCCGCGGCATTCGCCGTTTCGTGCGGCAGCCTCGGGCTGATCGTCGCGCAGATCGGCGCCGGGGCGCTGACGATCGTCCTGCACAACAACCCGCCCAGCGTCGCGATCCACCTCGTGCTCGGTTTCCTGACATTCATAAGCCTACTCGTCGTGGCGGTCCTCGCATCGCAGACGCCCGCCGCCATGAGCGAACGCGAGGGCATGCAGAAAGCACCGGCGAGCTTTGCGACGCTCGCACTGCTCACCACGGTATTGGCGTTCGCCGCGATCTTCGCAGCCGGACTCATGAGCGCGGCGAATGACGGCCTTGCCTGCATCGGATTTCCGCTGTGCAACGGGTGGGCCGGAGCCGCGAGCGCCGCGCAAATGATCCACATGGATCATCGTTTTGCCGCGTACGCCACCGCGATCGCGGTGACCGTGACGTTCATCGCGGCGCAGATCGGAAGCTGGACGCCGCGCAGCATCAAGGCACTGTCCTCCGCCGCCTTTGCGCTCGTCATTCTCCAAGTGGCGCTCGGCGTCGGCGCGGTCGCAACGCGACTCGACCCCCTCGTGCGCGTCGCGCATGAGGCGAACGGCGCGTTGCTTGCCGGGTCGCTCGTGCTGCTGACGTACGGCGCTTTACGTAGGCCGGTGCTCGCATGAACACGATTCGCGACTATCTCGGCCTCACCAAGCCGAACGTGATGTCGCTGCTGTTGTTCACGACGTTCACCGCCATGATGATGGCGGTCGGCGGTTGGCCGACGATAGGTCTGGCGTTGTGGACGCTGCTCGGCGGCGCGCTGGCATCCGCCTCATCGGCGGCGATCAACATGTATTTCGATCGCGATATCGATGCGGTGATGAAGCGCACGATGAAGCGACCTATTCCCAGCGGCCGCATAGCCCCGCGAAATGCGCTCGTCTTCGGGATCATCCTCGGCATCTGCGCGTTTGTCGAACTCAGCGTGACCGTGAACATCCTCGCAGCAACTCTGTCGGCGATCGGTATCCTTTACTATGTCTTCGTCTATACGATGTGGCTCAAGCGCTCGACGCCGAATAATATCGTCATCGGCGGTGCGGCGGGCGCCATTCCGCCGGTCGTCGGGTGGGCAGCCGTGACCAATCATCTCGGCCTCACAGCGTTGCTCCTTTTCCTCATCGTCTTCGTCTGGACTCCGCCCCATTTCTGGGCGCTCGCGCTGATGAAGAAGGACGAGTACGCGCGCGTCGGGATTCCGATGCTGCCGTCGGTGCGCGGCGATGCCGAGACGAAGAAACAGATATTGCTCTATACCGCGGCGTTGACCGTCATCACGCTGATCCTTGTGCCGATGCACGTGATGGGGCTTCTGTATCTGGCCTGCGCCCTCGTATTGGACGCTATCTTTTTCGCCTTTGCCGTCTGGGTCGCGAGGACGGGGTCACGACAGAGCGAGGGCCTCATGTATCGCTTCTCGATGCTCTACCTCGCGCTGCTTTTCGTCGCGATGGCGGCGGACCGGTTCGGCCACGGACCAGGCCTTTAGATGAGCGACGCGGCCCGCGCCGCGACGCAGGCGCGCGCACCGCTCATGCGGCCGCTCCTCTTCGGCGTCTTCGCGCGGGCTCTGCCGCTGACGATGCTCGGTCCGCTTCTGCCGGGCATCGCGACATCGCTCGGAGCGACGCTTGCGCAAGTCGGCTGGATCGTCGCCACGTACGCGACCGGTTCTCTGATAGCCCAGCCGATCATGGGCCGTTTGGCGGACGAGCGCGGCAGAAAACGCATTTTCTTCGTGTGCATAGCGCTGTTCGGCGCGGGATCGCTCGCGAGCGCCCTTGCCACATCGCTTCCATTGCTGATCATCGGCCGCATCGTCCAGGCGCTCGGTGCGGGTGGAATCCAACCGGTTGCAACCGCGATCATCGCGAGCCGGCTCGAGCCGCAGCGCCAGGGCGGCGCGATCGGCGCGCTCTACGGCGCATTCGGACTCGGCACGATGGCCGGCGCGCTCTGCGGCGGCGGGCTCGTGGCCGCTGCGGTCGCCCTCGCACCGCGGACGACGGGTTGGATCTCGGATGACCTGCGCGGTTTTCCGTGGCACCTCGTCTTCTGGCTGAACGTGCTGCTCGCGATCGCTGCCGCCGCGCTGGCACGCTCCCTGCCGGGCGATCGCCCTCGCGCAGACCTCCGACCACGCGGTAACGACCCTTCCGGCATCGCGCTCATCGTCGCCATCGCCGCAGCATTGATGGTCGCCGCGACGAATCCCGACGGAATCGGGGCGTGGGGTATCGCCGCGACGATTGCGTTGGCCGCCTTGTTCGTCATCGTAGAGCGTCGCAGCCGCGCGCCGGTGATCGATCCGGCGCTCTTCGCTTCGCGCGGACCAGCACTCGTATATTGGATCGCGCTTGGCTTCGGCGTACCGAGCTTCACGCTGACCATCTATTCGGCCACATTCCTCATCATGCGCTATAACGCGTCGCCCGAACAGGCCGGCGTGGCGTTGTTTGCCCTGGCCGCCGCCTATGTGGCGAGCGCGATCGCCGGCGGAGCGCTGATATCGCGTGTGAATTTTCGCGCACTCCTGGTCTGCGCTGCGTGCGTCGTCGCGCTCGGCGTATTTTGGCTCGCGATCTCGACGTCGATGCTCATCGCGATCATCGCGATGGCTGTAGGAGGCATCGGTCTCGGTCTTGCATCCGCGCCGCCGAATGCGCTGCTCTTGCGTTATGTGAAACGCGATCGCGCGGGATCGGCGACCGGCGTTGCAAGCATGCTTGCGACGTCGGGAGCGATCACAGCACCGGCCCTCATCGGCACGTTCCTCGCGCACTGGAGGAGCGGCGACGCGATCGACGCGATGCGTGCGGCGCTTTATGCGTGCGCGATTGTCGCGGCACTCTGTGCGGCGCTTGCGGCGACACTGCCGGAGCCGGACGACGTCGAGGAAAGAACCGGCTCTCCGGACAACCGAAGCCGTGGCGTGGAATTTGTCCGAGGAATGCATCCTTAATGAATGTCCGTAACGGCGCGTTCTGTCTCGCCATCATGATCGCGTTTGGCGCTCCGGCGGTCGCGCGTCCGTTCGAGCTGACCGATATGCGCCGTGTTGTCGACATCTCCAATCCTGTTCTCTCTCCGAACGGCGCTCAGATCGCCGCCGTCGTCGCCCGCGTGAATTGGTCGCAGGACCGGCGGGACGACTCGCTCGTGCTGTTCGACGTGGCGAGCGGCGCGCAGCGCACGCTGACGCGCGATCGGGAAGGCGTTTCGTCACCGCTCTGGTCGCCATCCGGCGACCGGATCGCATTCATCGCGGATGACGCCGACGGCACGGCGCAGATCTACGCGATGCCGATGGCCGGCGGCGACGCCGTCCAAGTCACCAAGTCTCACGACGACGTCGAGCAGTTCGCGTGGCGTCCGGACGGCGCGCGCATCGCATTCGTCACGCGCGACGTGCCCGATAACGATTCGTCTACGACGCATCTCGATGCATTCGACGTCGGTGACAACGATTACATGATCAAATCGAGCTCGCCGCCGTCGCATCTTTGGCTGGCCGCCCCCGACGGCTCTTGGAGCAAGCGCCTGACGAGCGGCACCTGGAGCATCTCGTCGCTCGACGGCGGCGCGGGTTCGGGGTTCTCGTGGTCGCCGGATGGCCGGACGATCGCGATCACACGCCTTCCGAACGCTGTGTACGGCGATAGCGATCCCGCGACGGTGGCACTCGTGGACGCCAAAACCGGCGCTACACGCGACGTGCCCGGCCAGCGCGCGTTTGATGTTGGGCCGGAGTACTCGCCCGACGGCACGCGGCTCGCCGTGCAGTGGTATCGACACGGCACGTTCAACAGCGATGCGTCTCTCGTCGCGATGCCGGTCCGCGGCGGCGCCGGCCGTCTCTTGATGCCGGCCGTGGACCGCAACATCGATTGGTACCGCTGGCAGCCGGCAGCCGGCGGCGGGCTCTATGCGAGCGGCGACGACGGCCCGCGCGTCTCGCTGTGGTTCGCATCGTCGAGCGGGAGTGTTCGAAAGGTAGATCTGGGCGACGTCGTTTTCGGCAACGATGCCGACGTGGCATCAAACGGCGCGGTAGCGTTCGTCGGGACCACACCACGCGATCCCGTCGAACTGTACTACCTTTCTTCGGCAGGTGCGCGTCCGCGGAAATTGACCGCGCTGAACGCTCCGATCGCGTCGCTCACGCTTGGTGCGATGCGAGAGATCACCTGGAAGGGGCCGAACGGATTTGCCGAAGATGGCATCTTGACGACGCCCCCGGGATTTTCACCATCGAGGCGGTATCCGATGGTCGTCAACGTACACGGCGGCCCTCAAGGCGCTGACGGCCTTGCATTCGATGAGCTCGATCAGCTCTTGGCCGCCGGCGGCTTCGTCGTGTTCCAGCCGAACTACCGCGGCAGCACGAATCTCGGCGATGCGTATCAGCACGCGATCTATCGCGACGGCGGTGACGGGCCTGGAAAGGACGTCATGGCCGGCGTGGCAGCGGTGGAGCGGTTGGGATTTGTGGATTCTACCCGCCTATCGGTCTCCGGCTGGTCCTACGGCGGATACATGACCTCTTGGCTGAGCGGTCACTACCCGGTCTGGAAGGCTGCGATAGAAGGAGCGGCACTCGACTACTATCCGCTCGACTACACGATCGCCTGGTATCAGCGAGGTGACGCGCAAGATTTCTTCGGCGGCGGCCCGTACGATCCGAAAACCGCGGCGATGTGGATCGAACAATCGCCGCTCACCTACGCGAAGTACGTCAAGGCGCCCACGCTGATCCTCGCCGATACGGGCGACGCGAACGTGCCGATCGTGAACTCGTATATGATGTACCACGCGCTGGCCGACTACGGCGTGACCGTGCAGTTCGTCGCATACCCGGTGCAGTCGCATTTCCCGGATGACCCCGTTCTCGTGTCCGATGTCTACCGGCGCTGGGTCGAGTGGCTGACGAAGTATGCGCACTAGGGTATTGAGGGGCGCCTGCGAATACGTTGACACTCCTTCGGCCGAAGTGGCGGAACTGGCAGACGCACGCGACTCAAAATCGCGCGAGGCAACCCCTCATGTGGGTTCGATTCCCACCTTCGGCAAGTGCGACAATTTCAACAGGCGTTTCGACTCGCAATCCGAGGTGTGACCGCGTGCCTCGTATAACGTTCGCGGCACGAGCGCGTTCGAAGAGAGAGAAGAGAGAGCGGCAGCTTTGAGTCACGATCAGGATCAGAACAAGTTAGATGGCGGCTTTTGGCGAGCCGTCATCGTCATGGGAATCATCAGCGCCCTCGGGATGTGGGGCATTGTCGTATTTCCTATTGAAGACTATCTGAAGGAAGCCGCGCAGCAGGCCGCCGACATCGATTGGCTGTTCAAGTTCATGGCGTTCTTCAGCGTGCCGATCCTCGTCTACGTGAACGGTTTCATCATCTATTTCGTGGTCCGATACCGCAAGCGGGCGTCGGATTCGATTCAGGCGACCGGCTCGCCGATCCACGATCATGCCGGTCTGGAGACGTGGTGGACCATCATTCCGGCGGCGCTCATGCTGGCGCTCGGTCTGCTGAGCTACAATGTGCTGCCGAAATACTACGGCGCGCAGGCGGCAACCGTCACGATGGAAGCGATCGGCCACAAGTGGGATTACGAATTTCGCTACCCTGGGCTCACGCAATCGGTCTACAACGATCTCTATCTTCCGATAAACGTCCCCGTCACCATCGACATAACGTCGGCCGAAGCGCGCGCAGATGACGCGGTCATCCATTCCTTCTGGGTTCCGGAATTCCGCATCAAACAAGACATGGTGCCGGGCATGGTCGTGCCGATTCATTTCACGCCCAATCGCCCCGGAACGTACCGAATCATCTGCACCGAGTTCTGCGGGGTCGGGCATTCGCATATGTGGGGGAGCGTTCACATCGTCTCGCAAGCGGAATTCGACGCCTGGTTCGCGGCGCAACAGAAGCAGGGTGCGAGCGGCGGTCCGCGCATCAACGTCGCGACCGGCGATGCCGGCGCCGGCCAAGCGCTTTTCCAACAGAAGTGCTCAGTATGTCACAATGCGGCGCCGTTCGACCAGCGCAAAGTCGGGCCGGGCCTGGCAGATATTTTCGACGATCCGCAACACCCGACGCTCGTCGACGCGAAGAAGGCTAACCCCGCCGATGTGGCCGAGATTTTGGAAAAGGGGTACACGGGCAGCATGGGATCGATGCCGAACATGCAGGCCAACGGATTATCGAGCACGGACATCGCAAATCTCATAGCCTACTTGAAGACGCTTCACAAATGAAGAGGACGAACTAAAGTACATGGCTGTCGTCGAAGTCTCCCACGCAACGAGCGACCACATCCATCCGCCGCCGGAGACGTTCGTCCAGAAATACGTGTTCAGCTTCGATCACAAAGTGATCGCGGTGCAGTATTTCATCACCACCGGGTTGTTCTTCGTCTTGGCCGGGTTGCTCGCGGAGCTCATGCGTGCGCAGCTCGCCGGCCCTAACAATCACGTGCTGAGCGTGACGATGTACAATCAGGCGTACAGCGTGCACGGGTCGGCGATGGTGTGGCTCGTCATCATTCCGGTGCTGACGGGCGCGTTCGGCAACTTGATCATGCCGCTGCAGATCGGCGCTCGCGACGTCGCGTTCCCGTGGCTCAACATGTTCAGCTTCTGGCTGTTCCCGCCGGCCGGCATCCTGCTCTTCGGAAGTTTTCTCCTCGGAGCGCCAGAAGCCGGTTGGACCGAATACCCCCCGATCAGCCTGCAAGAACCGGCCGGAACGAGCATGTGGTGCGCGGCCATCTTTCTCGTGGGTGTGTCGAGCACGATCACCGGACTAAACTTCTTGGTCACCATCATCAAGATGCGCGCGCCCGGCATGACGTGGACGCGTATGCCTCTCTTCGTGTGGGCCACGGCGGTCACGGCGTTCTTGTCGTTCATCGCAACGGCGAACCTGTCCGCGGCCCTGCTGGCGCTCTTCATAGAACGCACGTTCAACGTGCCGTACTACGATCCGTCGCGCGGCGGCAGTCCAGTCGTCTGGCAACACGTTTTCTGGTTCTACTCGCACCCTGCCGTCTACATCATGGTCTTGCCGGCCTTCGGCATCATATCGGAGATCATTCCGACATTTGCGAGAAGGCCGATCTTCGGATACAAGGCCATCGCCTATTCGTCCACCGCGATCGGATTGATGTCGTTCATGGTCTGGGCGCACCACATGTTCACGAGCGGCCTCGCGCAGTGGGTCCAGTTGCCGTTCATGATCTTGACCATGGCGATCGCCGTACCGACCGGGGTCAAGGTGTTCAGCTGGGTGGCCACGCTGTGGGCCGGGAAGATCCGGTTGGCATCGCCGCTGCTCTTCGTCCTCGGCTTCCTGAGCACGTTCACGTTCGGCGGCATCACAGGGATATTCTTGGCGTCCGTGCCGGCGGATATCCACGAGCACGCGACCTATTTCGTCGTCGCCCATCTTCATTACGTGTTGTTCGGCGGCAGCGTGTTCGGGATATTCGCGGGCCTATATTATTGGTGGCCCAAGATGACGGGCCGCATGCTCGATGAGGGATTGGCGAAGCTGCATTTTTGGACGATGTTCATCAGCTTCAACGCCACCTTTTTGCCCATGCACTGGATCGGATTGTTCGGCATGCCGCGCCGCGTCGCAACGTACGATCCGGTCTACGGCGATACAAATCTGTTCATCTCGATCTCGGCGTTCGTGCTCGGCGCATCCATGCTGATCTTTGCCTATAACGCGCTTCGCAGCGCGAGACGCGGCGAGCTCGCGGGTCCGAACCCATGGGGTGCGCGCACGCTCGAATGGATGATACCGTCGCCTCCGCCGTACTACAATTTCGACCGCATACCGATCGTGCTCGCCGCGCCCTATGACTATGGCCAACCGCTGCCATATCGCGAAGTGGCGCCCGAGTATCTCGCTGCGGTTCCTCGGTTCTAAAGGAGAAGAGCACAGGCACGATGGCGAGTCACGCGCTCACACTTGACGACGCGCAGTACGAAGAACAGCGGGATCACCGGCTGCTCGGGTTTCTTTTTTTCCTGATCAGCGACTGCATCATATTTTCGTCGTTCATCTTCACGTATCTGTATTTGCGAAGCGCGGCGCCGGTATGGCCGCCCGCGGGCGTGACACCGGCAGACCTGTACATGGCCGGCGTGAACTCGATCGTGCTGTTCGGAAGCGGTGCCACGATGCACTTCGCGATGGAATCTTTCAAGCACGACAAACATCTGCGATTCTACTGGTGGATGATGGCCACGATCCTGCTCGGTTCGATGTTCTTGGGCGGCCAAGCGATCGAGTATACCAACCTCATCCATGAGAACACCATGTGGACGACGAGCATCTACGGATCCTCGTTCTTCTCACTGACGGGGCTCCACGGTTTCCACGTTTTGATCGGCGTCTGCTTCCTCGTCGTGGTGCTGAACCAGACGCTCTCGGGCACGTACACGAAGACTCGCTATTTCGGTCTCACCGCGGCGTCGCTGTATTGGCACTTCGTCGACGTGATCTGGGTGGCGTTGTTCAGCATACTCTACGTGTGGCGCTAAAGGAGAACGACGTGGACGCAGCCGCCATCGAACGGACCATCGCTCTCGTCGGCGCAATCGTCGTGGGAACCGCCGCGCTCTGGTCGTTGAAGCTCGAGTGGCCGAAGACCGGGCTCGACGATCATGTGGCGAAGATCATGTTGGGTTTGCTGGCTCTTGGCTGCTGCATCGTGATCCTCGTGGCGACGCGTGTCCTGCACGGCATAGCATAGGAGAACGGCATGGCGGACGATTGGATGCATGGCGATATCCCACAGAGCCGGGGCATGCCCGTGACGGTGCAGATCTTCTTCGCGATCGGTGTTCTCTTGATCTTATTCATGGGTGCGATTTCCGCGTTCAATTCCAAGGAGTTTCACATCTGGCCGGCATCGGATTCGGCAAAGATCCAACTCCATAACTGAGGGCCCGACGCCAGCCGCCCTACTACCCCGCCGCGCGGCATGTCCAGCGAGGACGCTCCTTCGCTCGCATCCGGCTCGCTCTGTCGCTCGGTTCACTTCGTCGCTCTCGCCATCCATGGCTCCGCTCCTCGTTCAACGCCTCGCTTGGACATGCCGCGCGGACGTCATCGGGCGGCTCGCGCGTAGGGCATCAGCGGTCGATGTCGATAGCCGGGGCGTCTGAGGCGGCGAGAGCCGCCGAAGTCGAGCGGCGGAGCTAAACTATCCCGATGTTCCGCCGCGTCCCCGGCGCAGACATCGACCGCTGATGACGGAGCGTGCCGCGCGGCGGTAGCGTGCGGCGTTTGCGGAGCCGGAGCGGGGCTGTTAGGCTGGGGGGCGGTTGGCGCCGACGCCGAGCGCGGGGAACGAGCGCGGGAGGATGCCGGTGGATCGACCGTCGATCGCGTGGATGCCGCCGAACTCACTGAACTCGGCGATTGCCGGACGCATGGTCATCGTGAACTCCGCCGGACCGATCGCGGGCCACTCTCCGGCGATCCTGCCGTCCGCGGTTAGCACGGCGACATAGCCGCAGGATCCTCGCGCGGAGAGATCGTCGCAGCCGCGAGTGCGGACGTATCCGTCTACGATGAAGATAGGTTCGTACGTCTTGCGCAGCGCGATGATCGGATCGCGGACGAGCCACGCGGCGTAGACGAAGAACGCGACGGCGACCGGCGCGAAGATGATGGCGATCGGCAGGGCATCGTGAGCCGGCGGGCTGACGTTGGGCGTCACGCGATTCGCGAGCGCGACGGCTGCCCACGCCAAGAGTGCGCCGATGGCGGCCGGCTCGAGAGCGGTTAAGGCGCGTCCGGCGAGCCCGCGCGCGACGACGCGGCGCTCCGAAGGTAACCATGCGCGGCGAACGAGCGTCGAGCGGCGTTCGGCGGGAGTCAGAGCGATGGGAGTGAACGTGATGTCCACGATGGTAAAATTCGGGGCGGGACGCGAGACTCCCCGGGAGTGCGCTACGTCCCGTCCAGGCGGCCTGGCGGCATTTGCGCTCGCATCGTTCGTCGCCGCTACGGGCATTTCACTGCCGGCTTTCGCGGCGCCGCCGAATCCGTTCAGCTTACCGCCCGAGCGCGTGCTCGGTCGCGGGGATCTCATCCCCGACACGTCGCTCGTCGACCAGACCGGCGCTCATCGCTCGCTCAGAGATTTTCGCGGCGATACGCTCGTGATCGGTTTCATCTACACGAGCTGCAAAGACGAGTGTCCGCTCGTCACCGCTAAGTTCAGCGCCCTCGAATCGCGTTTGCCGCAAGCGGGCTTTCATCTCATCGAAGTCACGGTCGATCCGGAGCGGGATACGCCCCGCGTCCTGGCGGCGTACGCGAAGACGCACCACGTCGACGCCGCGCGCTGGACGCTCTTGACCGGCAGCGCGACGGCGATCGCACTTTTCGAGCGCGCGCTCGGCGTTTCGGCGATCGACGACGGCCGTGGGACGATCGTGCACAACGATCGCACGATTATCGTCGACGGACAAGGGACTATCGCGGACGTCATAGATGAAGCGGGATGGACGCCGGACGACATCGCTTCGGACGCACGCAACGTCGCCGGCCTGGCGGCGAACCCGCTGGATCGAATGGATTTAGCGCTTGGCCAAGCTGTCGCATACGTCTGCGGCGGGGTCGTCAACGGGAGAACCGGTCTTACGGACCTCGTCGCCGTGATCGCGATCTTCGGCCTGTCCGCCTGGGCGATGGTCTGGGTTTCGCGCAAGTTCTTTACCACCGGATCTTAATGCACGTTCGAGGGAGGTGACATAGCTCATGGCAGAAGCACTGTGGGAGTACGGCGTGCTCGCCGGAGAGAGCAAGACGAAAGCCTGGCTTGACGAGTTGCAACAAGTGCTGAACGATGGCTGGGAACTTGTCCACTTCGGGCCATACAACCAGAGCAATAACATCGCGATCATCCGACGCCGGAAGGAGTGACCGCGAAGGGTTGCCCGGAACGCTGCTGAAGCCTCAATCGTTGAACAAGATGATCCAGATAGAGTCGGTCTAGGAGCGCGATTTTGATAGGTCAGAAAATTGTCGGTACGGCTCTCGTCGCGGCGTGCCTCGCCGCAGCCGCGTGCGGCACGGGGCCCGGTCCGGTCGGCCAAGGCAATTACGGTACCATTTTCGGAACGGTGACGAACGCTTCGAACGGTAAGCCTATCCAAGGCGCGATCGTCACGGTTTCCGTGGTCGTCTCCGTGCCGACAGACGCGAACGGCCAGTATCGGATCACGAACGTTCCCGTCGATTCGCCGGGTGTCGATGAGACGGTAGCGGTGACCCAGGCGACGGGCTTCCAGCTGCCTGCTCCCAAGTCGGTTCACGTCCTCGCCGGCCAGCAATACGAGGCAGATTTCCAGCTCCAACCCTCTCCGTGAGGCGTTTCGCCAGAAGGAACCGTTCCAAATACCCCTGAACCTCTGTCCCGTTCCTAGAACCCGGCGCGTCGCGTACAGCGTTGGGAATTGGCATGGAGGACACCGTGGCGTTATCTTCCGGCGATATCCCCGCTGGCGCGAAGCAGCGTGGTGAATCCAAGGTCAACTCGGTCGACCGCGCCCTCGTCATCCTGGAGTACTTGGGGACGCAGACCAAGGAGATCGGCGTCCGGGAACTCGGGCAAGCAATCGGTCTCTCAAAGAGCAGCGTCCACCGCATTCTGCAGACCCTCCGCGCACGAGGCTTTGTCAAATGGAATCCCGACAACGCTCGGTATTCGCTCGGCATGCGCGCGTTCGAGGTCGGCTGCGGTATCCTGCGATCGATGGAAGCCCATACGGTGGCGAAACCGCATCTCGAGCAGCTCGTCAACGCGCTCGGTGAGACGGCGTTCTTGGGCGTTTTGGACGACGCTGAATTGGTCTACATCGACAAGATCGACGGCCGGCGGTCGGTGCGGATGTACGCCGACATCGGCGCGCGGCGTCCGTTGCACTGCACGGGCATCGGCAAAGCGCTGCTCGCCCATTTGGAGCGCGCGGACGTGGATCGGATCCTCGCTGCAAAGCCCCTCGCTCGATACACGAAGAACACGATAACCGACCCGGATCTGCTGCGCCAAGAGTTGGAGAAGATCCGCCGGCAGGGCTACGCCGAAGACAACGAAGAGATAGAAGAAGGTCTCTACTGCGCCGGCGCGCCGCTCTTCAATTATTCGGGCCGGCCGGTGGCAGCCATCTCCGTATCCGTGCCGAAGATCGGCGCACAGAACGTGCAGCGCGATCGCATCGTCAAGCACGTCGTTCAAGCAGCGCAAGAGATCTCCGCAAAGCTTGGCTACACGGGCAGACCGAAGACGTCCACAATCGGCTGACGCTAAGTCGCGAAGTCGTCTGACTCATGCGCATCGTCATCGCTCCGGATAAATTCAAAGGTTCGCTAACCGCTCGCGAAGCCGGCAACGCGATGGCGCGCGGTCTCGCGCGCGCGTTCCCGGGCGCGACTATCGATGTCGTGCCGGTCGCCGACGGCGGAGATGGCACCGCGCAGGCGCTTGTTGATGCGCTCGGCGGGAACTTCGTCGAGTCGACGGTCCGCGGCCCGGACGGAAAGGATGTCCGCGCGGCATACGGTGCGCTGCCGGACGGCCGGGCAGTCGTCGAACTGGCGCGCGCAAGCGGCCTCGCGCTCGTGGCACAAGGCAAGAACGATGCGCTTCAGGCGAGCACATTTGGCACGGGGCAGCTGATCGCAGCAGCGTTGGAGGGCGGCTGCAAGCGGCTGATCCTCGCGATCGGCGGTTCTGCGACGACTGACGGAGGAGCCGGCGCGCTCGCCGCGCTGGGAGCGCGTTTCCTCGACGCGAGCGGCAAGGAAATCGGTTCGGGAGGCGCCGCGCTGACGAAGCTGGAGACGATTCAGACGACCGAGCTCGATCAACGGTTGAAGGATGTCGAGATCCTCATCGCCTCAGATGTCGACAACCCGCTTCTGGGCAGGCGGGGCGCGGCCGCAGTCTTTGCGCCGCAGAAGGGCGCGAGTCCGGCCGATGTCGCGGCGCTGGAGGGCGCGCTCACGAAGTTCGCAGACGTCGTCGAGCGCCATACCGGTGCCCGCATGCGCGATGTGCCGGGTGCGGGCGCAGCCGGCGGCATCGGCTTCGGATTCTTGGCGCTTGCCGGCGCGCGGCTGCAGCCGGGCGCGGATCTTGTCCTGGATGCCATCAATTTTGCCGGACGAGTCGCCGGCGCAGACCTCGTGATCACAGGCGAAGGGCGGATCGACCGGCAGACGCTCGAAGGGAAGGCGCCCTACGCGGTTGCGAGAGCCGCCGGCAAGCGGCACATCCCGGCGGTTGCCATCGCCGGATCTCTCGACTGTTCGGCGGCAGATCTCGCGGAACTCGGCCTCGCGACGGCGATGAGCATCGTCGTGGCTCCGATCACCTTGGAGGAGGCGTTGGTGCGTGCCGCGCCGCTGGCGGAAGATGCCGCCGAGCGTTTGGGCCGTGCGATCGCCCTGACGCTATAAGCCGATCTCGGCGTTGCCGGGCTTCTGTCTGCCTTCGATCCAGCCGTTCATCGAGGCGCCGTGGACGTCGTTGATCAGCTTGACGATAGCGCGCCCGAGACGTTCGGGATCGTGACGCAGCACGTGAGTCTCTGACAGGAATCTTCCCGGCACGGGCGTGACCCCGAGCGGCGCGATCGCATCGAAGTCCGGCGAGACGGCAAAAGCGCGCTCGCGTTCGTACGCGCGCGCAAGCTTATGCGGCTGCTGGACGTTGACAAGCGCATAGTCGACGAGTCGTGCGTGAGTCCCCCGCAAAAGCGTATTGACGTGCTCGCTCGCCGTCATGCCGTCGGTCTCTCCGGGCTGCGTCATGATGTTGCAGACGTAGACTTTCACAGCCGAGGACGCGACGATCGCTTCCGTGATGCCCTGCACCAGCAAGTTCGGCATGACGCTCGTGTAGAGACTGCCCGGGCCGAGGATGATCGCATCCGCGTCTTCGATCGCTTGGATCGCCTCCGGCAGTCCGGTGCACCCGGCTGGAACGAGGCGGACTCGCTGGATTCGAGCGGTCGCCCTAGATATCGACGACTCGCCGCGCACTGTGGTGCCATCGTCGAGATCGGCTTCAAGCCCCACGTTGGCAAGTGTTGCCGGTAGAACGCGCCCTTTGATCGCCAATACGCGGCTGCTCTCTTTGATCGCGCGATCGAAATCGCCGGCGATACCGCACATGGCGGCGATGAAGAGATTGCCGAACGAGTGGCCCGACAATCCGTCGCCCTCGTGGAAACGGTATTGGAAGAGATCGGCCATCATCGATTCGCTGTCGGCGAGCGCCACGAGGCAGTTTCGGATATCGCCGGGCGGCAAGACGCCCAGTTCCTGGCGCAAGCGCCCGCTCGAGCCGCCGTCGTCGGTCACAGTGACGATCGCCGAGAGATTCGACGTGTACGGTTTCAGGCCGCGGAGCACGGTCGAGAGACCGGTTCCTCCGCCCACCACCGCTATCCGAAGGCCGCGGTCCAATCTGCGTGCCTCATAGATAGTCTCGATGAGACGCGTACCGGCTTCGGGCGAGAGCGCGGCGACGATGGAGCGCATCCATTGCCGCAGGCCGTAGTAGACAAGCACGATGCCGATGCACATGAAGATCCACTGCAGTGCGGGGCCGCCGAGCCACGGCAGCAGCACTTGGTCGATCGTCTCATTGATGTGAAAGTTGTAGAAGTGGGCATTTAGGACGCGTCCAAATCCGTCGAGAAAGAAGAAGCCGCCGATGATCGCCAGTATGAGCCAGCGCTTGAGCTTCATGCCCGGCGAGAGCCAGCGACCGAACCGGCCTAGAGCTGCGGATGCCTTACTCTTTTGCATCGCGCCGCTCCACGAACGCTTGGATTCCGGCCTGGCTCAGGTGCGCGACGAGTTCATTGGCGAGGTAGACAGAACGATGTCGTCCGCCCGTGCAGCCGATGGCGATGGTCAGATGCGCTTTTCCTTCGCGGATGAAACGAGGCAGGAGAAAGTCGACAAAGCGGTAGAGCTCGCGCTTGAAATCGCGCACCTCTTCGACGTCCGCTAAGAACGCTATCACCTTCGGGTGCGTTCCATCGAGCGGCTGAAGTTCATTGACATAGTTCGGATTCGGAAGAAAGCGCACGTCGAAGACGAGATCCGCATCGAGCGGGACGCCGTGCTTGAAGCCGAAGGCGACGACGGAGACGGTCATCGAGCCCTCGCCGGTCGAACCGGCAACCGCGTGACCGAGTTTTTCTTTGAGGGCCGAGAGCGTCAGCGCGGACGTGTCGATGATGACATCCGCCGCATCGCGTACCGGTTTTAGTTCCGTGCGCTCATGGATGATGCTATCGATGAGGCGGCCGCCGTCGGCCAACGGATGTTTCCGGCGCGTCTCCGAAAATCGCCGCACGAGCACTTCATCGCTTGCATCGAGGAAGATGAGGCGGTATCCGACGCCGTTATCCTTCAGCAGCTGAAGCTGGCCGAGGAGATCGCCGAAGATCTCTTCGCCGCGGATATCGAGCACGAGCGCGGCCTTGCGCAGACCCCGGCTGCCGCCGACAAGCTCGGCGAACTTCGGGATCAATCCAGGCGGCAAGTTGTCAACGCAGAAATATCCGAGATCTTCGAGGCACTTCGCGGCCTGGCTCTTGCCCGCTCCCGAGAGGCCCGTGACGATGACGAACTGCGTCGCCGGCGCCTGTGTGTGTGTCACGCTCCACATATTGGCCCAATGCCGGAGTTTGCCCCGCCTCAGGCGAACTGCGCGGCGCAACAGCGAGCAGTAAAGGGGCACGCGCGTGAAGGTTTTCCGGTTGGACGAGGCCACGGCGCTCCTCGACGTCGTGCGGCCTCTGGTCGACGAGCTGATCTGCATGCGGCGCGACGCCGCGATCAAATTGCTAGAGGCGCAGACGGCGAAGACGATGGTTTCGGATGCGACGGGTGCGCATCGCGCTTCGCTGCAAGAACGTCAAGCGCATGAATTGCAAGCCGCGCTCGTCGCGCTCATCGAACGGATCGAGTCGCATGGCTGCATCGTCAAAGATGTGGGGATGGGTCTGCTCGATTTTCCGGCGCTGCGCAGCGGTCAGCTCGTGAACCTGTGTTGGAAAGCCGGCGAACAATCCATCACGTTTTGGCACGGCGTCGATGAAGGATTCGCCGCCCGCAAACCCATCTCTCGCCGCCGCCGCTAGTCGGCCCCCCAATATACCGCACGGCATGCCGCGCGAGGACGCTCCCTCGCTCGCATCCAGCTCGCTCCGTCGCTCGGTTCACTTCGTCGCTCTCGCCATCCATGGCTTCGCTCCTCGTTCAACGCCTCGCTTGGGCATGCCGTGCGGACATGGCGAGTCGGAACGGAGCGACACGGCGACACCGGCGATGTCGATAGCCGGGGCGTCTGAGGCGGCGAGAGCCGCCTAAGTCGAGCGGCGGAGCTCAACTATCCCGATGTTCCGCCGCGTCCCCGGCGCAGACATCGCCGGTGTCGCGGGGCACGCCGTGATGTGAGTTGTTTGATCGAGCGATGTTGCCGAGACGCGCCTGTAAGCCGGGTTCTGTGCACGCACCGCGTGGGTGCGGCGGCGACCATCTCTCTGCGACGCCTGTCGCCAGGCGGCTGATGCGACGCTGTTTGGGAATCGAGCGGGCAGCTCGCGCCGCGCGAACGCGGCGAATCCCTTTCCGTCTTGCTCCCGGTGGGGTTTGCCCGGCCCGCGATTCTCACCGCGGCCGGTGCGCTCTTACCGCACCATTTCACCCTTACCGCGCGCAAGCGCGCGGCGGTTTGTTTCTGTGGCACTTTCCTTCGGGTCACCCCGACAGGCCGTTAGCCAGCACCGTTGCCCTATGGAGCCCGGACTTTCCTCAAGCCTCCTTGCGAAGGCTCGCGATCACCCGGCGCGCTCGGCACATCGCAGTATAGCACACTTTCGCGCTATGCCGCGCCGTCTCAATGAGTTTCTCGCCGGCCCGTCGTAGGACGGCGAACCGGAGGGTTTGCATGCACGCGTCGCGTCTCATGCCGGCGATCATTGCCGGCGTTATTGTGTCGGTAGTCGTCATCGGCGCAGCCGCCGGCGCTCCCGCAGTCGCTGTACCGCAGGCGACTCCGACCCCGGTCTCGAGCGCGACCGCGACACCCGCGCCCACACGACCGCCCAGCGAAGGCCAGATGCCGTACGAGCGGTTCGCCGATGGTGCGACGTCTCAGTCGGGGCTCTTCACCGTCTGGCGCAAACACGGGCGCGTCTTTCTGCAATTGGCCCCCACCCAACTCGACCACACGTACATGATTGCACCGATCCTGGCGAGCGGATTAGGCGAAGCGCTCTTTGCCGGCATCGAGTTCGACCCGATCCTCATCAGCTTCCGTCGCGTCGGCGACAACGTGATTCTGCAAGCGGAAAATCCGTACGGCAAAGCAAGTTCCGGCAGCCCTCAAGAGCGTGCTGTAGATATCTCGTATCCGCCTTCCGTCCTCGACTCGCAGCCGATCGTCGCCATCGACCAAAGCTCGGGCGATCTCGTCATCGGAGCGGATCTCTTTCTGACCGACCTCGAAGATCTGGCAGACGCCATCAACGGGCCGCCTGGCTCCGGCAATCCGTTCGTACGCTACCGTCTCGATCCGCGGTTGAGCTTCTTCGGCCCGACGAAGGCGTTTCCGAACAACATCGACATTGAATCCGACTTGACGTATTCGTCGTCGACACCCGGTTCGATCGACACGGTACCCGACGCGCGCAGCCTCTTCGTTCGCGTCAGTTACAGCATCGTGGATCTGCCGAACGACGGTTACATGCCTCGACTCGCCGACGACCGCGTGGGCTATTTCATCACCGCGCGCCGCCAGTACGATGATCCGCACGGCTCGACGAGTTTCGTCCGCTATATCGAGCGATGGAACATCCAAAAAGCCGATCCCCGCGCCCGCGTCTCGCCGGCGAAAAACCCCATCGTCTATTACATCGCAAACGATGTGCCGTTCGCCTATCGTGAGCCGATCCGGCGTGCACTGCTGACGTGGAACGATGCGTTCGCCGCAATCGGCATTACCAATGCGGTGCAAGTCCGCATGCAGCCCAACGACCCCGCGTGGGATCCGGACGACGTACGGTATTCCGTCGTGCGCTGGGTCGTCAGTCCGGATTCCGCATTCGCGTACGGTCCGAGCTTAGCCAATCCATTGACCGGAGAGATCTTTCGCTCCGACGTCGTGATCGACGGCAACCTCGCGCGCTATGGCGTCGGGTCGTTTGAGAACTTCGTCGCGCCGACAAAGGGCGCACTGCCGGCCGCGGCGCGGCCCTGCACGTTCAACGAATGCGACTACGGATCTGGCGAGCAGCAGCAATACGCGTGGGGCGCGTTGGCTCTTTCCCTGGACGACAAGTTCGGCCCGTCTGGGGCGATTCCGCAGTCTTTTACGAATGCGTTCATCCAATCCGTCGTCTTGCACGAATCGGGCCACAATCTCGGGCTGCGCCACAATTTTGCAAGCGATACCATCTATTCGCTGGCGCAACTGCATGACCCGAAATTCACTGCGGCTCACGGCCTCGTCGGTTCGGTGATGGACTACACGCCGCTGAACCTGTCGCCGCACGGTCAGCCGCAGGGCGCATACTTTCAGACGCGGCTTGGGCCGGCGGATTACTTCAGCATCAAGTACGGTTATCAGCATATCGCTGCTCGTACGCCCGAAGATGAGCGATCGGCGCTGAAGAAGATAGCTGCCGGCGCGGCCGCGCACGACCTGATCTATGCGACGGACGAAGACGCCGACTGGGAGGAAGGATTCGCGACCGATCCACGCGTGGGCGCGTTCAAGCTTGGCAGCGACCCGCTCGCATTTGTCGCCAATCAGCTGACGATCGACCGTCATCTTTTCGCCACGTTGACGACGCGGTTGCCTTCGACCGGGAACAGCTTTCAGGACGTCCGCACGGGGATGCTCGTGACGCTGAACGACTGGTATCGGAGCGCCACGTTTGCGACGCACTACATCGGCGGAGAGTATTTCTCGCGCAACCATCGCGGCGATCCGGGGGCGGTGGCACCCTTTCGGCCCGTCGCGCGCGCAGATGAGCGCCGCGCCTTCGACCTGCTTGCGAAGAACGTTTTCGCCGACGATGCGTTCGCATATCCGCCGGCCCTGCTCCAGAGCCTGGGCGCCGATCGCTTCGCGCATTGGCAGAGCGATCCAAATGCGAGCGGCCGCCTCGATCTTCCGGTCGACGAGTTCGCAGAAGCGTATCAGGCGATATTGCTGCGCCAGATGTGGCAACCGACCGTGCTTGCGCGCCTCGATGGCATTCAAGCCGTCGCGTCGCCGCCCTCGAGCACGATGAGTTTAGCGGATCTCTTCGATTGGACGGACGGAGCCGTTTGGGACGATTTTGGTTCGGCCCGCACCGTGGCTGTGCCTGAAGTGCACCGAGCCCTGCAGCATTACTACGCGGAGATGTTGATCGGCATCATGCTGCATCCGGAGCGCGGCACCCCGTCCGACGCGAGCGCGCTAGCCCGCCATCATCTCAGCATGCTGCAAGATCAATTAAATACCGCGCTGTCGAATGGCGTGGCCGACGAGACGACGCAAGCGAACTTCGAAGACATACGCACCGAGGTAAGTCAAGCACTGCACGCGACCATGCTTTCCGGGCAATGACCGATGCGACGGTTTCTCCTCGGTTGGTTCTGCGCGATGGCGTTCACGCTTGCGAATGCGGGAAGTCCTGCCGCTGCCGCGCAGGTCGAGATAACATATTCGATCGCTGCTCGCGGCGTGTCCGCGCACGCAGTCGCGTCGCTTGCTGCGACAGCCGATCAGGCGTTTGCGGATCCGCGCGGCTGGTCGCTCTGGGGACGCGTGCGCTTCAAGCGCGTGACGAGCGGTGGAAAGTTCACGCTCTGGCTTGCCGCGCCCGATGCGATGACCACCTTTTCAAGCGACTGCAGTCCGAGGTGGAGTTGCACGGTCGGACGCGACGTCGTCATCAACGAACGTCGCTTCGCGGACGGATCTCCATATTGGATCGGGGACCTATCCTTGTATCGCATCATGGTGGTGAACCACGAAACCGGCCATTGGCTTGGTTTCGACCACGCAGCCTGCCCCGCGGCTGGTGCCGCGGGACCCGTCATGATGCAGCAATCAAAAGGGCCGTCCCCCTGTCTTCCCAACCCGTGGCCCCTCGCGACGGAACGCTTGGCCGCGGCGCGCATCCTCGGCGTGACGGGCCTCAACTGAGGCGCGGCGGCGCATGACGGCGTCGTTTCTGCGGGTACGCGATGGTGTCGCCGAAGATCGTCCTTTTATGCTTGCGTTGGATGGCCTCGTTCTGGGAACGCCCAGGTCGACCGCCTGGTACGACGAGCAGCTCCGCGCCGGCCACGCGCTCGTCGCCGAACGCGACGGCGTCCTCGCGGGTTTTGCGATCCATCACCGGCATTTCTTCCAGCGCGATTTCCTCGCGCTGTTGATCGTCGAACCGTGGTGTCGGCGAAGCGGCGTTGCAACGGCGCTGCTGCGGGCGGTGGAAAAGCGCTGTGCCGGCGCGGACCTCTTCACCTCGACGAACGCTTCAAACCAAACGATGCGACAAGCCCTCAAGCGCTGGGGGTTCCGGGCCACCGGTCGCATCGACAACATCGATCCGGGCGATCCGGAACTCGTGTTCGTCAAACCGATCAGGCGCACTTAACTAAATTTTACGTTTTCTTTGAAGTTGCCGGGTACGATTCACGTCGTGAGGCGTGCCCTAGCCCGAATAGGCCATGTCCTGAGTCAGGGGAACGCGTGCAACCGGCGGATCGTCGGACCTTCATTGCGTTCCTCGAATTCTAGGTGCGCGAGCAGTTCCTCACTCAGTTTGAGCAATGCGTCGCGCAATCGTTCGCGCGTTGAACCTTCGTCTTTGATCGACAGTGAGTTCGCGGCGGTCTCCACGCCGTCCAAGAGATGCGAGACTCTCCTGTGGTCGTGTTCGAGCTTATCGACGACAGAGCCGAGGGCGGGATTGCTGCCGCGCAGGACGGGAAATAACGCGACGTCCTCGAGGTTGTGGTGCGAGTGGACGAACCGGCAGTAGCGCAGACAGCCGAGCTTCAGCCGCCACAAGTGCCCGTTCGTCTTTAGGTCGTGAATCTCGGCTTTAAGATCTTCTGCACTCGATCCGGCTGCGGTATCGTCTGCTAGCCGCCTGACGGCGTTCAGATCACGGCGCACCATGCCGTGCACCCAGAGCAGCTCCTCGAAGAGCGCTCGCCCGAGCTCCGTTTCCTCGTTGCTATCGGATGTGGGCACAGAACTGAAGATGGGGCGCGCCCCGCGCGATTCCCTACCGCGCGGCGATGCGTTGGTGCGGTCGCCTCACGCAACCGCTGTGTTTATGGGTTCCGAACCGGCCGGCGCTATTCGCCGCTCTATCATGCAACGGCGAGCTTTTTCAAGGTCGCCTTCGCGCATGTAGTTCGCCGCGGCATCGATCGCCGGTGCGCTCTGACATTCTTCACAGACGATCCAGTGTTCAATCCGGACGGCGGGAGTCCGATCTGCTGAACAGAGTGGGCATATCATAATGAAGCAGCCACGGAAAGGAACGGCTTCGACTTCGGCTTCGGAGCGCAAAATCGTGGTAACGCCTCGTGATCTGACGTCGCCAGCGGTAGTTCGCGCAGCGGTTGGACCATCTGCAGAACCCGCTCGATCCAGCTCCCAGGCTGTACGACAATTCCAAAGCGATCGCCCCGGTCTGCGTAAGCCCGCGCAAGTTGTTCCACGCACGCGCCGTCGATAAAATTACATTTCGATAAGTCCACGATAAGCGGACGAGATCTTGGAAATACCTTGATTTCTTCCGCCAGGGCGCCGGCATTCTCTAGATCGAGATTGGCGAAGACATGAAGGATCGAAATGCCCTCGACGTCGTCGCGAACGACGATGAGGTCGGCCGGATCGTCGTGGGAGTAAGGGAGTGCACGCGCTTTTTGGTTCATACGCGAATCATCGCACGAACCGGTGGAGGATTACTAGCTGTGACTCAACGCTCGCTTTGCCGCGGCATACAGAGTGCGACCTTGCATGTGTTTGGGGCTGTTATTTACGGCGGGAAGCGATCGCGCTAATCCTCACCGAGCCGCGAAGCAAACGACCGCGCAGAAGTGAGCAGCGTGCTCTGGATCTCCTCAAGAGGACGCGTGCGCATCAACAACAAGGGGCTCTCACCGCCGAGCGCGGGGTTTGCGCCGTTGAACCACGCCTGTGCCATGGACTTTTGGCCTGTCATCGCGATCATCGATGCCAGCTGCAGGGCAAGCCGTAGGACATGCGGCCGTTGCGGCTCGCGGTTTTCCATCCATTGCTGGACCGCGCGGGTCTCCTTGACGCCGCCGATCGCGGCGACCGTCGGAGCGCCGAGGAAGTCGACGAGTTCTTTCACCACCTGCGTGATGGGTATGGCCATCGCGTGGTTGTGAGACTCGACCCCAGTCAGTACACTATCTTGCATGTGTTTCACCCAGGGATTCGACCTGTGGAATGGGATGTGAATCACTATAGCATGGCCCCTGGTGTCGCGCAAGAGGCCAGCCCAAACTGGCCATAATCAAGGTTGTAAGTGTCCCGGAAAGCCGCGAGCGACACGGACGGGCCTGGACTCAAGTTTCGGCGCCGAACGACGGATCAGCCAGTGGGCTCAGCGCAATCGCGGACTTCGCCGACTCAGCCATTGCCGTCGGCACCGTCTTTGGCCGCAAACATTCAAGACTTTCGCGATGAGCGCTCACTGCCGCAGTCGCAAGATGAACACCAGACTCTAGAATCAACGCAGTTCCAACACGGGTAATGGCCATTCGGTGCGGGCCAGGTGCAATTTGCGGCCTATGCCAAGAAGTTGGCCATGGCCAATCAATTAAATTATTCGCAAGGCGACGCGGTTAGGTGACGTTGGACCTCGGCCTATTGAGGCGCGCAGTATTCCTAGAATGGGTTACGATGGTCTGGACCATTGTCGCCGGAGCGCTGGGCACGACCTTTGGGACGATCTCTCGGAGCGTTTCTTTAACGGCATTTGGCTTGGATAGCATCGTCGAATTGGTGTGCGCGTACGCTCTACTTCGTAGGCTAAACAAGGAGCTCGCGGGGCTAACTTTCGGCGAACGAGATGAGCTTAGGGCGGCGCGATTTGTGGGCGCGCTCCTGCTGTTTGCCGCCCTCTATGTCAGCGCCGACGCTTTATGGAGCCTGGTGACGCATAACCAAGCCAAACTTTCTGGTCTTGGGATCTGGCTCACGATAGCGACGATACCGGTGATGTTTCCGCTCGCGACCGCCAAGTCACGGATCGCTCGAAGCATCAAGAGCCGAGCGCTTCTCGCCGACGCAATAGGAAATGCGGTCTGTTGGTATCTAGCTGCAATTGTATTGGCGAGTCTTCTTATCGCTAGATTCTATCCGATTTGGTGGCTCGACGGCACGGCTTCGCTGTTAGTGGCTGTCATTCTCGTCGCCGAGGGCGCGAAAGCGTGGAAAGGTGAAGCTCTTTCTTAGCGTGAGCCTTCGGCGGGCGACGAGGATCGCGCGAGCACGGGCTCACGCATATCCGCTAAACAAGATGTCTTTGTCAATGACCTGCGGCTTTGCGCTGACTGTTTCCAGAAAGACTTATCGGCGAGTCGCTAGATATCGGTCGTTAGGGCTGCGCGCGAAGCTCATCCTTGAGGGGTGACCGCTAAGTCACAGTGCCGGGACCGGCGTGTACCAGATACCCACGTCCACAAGCTCGGCAACCTTATCACGCAGTCCCACGAATGCACGGTCGCTCGTGTCGAACGATCTTCCGGCAAAAGGCATTGATGCCGTGGCAGAAATGATGGATGACCCGACGACGGCGCGGCAGACCGCCGCTTCTTCGCCGAGCACTCTGGAGTATTGCGCTACAGCTTCGAACGGGTACTTTTCTTTACCGTAGTCGAAATCAAAGGTGCCTCCGTCATCCATTTCCGTAGACGACGCAGCGGGCAGCGGCCACGAGCCCTTGATGTTCGCGAATTCGCGACGCGCGTCGGCTGGAGATCCGAAGACCCTGAAGGTGACGACCGAAATCTCGCCGCTTTTCCGGCTGCGCAGCCTCAGTTGGGCGATGCCCGTGCGGGTGTCGGTTGACACGCTCGATCGCCTAAAGTCGGCGAAAGGAAGACCCGTGCCGGTGTCGTCCGGAACCGTCTTAAGGTAGTACGCCACATTCTCTAGCTTGCTTACGATCGCGGGCGAAGCCGTAGACGCCGGCGCCGGCTGCACCAAAAGGGCAGCAAAGACGAATATCGCGAGCGTCAAACTTCGCGCTGCGCGCATTCCACTCGCCTCCGAGTCTAAATTGTGGAGGATAACGGGGTCGAACCGTTGACCTCTTGCATGCCAT
>Ga0070735_10000273_pt1 | contig 61597 bp, 59 predicted proteins | sample Coa_R1_FD_66443 | JGI IMG/M metagenome (GOLD analysis project Ga0070735, IMG submission 66443) | Surface soil microbial communities from Centralia Pennsylvania, which are recovering from an underground coalmine fire - Coalmine... | ecosystem: Environmental > Terrestrial > Soil > Unclassified ...
AGATCCTTGCCCGGATTTCGTGCTTCTTCAGCGGTGGTTGAAACCGCGTCGAAGCCGATATAGGCGAAGAACATGAAGGCCGCGCCGCCGAGCGTGCCTCCCCAGCCGAACGGGAAGTATCCGCCGAGTCCGGTAGTCGGTCCCGCCGGCAGGTTGTAGTTGGCGAAGTTCAGGTGCTGCACGCCGATGACGATGAAGAACAGCACGATCGCAACTTTGATTGCGACGATGACTGCATTCACCGTGCCCGATTCGCGCGTGCCCTTCACCAGCAAGAGCGTAATGAGCAAGATGATGCCGGCCGCGGGCAGATTCGCGATACCGGGCGTTGCGTCCCAATGGCTATGCTGCCACAGCTGCGGAATCGTCACGTGAAAGAGCGTCTGCAGAATGTTCGTGAAGTAGCCGGACCAGCCGACGCTCACGGTCGAGGCGCCCAGTGCGTACTCGAGCACGAGGCCCCACCCGACAACCCATGCGAAAAATTCGCCGGACGTCGCGTACGTATAGGTGTACGCGCTGCCTGAGATCGGAATTTTGCTGGACACTTCGGCATAGCAGAGCGCCGCGAGAGCGCTGACGATGCCGGCAACGACGAACGAGATGGTGAGCGACGGGCCCGCGCGGGTCGCCGATGCAACACCGGTGAGCACAAAAATGCCGGTGCCGATGATCGCGCCGATGCCCATGGCGGTAAGGGCCCACGGCCCCAGCGATCGCTTCAGTCCGTGCTCGTGGTCGGAGCCCTCTGCGAGGATTGTCGCGAGCGGCTTAACTCGTGAAAGCAGCATATCAAGCCCGGAAATTGCACTTTGCCGGGCGCGTCCCTGGTTTCTGTCCGGTAAAAGTCACACGGTGCCAGGAGCCTGTCGCAGACTCCTACTCGGCGCGCGAGTATCCGACGTATAATCCGCGTCCCGCAAAACCGCCGGCCTCGTGGTCGACGAAAAGCCGGGCGTTGCGGAATGCGTTGCGGTACTGGTCGTCCGTGAAGAGCGTGAGGCGATGCGGCTCGGTGAACGTGCGGATGCCGTCGCGCGAGGCCACCATATAGTGGAAGTTGAGCACCGAGACGTTGGCATCACGCCGGCTCACGCTCATGCGCGCGACCTTGAGGTTGGGATCGTCCACGTACAAAGCATGCACTGCCCCGTCTTGCCAGTCTTCCGGACGAACCCACGGCTCGACGATAACCGCACCGCCCGGTTTCAGATGCCGCGCGAGCGTCTGCAGCGTTTGATCCAGCCGCTGCGTGTTCGGCGCGTAGGCGATCGCGCCGCCCATGCAGATGATTGCGTCAAACCGTTTGCCCAGATTGAATCCGATCATGTCGCCCAGGTGAAACGGCACGCCCGGATTACGTTCGCTCGCGATGTCGATCATGGAACGCGCGACGTCCAATCCTTCGCATGCGAAGCGGTCGCGCAAAAACTCGATGTGCTTGCCCGTCCCGCAAGCCACGTCGAGCAGCGCGTTTCCGCCGGAACGGGAACGATCGCCGATGATCTGCGCGATGCGCGCGGCTTCGGCGGCGTAGTCTTTTCCGAGCGAACCGTAGAGCGCGTCGTAATACCGTGCGGATTGGTTGTACATTTGAACGAGTTTCATTTTGGCCGCAGCAGCGCGGAGCCTGCGTAGTCCTGAGTTTGTCGAAGGGGTACCGAGCGAGCGTCGTAAAACCAGCCGATCATGTTCGACGTACTCGTCGTCGGCGGCGGAAATGCCGGATGCGCCGCGGCGCTCGCGGCCGCGCGGCACGGCGCAAAGACGCTGCTGGTTGAGCGCTACGGTTTTTTAGGCGGTACCGCTACCGCCGCCATGGTGGGGCCATGGATGACGTTTCACTCAGGAAGCAAGCGCATCGTCGGCGGCATCGCGCAGGAAATTGTCGAGCGGCTGCAGCGAATGGGCGGCTCGCCCGGACACGTGCGCGATTCTTCCGATTACGTTCCGACTATTACGCCGTTCGATCCCGAGATGCACAAGGCGCTTCTCTTCGAAATGATGCAAGAGTCCGGCGTGCAGTTGCTGCTGCACGCCTACTTTCTGCGAACGGTGATGCGCGGGACCGAAGTTGAAGGGGCGGTGTTTGCAACGGTCGCGGGCGAGCGCGAGTACAGCGCGGCGTTCACCATCGACGCGACGGCGGATGCGTACGTCGCGGCCTCCGCCGGCGTTGCGACCCAGCAGGGCGACGAGCGCGGCCGCGTGCAGCCGGCGAGCTTGATGTTCCGCCTCAGTCACGTCGACCTTTCGAAAACCGCTACGTACGTACGAATGCATCCCGATCAAATGCGTACCTCGCTCAAAGCCCACGAACGGTTGGCGCCGGCGATGACGGCCGTCGCCGGACTGTACGACTTGTGGAACGACGCGTTGGAACAAGGCGAGGTGGACGTCCCGCGCGAGCTGGTCTCGTTCTTCATCACGCCGTATGCCGACGAAGTCAGCGTGAACATGACGCGCGTGACGAACATCGATCCGCTCAATCCCGACGATCTCACGCGTGCCGAAGTCGAAGCGCGCGAGCAGGTGATGGATCTTTTGGAATTCTTCCGCAAACGCGTGCCGGGATTCGAAAACGCGCGCATTGCGGCAACCGGCACGCAGATCGGCATTCGTGAATCGCGCCGCATCGTCGGCGAGTACACGCTTACGCGCGACGACGTGCTGAACGCGCGCCATTTCGACGACGCGGTCGCGCGCAGCGCGTATCCAATCGATATTCACAATCCTTCCGGCAGCGGCACGGTAACGCACCGCTTGTCGGAAGGTCAAAGCTACGAAATTCCTTACCGCTGCATGGTGCCCGCTCACCGCGATCGATTGCTCGTGGCGGGGCGCTGCATTTCGACGACGCACGAAGCACTTGCATCGACGCGTCTTACACCAACGGTCATGACGCTGGGGCAGGCGGCCGGAACCGCCGCCGCGCTGGCGAAACACACGAGGAGCACTTTGCGTACGATTGACACCCGGCGATTGCGGGCGGAACTCATTGACGATGGAGTGCTCTTGTAAAAATGCATCCGGTATTTGAACTCGCGCAGCGTTACGGCATCGAGATCGAGTATGCAGATCTCGGCGAATGGGGCATGGACGAATTGCGTTCGGAATACGATCCCGACGGACCGGTCATCCGCGTCAACAAACGCGTGATCGAGCATTTGCCGGTCGGGGAGATCGGCGACTTCATCGCATTCTCCGTCGCGCACGAACTGTATCATCATCGCGAGCATCGCGGCGAGATTCCGCGCTTGCCCGATCGCGCGGCACGCGAAACCGCCGCAAACGACTTTGCCCGTAAGCTCTTGGCTACCACGGCGCCCTCGGGGAGATAACGTGTTAGCAGCAGACCTACGCGCCTTGAGGTTTTGGGGGCCCCATGAAATGGGGGGCGCGCAGGCTAGGCGGGAGTGCCCTTAAATTTGAAACTCTTCGCCGGCATCGACGGCGGGCAAAGTTCCACGAGCGCCGTTATCGGCGATGAAACGGGCCGCGTGATCTCGCGCGGTACCGGCGGTCCGGCCGACGAGGTCGGCCAAGATTCGACTTCAGTTCGTCTGCGCGACGCATTGCGCGCTTCGCTCGGCGATGCACTCGCGCGCGCCGGACTGCCGGCCGATCAGCGGTTCGACGCGATCGTCGCAGGCATCAGCGGTTACGAAGGGCGCGTCTACGGACGCGATCCCGAGTTGCCTTCGAATCGTGTGCGCTTCGTGCACGATACGGAGATTGCGCACGCGGGCGCGCTCGACGGAAAGCCGGGCATCGTCGTCATTGCCGGAACGGGTTCGGTGGCCTATGCGCAAGGTGAAAACGGCGAACGCGCGCTTTGCGGCGGATGGGGCTATGTGTTCGGAGATGAAGGAAGCGCGTTTTGGTTCGCCCGCGATGCGCTTTCGGACGCGATGCGCGATGCCGACAACGGCGAGCAGCACGAACTGACGCCGCTGTTCTTGCAGCATTTCGCGCGCCCTTCGCTTCGCTCGATCGCGCGCGCATTCTATGCCGGCGAGCTGAGCCGCAGCGATCTCGCTTCCGTCGCGCCGGCGATCATGCAGCTCGCGGCGAGCAGCGAGCGCGCGGCGCAGTACGTTCGCGATGGCTCGGCCGCGCTGGTGCTGCTCGCGAAGCACGCGGCGCAGCGTGCGAACATCGTCGCGCCTGCAGTTGCATTTACCGGGGGCCTGCTGCGCGACGCGGGTTTCAGCGGCCAGATCGACCGGTGGATGCGCGAATTGCTTCCAGATGCGCGGCGCGTTCGACCCGCTCGCGACGCAGCGGAAGGCGCCTTGCTGATCGCGTATCGCTCGGCATGAGCTTGCTCGATCGTTTGCGCGGCGGCCTCATCGTCTCGGTGCAGGCCCGTGCCGGTTCGTCGCTCGACGATCCGCACGTGCTCGCGGCGATGGCCAAAGCCGCCGAAGAAGGCGGCGCGGCCGGCGTGCGGATTCAAGGCACGCGGAACCTCGAGGCCGTTCGCAAGCGCGTAAGCATTCCGATCGTCGGCATCGTCAAGCGCGAGTATGACGGCTTCGAGCCGTACATCACGCCGACACTTCGAGAAGTGCGCGAAGTGCTCGAGTGCGGCGCGGAGATAGTCGCCTTCGACGCGACCGGCCGCCTCCATCCGCAAGGCGTGACCACGGCGGAGTTGTCGGCAGCCGTCCACCAGGGCGGCGCGCTCGCGATGGCCGACTGCGCGCTGGCCGACGACGGTGTGTGCGCTCGCGCGGACGGCGCGGACATCATCGCGACGACGCTGTGCGGCTATACAAAGGAAACCAAAGGCACCGCGCTGCCCGCGCTCGAGCTCGTGCGGGCGTTCGCCCAATTGGATTGCTACGTCATCTGCGAGGGCGGTATCCACGCGCCGCAGGCCGCTGCCGCGGCGGTGGCAGCGGGAGCCGATGCCGTCGTGGTGGGGACGGCAATTACGAACACGCAGTGGCTTGCCGGCCAGTACGCGGCTGCGCTGATTCGATAAGGGCAGCTTAGGGCAACCTAAGTCGTGGCCCGCATAGGACGGGAATTACTATAGTCAAATAGGGTCCCTCTTACATTGCTTGCGCTTTTTGGGGTTAGCCACGTTGGCAGAAAATAGAGATCCGGTCGTGCATTTGGACCGGGGGTTCTGGACGGCGACCGCAGTCATCGTGCTGCTGGGAATCGTCGCCATCTTCTGGTGGATCTATGCACCGATCCAAAGCATCATGCCGGAAGCGGTCGATCGCGCGCGGCAGATCGATCTGCTCTACCGCTTCCTGGCGGCCTCGGGTACCGCGCTGCTCGTCGCGGTCATCGGCTACATTCTCTATTTCGTCTTCCGCTTCCGCAAGCGGCCGACGCATTCGCCCGACGACATCGGCTTACAGATCCATGACAACCACAAGCTCGAGTTTTGGTGGACGCTGATCCCGGCGATGTACATCGTCGTGCTGGCGGCCATCAGCGTGAATCTGTTCTTCCAAATCGAGCCCGTCAACGCGCAAGGCAACACCCTCGTCATCGAGGCGCTCGGCCATCAGTGGTATTACACGTTCCGCTATCCGGGCATCAACGGTGAAGTCAAAGAGATGCACTTGCCGCTCGGGCAACCCATAACGCTGCACGTTTCATCGTACGACGTCATACACTCGTTCTGGGTTCCGGAGATGCGGCTGAAGGCCGACATGGTGCCGGGCCTCATCAATACGCTCGTCTTCACGCCCACGCGCCCCGGGAAATACGAGCTGCTGTGCACGGAGTTCTGCGGCACGCTGCACGGCGATATGCGCAGCGGCACGCCGAACGATCCGGCATACATCTACATCGACCCGCCCGGCAAGTACAAAGCGTGGTACGACGCGACGCAGAGGGCGAACGCGCATATGAGCAACGCCATCGCCGTTGCATCTGCCGGCGCGGTGAGTTTGACCGGCGGCGATGCGGCGGCCGGCAAATCGCTCTTCCAGACCAAGTGTTCGGCGTGTCACGCCCTTGGACCGTTCACACAGAAAATCGTCGGTCCGGGACTCAAAGGCGTGCTGCACGACCCCGCGCATCCCAACTTGGTAAACGGCGATAAAGCGACGCCGGACGACGTCGCAAAGATACTACAGAACGGCTTCAACGGCCCGATGGGCACGATGCCGAACCAAACGGCGAACGGGTTGACCGATAAAGATATCGCGAATCTCGTCGCATTCCTGAATTCCCTCAAGTAACGTGGAGCTAGCATGGCTGTAGCAGCGGTACACTCGGGCGGCATTGCCGACCACATTCATCCGGAGCCGGAAAGTTTTCTCCGCAAGTACGTGTTTTCGATCGATCACAAGATCATCGGAATTCAGTACATCGTTACGTGCGGAATCTTCATGATGCTGGCCGGCGCGCTGGCTGAACTCATCCGGGTTCAACTGATGCGGGCAAACGGCGGATTCATGACGCCGGACACGTATAATGCGGTCTTCACGATGCACGGTTCCACGATGGTGTGGTTCGTCATCATTCCGCTGCTGACGGGCGGTTTCGGAAACCTGATCTTCCCCGTGCAAATCGGCGCGCGCGACGTTGCGTTCCCATGGCTGAACATGGTTTCGTACTGGATATTTCCGGTCGCCGGCCTCATGCTGTACTCGTCGTTCCTGATGGGCGCACCCGTGGCCGGTTGGACCGAGTATCCGCCGATGTCCCTGCAAGGCGGGGCCGGTACGTCGATGTGGTGCGCGGCGGTCTTTCTGATGGGCATCGGCTCGACGCTTACCGGCATCAACTTCCTCGTGACGATCCTGAAGATGCGCGCTCCCGGCATGACGTTCACACGCATGCCGCTGTTCGTGTGGGGCCAGTTCGTTACCGCGCCGCTGCTGATGATTGCAACGACGGCACTCGGCGCCGCACTTGCAGCGTTGTTCGTTCAGCGCGAGTTCGGCGTGCCGTTCTTCGACCCGACCAAAGGCGGCAGCCCGCTGCTGTGGCAGCACATGTTCTGGTTCTACTCGCACCCCGCCGTGTACATCATGATTCTGCCGGCGTTCGGCATGATCTCCGAAATCTTCCCGACGTTCGCGCGCAAACCGATCTTCGGCTATAAGATGATCGCGTTCTCGTCGTGCGCGATCGCGATTCTCGGCTTCATGGTCTGGGCGCACCACATGTTCACCTCGGGCATGGCGCCGACGCTGGAACTGCCGTTCATGGTGCTGACGATGCTCATCGCCATTCCGACGGGCGTCAAGATTTTCTCGTGGACGACCACGCTGTTCGGCGGCATCCTGGAATTCACGACGCCGATGCTGTACTCCATCGGCTTCCTCATCCTGTTCACCATCGGCGGCGTCACCGGCGTGTTTCTGGCGGCGGTGCCGTTCGATCTGCACGCACACGGGACGTACTTCATCGTCGCGCATTTCCACTACGTCATTGCGGGCGGGAGTTTGATGGGTGCGCTCGCCGCACTGTACTTCTGGTATCCGAAGATGACGGGCCGCATGATGAACGAGTCGTGGGGCAAGTGGTCGTTCTGGTTGTACATGATCGGCATGAACGGCACGTTCTTGCCGATGCACTGGCTCGGTCTGTGGGGTATGCCGCGCCGCTACGCGGTGTACGATCCGCAGTTCCAAACGTGGAACCAAATCGAGTCGTGGTTTTCGTTCGTGATGACGGCGTCGATTCTGCTCACGATTTTCAACGCGATCTGGTCTATTAAGTACGGCAAGAAGTCCGGTGCGAATCCGTGGCGCGCGCGTACGCTCGAGTGGCAGATTCCCTCGCCGATGCCGTACTACAACTTCAAGCACGTTCCGTCGGTGTTTGCGGCTCCGTACGATTTCGCCGAACCGCTTCCGTACCGCGGACTTGAAGAAGAACTGACCGATTCGCCTCCGCCGGTACCAGCGGCCCACTAGGTCCTTCGACAAGCTCAGGATGACAAAGGCCCTTCGACATGCTCAGGACTAAAGAGGAAAGTTAATAAGTGGCTGTAGCAAGCGTCACGCAGGCCGGGATCGTCGGCCGCCACCATGAGGAGCCGGATCAGCTCTACGTCGAGACACGCGAACTGCGCGTCCAGGGCTTCCTGCTGTTCATGGTCAGCGACCTCGTGCTGTTCTCGTCGTTCATTTTCGCGTACTTGTATCTGCGCAACACCGGACAAGGCTGGCCGCCGCCGGGCGCGCCGAAGCTCGATCTCGCGCTCGCGTCGATCAACTCCGTGATTCTGTTCGGATCAGGTGCAACGATGCACTTCGCGCTCGAGAACTGGAAGCACCGCAACTTCACGAAGTTCGCAAACTGGATCATCGCCACGATCATCCTGGGTGCGATGTTCCTTTCCGGTCAGATCGTCGAATACGCCAAGATTAGTGCTACGTGGGGCGGCAGCGGCATCTTCGGCGCGGGGTTCTTCACGCTGACCGGCATGCACGGTTTCCACGTGTTCTGCGGCATCATCTACCTGACGGTGCTGCTGCTGCAGGCATTGCAAGGCAAGTACACATTCCAGAAGTACACCGGCTTGACGCTCGGCACGCTGTATTGGCACTTCGTCGACGTCATCTGGGTCGTGCTGTTCTCGATATTCTATCTGTATTAGGAGCGCAAAGAATGGAAGGTATTAGTGCAACCGTCGCTCACGTCGAGCGCATTCTCGCGTTCATTTTCGGCATCGTGGTCTTCTTCGTGGCGGCCATCGCGCTGAAAAACGACTGGAAAAGCAAAGGCCTGGAGAATCAGGTCTTCAAGATGATGCTCGCGCTGCTGGCGCTCGGCGCGTTTCTCGCGATTCTGGCAAGCGTCAACGTGCTCGCCGGGAAAGGCGTGGAAATCTGATGTACGATCCCACTGACGAACGCGGCGTACCCACCAGCCGAGGCGTACCGCGCGTCGTGCAAATTGCAGCGATCATCGGCATTCTGTGCATCTTCGGCATGGGCGCGTACACGATTTACACGTCGGGTTACGGGCACGTCTTCCCGTCGATGCAGGCGCTGCGCATTCCGCTCAACGGCTCTTACAAGCCGTAACGCCCACACGCCCACGCGCTGTCGCGCTAGTGGCGGGGATTGATTCCGACGGCGAAGATGGGAATCTCTTCCGGCAGGACGCCGGTGGATTTGCCGTCGATCTTGTGCGGTCCGCCGTATTCGGAGAATTCACACATCGCCGGAAGAATTGCATTCGGAAGCTTCTTGCTGCCGTAACACTCCCATTCGCAGCACAGCTGATGATCCGCAAAAAGCACGGCAACGTAACCGGTTGCGCCCAGGTCCGACTCGTCGTCCGGAGCGCGATAGCGCACGTACCCGTCGATGAGGTAAATCGGTTTGTACGTTTGCCTGTAGGCGATGATCGGTGCGACGAGCAAGTAGACGAAGTACGCGAAAAACATCACCGCCACCGCACCGAAAAGCGGCGAGAGCAGCCACAAATCGTGCGGCTTCGCAATACGCGCGCGCCAAATGATGCCCCATGTCATCGCACCGAAGAACAGCGTGCCGAGCAGGGGTTCAATCGCGATCACGAAGCGGCCCGTGAGACCGCGCCAAACGATCAAGCGTTCGCGCGGCGTCCATGGGCGGCTGGCCAGGTGATCGCCGCGCTGAATCTTGCGAAGCTTCATTATCTTTCCGAGTATTCCACGCTTTGCGCCGGTTGCGCCCGCTCGACCACGAGTTTGTGCGCTTGCGAGGGTTCGAGCGTGCCGAGCGTACGATCCCAGCGGCCGCCGATGCGTGAATCGATGAACACCTCCGCGGCGGGATTGTACGGGTCCCGCGACAGCAGCGCCGCCTGCCACAGGAGCGCCATGCGTTCGACGACGCTGCGCGCGCGGCTCTCTGCCGCTTCCTCGTCTCGCAGCGCGGCAGTCAAAGAATTCCACGCATGCTGCATGCGCGCGTCGTCGAGCGACGGTTCGATCTCGCTGCGAAAAGCGTCGAGCACTTCCGGCTGCTTCACCAAAATGCGCAGCACGTCGAGCGCATTGATGTTGCCCGAACCTTCCCACATGGAATTGAGCGGCGCTTCACGATAGAGCCGCGGCATCGGCGACTCTTCCACGTAGCCATTCCCGCCCAGACACTCGAGCGCCTCGCCGACGACCACCGGCGTGCGTTTGCAAACGTAATACTTGCCGACCGCCGTACCCAGACGCTTGATCGCTGCTTCGCGCGCATCCCCGGAAGCGCGATCCGTCGCGCGAGCAAGCCGCAGCAGCAGCGCCATCGCGGCTTCCGATTCCACTGCGAGATCCGCAAGCACGTTTTGCATGAGTGCATGATCAACGAGCGCTTTCCCGAACGTGTGACGATACATCGCGTGGTGAATTGCTTGCGAAAGCGCCGCGCGCATCAGTGAAGCCGAACCATTGATGCAGTCCAGGCGCGTGCCGTTGACCATCTCGACGATCGTCTGCACGCCGCGTCCCGCTTCGCCGAGCAGCAGTGCCCACGCGCCGTCCAACTCGATCTCGCTCGAGGCGTTGGAGCGGTTGCCGAGCTTGTCTTTGAGCCGCTGAATGAAGATGCGGTTGCGCATTCCGTCAGGAAGCAACCGCGGCATTAGGAAACAGCTCAACCCGGCATCCGTCTGCGCAAGCACGAGAAACATGTCGCTCATCGGCGCGGAGCAAAACCATTTGTGCCCGGTGAGCAGATACGCGTCGCCGAGATCGGTGCGTTCGGCGAACGCGGCGCGCGTAAGATTGGCGCGCACGTCCGAACCGCCTTGCTTTTCGGTCATGGCCATGCCGCAGATCGCGCTGCTCTTCTCGTCGATTGGCCGCAGAACCGGGTCGTACTCGCACGCTGCCAGCCGCGGCTCCCACAGCTGCGCGATGTGCGCCGTGCTGCGAAGTGCGGGAATCGCCGCGTACGTCATCGAGATGGGGCAGCCGTGCCCCGCTTCGACCTGCCCCCACACGTAAAACTTCGCAGCGCGCGCGGTGTGCGCGACGGGATCGGTGCTCGTCCACGGCGCCGCGTGCAACCCGTTTACGACGGCGACGCGCATCAATTCGTGATAGGCGGGATGAAACTCGACGTCGTCGACGCGATGTCCGAAGCGGTCGTGGGTGCGCAGTTTCGGCGGATGCTCGTTTGCGAGCCGTCCCCATTCTTGCGCCTGCGCGCTGCCGGCGCGCTCACCGAGCGGCGTCAAATCCGCGAATGCGGATGAAGCGGCCTCGCGCGCAAGCGTTTCGACCAGCGCGCGATCGGAACGGAATACATTGTAACCGGTAAGCGGAGGCGGCTGGTTGAGGACTTCGTGCGTATCGCGCGCCATGCCGCTCACTCGGTTACGGCCGCGCGAATCTCCTCTCGACGGTCTGCGAGCGTCGAGGCGAGCGCCAGAGCAAGCAGCGCAACGCCTGCGAACGCGAGATACGTGTCGCGGTAGGCCGCGGCGTCGGAGAGCGCGTGCCCCATGATGCCGCCGGCCAGCGATCCGCCGATGATCTGCCCGACGATGAGAAATTGACTCAGCAGTCCGATCGCCGTTGCGCGCGTGCGCTCGGTCGTTTCATTGGTGACGATGTAGCGCGACGGCGCGCCCAGCAGCGCACCGAAACCAATGCCGGCGACGATCATCGCGACGACGGAAAGCCCCAGCGAGTTGAAGCAGAGCGCAAAAATCACGAGCCCCGCTTCAGTAAAAATCGTCCCCGCAAGCAGCACGTCGCGGCTGCCGATGCGGTCGAGCGCGCGTCCCGATCCCGGAATCACCGCAACGAACATGAACGCGCCGACCGCCGCGATCACGCCGGCGGCTGCGTACGAAATGTGCTGCGCGCCGACCAGCACGGCCGGAATGAAGAACAGCGAGCCTTCCAGCACGCCGATCAACACTTCGAGGCCGAACGTTTTCGCGAGCTGCGTGTTCTCGAATAGCGCCGGCGGAACGATCGGATAGCGGCACGTGCGCTGCCACATCACGAATCCCGCGAGCAGCAGCAAGCCGAATGCAATCGTCACGACGTGCGCGCCCGTGATGCCGTACATCAAGAACAGCAACCCGATGCACAGCAGAAACAATCCCGGGACGTCGAGCGGCGCGCGCGCGCGCGGCGCATTCGTCGGTACGTGACGAACGGCGAGCACGAGAACGAGCGCCGCAATCGGAAAATTCGGCGCAAAGATGAATCGCCACGACGCCAAATGCGTAACCAGTCCGCCGTATACGGGGCCGAGCACCGCCGCGAGTCCCCACGTTGCCGCAACCAAACCGAGCGCCGCGCCGCGGCGCTGCGGCGGAACGGCGTCGCCGATTGCCGCGGTCGCAACCGGGAAGATACCGCCCGCGCCAAACGCTTGAATCGCGCGTGCAACCAGAAACAAGCCGTAGTCGTGTGAAACGACCGCAAGCGCGCTTCCCGCGACGAAAATGGAAACGCACGCAATGTAGATTGGGCGCCGCCCGTAGCGATCGGCTAGGGTGCTCATCACCGCGATGCCCACGATGTTCACGAGCAGATAAATCGTGAAGACCCACGACAAATCGCCGGTTGCAACGGTGAACTCTTTGCCGAGCGCCGGAAGTGCCGGCGCGAGAACGCTCAGGTCGAGAGCGCCTAAAAAGACGCCCAGGCCCAGTGTCAGGAGGAGGGGAAGAACGGAGCGGTCCAGCGTGTGGCCCGCGAACGTCGTGGTATCGTTGGCTTCCACGGTGCGCGGATACGCCATATCAGAATATGATCCGATCGATCACCATGCTCGCGCAGATCAGCGCAAGGTAAAGCAGCGAATACAGAAACGTCGCGCGCGCCGAAACGGTTGTGCCGTCGCGCAGCGTGCGTATCGCGTAGTACAGGAAAATCGCGCCGAGTATACCGGCGACGGCAGCATACAACGGCCCCATCACGTGCAGCGGCCGGTACAGCGCCACCGATGCAAGCAGCAAAACGATCGTGTAAATCAGGATGTCGCGCTTGGTGCGTTCGTCGCCATAGACGTTCGGCAGCATCGGTACGCCGGCTTTGTCGTAATCCGTTTCCGTCATCAGCGCGAGCGCCCAGAAGTGCGGCGGCGTCCACAGAAAGATGATGGCGAACAGCCCGAGTGCCGGACCGCCGATGCCGTGCGTCACCGCTGCCCAGCCGACGAGCGGAGGAATGGATCCCGCCGCGCCGCCGATCACGATGTTCTGCGGCGTGCGGCGTTTCAATAGCATCGTGTAAAGCACGACGTAATACACGTTGCCCGCGAGCGAAAGCCACGCAGCCAAATGATTCACGCGGAAATAAAAGATCGCGAACGAGAGTACGCCCATCACGCACGCGTGTGTCGTTGCGGCGAAGATCGAGATGCGCCCTGACGGAAGCGGACGCGTGCGCGTGCGCTTCATCACGCGATCGATGTCGACGTCGTACACGCAGTTCAAAGTGCCGGCCGACATCGCTGCCAGCGCGCCGCCGAGCATCGTCCAGCCGAAGAGTCCCAGCGGCGGTATGCCGCGCGACGCCATTACCATCGCCGCTGCCGTCGTGATCAGCAGCAAGTACATGATGCGCGGCTTGCCCAGTTCGTAGTAGTCGTTCAGTAAACCAAGCCAGCCCGCCGCGCGTGCAGGCGCTACCCCTTCGACCCGCGCAACGGCGTTGTTCACGCGATCGCACGCTCACTTGCGCGCGCACCTTCGAGTGCCGCAAGCGCCGTAGCCGAAACGAACGAGAGAAAGACGAGCGCGGCATTTGCCGCATGCGCTTCACGCAAGTCGATCGGCATGCGCAGCGCGACGTTCAAAAGTCCGAGCAGCACTTGCACGAAAACCAGCGCAAGACCAATCGTTGCTGCTGTGCGAACGCGCGGCGACGCGCGCATCGCCCACACGAGCGCAAACGAGATGACCGCCGACAGCAGGCAAGCCGCTGCGATAAAACGATGGAGCATTTGCACGTCTTGTCCGTGCGTATATACCACGACGTTTCCGGCGCAACCCGGAATGTCGATGCACGCAAGGCCGGCTCCGCTGGAGCTGACGTATGCGCCGACGCACATCGTCACGAACGCGACGAGCGCCGTTCCGCCGAGAATGCCCGTCAATGCGATCTGCTTGCGCGAACCCTTACCGGCTTGCTGCTCCGCCGTCATGAAAGCGAAAATCGACATGCACGTGAGCGAGGCGACGAACGCCATCGCGGTGCCCCAGTGCCACACGACCGAAATCGGGCTGTTCGAGAGATGCACGGTCGCGGCGCCCAAAAACACCTGAAACGCGAAGAGCCCGGCGATGACCCAGCCGGTCGGGGCGACGAAAGTTGCCTTTCCGCGCTGCTTCCAAGCGGCAGCCAAAACAGCGATGACCAGCACCGAAAGGATGGCTGCGGTCAGGCGGTGCGTCCACTCCCACACGGTTCCGCCGCCCATGGAAGGGATGAATTCGCCGTGGCAGAGCGGGTAGTCGGGGCAGGTCATGCCCGCACCGTTGATGCGGGTCCAGCTGCCCAGCATGACCTCGCCATACGCGACGGCGACCGCCGCGAGGCTGAGGCGCGCGAGAGTCTTCACTAGACTTCAAAGTCTACCCAATGCAACTGGCTCGCGACAATGACTTTGTCGTTGCCACCCTAGGCGCTCGGTAGGGCTGGTTGCTCGCCCAGGCAGGGCGGAGGCGCCTTCGCGCCGCGCACCGTATGCCCCGCCTTGATGGCTGATACGACGCTCCTTGCGCTCGGTGTGCGCGGTACGATTCAGCTCGCCAGACTTTTGGATTTCGCGATGGATCAAGCCAACGACGGCATCGCGATCATGAAGTTCACGGACGACCCCGAAACACCGATCCGGATTGTTTACGCAAACCGTTCGATAGAACGCATCAGCGGATTCACGCGCGAAGAGCTGCTCGATCCGGACAACCCGTTTCTCCGTTCGCAGCCGCAGAACCGCGAACGGTATGCGGCGCTTCTTCAAAAGGTTCGCAGCGGCGAAGAAGTCCGCTTCGAGATCGAACTCACCGGAAAAGACCGTTCAACCTGGGCCGAGATCCGCTGGTCGCCGCTGCGCTATAGCGACGATGACGTAACGCATTACGTCGCCGTTCTGCGCGACATCACGACTGAAGAGCAGCTCGATCTGCTTCAAGCGGTCCTTTCGCGGACGTCCGACTTCGTGTTGACCACGGACGCGGTACGCCCATCGGAAGGCGGACCGGCAATCACCTTTGCGAATCCGGCGTTTTCTGCATTGGTCGGGCTGACGCACGAAGAGATCGTCGGAGCAAGCCTTACGTCGTTCTTCAGCCCGGCGAACAACGCGCGCATCATCGATCAAATCAATTCGAGACTGGAACGCCATCAAGATCTCTCTCACGAACTGCGGCTGCATCGCAGCGGCGATGACCGTCATCCGTGGATCGAACTCTCCGGACATACGGTGCGCGACGAACGGGGCAGCGTGAAGTCGTGGGTTTTTATCGGCAAAGACATCGGCGTTCGCAAGCAAGGATACATCCAGACGGCGCAGCTGATGCGCGCGCTCGATCTCGCCGACGAGCCGATTGCGATCTACCACGTCAACGGCCTCCTCGACGTGAAACTCGAGCATGCGAACGAGCGCGCCGCAAAACTCGGAGAACCGCTCTTGGAAAAACTGCTGCGCGAACCGTGGCAGCGTGAGCGAATCGCGGGCATATGGCGGACGCTCGAGGCCGGAAATATCGTTCGCCGGCTGGTCCGTGTCGTCGAGGAAGACAGCCTGCGCTGGGTGACGTTAGTGCTCCAGCCCATCAAAGATTTGCGCTCGATAAGCTCGCTGGTGGCGATTCAGCACTACGTCGGATCGGCGATGCGCGAGTCGGACGTGCAGACGATGCTTGCGCTGGCGCGAGAAATTCTCAGCTACTCGACGCGCGCCGCGCGACGCGACGCCGTGCTGGAAGTATTGCGCGAAGAGTGGGGCGCGTTCGCGTTCATCCATCGCACCGAGCAAAATACCGATGTCGTATTACGGCCCGCGGAGCGAACCGGCGAAGCGGTAATGCCGGCCGGCGTGCTCTTTGCACACAAGGCCGTCGTGCAACTTTGGTGGCGGGAAGCGATGGTGCCGCAAAAGCTCACGGCGCTGCGTGTCTTCCTCGAGACTTTGGGTCAGCCGGAATAACGGACAGTCTCAGCAGCCCTGAACGGCCGCGTCGATTCTCATCGCGGCTTGATTCTCGTCTACCGGGATGACGGTCGTGAGCCGGCGCTGGAAATCGTCGGCCGCTGCCTTTTCCTGTTGCGTCGCAGTTGCTTCATTTGGATCGTGGCCGAGGGCCGGCGGAACGTATTGGTTCATGTATTGGCGCGCCGCCGGCGTCATGCCGATGTCCGTCGGCAGCGTATTGAGCGGATCGCTCACGCCGAACGTGGCTTCGTTCATTTTTTCCTGACCCTCGTCCCATTTCGACATGTCGCGAAAATCTTGATAGGCCAGAAATCCGTTGAGGTCGCGCCCGACTTTTTGCTGATCCCACAGCGCGCCGCCGAGCTGATCGGCAAACGCTTTGAGCGCTTTGGATTCGATGGGATCTTTGGTAGCCGCCGCGATCGCGCGCAGGCGTTTGACTTCGTCGTCGCCCGCGCGTGCTTGCATCACGATTCTTTTCGCGAGATCGCCCAAGGCTTCCAGGCCGTTGCGGCGATGTATCGGATTCCCGTCGTCCAAATTCGTCAGGCGCAATTGCGTAATGGTTTGACCGATCACCGCGTCGTCGTCGAGTGCCGTACTGATAGCGCTATTCGCATGCGTGATAATCGACGCGCATCGTGAAGAAGCGCGTACGGTTGCAATCGTTTTAAGCGCCGGCGTACTCGTCGGCTGGGGCGTCGGTGAGGCAGCGGGCGGCGGCGGTATGACCGAGAGAATCAATGCAGCGGCCGCTATGGCGTGCTGAAGCATTACGGGCACCTCATTCAAGGTAATAGTGCACCCGGAGGGCATGGCGTGACAACTGCGCGAACGCCAAGCGCGAAATGGCCGCTTCCCGTCGACTATGGCTGCTGCTTGCCTTGGTATTGCTTGCCGGATGCCGCGAAGTGCGCGTGCAGACGCTCAGCCAGGGTTCCACACCGTTTTTGGACGGCGGAAACGAGATTATCGTAGTGCGGGACACCGCCTCACTCGAGCGGCTCGGCATTCACGCACCCGTCCGCTACCGCAGTGAATTCGGCGTGGTTTTGCTCATGGGCCCGCACGATCGCAGCGGCTACCGGCAGATCATCGAGTCGATTCGCGCCAACCCCGAGGGCGTGCGCGTGGTCGCCTTCGAAGAACCGCCCGCCAGCGGCGGCGAGCCGTCAGGCAAGTATCGCACCTATACGCTGTGGATCGTGCCGAACACCGTCTACAGGCGGGGTATCAAGGTGGTTGTCGTCACCCCATCCGACGAACCGGTCGCATCGACGGCCTTGCCGTAGCACGCAGCATGCAGCCCGATCTCTCGCTCGATATCGAAACGGTGAAAGCCAATGCGCGCGCCTGGCGCGCCTTTGCGCGCGGAGCGTTGTACGCGGTGGTCAAAGGCGACGGTTACGGCTGGGGCGTGAGGCCATTGGTGAAAGCCCTGGAGGACGTCGCCGACGCCTACTGCGTGTCGGACGCCGAAGAATTAGACGAACTGCGCAAGCACACGCAGACCCCTGCCGTCATCTTAGGCAGCGTCGAACCGGACCGCCTGGCCGGCGCCTACCGAACCGGCGCGCAGCCCAGCATCGGGACGCCCATCGAACTCGAGATCGCGCAGCACGTCTTCGAAAGTCTCGGTAAGCCGCTGCGCGTGCGCGTGGGCGTTCGCCCTGCTGCTGCCTGGAGCGGCCTTTCACTTGCGGAGATAAGCACGTTCGCTCCCGCTCTTGCGAAGGCCGGAGCATCGGTGCAGTTATGGACGCACATCACCGATTTTGAACGCCGCCAGGCTCAAATCGAAACGTTTCAAGCGGCAGCTAGGACTTTGGAGGCAGCGCACGTTCACGTAGAAAGTCGCGATATTCAGAGTACTTTTCCTCTGGCCGCCGACGGCCCGGTCGGCGATAGTGTACGCGTGGGAGTCGGACTCTTCGGCGCAACCGGCGGTTTCGAAGTACCAGGCGTTCGCTGTGCCCTACGGGTAACTGCGCCTGTGATTCGTATCGAGCGACATTCGGCAGGGACGCGCGTCGGATATGGGGGTACTATGCTTGCCGATGGGGAGACGATCGCTACGGCCCGATGTGGCTACGCTGACGGATTGCCTAAGGCTCTGGAAGGCGCGGACGATATCTTATCGGTTGGCATGCAGTACGTTACCGCACGGGTGTCCCGACTCGACGACTCCGAAACCCAGCTCCCCCTGCTCGACGGCGGGAGTGACCTCGACGCGTTCGCTGCCCGGTGCGGACTGCTTCCACATGAAATCGTTACAGCGTTTGGAAACCGCGCAAGGGCAGGCGGCGTTTCCGTAGAGGTTTGATGCTGGCACACGAAGCGTTCATTCTCGACGCACAAGTAGAACGGCTCGGCTTGGTCATCGAGCCGAGTGGAGAAGAATCCGAAGCCGAAGGTGTTTTGAATCCCGCGTCAGCGCGCACGCGCAGCGGCGAGCTATTGTTATATCCGCGCGACGTTGCGCGCGGCAACATCTCACGCGTGGGCCTGCTCAAGGGGCGGCCGAGCGGCGACCGGTTCATCTTCGAGCGCGACGGGTTTGCCCTGGAGCCCGACGCGGCGTACGAATTGCGTCCGCATCCCGGCTACGGCTGCGAAGATCCGCGCGTTACGTTCGTGCCGGTGCTCGACCAATATGTGATGGCGTACACCGCGTTCGGTCCGCAAGGGCCGCGCATCGCGATTGCGCTGTCCGACGACGGCTTCACCTGGAACCGCGTCGGCGTGCTGCATTTCGACAAACCGGGCATGCACATCGGCGACGACAAAGATGCCGCGTTCTTCCCGGAACCGGTGATTTCGCCGAGCGGCGTCAAGTCGCTCGCGATGTATCATCGCCCCATGTTGCATCTCTCCGCGGTCGACGGACGCGCGGCGATTCCGATGATCGAGCGCATGCCGTTCGAAGATCGCGAATCGATTCGCTTAGCGTATATTCCGCTCGAGCCGGTGCTCGCGGATCGCGAGAATATCCTGGACGTCTCCGAGAGCGTTTCGGTGATGTCGCCGAACGATCAGTGGGGTTCGCTCAAGCTCGGTGCGGGAACGCCTCCGGTGCGCATCGCCGAAGGGTGGATGTCGCTCTATCACGCCGTCGACGTCGTCGATCATCGCACCAGCAAACCGAAGCTCAAGTACAGCGCCGGCATCTTGATTCACGATTACGAACGTCCGCACAAGATCATCTACCGCTCGCCCAAGCCCATTCTCACGCCGAGTTCAGACTCGGAACTGCGCGGCATTGTCGACAACGTCGTCTTCCCGACGGCGCTCGATCCGCGTCCGGATCTCGGAGCTCGCACGTTCGATTTCTACTACGGCATGGCGGATTGGTCCATCGGTGCCGCGCGATTGATGTTGGGCGAGACCGAAGGCGCGCGCGAGCCCGCCGAAAGCGCTGCTTAGATACATAGCAATCTCCGCGGCCATCGTGCTGGCGGCGTTCGTCGTCGTCGGCGTGTATTGGAATCGCGAGAACCTGGCGATCCGCATCAAATCCGTGTTCGTTCCGGTGCCGCCGAAAGCGGCGCAGACGCCGCCGCCGTCGAAACGCGTCGAGAGTGCCTTTGTCGCAAACGTGGGATGGGCGTTTTCCGCCCTTCCGGAATGCTTCACGCAGACTGAAAGAGTGAACGGTCCGCCGAAGTACGTGCTCGCGCGGGTGCCGCAAGGTGCAACCATGCTGCGTCCTGGCGCGGTAATCGACGCAGCGGATTGCCACGTCGCGGTGACGAGCGACACCGTGGTGATCACGCGCGGAACGGATCGGCTAAGCGTGCCGCCGATCGCGCGGCTCTATAACGTGCCGGGCGGATCGATTGCACTGCTGCGCGTAGCAAACGGCGGTTACGAACTTCGGGTGTACCAAACAAAATAAATGACAGAGATAGAAGAGGAAGTTCGAAAGCGGCGGACGTTTGCGATTATCTCGCATCCGGACGCCGGAAAGACGACGCTCACGGAAAAACTCTTGCTGTACGGCGGTGCCATCCAAACCGCCGGGCAAGTTTCCGCGCGCCGCGCTCAGCGCGCCGCCACCAGCGACTGGATGGAACTCGAGAAACAGCGCGGCATTTCGATCACCTCGACGGTACTGCAATTTCCGTATGAAGGCTTTACGGTCAATCTGCTGGATACGCCGGGCCACCAAGATTTCGGCGAGGATACGTACCGCACGCTGCTCGCCGCCGACAGCGCCGTCATGCTCATCGACGCGGCCAAAGGCGTCGAGCCGCAAACCAAAAAACTCTTCGCGATCTGTCGCGCGCGCCGCATCCCGCTTTTCACGTTCATCAACAAAATGGATCGCCCGAGCCGTGACCCGCTCGAACTGCTCGACGAACTCGAGAACGTGCTCGGTCTCGGCGCGTTCCCGATGAACTGGCCGCTCGGCAACGGCCCGTCGTTCAAAGGCGTCTACGATCGCGGCTCGCGCGAAGTATATTTATTCGAACGCAGCGCACACGGCGCCAAACGCGCAAAGGAGCAGGTCGCCAGCGTCGACGATCCGCTGATTCGCTCGCTGCTCGACGAACAATCCTACCGCGAATTTCGCGACGGTCTGGATCTGCTCGAAGGCGCCGGCGCCGCATTCGATCCAAAGGCAATGCTCCACGGCGCCGTCACACCGGTCTTTTTCGGCAGCGCCGTCACCAATTTCGGCGTCCAACTCTTCCTCGACCACTTCGTAAAAATGGCTCCTGCTCCAGGCCCGCGCCGCAGCATGAATTGTCATCGTGAGGTGCCGAACGACCGCGGCGCAGGAGCGGCCGTGAGCGAAGTCGAGGGGAGCGTTGATCCGGCTTCCAATGACTTCTCCGGTTTCGTCTTCAAAATTCAGGCGAACATGGATCCGCGTCATCGCGATCGCGTCGCATTCGTGCGCGTGTGTTCCGGAAAGTTCGAACGCGACATGACCGTGCGCAACGTGCGTACTGGTAAAGACGTGCGCCTCTCGCGCGCAATGCGCCTATTCGCAAGTGAGCGTGAATCGCTTGATGCGGCATACGCAGGCGACGTCGTGGGCCTCGCAAATCCCGGCGTCTTCGCAATCGGCGACACGATTTGCGAAGGGCCGCCCGTACAATTCGAGCCCATTCCCTCGTTCACACCCGAGCATTTCGCTTCAGTCCGCAGCCTCGACACCGGCAGTTACAAGTCATTCGGCAAAGGCATCGCGCAACTGCGCGAAGAGGGCGCAATTCAGGTGATGTATCCCTACGGATCCATGCGCACCGAACCCATCCTCGCGGCAGTCGGCGCGCTGCAGTTCGAAGTGGTGAAATACCGCCTCGAATCCGAGTACAACGTGAAAACCATCTTCACGTCACTCCCGTACAGCGTCGCACGACACGTCGCCGGCGATCCGGAGCTGATCGCCCGCGCACAGTTGCCGTCAAACGCAAAACTCGTCGAAGATTGGGACGGCCGCGCGGTCGCATTGTTCGAATCCGAATGGAGCCTACGCCTCGCCGAAGACTGGAACCCCAACCTCCACTTCCCCGACACCGATAGTCATGCCGAGCCTGTCGAAGCATAGTGTCATCGTGAGGTATCGCACGATGGTGTCATGGTGAGGTATCGAACCACCCCGAGCTTGTCGAGGGGCATTTGCCTTGCACTTATGCTTAGCATCGCAGCCTGTTCCGGCCAAAACACTCACGAGCACCTAGCCGACGCGCTCACTCGCGCGGTAGTCGCGAACGATCTTTCACCCGTAATGAACCGCCTCAGTCCACGCATCGAAGGCGAACTGACGCGCGTGCGCGTCGCGGAATTCTCGGACGAACTAAACGCGCAAGGCGCATACCAAGGCGTGAAACAGACGAAGGCCTCATGGTGCCCGAAAAACGCCTTGTGCTTCGACGCGCAATTCCAGGGGGCGCCGTTCCACGAGGTGATGAAACTATCGAAAAGCGGAAAGGTGACCTACTGGTGGATACGCGCAGTGCAGAAACAATCGTAACGGTCGAGGACGTGCGGGCGGCCGCACGCCGTCTGGACGGCATAGCGCATCGCACGCCCGTCGTTACGTCGCGCACGTTGAACCAGCGAACGGGCGCCGAGATTTTTCTCAAGTGCGAAAACTACCAACGCATGGGCGCGTTCAAGTTTCGCGGCGCATACAACCGCATCGTTCAACTCACGCCCGAGCTGCGCAAAACCGGCGTGGTTGCATTTTCCAGCGGCAATCACGCACAAGGCGTCGCGCTCGCGAGCAAACTCCTCGGCGTGCCCGCGGCCATCGTAATGCCGGAAGACGCGCCGAAATCAAAAATCGACGCCACGCGCGAATACGGCGCCGAAATCGTCTTCTATGACCGCCACCGCTCGCACCGCGCCGAAATCGCCCAACGCATTTGCGACGAACGCAGCGCAACGCTCGTGCCGCCGTTCAACGATCCGCACATCATCGCCGGCGCCGGCACCGCCGTTCTCGAGTTGATGGAAGAGGTCGAGGGCATTGACACCATCGTCACCCCCGTCGGCGGCGGCGGATTACTGTCCGGAAGCGCAATTGCCGCGCACGGCTTCGATTCCGACATCGCCATTTACGGCGTCGAGCCCGAAGCGGGCAACGATTTTCAACAGTCGCTAGAGCGCGACGAAATCGTGCACATCGACGTGCCGCGCACCATCGCCGACGGTCTACAAACGCAAGCGCCCGGCGAACTCACTTTCGCGGCGGTCCGCGCCCACCATGGCAACATCGTCACCGTGAGCGATCCCGAGTTGATAGAAGCGATGCGCTTTGCATTCGAGCGTCTGAAAATCGTCATTGAACCGAGCGGTGCGGCGGGGATCGCCGCCGCACTCTTCGGAAAAAGCGACATCGCGAACAAACGAGTTGGCATCGTCATCAGTGGCGGCAACGTCGACGTTTCTCGTTTCGCCGAACTGTTAACGCGCTGAACCGCTCCTCGCACGTGGATTCCTACCCATGACCGATCTGATGAAACTCGACCCGACCCAGCTCAAAGACCTGCTTTACCCGGTTATCGTCGTCGATCAAGAGACGCTCGATATCTTAGACGCGAACGAAGCAACGTCTAATCGATACGGATACTCACACGAGCAGCTCCTCACGATGAAGGTTTCCCAACTGCGCGTGCCCGACGAACGGCACCTCGTCCTCGGAACCACTGAAGAGATGGCAGCCGGCCCAGCCATTATCGGACCGCTCCGGCATCAGACAGCTGTCGGCGACGTGATACGAACCGAAATCGTTTCCATTCCGGGCGAGTTGCATGGACGTCCATCCATCGCTGGCATTTTGGTTGACGCGACCGAACGCATCGACGCGGAAACGCAAGCGCATATACTGTTCGATCGGATGCCGCAAGGGGCGTGGATACACGATTGTGAGACCTTGGAAATTCTCGCGGTAAATGATGCAGCGGTCGAGATGTACGGCTATTCTCGCGAAGAGCTGCTGACGATGACCTTGGATCAGCTTAGACCGGATAAGAATCGCGACGTCGTCCTCGAGTTGTTCCGCAAAAACCCTACCGGCGAGCTCAAGGGCGTGTACCATCATCTGAGAAAAGACGGAACGCTCATCGACGTCGAGGCGATTTCCGCGCCGATACCCTTTGGAGGCCGGCGGAACGCGCGCCTCGGAGCCGGGCGCGACATCACGCAAGAGCTGGCCGCAGATCGAGCGCTGCAGCGCGCGAAAGCGAGCCTCGAAGAAGCCCAGGAAGTCACGCATCTTGGAAGTTGGCAGCACGACTTTCTGACGAACCAGACGCGCAGGTCGAAAGAATTGTGTCGAATTCTCGGCGTGAACGAAAACGTAGAAGCCGTCAGCATCGGCAGCGCCTACGAATACATACATCCGGCCGACATCAGCCGGGCTCGGGAAGCCGTCGAGTCAGCCGCTGATGGAGCCCTCTTCACTCTCGAACATCGCATCGTACGCGGCGATGGCGAAGAGCGCTGGGTGAGCGTTCGCGGCCGCGTCCAGCGCGATGCAACGGGAAACCTCACGAGCGCCACGGCTACCGTTCTCGACATTACCGAGCAAAAAGCGCGCAACGAAGAGTTGCATGTTCTCGCCTATCACGACCAGTTGACCGGATTGCCTAATCGTCAATCGATGAAGGCGATCCTGGACAAAGCAATGTCCCGCGGTTCCGCCGCGGTGCTTTTCATCGATTTCGATTCATTCAAGGAAATTAACGACACCTTCGGCCACACTGTTGGAGATGCGCTGCTGCAACAAATTGCAGCGCGACTTGTACGGATAACCGGCGTAGAAACGTGCAGATGGGGCGGAGACGAGTTCGTCGTTGTTGCCCCCTTAGGTGAAACGCAGTCGCATGAAGACGTCCTTTTTCAGATCCGTACGGCTCTTGCCGCCTCGTATGAACACGACGATCAAACGTTCTTTATCACGCCTAGTATCGGAATCGCGCTTTACCCCGAACACGGCGACTCCGCGTGGCACCTCGTACGAAACGCCGACACGGCGATGTACGAGGCGAAACGCATCAAAAATACGAGCGCACTCTTTCGTTCTTCGATGGCTGAGGCCGCCAGAGAGCGCCTGCACATTCAGAATGGGCTGCACGAAGCCTTACGCTCCGATCATCTCGAGTTGGTTTTTCAGCCCATAATTGCGGCTACGACGGGGAAGATTGTTGCGGCGGAGGCCCTCGTGCGCTGGCACGATCCTGAACGCGGCGTACAAATGCCCGGCAGTTTTATCGACCTCGCTGAACGAACCGGACTGATCTTGCCCATCGGTGATTGGGTTGTGAGCGAAGCGTGCAAGACCTTGGACGTACTTCGATCGCAGGGGATGCTCGTTCCAATTTCGGTGAATGTCGCGAGCCAGCAAGTCGACACGAATCACATCGTCGAATCGATCCGCAAGTGGACGCAATGTTACGGCGTCCAACCGCAATTACTCCACGTCGAGATAACCGAAAGCGGAATTATGCGCGACGTCGATCAGGCGATCGCCGTGATGATGGAGCTGCGTGCGCTCGGCGTTTTCATTACGTTAGACGATTTCGGCGCGGGATACAGTTCCCTGAGCCACCTCAAAGCTCTGCCATTGGACATAATGAAGGTCGACAAGTCGCTGATTCATGGGTTAGAAAATAGCGAACGCGATCGGCGAATCATGACGTCCGTACTCCAATTGGCCGCGGCGACAAATCTCTTTGTTATCGCCGAAGGTGTCGAAACGGCCGAACAAGCCGACGTTCTCGTCTCGCTCGGGTGTGAAACGCATCAGGGCTTCTATTTCAGCCGCCCACTCCGCGCCGCGGACTTCTACGAATTTGCCCGCCACCGAACAATAGCGCAATTTCGAGCAGCGTCACCCTGAGCTCAATGTGTCACCCTGAGGTATCGAAGGGCGTGCGACCGTCGCGAGCGCATCGCGCGCCGCATATTGTTTTTGTGCGTTTCCAAGGGCCGCACCGTCGCAATAAAGGGAACGCAATCGGTGCGAAATAAAGCCCAAAGATGAAAAACGCAGCTTTTGTGTTTGCCGCGATTGTCGTAGCGGCATCGAATGTATTTTCGGCGCAGGCTGACGAAAAGCAGACGCCTGGATCGGGCATTAACGTTCAAACGTGCAGTGCGGAAAAAGGCCGGCCTGCCTACACCCAGACCTACACCGATAGCGAAGGTAAAGTCCGCACGCGGCACGTTGATGCGGAGGACTCTTTTCTCACGATTCACTACCGTAACACTTCGGCGGCAGCGGCTCGTGAAGTCGACTTTGGGTTGGTGGCGCGCAACGAACTTGTTGAGAAAGTCAAAGACGTAGGCACATTTTCGCCGGAAATCCTGATTGAACACAAGTTCAAAGTGAGCCGCGATATCTTTCCGTTGCGCACCGCGCTCCTATATTGCGCCGTACTGCGTGTGCGATACCACAACGGCCACGTTTGGAGTAACCCAAATCCGCCTAAGGACTAGCGGAAAACAGCAGCGAGATTTAGCAAGAGGGACGAGGCATGCCGGCTTTGTCGTACAGCGAAGGCGTAAAGTAATATGTCTCGCCGAACATCGACGTTGCCCAAAGCGTGCCGTCGTTCCGCGTAGCAACAGCGTAAGGCCCCTGAGGTAAGTAGTAGGGCGTAACGCTGCCGGGCGAGGTCATATGGCCGAGGGCCATCGATTCGTAAGCCAGCCAAAGCGTTCCATCCGCAGCCGCGGAAATATCCACGATCGGAGCAAAACAGCCGACGCTGTACGTCTGAACGGCTCCTTGGGTAGAAATTGAACCAACCGATCCTGTGCCGTTGATGAACCACATGAGATTATCGGCACGGGCCATTCTTGAAACTGCCGGCCCACCGGCCGAGAACGGAGAGAGCAATGTGCCGCCTGTCGTTATGCGGCCGACGGATCCATTGCTGAAGGCATACCAGAGGTTGTCGTCTGGGCCAACTGCGATAGCTCCCGGACGCGGCGAATTGAATGCAGTCGACAAGCGATACTGCGTGATCGCGCCCGTCGCGGGAACGATATATCCAATTGCTCCGCCATACGGATCGCTCACGGTGAACCAAATGTTGTTGTCGGGGCCTAACGTAATTCCCGCGATCGACGGAAAGTTGTCGTAGGTGTCAGAGATGTTGTATCCCGTAACGGCTCCCGTGGCAGCGTCGACTTCCACGAGCGCTCCGGCTACGACGGTACGGCCAAAATTACCCGTTACCCAGGCGTTTCCTGAGGCGTCGACGGCGACCAACCCAAGATTCCAAAAGTAGGTGGGCGGCTTATACTCCTGTAGATTCCCGCTCGTTCCGACGTGCAATATGCGGCGCGCGTAGTTCTCAACTTCCCAAGCGGTTTGATCCGGTGCAGTGGTAATGCTTTGCGGTTGCGATGGAATTGAAGGCGTGGGATACCGCAGCACCGGTACGTACGGCGCCGGAGTCGGCGTCGGCCCGGTCGTCGTCAACGAGGCAGTGAGGCGTGAAGTCACGGTGCTTTCAGCGAAGTACACGTCACCATTATCCGAGTCAAAAACCGACCAAGCAGGGCTGTTGATGAAAGCCGAAAAGCCGCTCCCGTTGAAATTGACGGGAGCACCGTATCCTGCTATGGGTTTCGCGGCACCGGCTTCGGTAACGGTCCAGATCTCGCCGTCCGTTGCGTCAGCGACATAAAGCAGACCATTTTTCGGCTCAAACGCGAGTCCGTCCGGTTTGCCGAAAACCGCGGATGCTCCGGTACCCGCGATGTTGCCGGGCCAGCACGAAGTCGGACCGCCTGCGGTGTAAAGTACGCATCGTCCCGCAAGCCGCGAAATGGTCCCTGTCGTCGTTACTTGGTATATCTTGTCGACGATGGCATCTGCAACGTAAAGAATCCCCGCAGGGCCTGACGTTATTACCGCCGGCGGAGCTTGGCCATCCGGATTTTTGATTGAACCGGCAGCGGTAATGGGTTTCGGTTTGCCTGACGACACCGTAGCAACGTGATCGTTATCGATCACGTACGGCTGTCCTGTGGAGTCTAGCGTCAAGGACTGAATGCTGCTGAACCCTGTCGCGAGCGCTTTAACCGCTCCGTTCAATGGCGATTCGTAAATGGTTCCATAGCTTGAAAATATGAACTGATGGCGCGCTTTGCTGTATGTAACGCCCGTGATGTATTGACTCGGGTCTGAGGAAGGTATCGCAATCGGCAACGACTTGCCGTCTGATCTCCAGAGCTGATTGCCCATGGCAACCACGATGATATGGTCGTCCCCGTCGTGGGCAATTGGACCGCCAACGTTCCCGATCGTACGAATTTGGTTCGCCATCTGGATGGCCGAGGCTGAGGCGCTAGTGTCGGCCGTGATCGCCTGCGCGCGTTGTGCTGGTTCGAAACCCGTGAACGCGTGACCGCCGCAGGCGGCTAACAACAGCGCGAGACAAAGGCAAATAGAAAGCCGAGGGATCACAAACGACCACCCTTTCGCTAATGCACCAGCTTCCAGTGTAGGCGAGCCATCTCGCGCAACCGTGAGGATATTTTCCTATCTTTTCTGCGCTTAGCAACTGAAATCGTACGCCACCTGACGCTTTAAAGAGGAAAGGAATGCGCATCTCCTAACTGACATCAACTGCTGTCCACTTTTTAGTCGGGAGAGGTTTACGTGTTTCACCTGCTTCTCAGCACACTGGTAGCTCAGACAGCGACAATGCCGGCGAGACCGCCGGACGGGACGTATACATATGCGCTCAGCCAAGGAAACGGGCAGCCGATTTTCACGAGTCGCGTCGTCGTGAAAAGCCACGGGCCGACGTTTGACGTTTCGGAAACAGCGAAACTGCCGAACGGAGCGACCGCAACGACTACGACAACGTGGAGCAGCGCGTCACTGCTGCCGCTGAACTATTCGCTGCGACAAGGCAGCGTCAACATCCACGGCGCGATAACATCCTCGTCGGTGAAGTTCACGATAAATCAGGGCTCGGCGCACCTGAAGCCGCTTTCCTACACGCTGATGCCCGGAACGAAATACATGCTCGTATACGAGGGCCTAAACGCGTTCCGCATGATGTTGCCGTATGTCATAGCTGCTCATCCGAAAGAATCGGCGACCGTGGGCCATATCAACGGCGTCCAAAGAGAACGTGCCCAAGCGAGCACCGCATCGCCGCAGCACGGCGGACCATCCGGTGACGCTGTTTCCGTGCTCACTCTTGATAAAGAACGAATAACCGTGTGGCGAAATCCGAAATCCGGCGTCATCGACGAAGAGCGCGTGTCTCCAGGCAATTTCCCGATGACGTTACAACACTACAGCCCGTAAGAGACGCCGCCATGAAAACCGCCCCTACGTCGGCGTAAGCGGCAGTTTTGGCACGATCGCGCGGAGCGCCAGGGACAGCGCGATGAGCTTCTTGTGCGAGAAGAGCGATTGCTGCGCCACAAACGTGGGGGTCATGTAGTATCCTTGCGTGTCTGCCCAATCGTAGTAGTACTCGTGCAGCGTCTTCAGAATGCGTGCCATGACGTCCGGCTGCAGATCCGCTTGGTATGGGCCGAGCATCTCGACGAAATCATCCGGCGAGATGTTGCCGTTCGCGACTTCAATCAAGCGCGCGAGTAAGCCGATGCGCGCGCGTTGTTCGGTGTAATGCCATGTTGCTTCTCCCGGCTGTATGCGTGAATCGAGATCGTCCATCATGTCGAGAATGGCGACCATGACCGTCCCCGCTTCGTCGGCGCGCTGTTCGCAGCCGAGCATAGCACGCGTCCTTGCTTCGAGCGATGCCAAGCGCTGATCTTGCGGCGGGTACGCGCTGCTGAAGCGCACGCCGAAGCGCTGCAGGCTGACGAAGATGCGAATGGCCGCGGCGGCGCCGGCCAGCGCGATGCGCCAACTGTGTTTTTCAGCGGTTGCAGGAAGGGCGAATTGCAAGCCGAGGGCGTCGGCGGCAACTTCCTCGTTGTCGCTTTCGGGCTTGCAAATGTTTGCGCTGATGGCGACGTGGCCGAGTTCGTGCGCGAGCATGAAGATGCGCATCGAGTCAAGGATTCCGTCGCGGAACTGGGCGGCCGCAGGGCTGATGGGGACGTCTTGCGGCGCGAACTTCGGACGAAAGATTTTCCAAATGGCGCGGGATTGCTGCTTGTATGTCTGCATCACCGCTTCGAGCAGCGCGTTGACTTCGTCGACCGTGATTGGCGTAGCGCCCACTGCTCCTTCGACGAAGAGTCCGGCGCAATAGCGCGCGATGAGTTCGGTGTAGAGCATCATGCCGGTGGTGAACTCGATCGAGTAGCCGCCGGCTTTGAGGTAAGCGGTCGCAACGTCCGGATGGATCTCGCCGATCTCGCCTGCAACGAGATCGCCTTGCGCGGCGAGCTTCTGCACCTCCGCCGGCACGTAGGCCTGCAGTGCCGCATAGAGATTCGAGACGCGATCGCTCGGCGGCGGATAGCGTTTCTGCTCTTCGCTCAAGCGCGCCTGGGCGGCGGTCGGCACGGCGTTAGTACGAGAAGATTTGCAAGCCCGCCATGAGCCGCTCGCCGATCGCCAAAAGGATGACGCCGATGACGACCATAATCGCGAATGAGGGGAGTTTCCCGATAGCGGTAATGATGGCGGCCACCGCGTTCAAATCGTCGGCTGCGAAGCCTTTTTTCGCCACCGCGCCGCGCGATTGAAACGAGAGCACGATGTCCGCAATAACCTGTGCCGCGCCCAGCGCAACAAACATGCAGCCGACTACAGTGACAAAGACACCCACGATGTACATGTCGTTAGCCTCCGTCTGCGGGTCTCTTCGACGCAGGATTTCGGGAGCCTCGATGCCTCGGTCGCGCCGGCCGATACGTGGGTAGGTTTGGCTCATTTGATAGTCGTTTGATGGAACGTTGCCCGTCAGTCGGCTAGGGTAGCGCATATATGCGAATATGGACCCCCGCACTGCTCGTTTGCTTCATTGCTTTCGCTGCGCTACCGGCGCATGCGCAGACCTCCGCCAAATCGATCGTGGTTCAGAGCGCCGATGCGATGGGCGGAACGGCCTTGCTGCGCTCGATTCATTCGGTCGAAGACGTCTACGTTGGTGAGCGCCAGATGGTCGAGCAGTCCGAGCGCCCAACCGGACCGTACCTGATCGATCACTTTGAAGTGGACGAAGTCCGCGACCTTAACACCGGTAATGTGTGGTCGCAATCGCAACATTGGGGCTATGCCGGGAGTCAGTGGTGGCTGCAGCAGACAAAGCCCGATACCCAAACGTCGATTCTCAACGGCAACGTGCAAGCGTTGATCGGCAGCGACGGAAAGCAGCAGTATGCGGGAGCGTCCGGGGTGTCGCTGCAGCGCGATACCTTCGCGTTTGCCCCAGAACGCTTGCTGTTGACCGCGCTTGCTGCGCCGGACCTTCGGCGACTACCGGACGTGATCGACCACGGCATGCGGCACGATGTGGTCGCCTTCACGTGGAACGGCGAAACGTGCTCGCTCGAAATCAATGCTTCGACGCATCTGCCCTGGCAACTCACGTACACGCACGCGTATGATGACTATATCTTCTACAGCGCATGGGGTGACGTAACAACCCAGCTCACGTTCACGGGGTGGTCGTTGGAGCCTAACGGGCTTCACTATCCGCGAGAATGGACCTACCGCCGCTTGGGGCTACCCGATGAACAGATCAGCATCATGCAGCTGCACTTCAACGTACCGATTGACGCAGTAAAGATGACGGTCGATCCCGTCATCCTCAATTCCGCTCCAAAAGGGCCACGCAGCATATCGGCGATTGCGTTCGTGGGAAAGAGATTTCAGGTCACGTCCATCGCACCGAACTTCATTCAAGCGCAGTCCTCGTGGAATGTCGAGTTCGTCGATCAGCCTGACGGCGTAATCGTGATCGAAGCGCCCATCGCACCGAATTACGCCAAGGGCGCGTTCGCATTTGCGTTTCCGCACATAGCGGGCGTCCGCCAAGCGGTGGCGGAAGGCATCCCCGTCTACGCGCTGGACCTCAATCTTCCAATCTTGCGGCGCCTAATAGCGGCGCCGCATCGTTTCATAGCGGACGATCTTCAACGCAGGCCGCGAGCGCCGCAATTCATTCCGGTGACCGGCCGAACTACGATCGGTAGCGGTGCGAGCGCTCTTGAAATCTTGCCGTATCGAACGGTGACTGCCGAGCGTCAGATGATGGTGTATATGCCCACCGCGCATTTGCTGTATACCAGCGATCTTTTTCAGGAGATGGAAATGGCGGTTGGTTCACCCCGCAATACTTGAGCGAATTCATTTCGGCGTGCGAGCGCTACCATATCGAACCGAAGACCATCTTCGGAATGCATTATGCGCCGACGCCCTATGCGACCGTCGTGAACTATTTGAAGGCCTTCAAAACGGAAGGCGGTTAGCCGTCACCGACACAGGCACGCAAGCGCTGTGGTCGAAAGACCTGCTCGATAGTTTTAATAGGAGGCAGGTTTGCGTATTTTCATCATCGCGTTTAGGTTACGCGGAGGATTTGGACTTCTGGGTGCTTTCAAAAGCACTTGAAGATTTCGCGCTGGTGCGATCGGTTGTGCCCAATCTCATGTTGCACGTCAACATCAGTCCGTTCCACCTAAGCGTACCGGGAGCAGCGGAAGCGATAGTGAGGCAAATTCACGCGAGCGGTATAAACCCGTCCGCGATCGTTCTGGAAATCACCGAAAATTCGGGCGATCGAGCCAACGTGCTTCTCGCAAACGCGGACGAGCTGCGGCTTGGAGGCGTGCGCATCGGAATGGACGACGTGGGCAACGGCTACAATACGTTGGCCTTCTTCGCACGCGTACCGTGCGACGCGGCAACTCGGCGTTGAAATCATTGCCGAAAGCGTTGAGACGGAGGAGCAACATAAGGTCCTGCGCAAGCGCGGCATCCGTTACGCGCAAGGCTTTCATTACAGCCGCCCAATTTCGCCGTCGTTACTTCTCGACCGATTGAAATCGGAAGCTTAGCCGTACGTGAAGTCAGGTTTGCTCTGCCCGACTTCGATGATGTAACCATCGGGATCGCGAATATAGCATCGCGTCTCGCCGTACTTGTCTAGAGGTTCAGTGAGAAATGTCGCTCCGCGGTTTCGCCACAGCTCGTAGCAGGCTCGAATGTCCGCGACGCGGATATTCATAAAGCTGCTGATCTCATTTGGGTCCGGAGGGGGTCGGAGCGTTACCGTCGGTTTGTCCGGCGTTGGACCGCCCCCAACGTTGACAATGAGCCAGGTGTTCGCAATTTTGATGTATGCCGGTGCGCCCTCGTCGTCACCTCGGCTCAAAATCGTTCCGCCGAAGACCGTTTCGTAGAATTCAGCGGATCGCTTGATGTCGGCGACGGTGAGAAAGTGCGCGATGGTAAAGCCCTCGCGCGGCGGCATCTGATAACTGGACTGCTCGACTTGCCCTTCGTTCATCGATCTCTCCTCATTATGCGTTCGCCTTCCGCACCGATCGGAACGTCGCGCGAACGTCTTCGGAAAAGCGTTGCTGCTGCAGTGCCCAAGAAACGCCGGCGATTGAGACTGTGTCGTACCAACATGCGCGTAAACAGCAGTCTAGCATGCCTCTCGAAGAGCCGCGCCACATTTAAGCGGACGGCCAGCGTTGCGCTATTCAGACAACCAACCCTTAGAGCGGACCGAGAAGCCGGTACGTGTTGAGGAGAACGCCGCTTGGCGTGCTCGTCGTCGCAACAAGAGAGAGAACGCGTGGCGGAACGCCATTTTCGAACAGCCGCTTTCCTTCGCCGAGCACCAGCGGAAAGATCTCGTAGGTCCGGCGTCCCAAAAGCATGTCGCACTCACCGGTCATGATCTCGCCAATGGCCTTGCCGCCGGCGTCGTCCAAGAATCGCATGGCCCAGCCGCCATGGGTGAACCCGTTTCTCGGATCCTCCTCGGGTCCACCAGGCGACTGCATGACGCCGTCCAACGTGACTTGCGTGATCGCGATGATTCGTCTCAACGTCTCTCTCTCCGGTTCGTGGCGCGCGAGACTCGCTACGGCGAGTCGTCTTTGTTGTAATTCGCTCCGATGAGCGTACCGCCCGCGGTGAACGGATTCAAAGCGCCGATCGGCGTGCCGCTCAAATTATAGAACACGGTTCTGTCGAGGCCCGAATCCGCGCTCAAGATCGTTGCGTCACTGGGCGACACTTCGAATTTGACGGGATCGACGGCGCCCGCTAGGTGGATGACGGCACTCGCGGCCGTGAACGGCGCCGGCCAGATGCTGATGCTCAAGGACGTTTGATCGTCGACCCAGAGTCTGCCGTTTTCCCACTCCAAGCCGCCCGGCTTGGCGATGGCGGCTGCAAGCGAATTCAGCGGAATAGCCGCTCCGATACCGTTCTTGAACTCGACCACATTTGTCACGCCGCCGATTGTCCCGTCGGTGAAAAGATTGCCCGCCGGATCGCACGTTGCGTAAAGTTCCTGGACACCCGGCGGCGCGTTCAAGACGCGAAGCGTCGCACCGGCGTAGGAAAAGATTGTGACCGTGTTCGTCGTCAGATTGGTCGCCGCGATGAATCCCTTGCACAGCGCCACGTCACCCGGAAGTTTGACGCCGTCGACGATGGTCTGGCTCAAGGCCGTGTACGGCGCCTTGTAGACGAAGATGCGATGTGCACTCGCGCTTGCGACATACATCGTGCCCGCCGAATTCACGTCCATGCCCCCCGGCTGTGGAACGTGCGAGATAACCAAGCATGCATTCGCAGACGTACCGTTATAGACGTAAATTTCGCCGGCGGCTTTGTCGGAAACGAACTCCAACAAGGGGTTTATACAGTTGCCTCCAGGCTGGACCGCTACGGCACGGCTGCTAGCGGCGATGGGCGTAACGGCTGTTCCTGCGGAACACGCGGCGAGCGCTAAAGCGGCGCAGGTTGACGCCGGGGGCACAAATCGAAAAAGGCGCATGACGTTTCTCCTCGTCGTAATCGACATGCGAGGACCATACGCGCCCTGCGTCCCGCAGGTGTCCCGGCGCTTGGTTCAGATATCCGCGAGCATATAGCGGTGCGGCCATATCGCTGTCGGTGCGCGCGCAGCGGCGAGGCTAGCGCTCATCGTCGCGTCTTCGAAAGCTCGGCGGCTTTGTTCGCGCGAGCAACGAGATTGGACGCGCCAAGACGTTCGGAAAACGTTGAAAACTCAGCGGTCGGTCCGCGCCACTCTAACTCGTCGACGCTCTCGAACAGCTTCGCATCCGTAATAAGCGTCGCGAGTTTTTTGAATAGGAGCGCGAGCGTGCGATGATTGCCAAGCACTTCCGGCGGAAAGGACTCGATACCATGGTAGCGGGTGATCAAAGACGCCGCTCCTTTCGCCCCGATGCCTTTAATGCCGGGATAGCCGTCAGCGGCGTCACCGACCAAGGCGAGATAGTCTGGTATGAACTCGGGGTTTACTCCAAACTTCGAGCGTACCTCCGCGGCGTCGCGAACGACCTTGCTCCTGCGGTCGACCTGCACGACGCGGTCTCCGCGCACGCATTGCGCGAGATCTTTGTCGGGCGTCCAAATACAAATTTTCTCGACGCGAGGATCGTGTGATGCTATCTCGGCAGCCGACGCCAGCGCATCGTCGGCCTCGAGATCGACCGTCGCCCATACCACGACGCCCATTGCCCGCAACGCGTCTTCGAGCGGCTCGAATTGCGCGTACAGCGCCGGGTCGATGCCGGCGCCCGTTTTGTATCCGTCCCAGAGTTCGTTGCGAAACGACTCAATGACGTGGTCCGTTGCGACCCCCACGTGCGTGGCGCCTTCGGCGATCATCTGCAAGACGGTGTTCAGCACCCCGGCAACGGCGCCGAATCGAGCGGGTTTTCCACCCGTCGCACGGAGCGAGCCGTAAAAATGCCGGAATAGTTCGTACGTACCGTCGATGAGGTGAACGATCACCGGGCCGTCTTCTCCGCTAGACGGCCCGTATCCACGTAGCGGCTTCGTGCACCAATCTGCTGGTCTCGCACGTGGCTTTCAGCCTCCCTTGCAGGTCGACCGGATGTCGCACTCGCACTGGAACGTGGCCGCGGCAAATTGCTAGACACTTGGCAAGTGAACGAATGACAGCAACAATTTCGCATCGAAACGAAAGCGGCGATCGCTCGCATGTAGTGATCGTGGGCGGCGGATTCGGGGGCCTTTACGCCGCGAAGGGATTTTCCGGTTCGCGTGTGCGCGTCACTCTGGTCGACAAGCACAATTACCACATGTTCCGTCCGCTGATGTATCAGCTGGCAACGGGGATTCTCGCAGCCGACGAGGTTGCGCCGCCGCTGCGCGCGGTTTTCAGAGGACAGTCGAACATAGACGTTCTCATGGGTGAAGTGACCGGAATCGATACTCGGAATCAAATCGTTCGCGTGGCGCCCTGCGACTTGCGCTACGACTATCTCATTCTTGCGACGGGCATTCGAAGCAATTATTTCGGGCACGAAGACTGGCAACAGTTTGCGCCCGCGTTGGATTCGCTCGACGACGCCGACCAGATACGCTGCAAAATTCTAACGGCGTTTGAAAAGGCCGAGCGGATGGCGTCCTGCAATGCTCCTGCAGAACAAGTCAGCGCGATGCTGACATTCGTGTTGGTGGGCGGCGGCACCGTAGGCGTCGAGCTGGCGGGCACGATCGCCGAGCTTTGCCGCGTAGCGCTCCGCAACGAGTTTCGACATATCGATCCATCCATGGCGAAGATTTACCTCTACGAGGGCGCGCCGCGGATACTTCCGAGTTTCCCGGAAGACTTATCGATCAAAGCAAAACGACATCTGGAAGCGCTCGGCGTCAAGGTTCGTGCCGGCGTAACGGTTGACCGTGTGGATGACACCGGTATCATGGCGGGCGGGGCGCACGTTCTCAGTGGAACCGTATTGTGGTCTGCGGGCGTGATCGCTTCGCCGGCAGCTACCTGGCTGGGTGTTGAGCCCGGACGAGGCGGCAGAGTAAAGGTCAATCCCGATCTTTCGGTCCCTGGTCTGCCGAACGTATTTGTGGTTGGGGATACGGCAGACGTAGTCGCGGATACGCGTAACATCCTTGGTGTAAAGACAGGAAGAGGGGCGATGCCGGGACTCGCACAGCCGGCAATTCAGGAAGGTCAATTCGTCTCGAAGTTGATTGTGGCGCGCGTCGAAGGCAAACAACCTCCATCGTCCTTCTCGTATTTGGACAAAGGCGACCTTGCAGTCGTCGGACGGGCGTACGCCGTGGCCGATTTACGTTTTTGGCGATCGGCGGGCTTTGCCGCGTGGCTCCTGTGGGCGGGAGTTCACATCTATTTCTTGATCGGATATGCGAATCGGTTTTTCGTTCTCACCCGGTGGGCTATCACATTCCTAACGAGACGCCGGCATGTTCGAACTTGCGGCAAAGGCTAAAGTTTCATCGTGAAATACGTCCAGCCGAGCGCGGCCGTTTGCGCGCTCTGCTTGAGATTTGCGCCTGCGGCATGGCCGCCTTCGGTGACTTCGTAAAACAAGTACGGCACGTGCATAGCCGCTAATTTGGCGGCAAACTTGCGCGCGTGTTGCGGCCCGACGCGATCGTCTTTGGTCGTCGTCCAGATGAACGGCTCGGGATATGCGACGCCCGGCCGAAGATTCTGATACGGTGAGGTCTTTTCCCAAAAGGCACGCACCGCAGGATCCGAAACGCTTCCGTACTCGCCTACCCACGACGCGCCGGCTTCGATTTTTTGGTAGCGCAGCATGTCCAGCAACGGCACTTCGATCTGCACCGCGTTCCACATGTCCGGATGCTCGGTAAACTCGACGCCCATCAGCAAACCGCCGTTCGAACCGCCGACGATGCCCAGATGCCGCGGGTCGGTAATGTTGCGCGCGACGAGGTCTTTTCCGACGGCATAGAAGTCATCGTAGATGCGCTGGCGGTGAATCGTCAGGCCGGCTTCGTGCCAAGCCGGGCCGAATTCGCCGCCGCCGCGGATGTTCGCCAGAACGAAGATGCCGCCGCGCTCGAGCCAGAGTTTTCCGGTGATGCCCGAGTAGTTCGGCGTTGACGAGATCAGAAAACCGCCGTACGCGTTCAAAACGGTCGGATTGCGCCCGTCGAAGCGCATGTTCTTCGGCCGCACGATGAAATACGGAATTTGCGTGCCGTCTTTTGACGTGGCGAAGTGCTGTTCCACGACGTCGTTCGAAGCGTCGAACTCCGCCGGAAGCGCTTTCACCTTCACCGGCACTTCGTTCCCTGCGGCATCTGCGAGGTATAACGTCGTCGGTGTTAGGAAGCCGCGAACGTCGAAAAACATTCGGTCGTTCTGCAGATTCGTATCGACGACGTCGACCGCGGACATGTCGGGAAGCTGGAGAGCGCGCTCGGACCACGCTCCGCCTGCCACCGGCTTGTAGTCGTACGCGCGTCCGCGCACGTTGTCGAGTATCGTCAAAATCAAGTCGTTTTTCGTCGTTGCTACGCCCTCGAGCGCTTCACGAGCGCTCGGCGCATAGACGAGCCGCGGCGACAGATTCGACGGATCGGCGAGCGCGGCCGAGAGCGGGATCTCGACGAGCGATCCTTGTTTGAACGACTTTCCGCCGGCGTTCCAGTCTTGATCGAGTTTGATCAGCAGCTGGCCGTCGACCAGACCATCGACCTCGATCTTCTGCGGCACGCCGAGCTTCTCGACACCTCTTGGCGTGAGGAGATACTCTTCGACGGTAAAAAATGTCACTCCGCGTTCGATGAGCACCGCCCTGTTTCCGTGTCCGTCGTACACGATGTTCGGATTCACCGAGACGTCGCTTTTCTGTCCTGTGTAGATTTCCGTCGCTGCGGAGAGCTGCTGACCGCGTTTGAGTCTACGCACGTCGTAAGAATAGCCCGACGCCGTGACCTGGCCCGGTGACCACGCGCGCGAGACGAGCAAGGTGTTCTCGTCCAGCCAGGATGCATTTTGTTTTTGGCGCGAAAGAACGAAACCGCTGCGTACGAAGCGGTCCGTTTTGAGGTCGAACTCACGAATCGTGACTGCGTCTTCTCCGCCGTCCGAGAGCGAGATGAGGCAACGGTCTTCCTGCGGCTCGACGCACGTGTAGTCTTTCCAAACCCAATTCGCGCGTTCGCGCTTTGCAAGCGCATCGAGATCGAGCACCGTGGTCCACTTCGGGTTTGCGCTGCGATAACCGGCAGCCGTCGTCTTGCGCCAAATGCCGCGCACGTGTGAGGCATCTTGCCAAAAGTTATAGATCTCGCCGCCGATGGTGGACGGGTACGGAATGCGCTGGGTCGATTGATTGATCTTCAGCGCCTCGCCGTAAAACGCCGCGTAGTGCGGATTGCGCTCCAGCACGGGCAGCGAGCGTGCGTTTTGCTTTCGGACCCATGCCATCGCGCGCGCGCCGTCTTTGTTCTCGAGCCAGAGAAACGGATCGCCGCCGTTGGCGAAACCCGGAGCCGGCCTGGCCACGGTCGTCTGAGCGGGCTCGGCCCGCGGTGCGGCGGCCGCGATCGTAGCGACGAGCGCAAAGACGGCGGCGGTTCGAAGAGTGCGATTCACAGTTGACTCCTCCACTGCCGCTGATTCGGCGTATCTGCGAGCGGGACTTCCATCGAGGACAACCGCGACGAAACGTCCTACTGCTTTCTCATGTCGAAGTTGATCTACATAACCAATACGTCGCTCGACGGTTACATCGAGGACGAAACCGGGGCATTCGATTGGGTCAATCCCGATCAAGTATTCGACTTCATCACTGAGTTGCTGCGGCCGATCGGAACGCATCTTCTGGGGCGGAAACTGCATGAAACGATGGCCCATTGGGACTCGCCGGTTGACGGCTATCCGCCCGAACAGCGCGGCTTCGCCCGGCTTTGGCAGAAGGCAGAGAACATCGTTTTTTCGCGATCGCTGACGGGCGCCGCGACACGCAACGCGCGCGTCGAGCGGGACTTCGATCCCGAGGCGATTCGCAAGCTCAAGCGAGCATCGAAGCACGACATCAGCATTGGCGGCGCCGAGCTCGCAGGTCTTGCGATCGCGGCCGATCTCGTGGACGAATGTCACGTGTTTCTCAACCCGGTGATCGTCTGCGGGGGAAAGCCGGCATTCCGGGCCGGCGTTCGACGAAATCTCGAAGTCCTCGAGACGCGCCGTTTTGACACCGGTGTAGTCCACGTGCACTATCGCATACCAGGCAGTACTCTCTAAACTCCATAAGCGCAAGGGACCGGCGCGCCACCGCGGGAACGCCACGCCATGTCCGTGTCGTCATGGCGCGCGGTACTCTTGGCGTTGTGCTTCGTCGCAACCGTCGTCAACGCAATCTGCCTCTTCACCGATAGTATCCAGGCATCGTCGGCGCTAGGATTTACGGTCTCGCGCACCGCTGATTCGGCGGTCGTTCGAGTCGATACGATCGACGCCGGCGGAGCGGCGCAGGCCAGTGGCTTACGCGCCGGCGACCTCATTAACGTACGAAACCTCGCGCCGGGTGAGCGCTATCGATTGCTCACCGGCGTGTATCCCCACGAGAAGATTGCGTTCGTGGTTTCTCGAGACGGCGTCACCGTACCGATCGAGTTCGTCGCGGGCGGCCCACCGGTTTTGCGGTGGGATACGTTGCTGTTTTTCTTCGCTTCGTTCTGGATGCTCGGTTTTGCCGCACTTATCGCCTGGCGGCGCGCGGGCGTGCCCGAGGCTCGCATCCTCTGCGCGCTTCTGGCCCTCTATCCACTGTCGAGTGCGTTCATTCCCGGAACGTGGATCGGTCCGTCGCCAAGTCTGGATGTCACCGCGGCGGCGTTCGGTTTCGCCTTGTTGTGGATTCAGGCCGCGCTGCTGGCGACGTATGCGTCCTTGGTGGCTCGACCGCCGTCTCTCGGGCGTCGCGTTCTCGCCGCGCTCGCATACGCGTCAGCCGCCGCGATGGCGGTTTTCGACATCATACGTCTCGTTGACATATGGAACGGATCGCTTCCGTGGGTTGCGCAGGGCGTTGGGCCGGAATGGAACATGATGTACGGTGCCATTCCGTACGTCCTTCCGATCGTTTGTGGGTTGGCTGCGCTTACGGCGGCGAGCGGCGTGGAACGTACCCGCGTCGCTTACGTGCTGGCGCCTCTCATGATCTTTTACGCCGCGGAAGCGATGCTTTACATCGTTTCGGCGATGTCGTCGAGTGCGCAACATGGGACCGCACTAGTGGTGTCATATGGGTTTGCCAACATCGGCGTATTCATAGCGCCGCTCGGCATGACGTACGCTTTGCTCAACCGGCGCGTTCTCGATATCGGCTTTGCGCTCAATCGTGTCGCGATCTTTTCCGGCGTCTCGATCGTCGTCGTCGGCGCATTCATGCTGGTCGAATGGGCGCTCAGCTCGTGGCTTCAGGAGCAGAGCCACACGACCAGCCTCGTCGTCGGTGCCGCGGTAGCGCTGTTGCTCGGCTTTTCCATCCGATTCGTTCACGATCGCGTCGAGCAGGTGCTGGACCGTGTGTTCTTTAGGAAGCGGCACGAAGACGAAACGGCGATACGCCGCTTCGCGCGCGAAGCGGCATTCGTTACCGACCCTGCGGTTCTCATAGATCGCACGGTTGAGGTGTTGGAGCGGCACGCCGACGCGTCCTTCGCCGTGTTGGCGCTGAGCAACGGCAACGGAAAGTACGCAGACGTGAGCGAGAACGATCCGGCGATCGTCTCGCTGCGCACGTGGCATCGCAAGCTGGATCTGCACGGGGTTCAAACAGCATTCAAGGGTGAGTTCGCCTATCCGATGATTTCGCGAGGACGGCTGATCAGCGCGTTGTTGCTGGGACCGAAGCGCTCGCAGGAATCGTACGCACCGGACGAGTCCGATGCAATCGAGGATTTGGCGGACCACGTCGGCGGCGTGCTGGACGTTTTGGGTCACGCTGCTTCCGGCGACGAGGCCGTTATGGCCGAATTGAAATCGATGCAACGCGCGATGACCGATGCATTGTCGTCGCTCCGCTCAGAACTCAAACGCAGTTAGGGGTCTGCGCTTGAATAGCGCCGTCGGGGAGGTATATCCCACCCCAGGGGGGTAGGCTATTCATCCGTGAAGGCAGTGCAGAAAAAAGGCATGAAAGCCGTAGTCCCTCTCGCGGCGGATCGAAAGATTGACGTCGTGCGCAGGCTCAAAACCGTACGCGGCCACATCGAAGGCATCATCGACATGGTTGAGGACGACGCCTACTGTATCGAAGTCTTAAAGCAGCTTTCGGCCGTGCGCTCGGCTCTCGATCGAGTAGGAAGAATCGAACTCCGGCATCATTTGGAGCAATGCTTTCGCGAGGCAGTAAAAGCAGGGCAGCAAGAATCTGCGATCGCGGAGCTGATGGAAACGCTCGCTTACGACAAAGAGCTCGTTTGAGCAGTCAGGCGATATGATCGCGCCCACGCTCCGCGACGGGCGATATGCGATCCGGCTCGGTGCGTTGACGGTCTCGCAAAGCGCGTTCATGATCGCCGCAGCGGTTGCGATTGGTCTCGGGGGCGGTTTCGGTGCGGTTGGCTTCCGCGCTTTAATCGCCGGCGCAAACAGGCTTGCCTTTGGCATGATCGGTGTGTTCTCCGAGCGGTACTTGGGTGCCGCTGGAGTTGTGGCGTTGCTCGCTCTGGGCGGTGCGTTCGCGGCCTTCATCTCGTCACGTTTCGCTCCGGAAGCCAAAGGTCACGGCGTACCGGAGGTCATGGAGGCGGTTGCGCTGCGCGGAGGTGCGATACGTCCACGAGTTATCGCCGTAAAATCGCTCGCGTCTGCAGCGTCAATTGGCTTTGGCGGCAGCTGCGGACGTGAAGGACCGATTGTGCAGATAGGCTCTGCGATCGGCTCGATGCTCGGAAAGATCTGCAACGCGCCCGCTCCGATCGTTCGAACGCTGGTTGCTTGCGGCGCAGCTGCCGGCATATCGGCAACGTTCAACGCACCCATCGGCGGCGTGTTCTTCGCGGCGGAAGTGATCCTTGGAGACTTCGCACCGCGTTCGTTTGCGGCAATCGTCGTAGCGTCGGTGGTCTCCGCGGTCATCGGACGCGCTTTTCTCGGAAATCATCCATCATTCTCGGCGTCCGATTTCATGCTCGTATCGCCGTTGGAACTGCTGCTTTATGCGGCTCTTGGCGTTATTGCTGCATGCTGGGCGTGCGGCTTCGTCAATCTACTCTACTACACGGAGGACCGCTTCGAAGGCGCACGTCTCCCACCGTGGTCCAAGGGTGCGATCGGATTTGCATGTGTCGGCGTTATCGGTATCTGGTTTCCACAAGTTTTTGGCGTCGGATACGATGCGATTCAGCAGGTTTTCTTCGAGCACGTGCCAGCCCAGCATGCGCTGATACTGTCGCTCCTCAAACCGATTGCGACCTCACTGACGCTTGGAGGCGGCGGCTCGGGCGGAGTATTCGCGCCGTCGCTCTTCACCGGAGCCTTCTTGGGCGACGGTTTCGGTCGCGTTGCGCACGATCTGTTCCCGGCATGGACTGGGCCTGCCGCTGCATACGGCCTTGTGGGAATGGCCGCCGTCTTTGCCGCTGCAGCTGAAGCGCCGATTACGTCGATCATGATCGTATTCGAAATGTCGAGCGACTACACCATTATTTTACCGCTCATGGTCGCCGTCGTCATTGCAACGGTATTGGGACGCCGCCTCCTCGGCGCGACGATCTATGAACGCAAGCTCTTGCGGCGCGGCATTGATTGGCAACGCGTGCGGCACCCGCGATTTTTTTCGCGCGTCACCGTAGAGAGCGTGAGACGCGTCCCGCCGGTCGTTGCGCAAGTAGACGACGTCATCGCTACTTTTGCAGATACGGAAACGGCCGAAGGTGAGCTCGCAATCCCGGTTTGCGATGGCGCCCGCTATGTAGGCACGGTTACCATGGCGGATATTTCGCGAGCCGTCATAACGGGTCGAGGCCACCGTTGCATCGGCGAAATCACGCATCGCGGGACGCACCTGCTTGCACCGCGAGATACCCTCGAGCACGCCGCGACGCTCATGGCGGACGTCGAAACACCTCTTTTGCCGGTCATTGACGGCAGCGAACAGCGCCTCGCCGGAATTGTCACGCGGCGCGACCTCCTTCTGGCTTACCGAAGCTTGGTGGATGCCTAGTCGTTTGGGACCGTTGCAGGAGTTCGCAGCCGGCATTTGGATTGCCGACGGATCGCAGTTCGTAATTTTGGAATTGCGCTTCCCACGCGCATGATCGTCGTGAAGCTCACGGACGGTAGTTTATGGATCAACTCGCCCGTCGAAGCAGCGCATGAGGACATGCTGCGCGTTGCGCGTCTCGGGCAGATCAGAGATTTGGTTGCGCCCTCGCCGCTGCACGAGTGGCGACTTCATTCATGGGCGCACGCATTTCCCGAAGCTCGACGAAATTTCGAACTTCTCCAGACGCGCGGTTTCGACAACGGAATAGTCCACGTGCACTATCGCATACGAGGCGGTACCCGTTAGTTCGTTACGTCTAAGAAGGCAACTGCGGAAGGCTCATTCATTCCACTGGCCCCAATAACGAGTGGTTCAGATGTCGAGGTCAGCGGCAGCGAGAACTCTGTAATGTTATTGCCGCGGACATTGGGCACGAACAACGTGTCTAAAACCAATCCCTCGTCGGGATTCAGCAAACTACCCGGCCCGCTGATGCTGCGCGTCACCGTGACCGACGGAGTGAAGGACCCCGCCGGATAAACAACGATTGAATTATTTCCTTTGTCCGCAACGTACATCAAGCCGTTAGTGTCGAATGCGATCCCGCTTGGAGACTTCAGCCCACTCGAAATGGTGACCACAGGTGACGAACTCGACGTGAAGGGCGGCGCGAATTCCACGACGTTCGATGCCTGTGCGACCCAGAGGTTGCCTTTCGCGTCGAACGCAAGCCCGTCCGGTGCGTCTAAGCCACCGATCGTAACGGCGGGCGTAACGAAATTTAAGTGTGTGCCTTCGTAAATGGTAACGTCGTTCGCACCCCGGTTTGCGACGAACAGCGCTTCGGATCCGTTGACCATGCTCGCCGCTAGTGCCGCGGGGTCATTTATCCCCGCTGAGATTGTACCGCTGACTTTCGAATACGGGGTCGCAACAACGGCAACCGTACTCGGATACTCGCCCACGTAGAGAACCGGAAATCCGAACGTCTCCGTGGACTCCATGTCGGTGACGACCGTAAGCGATTCTGCGCCCGGCGCAGGAATCGTCGAAATTGGAGGCGGCGAATCCAACGAAGAGGTTCGAGGATATATCGCAATTTCGTTTGCACCGCGCTGCGCCACGATCATGTTGGGCGGCGGGGCGGGACATGCGCAAGGGGGTATCCCTTTGCCGGTGCCTCCGGGTAAGTTGCCGCAAGCAGTGAGGATCAAGCTGATGCACGCGGTTACCGCAACGCGAGAATTCATGTACTGTCACCTCGATCGTGGGAACAGACCCACTTGAATCTAACCTAGCCTAAGCCGAAGGTTCATCGTCCTTCCGGCAACGTCGGCTGAGGGGTGTGTTGAGACGAATACGACGTATCCGGCCCGAAAACCAGTTTGCGCCGAGGTGGTGCGACTCCATGATGACGGAGCTGTGCCGGCGAGAGCGCCGTGCTCCCAAGTATCTGGCGTTCGAATACGCGCGGGACAGGCAGCGCCGCAGGTCCTGAGAGTACCGCCGCAAGGGCGATCGATAACAGCATGTTAGCAACTATGACAGACGAGTCCGGTTTCCGGTATTCACAAAACCCTCGCGTTACGGGGTGAGCAACGACGTTTGAAATCGGACCGTTGAGGCTTGACGATGAGGCGCTCGTCCTCACGCGTGACGGGAGAACGATTCCCGCTCCGCCCAAGGAATAGCGCACCTGACGCACCGCAGGCGACCTCAACCGGCCACTTGATAGAGTCCGGTGCGCCGCCGCCCAAACGCTGAAGCCGTCAACACGAGCGGCACGCCGAAGAAGAACGTGTGCCCGACGAGAACGATAATGAAGTTTGAAAGCGTCATGCGCACTTGCCCTGCGTGACCGAGCGGAACGAGGACCCAGAGCATCACGTACATGACGATCGCGCCGAGAATCACGCCGAAGGTGAGCGGATGCGCGCGAACTAGGCGGATGCGTTCGAGCGCAGTTACGGCGACGATTGCCCACCCTAAGCTCACGATGTAGTCGAGGAACAATCCGAGGAGCACCGCGCCCGCTCCGCCGGAGAAAGCCGCCTGCCCCAGCGCGTTGGACGCGTCCCATTGAAAAAGCAAAACCGGAGACGTTCCGCGGAGCGCATCTGCCACCGACATGTAGACGTCGATGCCGACCCATCCGGCCAATGCCGCGACGAGCGCCTGCTTTATGAAAAAGCCCATGATGCCCCCATTCTATGGCGATGCTCGGCTTCTGTCTTAACTGCATCTAACAACCGGTGTTAGGCTAGATGCATGTTTGCCCGTCGCCATTGGATTCCGCCGGCCGCGCTGCTCTATGCGCATCTCGCGCACGGGTTCTCCTGGGGGTTGCTGCTCTGGGCCGCTTGGTCCGCGAACGCCCATCACGGGTTCGTGGGCTTTGCGTGGATTCACGCGATCGCGCTTGGCTGGGTGACCATGGCAGCGCTTGCGATTCTTATTCATGCGCTGCCGAATTTCATCGACGTAGAGTATCGCGGCGAAACGATCGCGCGCTGGATGCTCGTCGCGTACGGCGCGGGCGTCGCGTTACTGCTCTACGGATTTCTCGGTAATCCGCGCACGCTCGGCCCCGCCGGCGATTTACTGTTTGCCTCGATTCTGGTCTATCTCCTCACGGCGTTTTGGACGCTTTCCGGAGCCATGCGAGGTGAACGGGTGCAGCGCGCCGTCGCGCGCGCGTTCGGCGGCACGTTTTTGTTTTTGCTTGCGACAGCAGTCATCGGCTACGGACTTGCAGGCCTGCTTTCCGGCCGAGGCATGACGTGGGCGGCGTCGTTGCCGGCGGCGCACGCGACGCTCGGCACGCTCGGCTGGCTCTCTTTACTCATCTTCGGCGTCTCGATGCGCACGCTGCGGCCGATCACCGGCGCGCAAACGCGTTTTCGCTGGATGCACATCGTCGTCGGAACCTTCACGCTTATCGGCATTCCGCTGCTGGCTGCCGGACTTGCGGTATACGACTACTCCATCGCGTGGATCGGCGCGGTGCTGTTTTTGCTCGCGTCGCTCGGTTATGTGTTCGACGTGTTCGATATTCTGCGCCGCGCGAGCGTTCCACATCGACCGCCGCAAGCGTTCGTCGCGGCTGCGATGCTCTGGTTCCTGACGGCGCTGGCTATCGGCGGCGGCGCGCTTTCAGGCAAACCGTGGCAGCCCGCATATATCTTCGTGTTGCTCGCGGGTTGGATCGGGCAAATGGTGCTCGCGCATTTCCACCACATCGGCGTGCGGCTGATTTCCACGATCTATCGCGGCGAGGATGACGAAACACGCCCGCACCAGCTGCTCGAGCCGCGTCTATCGTGGTACGCGTTCGGTGCGTTTCAAATCGGCGTCGCGATTGTTGCCGTCGGCCTGCTGCAGCACAAACTTGGGCTGATTGCTCGCGGGAGCGTCTTCGGGCTGACCGCTTGGATTGCGCTGACGACGAACATCTTTGCCGCGCGCGCTCGCGCCAAGGCGCTGCCCCCAAAACCGTAAGTTTACTCTAGCTCGACAATGGCCGCGAACCCCCGACGGGAAGAGACGCCCGATGGGCCGTATGGCTCATAGGTGGAACGGCCGGTAACCCGGACGAGGAGCACGTTGGCCCGGCGCGCGGCATGGCTTACAGCCATACCGCTGTCGTTCTTGATTGCTCTCCTCGCGCTGTCCGTAATAATTCAAAGCCGCTATGCCGGCGTGACGCTCGATCAGCAGCGCATGCAGACGCGTTTAGCACTGGCCGATCGCGCGGTGCAACTACTGACCTCGGCGAATCGCGCACTCACGACCGAGCGTCTGAGCGGCCGAAATTGGCAACAGCCGTACGGCACAACGATGACTGCGCTCTCTCGCGTCATTGCGCAACTCAACGCCTCAACGCGAAACGAGTCCGATCTGCGCAGCGCCGACTCACTTCTTCAGGCGCTTCGCGACGGACGAGCCTTACTCGAAGAATTCGCGTCCGACGTGCGCATGGGAAATATTCGCGCGGAAAATGCGCTCGACAATTCGCCGCGCGTGCAACGGATAAGCGCCGATCTGGACAGTTCGGCAACGGAATTCAACCGCCACGAACGTACGATCGTTACCGCGGACGCCGTCAACGCGAGCCGTGAAGTGCGGCCTTGGACCATCGCCCTGCTCGTCGTTTGTCTGGCCGGAATCATTGCGACGGTTGTAACCTCCGTCGATTTCGGCAGCAAAGTCTCACGCCGCATACGCCGCCTCATCGAGAATTCGGATTTGCTGGCGCGCGGCGAAGAGGCTCCGCCGATAGCCGGCAGCGACGAAATTGCCGCACTCGACCGCGCGTACCGGCACATGGCGCGCATTATTCGCCGCGAACACGACGTGGCAACGCTCATTCAGACTGCGTTGCTGCCGCGCGATCTGCCGGAAATCCCCGGACTGCGTTTTGACGCGGCTTATCGACCGGCGGCTCAGGAAGCCGCAGTCGGCGGCGATTGGTACGACGTTTTTCGGGTCGGCGAACACCTCGTCGGTATGAGCATCGGCGACGTCGCGGGGCATGGACCGGCAGCTGCCGTGACGATGGACAGCGCGCGCCAAGCGATTCGAGCACTCGCGTATACAAACGCCGATCCCGCCGCGGTGCTCACCCACGTGAACACGGTATTGTGCAACGACAACGGAGCGTTGGCCAGCGCGTTCTTTGCCACGTTCGATACCCGAACGGGAGCACTCCAGTATTCGATTGCCGGCCATCCGCCGCCAATCATCGTGCGCGGGGGCAAAGCCAAGCCGCTGGACAAGGGTGGAATCATCCTCGGCGTACAGCACGATAGCGAATTCGACACGCGCAAGATCGCGTTACCCGCAGGTGCTGCATTGGTGCTCTATACGGACGGACTCGTCGAAGCGACGAGAGATCTCGAACAGGGCATTGCCGCGCTCAAGACCGCAATCGAAGACGAATACCGCAAGAGCGAAAACAAGATTGCCTCGGCAATTCAGAATCGCATCTTTGCATCACGGGCGCCGTTCGATGATTCCGCGGTGCTGTTTTTGGAAGTGCTTTCGCTAGGAACTTCTAACGGGCACCGCGATCACGTTTGGCACTTGGATGCTCGCAGCGAAACCGCTTCAAAGCGCGTAATGCAGGCAATTCTGCAGCGTCTGGTCGATTCGGGACGAACCGTCGATGCGTGGGCGTCGCAGCTCATCATCATCGAAATCCTTGGGAACGTGGTCAAGCACACCGCCGGTCAGGCGACGGTTACGCTGTCGCTTGCCAACGGCGAACCCACGCTGGCCGTATGCGATGAGGGACCCCAGTTTACGCTGCTGCCGCCGCATGCGGTCGATCCGTTTTCCGAAGGCGGGCGCGGCTTGTTTCTCGTTCGAACGCTGGCCCAAGACGTAAGCGTCGAGTGGAACGGCTCGGGAAACTGCGTGCGAGTGCAGCTTCCGACTACCGCTTAGTTCGCTTGCGTGTAGCAGCGGCCTTACGCGCCGCCGATTTCGCCACGCCCGTGCGTTTGCGGGTCGCCGCACCTTTACGCGCTGAAGTCTTGCGGTTGGCCTGCGGGTGAACGCCCAGATCGTGCCACGACGTTTCGGATAGGTCGATGTCGTAGTATTTCGCCGCTTTCTCGATGTTCGCGAACGCCAAGGCGCGATCGGCATCGGAGGGACCGATGACTTGATCGAAGCGCGCGACCGCGTTGCGTACGTGGCGGGCATCGGTCAACGGCTCTTTACGCTGTTTCGGGAAGGCGAAAACGCTGTCGGGCAGGTCGCTTTGCGTGGTCAGCCTGCCGCTCTTTTGGTGAGGTTTCCATGTAGCTCTCATGCCGCTGTTTGTACCCAGCGGTCACGGTTGGGTACTTCGGCTCTAGGGCGCGATTTGGGGCGGTGCCACACTTGATCCTTAAGCAGACCGCTTGGCAAGGGGGCTACGCCGCATGACCTCTTCGCGTGTTCGCATTGCCAATTTTGGGTTGAATCTGGCCGGGTTCTTGGGCGTCGTGAACATCACGGTGATTTACCTTGCCCTGCCCTATATCGAACGCGCGCTGCACGCCGGGATCGCGGACCAAGCATGGATAGTCAGCATCTACCCGTTGATGGAAGGCGGCTTCACACTAGCGGCGGGAACGCTCGGCGATCTGTACGGCCGCAAACGGTTGCTGACGATCACCACATGGCTCTTCGTGATTGCGACGCTGCTCTGCGCGCTCGCTCCGAACGCGAACGTACTCATAGTCATGCGCGCGCTGCAAGGGTTGGGCGGCGCGGCCCTGCTTTCGCTGCCGGTTGCGGTACTGATTCAAATGCTTCCCGAAGAGGCCGACCACGAAGACACGATCAAAGTTTTTTCCACGGTAGCGGGCGCCGGCGGAATTGCCGGCCCGATTATCGGGGGCATCCTCGTGCATTTTTGGGGCTGGCCGTCGGTGTTTTACTTCTCCGTCGTGATGGGCATCGCGGTGCTCGTCACCATTTCGTACGCAACGGAAAGCCAACGCGACCCGTCGATGCGCTTCGACGGCCTCGGACAATTCTTGAGCATCCTCGCGCTCGTCGCGGTGAGTTTCGCGCTTATTGAGGGCAACACCCAAGGCTGGAGGTCGCCGATCATCATCGCCGCGTTCACAGTATTTGCCGTCGGCCTGGGGCTGTTCATTGCGGTGGAGCGGCGTATTCCGAAACCGATGGTGCATTTGCGCTACTTCAGTTCGCGCGCGTTCGTCGTCGGGCTGCTCATGGTCGGCATCAACAACTTCTTGTTCTACGGCATCCTGTTGCTTTGTACGGCCCTTTTGCAGAACGTGCAGCAGATTTCGCCGGTTGCGGCCGGTTTCTATCTCATGCCGGCAAATCTCGCGTTCTTCATGGTGAATCAGTACAGCGAGCAGTTCGAAAAGATGCTCGGCGAGCGGCTGCTGATCTTCGCGGCGTGGGTGTTCTTGATTGTCGGAATCCTGTGGCTTGCAATCTTGGGGCGTGAGGCGCCCGCGTGGGAAGTGGCGGCCGGCCTTTTCGTACTCGGCATCGGCTTTGGTTTGATATGGACGCCGGCTTGCGCGTTCAGCATGGAGGCGTGCAATGCGGAAGATCAGGGGTTTGCGTCCGGAGCAATCGCCCTCACGCGTTCGTTTTTCGGTGTGTTAGGCATCGCGATACTTGGCTCGCTGCTCGCAGCAGCAATGGCGCGCAGCATCGGTGCCGAATTGGACGACGTGAACGCGTCTGCGGCCGTGCAGCAGACCGTCACGGCGGCGGTGCAGCATGGCGGCGCATTCGCTCTCGCGCAGCGAGGTATTGACGGGATCAGTCAAAGTATGCTGATGCGCATCGTCGAGCAGTCATTCACCCGCGGCTGGCACATTGCAATGCTGTTTGCCGGCGCATTTACACTGCTCGTCGGTATCGTCGTTTACATCTTCATCCCGGAACGAAAGCCCGAACCCGCAGACGCAGCCGTGTCATCCTGACCCGCAATTTTGTCATCCTGAGGTATCGAAGGACCCCGAGCGCAGTCGAGGGGCTACCGCACGAAAAACGACGTGCCGGCGGGTAAAAGCACACCATGAAGTGGTTTATTGCGGGAGTGTTGCTGGCAATCACCGTAGCCGCATGCAGTGCACAACAACAGCAAAGCGCATCGCAGAGCGCGAACGACGCATATCTTGCAGCCGCGGTCGGAACGAAGATTGCAACGATCGACGTCGACGCGGTTACACGCGTGCATGTCTCGGCGAACGACGGCGTCGTAACACTGACGGGGCAAGCGCGCAGCGCGCAAGAGCGGTTTCGATACGCATCGGCAGCGAAGGCGGTGAGCGGCGTGAAAAGCGTGCGCGACAACCTGTCGATAAATCCGCATGCCGAAGGCCTCCGCGGCCAAGCCGCTGATGCCGCACTGGCTGCGCGCATCTCGGGGGCCATAGCGGGCCAAACCGGCGTCAATGCGCTACAAGTGAAGCCGTCCGTTCATCGAGGGCACGTCGTCCTGAGCGGCAGAGTCCGCACACAAGCCATTCATGAAACGATTCTGGAAACGGTACGCGGCGTTTCCGGCGTAAAGAGCATCGACGACAAAATCACGGTCGGTCCCTAGCGGTCCCGCGGCGCAAGGCGTACCATGAAGCCCTTGGGAGGTGCCTGCCATGAAGCGGTTCCGGCTTCCTCGCTTCCAGACGTTCGCGGCTTTCGGTGCGACCATATTTTTGAGTTCTTGCGGCGGCACGACGAATACGATGCCGCCGGGGCCGACTGCAGAGTCGCGGCCGCTTGCAATGTCGACCGCCTCTGCTTCGTATGAGGTGATCTATCCGTTCAGCGGCGGACTGGATGGCGGGAATGCAGCGACGGAGCTCGTTTTCGATCCGCAGGGCAACGCATACGGCACGACAGTTCAAGGTGGGAATGCCGGTTGCGGCACGGTTTTCCGTCTTCATCCGACCACCATCGGACACTGGCGCGAAAGCGTGCTCTACAACTTCAGCTGTTTCTCCGACGGAAAGAATCCGCACGGCGGAGTCGTGCGCGATGCCCAAGGAAATCTCTACGGCACGACGGTTGCGGGCGGCTTGAGTGGCGGCTGCACGGGCGACGGCTGCGGCGTCATCTTCAAGATCGCGGCCGGTGGCGGCGAGTCGGTGCTGTACACATTTCAGGGAAAAAACGATGGATTCGGACCGGGATCGCCGCTCGCATTCGACGCTAGCGGCAATTTGTACGGAACTGCCCCCGACGGCGGCAAGTTCGGAGACGGCACAGTATTCACGCTGAAGTCTATGAGCGGCGTGTGGGTTTTCGAAGCGATTCATCAGTTCACGGGCGGCAACGACGGATCGACGGGCTCGCTGGGGCCGCTGTTCGTCGATGCGCACGGAGCGGTGTTCGGCGTGGCCGAGCTCGGCGGCGCGCATCAGTCGGGCGTCGCGTATGAAATGAAGCGCGTAAACGGATCGTGGACGTTCGCTCCAATCTATGCATTCAAGGGCCAACCTGATGCGGCGTTTCCGTATGGTGGATTGATCGAAATCGGAGAAACGCTGTACGGCACGACGTATTTCGGCGGGACGACCGGTAACGGATCGGTCTACGAGCTCACGCCGGGGACAACAAGCTGCAGCGAGCGCGTCTTGTACAGTTTCAAGGGTGGAAATGACGGCAGCTTTCCGACGTCGACACTTATGGCCGGCCCCGCCGGCAGGTTGCTGTACGGCACGACGTCGATGGGCGGCGGCGCGAGTTGCGATTGCGGCACGGTATTCTCGGTCGCACGCGGGGCAATGACGGAAAGCGCGTTGCATCGTTTCGGCGCATTGCATGACGGTCAGAATCCGTATTACGGTCTGACGCAATTCGGAAGCTCGCTCTATTCGTCAACCGTCGCCGGCGGCACATCCGGCAACGGAACGATCTTCAGCATTACACCTTAAATGATCGCTGCAGCGTCTGCGGTCGCCTTGCTCGTCGGCACCTGGACGTGTATTCGACCGGGTCTCGGAAACACCAGCTACGTGTTTGCCTCTTCGAATACCGGCGTAGTCGTCGCGGCCAAACAATCATTTCGTTTTCGTTACCGCTTTACTGACGTCTCGCGGTACGGAACGAGGTATGTCGGTTATCTATATACGGGAGACCATGCGCCGCCGTACGGGTCGCGATATTTAGTAGGCGTGTCGGGTTCAACGATGCAGCTCTCGGACGGCGAACAGTGGCAACGTTCCGAGTCTCCGCCCCAGTATCTGCCGATTCCCGACTTCATCAACATGTCGTGCCGGCGCTCAGGAAACAGGTGAAGGAGCTTACATGCAGCGTTGCGCGCCCAAATCCGGAACCTCGTCAACGTTGCCGGGCACGTGCAGAACTATTGTGCACGCGCGGCCTTGCGCCGTTGCGCCTTTGAGCTGATGGATCCCGGGTGAAATACCCGGAATGAACACATGTCCGTCGTAGCCGATGGGATAACGCGTCGTTCCTTCGAGCCAACTGCCTGCGGGGAGCGGCGCATTATGCGCGTCGACTGCAGCGAACGAAACGTCGCCGTGTGAAACGACGCGCAGCGTCAGCGTCATCGGCGATGTTTTCCCCGGAACGACGTCAAGCGGATCGACGACGTTATACGATATCGGCACGTCGTCGACGTCGATTTCGTTGAGCGTGTACGGCCGCAGGTTGCGCAGCAGCACCTCGCCGCGACGATTCGTCGTTCCTACATCCGTTGAGTTCACTTTCACGCGCACGTTGCGCAAACCGGGAATGCGCAGGATGCCGAACGACTCGTTTTCGTCCACGCGGCGCACGGCGTAGACACTCCCACCCAAAAACGCGAGCGCGCCTTGCAGCGACGGTTCGTAGAGACTCGCTCCGTATTGCTGCTGCCAGCTGAAACGGGCGTCGGCCCACGGCAGACTATCGTCGACTTCTACGCCGCGGTCTTGCGACGAGCTTGCCGAAGCGTTGACGGTCGTCGAGAGCTGATGGTTCGGCCCTAGTCCCTCGTTGCTCCACGAGAGCCGCGACGTCATATCTCGCTGTGTCGTTATAGAGGAATTGGTCGTGAGCGTGCTGCGATCGCCGGCACGCAGACTGAAGGACAAGTCCGCGTTCGTGCGATGCGCGATGAAATCGTAGAACGGCGAGAGTTCGATGTTCATCATGCCGGCGCGGAAACCGACGCGCGTCGAAAGCGCGGACTGATTCGAGCCGTTGCTGTCGCGCGATCGGCTGAACGAAAGACCTAGCGTCCACGCGTCGCCTACCCGCAAATCGAGCGAGCTGCGTTCGGCGATCTGCGCGACGATGTCGCCGTCGTACCCTTCCGGAATAGGCTGCGAGCGCATCGAGTTGAACGTGAAGTCCTCGCGAAAGGTGAGGTTGCCGAGTGCGGCCTGGTAGCGGTACTCGCTCGAACGCCGCCGGTTTCCGCCGCCGATGCGAAATCCGAGCTGCTGAAAAGGTCCGAAGCGCGCGTCTGCACCGCCGTCGAAAAATTGCTCGCCGGAAACCGACTCCGCGAGAACCGATCCGGTGACGTTGTCGGTCAGACCGTACTCCACGCCGCTTTGCGCGATGAAGCCGCGATAGTATTGCCCGCGGCTATCGAGGTTGGCATGTGCGACGCCGGCGTCGACGCGGAATTGCGAGAAGCCCTTGCCCAAAAATTGCGGGTCGTATGACGGACGCGCCGTTTGCACCGTTTGCTTGCCGCTCGCATCGGTGAGCACCATCACGATGTCCGAGTGCGCCGCCGACGCGGGCAGATCGCTCACATTAAATGGGCCTGCCGGAACGTCCGTGCGCAACTCGAGCACGTTGTCGACGTATACCTCGAGCCGTGACGGCGAACTGGCGAACCCCGATACCGAAGGCGGACCGTGCGGAACGTATTGCGGATCGCTCGTGTAATCGGTGGCGTAGTGCACACCGGCGAACGCGGCACTCACGCCAAGCCATCCGCCGTCGCTGGTGTTGTCACCTACCGAGATAACGCTGTGCGAGCTGCGGTTCAACCGGTACCACCGCAATCGCGACCGGTGAAATTCCAATCCGCCGGCTCCGGCGGTGCTCAGGTAGCGCGCCTCGTAAATGCCGCCTTGGCTCGCGGAAAAAAAGTCGTAACGGCCGTTTTCGCGAGTGAGCGTATAGTTCAAGAACGACCCGCGTCCGCTATTGAGCGGAAGCTCTTCGGTGTTGCGATGTCCGCGAAAGGCCGTCTTCGGGGCAACGATGTCCAATGCGCCGTTTTGCGCATCGATTGAATCCGCAACGCGCAAATCCCGTTCCAAACTGAAATACGATCGCCCGTCGCGTTCGAATGCGGGCATACGCGGCCGCTTGAGGCCCCAGGCATCGAGATCTTCGGAAGCGACGTAGACGCTCTCGTCTTGGTCGACGTACACCGCCGAATGTTGCGATACGACCACGCCGTCCAGTCGAACGAGGAAGTGCTCCAAGTGGTACGTGTCATTGAAGGCGTCGTTTTCCTCGACGGCACCGGCGCGCAGCGTCGCCAGCAAGCACAAGGCGCACAGCAGCGCCGCCAAGCGAATCATTGCGAGACGGTAACGCGGGCGGTCTGTCGCCGCCCCTGCGCATCGTCGAACGTCACTTCCGCATCCGTGCCGTGCAGCGGTCCATTGATGCGCAGGTGAAATAATTGCGTGCTGTTCGCGAGCACGTAGCCGGCGACCGGCGCATCCGCAACCGACACGTTCTGGATATAAATGTGTTCGTTGCCGCCGTTCACGACGACGAGGTCGGCGCGCTGCGGTCCGGCGGATTTCAACGTGAAGGTCGGGTCGACTGCCGGTTTTGCGGGCGGAACGAATAGCGCGGCTTCCAGCCGGCGCGCATTTTGCGGCGGTGCCGCTGCGCCGGGGACGACGCGCGTCAGGACGACTTTGTAGCTTTGCTCAGTCGAAGGAGAAGCGTTCCCGCGCGGCTCGACCCGAACGAGCACCGTTTGGTACGGGTCGATGCTGAAGACCGACGGCACCACGATGAAGCCGGGGGCCGGTGTAAGCACGTTTTGCCCGTTGCGCTGCGTCCAGCGCATCACGCGAACGTCGAAGATGCGCGGCTGCGCGGAAAGGCTTGAAAATTGAAATTCCGCGATCGACGCGGTGCGCGTGATCGTCACGTCTCGCGGCTGCATCGTGAAAGGGCCGCCGGTAAGTATGCCGGCGACCCCAAGTGTAAAAAAGAAATTGCTCACGAACGGTGCCCACTCGCAAGGCTGTCAGGGGTCTTACCGGCGCCTTCTGACGGCCCTCCAAGCGGACCTCCGGCCGCTTGTGTTATCTTCGATCGTAAACTATCAAGTTCACGTTAGGTTCTCAGGTGCGTGTGCGTGGGCGGCTGCACCTCGTGGGTCACATGCATGCGTTCGTACGAGAGCGCGACGAGTGCGGTCACGATCGCGAGCACGCCCAGCACGATGTTGCTCCACACGAGCGTGACGTTCATCACGACGATGCCGGTGGAGATGAAGAGCCAGATGCCCGCCAAAATATTGATTACAGGCCAGTAACCCATGCGGTTCGTCTTGGCAAAGGTCGCCATTTCGATAATCGCGACGATCCCGATGATGAACCCGGTGATCACCATGTCCCACTTGGCGCCGTACGAATCGGGGACCGCGACGAAGGGTGAGATAATCGTCAGAATGCCGACGGCAACGTTCACCCAGGGTACGCGATTCGGAATTTCCATTTCAGACCTCCATCCATGTCGTACCCGGAGCCTGGTCCGTATCCGCGCGGCGCATGCTTGCGGAGATGCGTGTCGAAAAGGGCCGCTCCCATTCGACGTCTTGATAGAACAGCCACCGAAGGGAGAAGTTCATGCGATTTATTGTCCAGGTTCGCGCCAACGCGGCGAGCGAGGCCGGCGTGCTGCCGACCGCCGAGATGCTCGCGCCGATGGGGCGTTTCAACGACGAGCTGATCAAGGCGGGCATCATGCTTGCGGCCGATGGGTTGAAGGATTCGTCAAAAGGCGCGCGGCTGGAGTTTTCGAACGGCAAGGTCACGGTTATCGACGGTCCGTTCGCCGAAACGAAAGAGCTCATTGCCGGGTTCTGGATCGTCCAAGCAAAGTCGAAAGCGGAAGTGATCGAGCGCTTCAAGCACGCGCCGATGCAAAGTGGCGACGTGCTCGAAATCCGCGAAATCTTCGAGGCCGACGATTTCGGCGACGATCTCGCGCCGGCAATGCGTGAGCAGGAAGCGCGTCTGCGGAGGCAATTGTCATGAGAATCCTCTCGATATGGACGTTCGATCCGTCGACGAAACAACCGCCAACGGCCGAGCAAATGCAGCAAATGGGTGCGCTCATCACCGAACTGAAGAGCACCGGCGTGCTCATCGATACGGGCGGCGCAATGGACGGGTCGCTGGAACTGCGCTATGCGCGTAAGAACGGCAAGGACACCGTCACCGATGGCCCGTTCGCCGAAGCAAAAGAGGTCGTCGGCGGGTTCGCTCTTTTTGAAGTCGCGAATCGCGACGAAGCACTTGCGTTCACGCGCCGGTTCTTGGATGTTTCCGGAGACGGCACGTGCGAACTGCACGAAGTGAGCGTCGCCTGATTCAAGAGCAGCTCGATGCGATCTGGCGCATCGAATCGCCGAAACTCATCGCCGGCCTGACGCGCATGCTGCGCGACGTCGGGCGCGCAGAAGAGCTTGCGCAGGATGCTTTCGTTGCTGCACTCACGCAGTGGCCGCAGGAAGGTATCCCGCGCAACCCCGGCGCGTGGCTGATGACCACCGCAAAACGTCGCGCGATCGATGTAATCCGCCGCGAGAAAACGCTCGAAGGGAAAACGGAAGGCATCGCTGCGGACTTGCAGTCGCAAGACACCGCCTCGGAATTCGATACCGTGAATGAAGAAGTCAGCGACGACGTCCTGCGCTTGATGTTCGTCGCGTGCCACCCGGTCCTCTCGGCGCAAGCGCGCGTCGCGCTGACGCTGCGCCTCATCGGCGGTCTAACCACCACCGAAATCGCGCGAGCATTTCTCACGTCCGAACCAACCATCGCGCAGCGTATCGTGCGCGCGAAGCGCACGCTCACCGAAGCGCGCGTGCCGTTCGAAGTGCCCTCCGGCCCTGAGCGCGCGCAACGTTTGGCATCCGTGCTGGAAGCCATTTATCTGATCTTCAACGAGGGCTACGCGGCGACGGCCGGCGACGACGTGTTGCGCCCGGAGTTGGTAGAAGACGCGCTGCGCGTCGGCCGCATCCTCGCCGGCCTCATGCCCGGCGAACCGGAAGTGAACGGGCTCGTTGCGCTGATGGAACTGCAAGCCTCACGAATGCACGCTCGCGTGCGCGCGGACGGCTCGCCGATCCTGCTGCTCGATCAGGATCGCCGCAAATGGAACCGCCTGCTGATTACGCGCGGCCTCGCTTCACTGGAGCGCGCCCGGCGGCTCGGAGGCGCGCTGGGAACGTATACGCTGCAAGCGTCGATCGCCGCGTGCCACGCGCGCGCCGCAACGCCGGATGACACTGATTGGCGAGCCATCGCCGCGTTGTACGACGCCCTCGGGCAAGTGTATCCCTCGCCCGTCGTCGAGCTGAACCGCGCCGTGGCGGTCGGCATGGCCTTCGGACCCGAGGCAGGTCTGGAAATCGCGGATTCTCTGCTCGAGGAACCCGTGCTCAAGGCATACCACTTGCTGCCAAGCGTGCGTGCCGACCTCTTGCAGAAGCTCGGCCGCTTGTCTGAAGCGGCCCAAGAGTTCGACCGTGCGGCCGCTCTCGCGCAAAATGCGCGCGACAAGAAATTCTTGCTCGAACGCGCCGCGGAGTGTCGATTTTAGCTAGCCGCGTTCGACGTCCTCAATAGAACAGGAGGACGGATCATGAATGTCGCTACGACCATCGCTCGCATACTGCTCGGCTTGCTCTTTACCGCCGCCGGTGCGATGCAGTTTCTCATCACGAATCCGCCGGCGCAGCCCGGACTTGCCGGCACGTTTACCGAGGTCTTCATCCACTCGCACTGGGCGCTCTTCATCGGTGCAGCGCAACTGGCAATCGGATTGCTGCTGCTCGCAAACCGCTACGTGACAATCGCGCTCATCATGCTCGCTGCGTTTCTCTACAACAGCTTCGCGTTCCACATCACGATGGCGCCGAGTGCGCTACCCGCACCGGTCATCGTGCTCGCACTAGGGCTGCTGGTCGCGCTCAAGTATCGTTCGAACTTTGCCCAGCTGGTTCGCGTCCCATAAAATAGAATTCTTCGTTCGGACGCATGTCCATCACGCCGGCCATGCGGTTCGAGAAGCCGAAGAAGGCGGCAATCGCGGCGATGTCCCAAATGTCGTCGTCGCTGAAGCCGGCCAGATGCAGTTCGTCGATCTCGTGCTCGGTTGCGGCAAACCCCGGTTCGTTTACGCGCGATGCAAATGCGAGCATCGCGCGCATGCGTGGCGAGATGTTCGCGGTGCGCCAGTTGTTCGCAATCTGTTCCGCAAGGATCGGATCCTTTCCGAGAATGCGCAACGCGGCGCCGTGAGCCACCATGCAATACTGGCAGCGATTCTCGGAGGAAACCGCGACGACGATCGCTTCACGCTCGGCGCGTGAAAGATTCCCCGGCCCTTTCATCAGCACGTCGTGGTAGCCCATGAACGCGCGAAAATGCTCCGGACGCCGCGCATACGCGCGGAAGACGTTTGGGACGAACCCCAGTTTCTCCTGATTCTTCTGATAAATCTCGCGAATGTCGTCCGGCAGTTCGCTTTCCGGCGGCTCGCGGAAGCGGGACACGTCGGTGCGCGTTTGCATGTGCTGTCGCATAAACGCTGACGTTTCGAGCCGTCCGTTTCTTTCCTTTGCCGCCAGATCGTGAGCGACAGCCGCGCGGCTTCGGGCCTACGCTTCGGGCATGAAAAGGTCACGCTTGTCTGCCGCGGCGGCGCTCGCGGCACTGCTCTCCGGCTGCGCCGGCGGGTCTGCGGTTACGCCGACAGCCTCGGCCCCGAACGCACCGGAATCTCAACCCAGATCGGCATCCGTCATCGCAACCGCATCGGTCCCGCAATACCACGCGATCGCGCTCGCGTCGCTCGGCGGCACCGTTGCATCGGGCATCAGCGAGAACGAACAGAACTTCGTCAGCGGTTACTCGTTGCTTGCCGGCAACGCGACGCTGCACGCGGCGCTCTGGCGTCCTTCGTCGACGGCCGCAGTCGATCTCATGACGCTCGGCGGCACCAACAGTGCAGTCGAGTGGCCGAATCATCTGGCCGGTCACGTCGTCGGCATCTCGCAGACTGCAACAACCGATCCGCTGGGCGAACAGTGGAGCTGCTCCTATCCCGCGGGCGGCGGGTTTCTTCCGTACACCGGACAAGAATGCCGCGGATTCGTCTGGGCGAACGGCGCGATGAGACAGCTCGGAACACTCGGCGGCAACAACAGCTTTGCGTCGGGTTCCAATGAGTCCGGGCAAATAGTCGGCTGGGCGGAAACCGCCGTGCACGATGCCACCTGCGTCGCTCCGCAAGTCTTGCAATTCGAGGCGGTCGAGTGGAACCGTTTGGGCCAGGCAATGCCGCTTCGGCCGCTGCGCGGCGATCCCGATAGTGCGGCAACGGCGATCAACGATACGGGCAACGTCGTCGGCATTTCCGGAATATGCCAAGTTGCCGTCGGACGATTGAGCGCGGAACACATGCTGCTGTGGCACGACGGCATTCCAATGAAACTTCCGACACTCGGCGGAACCGGTTTCAACACGCCGGAGATGATCAACGACGAAAACACCGTCGTCGGATTTGCCGATCGTCCCGGCGACAAGGGCGGCAGCAACTTCAACGGCCATGCGTTTGAGTGGACGCAAGCCGGCGGCACCGTCGATTTGGGGACGCTTTCGGGCGACGCCGTCAGCTTCGCGTACAGCGTCAACAATCGCGGGCAGGTCGTCGGCCAGTCGTGCACGCCGGGATGCGCGGCTTCACGCGCGTTTCTGTATCAAAACGGCCAGATGTACGACTTGAACGGGCTGCTCGATGCTGCAAGCGCCGGTTTTAACTTGATCTACGCCAACGACGTCAACGACGAGGGGCAGATCACCGGCCTTGCGATCGATCCGGGCGGGGCAATCGTTGGATTCCGCCTCGTTCCGACCGGCACCATGACGTCGCAAAGCGAGCGAGCCGTCACGTTACGGCCGCGCAACACGCTGAACTACCACGTTCACATGGGCCCCTTCGGCCGTCCCATCGTTACGAGGTGACCGTCGTGGAAGAGCGAGCATGGGTTGATCGTCCCGACAGGCAGATGCAGTTTCGCGTGCGTCATTCGAGCCGCGATCGTTCATGGCGCGGATTCGACGCGTACGTGTACGATGCGA
>Ga0070735_10000277_pt1 | contig 61045 bp, 57 predicted proteins | sample Coa_R1_FD_66443 | JGI IMG/M metagenome (GOLD analysis project Ga0070735, IMG submission 66443) | Surface soil microbial communities from Centralia Pennsylvania, which are recovering from an underground coalmine fire - Coalmine... | ecosystem: Environmental > Terrestrial > Soil > Unclassified ...
CTATGAGCATGTGGAGTAGCAGGAATCCTAGAAAGCGCAGCGCACGAAACATGGCGGCAATTCTAATCGTGAGAGGATTTTTAGGCCAGCGTGATTGCCTGAGTGTTGTAACCAGGCGATTACACGTTTTGACCGCTGGTCACAGTACGTTGAGAATGACTAAACCTCTCTCGCACGCCTCTAGTTTCTCACCCAAATGCAGGCTTCGCCCAAAAAACTGCCAGAGCAGGGGCGTCACAGTTGCCCAGTACACCCTGCCCTACCATGCCCGGTACTCCCAAGGCGATTGCCCAGACCGGAGTTAAGTCCCTTGCTCACCACCCCCAGAGTGAGCAACCTACCGCAAGGACAAAGACAACGCAGAGATCGAGATCGACACCACTGCCGCCAGTCTGATGAGAGCAGCCAGAGTCAGAGAGCGACGGTTGCGCAACATCATCAGCGAACTCACCGCCGACCAAGTGCTGATCGACGTGACCAGTGGGAAGCATCTGTCCTGCCGCCTCAACCTCGAACCCATCGAGCGTCTGGAAGTGTACGGAGACAAACACAAGGCCGACCGGAAGGCAGCAGACGAAGCACGCACGAAGAAAGCGCGAGAACGACAGCAGAGCCTCAAAGAACTGAGTCAACAGAATAGCAAGATCACCGATGCGCTGAACGCGGACCTGCTCGACAAGGTCATCAAGGAAGGTCTGCTCAAGGACATGCCCGAGGGTGAGGTCAAGCGCCACATGATGAACTGGTCGGTGGATAGGATCATTCGCGCCCAGCGCAACGCAGAGGGTATGCCAGACGGTACTGCGCTATGAGTCTCTACAAGCGAGGGAAAATCTGGTGGTCACGGATCATCTGGTCAGGACAGGAAATCCAGCGCAGCACGCGCTGTACATCGAAGCGTGTAGCCCTCACCATAGAATCTGCGATGCGCACCCGCCTTGCAAAGGGTGAAGTGGACATTGCTGACTTCACAGTCACGCCCACACTGGCAGGATTCCAGAAAAAATTCCTAGACTATCTGCCTTCCCACGTCGCGCCTCGCACAGTCGGATTCTACACAGAGTCATGGGCACCGCTCGTTGCCTTCCCTCCCCTTGCAGGCGCTCGATTGCAGCACATAGATACCGCACTCATCGACAGATTCACAGAACATCGTCTCGCAGAAGGCGTGATGCCACAGACCGTTAACGGATCGCTGCGCACGCTGCGCCGTGCTCTGCATCTCGCCGCCGATTGGAACCTCATCAGAAAATCTCCCAAGGTGAAGGTGCTACCCGGAGAGCGTCAGCGTGAGTTCATCATCTCCGAGGATATGCTTGCCAAGTTCATCGCAGAGAGCAGCCCCGGCATGAAGCGTCTGCTTCCCTTCCTGATCGACACTGGTCTCAGGATCACCGAATGCTGTAATCTGACTTGGGACACTGTGAGCCTCGAACCAAAAGAGGGAGCGGAGCGCGGCTGGGTGTACGTCGCCAAGGGCAAATCGAAGTATGCCGTCCGCTATGTGCCGCTGACCGCGCGTGCCGCTGACATCCTGCGGGAATGCAGGAAGGTGAGCAAGAAGTCCTGCCCCTGGCCGTTCACCGCATACGATGGTAGGCGCAAGATGGCACGGCACTGGGTGAGTGAGCAGTTCCGCTCTGTACGCAATAAGTTCAGTTTGCCGTGGGATGCGGTCCTGCACAGCACCCGGCATACGTTCTGCACGCGGTTGGGAGAGTCCGGCGCAGATGCCTTCACGATTCAGAAACTCGCAGGACACAGCAGCATCGTGATCTCACAGCGATATGTGCATCCGACTCCGGCGCGATTGGAGAAAGCAATCGATATGCTGGAAGCATCTACAAAATTATCTACAGTGCACAAGGGCAAAAATGGAAGTAGTTGAAAATAAAGTGCGAAAGTGGCGGAATTGGCAGACGCACCAGACTTAGGATCTGGCGGGTAAAACCGTGGGGGTTCGAGTCCCCCCTTTCGCACCAGCACATTTTGTTCCCGCCTCCCGTATATCCTCAATTTCTTCCTGCCCGCTCAGAACTCCATCTCAGCCACCAGTTGCACATTCCGCGGGCTGCCGTTGCCGAAATAGGGATTGAATGAGTCCGGCGTGCTGGTCAGACGGAATCCGGAACCGAACGTCGTCGACGGGTTCGCGAAGTTCGGATGGTTCCATATATTGAAAAATTCCGCCCGCAGGCGCAGCAACCATTCGCGAGAAATCTGCTGAGATTTTACGAATGACATATCGAAGTCATTCAAATGCGGTCCGCTGAAAACGTTTCTTCCCAGATTACCGTAAGTCCCGGGCACTGGCTGGGCGAACGCTGCCGGATTCAGATATGGCCCGAGCGGATCGAACGGCACGTGCGGATCCCCTACCAGATTCGGGCGGTCGCGAAATTCGCCCGTACCCGAATTGTCGAAGGGCATCGTGATATTGATCGGCCCGCCGGTTTGCAGAGTCGTAATTCCATTCACCTGCCAGTTGGAGCTCAGCGCATGCAGCCATCCGCTCAAGTTAGCGGGAGCCGGTACGCGCCAGGCATAGGTAATCGTAAAGCGATGGCGAACGTCAAAGTTCGAGCGGCCGTAATCGAGGCGGAGGTTTCGGCTGTCTTCTGGCGGGCCCGCATAAAATCCGCCGGCCCCTGAGGCATCATCCAGCGATTTGGAAAACGTATAGTTCGCCTGAATTGTGAGGTTGCCTGCCGATCGCTGCGCCGAGACCTGCAGGCTGTCGTAGTTCGAATACGCGATCGTCGAAAGCGTATTGATCACCCGAAACTGAGGGAACGCCGCCGCAAATGGCCGGCGCGCCTGCTCGCTCACCGGGTCGGAACTGCCGGGCATTGGCTGATTGACATCGATTGCCACCGGCAAATCGGAGCCGCGCGTTCCGTAATACGCGACACGCAAAGATTGCTGCGTGCCCAGCCGTTGTTCCAGCGCGATGTTAAAGTCCTGATAACGCGGATCGGGCAAGTGGGTCTTTACCGCAAAAACGTCAAATGGCGGCTGCGGCGCGCCCGCGCCGAAGATCTGGACACCCGGACCAAACGGCACCGGTGCTGGCGGCGTGATGGTGAAGATCGCACTGGCACCGATGGGATTGAACACCGGACCCGCGAGTATCGAGTTGGAGTTGTTGCTGTTATCCATCCATACGTCGAACGACTGGGAATTGAAGTACATTCCCCAGCCGCCGCTTAGCGTGCGGCCGTTGCCTAATCCGAGCGCGAATGCCGCGCGTGGCGCGAAGTCGTGGTGGTTCGGTTGATATACGTGCTCTAGTCCAGGAGAGCCGACCAGCAGCAGCCCGGTAGCCGGCAGGAAATTACTCAACCTCCCCTGCTTCTCGGTGGGCACAGAAAATTCATCGTGGCGTAATCCGAGAGTGATTTTGAGCGCCGGCCGAATCTGCCAGGCATCTTCCGCAAACGCTGCCCAGCGATGGTCGCGCAAGTAGCGTTGCGAGTCTCCTCGCGCAATGGTAGTTACACTGGGGGCAGGCAATCCGGCAAGCAGATCCACCAGGCTGGCGGTCGCGAAGTCGCTCGTCAGTTGGTCGCCGAGCTGCGAACCATCGAATACCAGCCGCCCGCGCATCCCGGTGTCGGTGAAGGCATTCTCCTGAAGCAGGGTAAAATTCCCGCCGAATTTCCACTGGTGCGCTCCGCGGTTCCAGACGACTCCATCCGAGAAGTCGTACACATTACTCGCCCGCCCGCGCGGCAGCGAGAGCGGTGCGCCAAGATTTTCGTATTCACCGGGCGCGATATCGATTTCCGGCAGACCGGAATCGCGTGCAGAGGTGACGCCGGTGTCTAGGCCGATTGTAGTTGGATCGAAACCGGTATCTCCTGGAAACGTTGTTTCGTTATAACGCGAATAACCGACGCGGGCAGAATTGATCAGTCGCGATGACAGCGCGCGTTCCCACTGGGCGGCAAACAACTGCACGATATCGTGAGACTGCGAGGCGTAAGCCGGCAACCGTGAGCCCCCTCCCAGCCCAAACGATCCCTGGGGAAAACTCTGGCGGTTTGCGCCGAAAGCATAGGTAACCGAAAACGCGTTGTATCCCCTCTCGCCGTGATCTGCTTTTAGCATTACGGTGTTGCCGTCGTTGCGTCCAATATCAGAAAAACTCAGTTGCCCCTCGCCGAGCGATGCGGGATAAAGCGCAAGAATGGGCGTAGCCAGTGGGTTCACTGAACGTCCATCGCCCTGGACCAGCGAAGTCGCTGTAGCAATTTCGCCCGAGATGGGAAATCGGGATGCGAAGGTGACCCCAACTCGCTCGTGCTGGCCTTCGTACGAACTGAAGAAATGGCTGCGATACGGCAGCGGGCCGCCCAAGGTAAATCCGAACTGGTTGTTGCGAAATTCAGGACGCGGGCGTGCAAAGGCATTGTTATAAAAATTGTTGGCCGCGAGCTTGTCGTTATCGAAGAATTCAAACAGCGACCCGTGCAGCTTAGCCCCGCCATTCTTGATCGTCGTGATAACCGCCGCCCCTGAGGGTCCATACTCGGCGCCCGTATCGGTTTGTACTTCGATTTCCTGGATGGCGGCGAGCGGCAGCAGGACCGCCGGAGCACCAAACGCTCCTCCCTGCCCGATCGCTTCTGCATTGCGGAACGGGTCAAGATTGTTCGTACCGCTGACGAGATAACTGTTGAACTGCTGGCGACTGCCGTTGACCGGAAACGATCCGAACGTGCCCCCGGTAGCTCCGGCCCCTGGGACGAGAGTCTCGAGAGTGCCTGACGCCTGTCCGCGTACTGGCAGCGTGCGCACCTGCTCTCGGAGACCTTCCGCATTCACCTCGGTTACCGCGTTTCCGAGCGCTCGCCGCGGATCCAGTGTGATCTGCAGTTGCTTAATCTCTCCTGCCTGCAGCGAAATGCCCGGGGCTTCGACGCTGACGTAACCAGTGTGCGCAATGCGCAACCGATAGTCGCTCGCCGGGGCGACACGGGCAAACTCGAAGTGCCCGAGTTGATCGCTGACCGCACTTGCGGTCACCTCGGCTTGATTTCCGACATATAGCTGGATTTGGGCGCTGCCGACAGCATGACCCTGCGTATCTGAAACTCTGCCGCGCAGAGTGCCCGTGGAGGATTGACCGCGAGCCTGAATCGCAAAGAAGATGGAAAAAAGAACCGTCACGGTCAGAAGATGAGTGATCCGGCGGCGGCACATCAGCCGGAACTGCAGCTTTGGCTTACGCAATGTATTCGTCAAACCCGGTGTTGTGCCTTCCCGTCTGATTCTCAATCGAGTCTGTGTGACGATGCCAAGGCATCATACCTCTGATCAAATGATTGTGCATGAACTGGGCGCTCAACACGTCGCCGCTATATTGTGAGCAATCCAAAACTCTGGCGTAGAATTCCTGCGACTGGAACAGTGGCGGCGGAACGCTGGGAGAAAACCGTGGACGATCGTGCTTTACTGCGAGAAGCGATGGCGGAGGCGAAAGCTGGACTGAGCGAGGGCGGACTGCCGATCGGATCGGTGCTGGCCGACGGTCGGGGCTCGATTGTGGCCCGCGGCCACAACCTCCGCGTCCAAACTGGCGATCCCACTGCGCACGCGGAAGTCGTGTGCATTCGCAATGCCGGGCGCCGAAGGGACTGGCCAGAGCTAACCCTGGTCAGCACGCTCAGTCCATGCATCATGTGCACTGGAACATCCCTGCTTTACCGGATTCCGCGAGTCATCGTTGGAGAGAATCGGAATTTTCTCGGAGCGGAAGATCTGTTCCGGCAGAGAGGAGTGGATCTCGTCCTGCTCGACGACGAGGAATGCATTCAGATGATGCAAGCGTTCATCGGCGCACGTCCGGATTTGTGGAACGAGGATATTGGGAAGTAACCGCGCCGATACTTCGACCTTACCGCGTAGCCGCAAGTTTGCGAAGGGGCTTCGACTCCGAAGCGCTTTCGCTCGCCGGCAAAGTGATCTTCAAATCCCACTTGCACAACGGGCAGCGCGTAGCCAGGGAGTAAACGATCCGACCGAAAGCCACACATTTTGAATTGATGCAGGCCCGCATAAATCCCCCGTACGTCTGGGTACCTCGAACTTCTGTGTAAGAGACGCTAACACGAATGTGAACTCTGTTCACACTTCTTTTCCGTTCCTCCGGATTCATTTCTTTTCTAGTCAGGATGAACAATGCAGGCCGCAGATCTTAGGGCCGCGAAGCGTCGATCAGGCAAGTCCCAGGTTCACGGCGGCGGTGTCGGCAATCGTTTTGCCGATCATCAGCGACGCAGTTGCAGCGGGCGAGGGCACATTGAGAACATGCAGCACTTTCCCGGACGAGACGAACTGGAAATCATCCACCAAGGCGCCGTCAGGTTTGAGAGCTTGCGCGCGAACTCCGGAACCTCCCGGTACAAGATCGTCTTCTTTGACCTCCGGAAGCAGCCGCTGCAGTGCTCGCACGAACGCGGCCTTTGAGAGCGAGCGGTACCATTCTCCCATTCCGTTGCGCCAATGCTTGCCCGCCATGCGCCAGAACCCGCTGTACGTGATCGAATCCAGCAGATCACCGCCATTGATGTCGCCGTGCCGGTATCCTTCCCGCGCGAGAGCCAGGATCGCATTGGGTCCGGCATCCACCTTGCCCGTGATCCGGCGAGTAAAGTGCACGCCGAGAAACGGAAATCGCGGATCAGGAACGGGATAAATCAGAGCGCGCACAAGGGAGCCACGCTCGGGGATGAGATCGTAATATTCACCGCGAAACGGGACAATCTTCACGCCGGGATCGTCTCCGGCCATGCGGGCGATGCGATCGCTGTAAAGGCCAGCGCAGTTAATCAGAGCAGAGGTTGCGAACGCCCCGTTCGAAGTTTCCACCAAAATTACTGTATCTGCGAGCCGGATTGCCAGCGCGCGCGTGCCAGTGAGTACTTTGCCTCCATTCGCGGCGATCAGTTCCGCATACTTTTGACAGACGAGCGCGTAATCCGTAGTCCCGGTCGAGGGAACGACGAGGGCCCGCAAACCGCTGGCATGCGGCTCAATTTCTTTAAGTTCCTGGGGGCCGATCAGGCGAAGCCCTGTCAGGCCATTCGCTTCCCCGCGCTTGCGCAAGTCCGCCAGTCGCGGAAGTTCGTCCTCGTGAGCGGCCACAATCACTTTTCCGCAAACCGCGTGCGGAATTCCGAAAGCGCGGCAGAATTCGATCATCGCCGCTGCTCCGGCCACGCAAAGACGCGCCTTGAGCGAGCCGGGCTTATAGTAGACGCCGCTGTGAATGACACCGCTGTTATGCCCGCTCTGGTGACGGGCAACCTGGTCTTCTTTTTCGATCAGCAAAAGACGCCGTTGGGGAAAACGTCGCGTAATTTCCAGCGCGACGGCCAAGCCAACTACTCCGCCGCCGATGATGAGTACGTCATACCCAGCGTCAGTCATTCGAGGTATTCCTGAGTGAAAGGCCGATTTGCAACGGACTAGTCTACGACGAGAACAACCATCGTGCTCTGTCCCGCGTCCGCCGCCGTTCCTGCGGAGGTACCTGTCACCGTGATCTGGTAAGTCACGGGGTTGCTTCCTGTCCCGCCCCCTCCCCCGGTCGATGCGGTGCTCACACCACCGCATGACAGCGTGCACAGCAGCAAGAGGATCAGAAGAGTGTTCACGATTAGAAGCCGGTGATGTTCTTGCAGGCGAGCGGACCGTGCGCTGCGCAAGATAATCAGGCCGGGGACGAACATCCACAACCCGAGTTGCCATCGCAATTTCGAAGCACTCGCTTTTGTCGAAATGTTCATCACGACATCCACCGCTGAACTGCCCGGCGTCACTGGACCGGACGGGCTGAAGATGCATTGTGATTGCGCGGGGAGCCCCGAGGTGCAAGCGAGAGACACTGGGGAATTGAACGATGATCCGACCGGCTGAATCGTCAGACTGTACGGGCCTGAAGTCTGTCCGGCTGTTACAGTCTGGCTCGGCGTGGACGATGTCAAGCGAAAATCCTGCGCCAGCGTCAGCAACGTGCTGGCAGAGTGTGCAGGCGTGCCAGTCGTGTCTTGGGTGCTGATCTTGATCGCGTACGCGCCCGGAATTGCATCCGAAGGAACATTGATCGTTGCTCCAAGATTCACTGCGCCGGTGCTATCTAGCGTGATTGGATTCGCCGGCGACAGCGTGCACACCGCACCGGGCAGAGAACTCGCATCGCAGGTCGCGGTAATCTTCCCGCTGTAAGAAGAATTAGAAGTCAGCGAGAACGTCACTCTCGCTTGCGAAGCAAGCGCAGCCACGACACTCTGCGGTCCCGATAAGGAATAGTCGCCAACATTGAATGGGACAGCCAATGTGTGCACGAGCGATCCGGAAGCTCCTGTGATCGAGAGTGAATAGGTACCCGGATTGAAGCTTGTCCCGTTGATCGTGAGAGTCGCCGTTGCCGGAAATGAATTCACCGCACTGGGGCTGATGCTGCAACTGCCCGGTCCATAGGTCGTCGGGCAACTTAAGGCGACCGTGCCGCTGAAACCATCCTGCGAGGCGATCGAGATGGTGCCGGTTGTCCCTGTGCTGCCGGCATTGATCTCTGGAAAGGCACTGGGTTCACCGAGGACGAAATCGGTATTAGCTGTAACATTCGCCGTGAATGACGTATTTACCGGCGAAGGCGCCCCAGTTGTAGTCGCCTGGATCGTTATCGGATAACTCGCCGCGGCGGTTCCTGGAGGAACCGTCACACTGGCTGTCATGTTTACCGGGGACGCAGCGGTCGGATTCACCATAGTGCCCGGGGTCAGGTTGCAAACCCCTCCAGTAATCCCGGTGGTGCAAGACACGGAAACGCTCTGATTGAACGTTCCTGCGGCGGTCGCTTGAAAGTTCACCGGCGAGGACGTCGCTCCTCGACCGACGGTAACCGACGCCGGCGTAGGTGCAGTGAGACCAAAGCTGATCACGTGCAGCGTGACGGGAACCGTGTGAGTCACGTGCACTGAATCAGCACCTGCGGCCTTGATGTTGAAGTTGTAATCTCCTGCCGCTCCCCCGGCAGTCACGGTAAATGGCGTCTCCGAACCGGGCGTAAGGCTGGACGGCGAAACCGAACACGTACTCGGCGGAGCAGTTGAGCCAGACGAGCAGCTGATGGCGACCGAACTCGCATATCCGCTGAGCGCGGTGATGGTTCCATTAAACGCGCCGGTTTGCCCCGTAAAAATTGTCAGCGGAACATTCGTCACCGCGATCTGGAAATCCGGGACGATCACCAAATTGAATTGCCAAATGCCGCGGCCATAGGTCGAGGCCCGCAACAACTGCTGGCCCCCGGAAGCGAACACTCCCAGCCCCGTGACGGCGACGTTGGGAAGGAAGCCGTACTGATCCGTGCTCGGGTTGGGACCGAGTTCTGTCCAGCTCGGGCTCGAAGTCGAACTGCCAAATACGCCGACATCGGTGGCCACAAAGACTTCCGACATCGGCGGATAAATCACCAACGCATTCACCGGCGAGTCGGGAAGATTGCCGGTGAAATCGGTCCACGTCGCGCCAGCGTTGTTGGTCTTCCAGACATGACCGGTACCCCCGGTGAATCCCATCACGGTCACGTATGCCGTACTGCCCGAGCGGTCAGACGAGTCGAGTGCCACGCTGGAAATTGGGAACTGATTCGGATTGATGCTGCCCTGGGGACCGTTGTTCGTGATGTCGACGAACCCACTAATACCGGCCGACGCATCCGTCGTCACCCAGACGTGGCCGCCGGTTTGACCATCGACGGTACTTTCAAGAGGTCCCAGACCAGCGGTCGTGGCGTAGATTACACTCGCTCCATCATTGTCGCTCAGGCCGCCGGCCGCCAGCGCTCGCACCTGGTTCACTTCGCCGCCCGAACACGTCCCCGAACCCAGAGTCTCGAAATTCGGACTTAGGGCTGTGAACAGGCCGCCCGTTCGCGAACCGCGCCACACCCGGCATGTCCCAACCAGCATCGCCGTCGTAGAGCTTGAATCGAGGATGTAGGGAAAATAGAACCCGCCATCATCGCCCCCGAGAGCGCTGCTGGTGACCACGTCCGCGAAACCACTGTCGTTGCAATTCACACCGTTAGAACAAAGTTGAATCCCCAGGCCGCCCGGAGGAACATCGGGATTCGCAGCGTACCAGTTCGATGTCGCCAGCAAATCGATGGCAGTGTATGCTCCATCGCCGCCGAGAACATTCACCCAGCTCGGATTCGTTGTCGCCCCGCCGGTTGCCGGGAAGCCATTCCCCTGCGCGCCTCCGAGGATTGTGTTCACATCGGTCGGATGCTGAGAGAATCCAACGAACTGCGTCATCGAACCTAGGTTCTGATTGAGATCGTCAAACTGATTCGTAGCTGAGCAGGATCCGGTATTGAGTCCGGTGAATCCGTCGAGGGCGCGATAAATCCCGCCGTCATTGGCGAAATACAACAGCGCATTGCCAGTCGCCGGAATGATCGACGCCAGCGCATGCTGGTCGGGATGAACATGTGCAGGCGCCGCAATCGGAGCGCATCCGTAGGCGTGAGTCAGATTCAGAAACGGAACCGAAGCGCACGTGGGGTTCGCTGTATTGATGGAACACTTGTAAATATTGACACCCCCGGCGTACAAATCGGTGGCAGCACCGTTAGCCACCGCGGCAAGCGCAAGATTGTATGCCCCTTGCTGGACGCCGCATCCCGCAACGTCTCCGCAATTCGTGATGCCCGTTTCGGAAATCGCGGTCCACGACGCTCCCCCATTCAGGCTTTGCCAGATCCCCTCATCGACCGGATTGCTATTCGAATCGAGAGAGACATACCACACGTACATCTCGTTCCTTCCCGGGACGACAGCAATTTCGCCTCGATAGATCGGACACGCATAACCATTTGAAACAGATTGGGCAGGACACGCCGTAGTGCCAAGTACTCCGCCACCAGGCTGGTTCGCCAAGCGAGTCCAATGGATCCCATCCTGCGAAGAGTAGAAACCGTGATAGCGAATCGCCGCGAAAAACTGCCCGGAGCCACTGTTGTAAACGACCGAAGTCGCGGAAGTGGCGTCCAATGCCCCACTCGGATCGCTCTCCGCATCGTAGGCCCAACTCTGGCCGGCATCGGTTGAGGTGTAGAGGCCGGGAGTGGTACCTGCGGTGATCGCGCCATCCACAAGTCCTTCCGAGCTCGCGGCCATCGCCGCCACAACGGTGTTCGTCTGGGCAGTGCTGAATGCCATCCGCGTTCCGCCCAGCCCCGTGAACGAGAGCACACCACTGTTCGCGGTTGAGATCAGACTCCAGGTTTTGCCGCCATCCGCCGAACGAAGAATTCCCAATCCGAAATAGGAGTCGGAGGAGTTGTCGGCCTCTCCAGTCGCCGCGAGTATCAGCGATTTCGCCGGATCGCTATTGCCCGGCTGTACCGTGATCGCTCCCATCGAAAGCGTCGCCTGATTATCGGTGATCGGGGTCCACGTAACGCTGTTCGCGTTGCTGGTCGCGGCATTCGTTGATTTCCAGATCCCGCTCTGCGCTCCTCCGATGTAGATCGTGTTGCCGGTTGGATCGGCTGGATCAATCGCGACTGAAGTCGCGCGCCCGGAAACCTGGCGATAGTCCTGGGTTCCATTTCCGCTCGCATCCGAGGCAAGCGGTGTGGGGCCGAGCGGTACCCATGTTCCCACCGAAAGCGATACTTGACCGCTCGCGTTCGCCGCCAAAGCTTGTGCGCGCAGCGCGCGTAATCTGAGCTTCGCCTCATGGGCGCGGCGATGCAATTCCGCCGAGGCTTGTCCCCGTACAATGCGCCCCCGATAGAACCAGTCATCCCGCATTCGCAGATACTGGCTTGTCGGAATTCCGCTGGATTTGCCGGAACTGGATTGCGGCGCGCTCTGGACCTGCGCCACTGAAGTTGTAATAAGAGAGAAGATGAGGCAGCCAGAAAACAATCCGCGCCGGGGCGTCATGACATTCACCGCCCAGTATCGGGATGCCCGCGCATCGAATCAACGTAAAACCGCTGTTTTTGCGTGGCAGCGGACCATTTTGGGAAAAGTTGGCACTGCCGAGCATCGCGCGATTTTTCGGCTGGCTGCTTGCATCTACCTTGCCGTGATACAAACGTAAGATCGGAGGATAAACGCGCGCGTGAAAGTTTTCTGCTGCTCATTGGCCGCATCGATTCTCGCATTGGTTTCAATCTCATCGCATGCGCAAGCGGCAGAGCCGAGATCTCAGCTATTCGTCGCCGCTGCGGCCGACCTGACTTCCGCGATGAAGGAAATCAGTGATGGCTACACCAATAAAACCGGCGTGAGTGTGAAGCTGTCGTTCGGGTCCTCCGGAGCCATCACGCAACAGATCGAGAACGGCGCTCCTTTCGACATTTTCTTCTCCGCCGATATGGATTATCCCCGCCAACTCATCAACCGCCGAGACGCCGACAGCGCCAGCCTCTATGAATACGCGATAGGAAAACTTGTTCTGTGGGTTCCCCCAGACTCGCCGCTCGACCTCGCCAAAGGCATGAACATCCTGCTCGATCCGTCGGTCAAGAAGATTGCGATTGCAAATCCACAACATGCGCCTTACGGACGCGCAGCCGCCGCTGCCCTGAAGCACACAGGACTCTATGATCGGATTTCGAACCGGCTTGTCCTCGGCGAAAACATCTCGCAAGCGGCGCAGTTTGTTGAATCCGGCAATGCCCAGGCGGGGTTTGTTGCTCTGGCGCACGCGGTCGCTCCCGGCATGCAGGGCAAAGGCAAGTATTGGGAAGTCCCCGCTGAGGATTATCCCGCACTGGCACAGGGAGCGATCATCATCTCCCGCTCGCACCACAAGAAAGAAGCCGCGGATTTTATGGAGTACGTGAAGACGAAGCCAGTCGCAGACGTTCTTGAAAAGTACGGATTCACCGTCCCGAAGAACTGAAATCTACGGCCTGCCGCCGCGCAACGTGATTGAAGTCGGCAGCAATTCCGCTCTCAGACCTGCACCCGCCAAATGCTTCTGCACAAGTTTGCATGTTCGCGGGACAGATGCTCGCGGATCGAGAAAAATCAGAACCGAGGGTCCAGCTCCGCTTAACGCTGCTCCGAGGATTCCATCCGAGGCTTTCAGTTTCTGCAAAGCCGGAAGCAGCGGGCATAAGTCAGCCCGGTAAGGCTGATGAATCCGGTCATCGAGCGCAGAGGCGAGCAAATCTGGCCGGCCTTGCAGGAATGCGGCCAGCATCAGCATGGAATTCTGAATGTTGATGACGGCATCCGCCCGCGAATATAACGCCGGCAGCACGCGCCGCGCTTCTTCGGTCGAGAGGCTCTGCTCGGGAACAGCCAGCAGCAGCGGCCACTTCCCTTTCGGCCGCACATAGAGAACCTGCGCTTCGGCTTCACCCGACATGCGCGCGACCGTCAGCCCACCCATCCAGCAGGCCGAAGCATTGTCGGGATGGTGTTCCCGGCGCGACGCTTCACCGACAATCTGCGCATCGCTCCAGCGCAGCTTTCCAAAGTGAACGGCGAGAGCGATCCCTGCAAGCCGCGCCGCAGCCGACGAACCACAGCCTTTGCCAATCGGAATCTCGTTGGCCACGCGCAGTAAAAGCGGAATGACGTCGCGGCCGGCACCGGTCAGAACCTCGCGATACGTGTTGAGAATCAGATGATTTTCAACTTTTCCGCAGATCTCGTGATCGCGTCCGCTCGCCTCAATGGCAAACTCCTTCGCGGCACGGGCTTCGATCTTGATCCGAAAGTCCATGGCGAGCCCAGCCGCATCGAACGCCGGCCCAAGATTCGCCGACGTGGCTGGCAAGGCCAATCGCAAAGACTTCACCGATTTTGATTTTGCGGGCATGAGCTAGGATTTCCCCGCTTTTTCCAGCGTGCGGATGACCGCATCGAGCGTTGCATCGAGCACAACGGGCGGACGCCGCAAGTTCTTCAGCGATTCATCGCCCGGAAACAGTTCGCCTCGGTGAAAGTCGATCGTGAAATCAGGATCCTTCAGCAGATTTCCCGTCAGCACCAGCACGACGCTTTCATTCGACTTCACAAATCCCTGCTTCACCAGTTTTCTCAACCCTGCCAGAGTCACTGCCGATGCCGGTTCGCACCCAATGCCCTCCGCGCCGATCTCGGCCTTGGCCTGGGCGATCTCCACTTCGGTGACCTGTTCGCAGGCACCTCCGGTTGATTCCAGGACGTGAACCGCCTTCTTCCACGACGCAGGATTGCCGATCCGAATCGCCGTTGCACGCGTTTCGGCCGGAACGCTGACCAGGCTCTTGCCTCCGGCCTCTCGCAAAGTTCGCACCAGAGCATTCGCGCCTTCGGCCTGGATCACCGACACCTTCGGGAGTCGCTTGATGAAGGCGAGCTCGTGCAACTCAAGCAAGGCCTTGCCGATCGCGGAACTGTTTCCCAGATTGCCTCCGGGAACAATGATGTGGTCGGGAACTTCCCAATCGAGTTGCTCGAGCAGTTCAATCGCGAGAGTCTTCTGCCCTTCCAAACGGAACGGGTTAATCGAATTCAGCTGATAGACCGGAGCACGCCGGACCAGTTCCTGCAGCAGCTTCAGGCAGCCATCAAAATCCGTACGCAACTGGCAAGTGACGGCGCCGTAATCCAGAGCCTGGGAAAGTTTGCTCCACGAAATTTTCCCTTCTGGAACAAGGACTAGGCTGCGCATGCCTCCGCGAGCGGCATAGGCGGCCATGGAAGCCGAAGTGTTGCCGGTCGAGGCGCATGCTACCCATCGGAATCCTGCACGCCGTGCGAACGTCGCAGCCACTGTCATGCCACTGTCTTTGAACGACCCGGTCGGATTCATCCCCTGATGCTTGGCGAAGAGTCCAGGCACGCCGCTGATCCGGGCGCACTCCGGAAGCTCGTAGAGCGGAGTATTTCCTTCCTGCAGACTGACGGCCTGACTCGCATCTTCAAGCGTCGGAAGCAGGTCCCGAAAGCGCCAAACTCCGCTCCGATCAATCGCTTTAGACGAAAGCCGGCGATCTCGCCAAGTCGACTTCAGATTCTGCGGAGATGGGGCAAATTGTTTCCAGGACGGATAGGAAATTTCGAGCAGATCAGCGCATTGCGGACATCGGAAATCCTGACTCGCGGTCTCTCTCAGATCGCCGCAGGAAATACATCGGAAGCGGAATTCTGATGGACGCACGCCCGGCGAGGAAGTAGGGAGCGGAGACATGGGCGCGATCTATTTCTCTTTTCGCAGGTATTGGTCGGTTTTGTTGATCCAGTCGGCACGCGGCGGCGTGAAGACATCGAGATCAACCGTGTCTTCAAGCGCTTCAGCTTTATGCGGCATATTCGACGGAATGCAAAGCACCTCGCCCGCGTGGACGACAATCTCTTTGCCATCGATCCAGAACTTGAGCGCTCCTTCGACGATGTAGGTCAACTGCTCGTTGTGATGGCTGTGTTCCGGGACGATGCATCCTTTCTTCAACAGCACACGCGCCAGCATGATCTCCTGCCCGACGACGAACTGTCGCTGCAGCAGAGGATTCAGGTCCTCGAGCGGGATGGTGTGCCACGGCACATACTGCAGGCTCGCAGGATTGGCGGCATGCTTCGTCACAGCACGCTTGGCGCGGGAGTGTGACTTCGTCTTTGCTTTGGAAGCTGGTTTCGCGTTGGACTTCGCTTTTTTCTTTGCCATAAGTTCTAAGTTAGTGCACCCTGCCGTTGTACAGCTTGACGGCTGTGTCGTGAAGATAGGCGTGAGCCAATTCGAGAGCGCGCGGCTCGGTAATCTCGCTTTCGGAAATCATCTCGGCTAACGCCGCAGCCAGAGCGGTCCGTGCCGACTGGGCACCCAGCCAGTAACTTTCTTCCGCGCCCAGCACATCATTGTACGGGAAGGCGTCGGTCCCGAAGGTAATCTTATCGGGGAACGTCTCGAGCCACATCTTCAGCGTGTCTTTGAATGCCGAGGGATATTGCGCAAGTTCTCCGAATGATGAATCTAGATAGACGTTCTTCATCGCGGCCAGCCAGATCGCCTCGCGTTCCAATGGATATCCGCCATGAATCATCACGAAGATCGTCGATGCGTAGCGCGGATCGCGCAGCACGCTCTCCAGATTCATGATGTTGCTTTTCGATAGATTGAAATAATCGCCGATTCCCACCGCCGTATGGATGTGCACTGGCAGATGCAGTCGGCCGCCTTCCGTCACGAGATAGCGGAAAATGAAGTCCTGAAACGTGCGATATTCCTTCTCTGTCGGAATCCCGCCGACGACGAAGCGCTCATAAATATCCTGCGCCTCCGATCGAGGGGGATCGCTGAAAGTCGTGGGCCGGAAGTAGGCCACTTCGAACTTCATGGCGATGCCGCCGCGCTTCGAATTGTCTTCAAGTACCTGGCTGATGAATTTCAGATAGTCGTCGAATGAGGCGGGCAGCTTCGTGACATTCTCCTGCTGCATCCAGCGGTGCAGCATCTTCTCTTGTAAAGGAATGTAGACGCCCTCGTCGGGATTTCGCCCAGTCTCGCGAGTGTTGTTGAACGGCCACATGAACGAATCGGCGAAGAAGACCCACGGGAAGCGGTTTGGATCGAGATAGTTCGCCATCATGGCGCGGTTCGCAACAGAGCTCTCCGTATTGATCTTGTCGAGGATCGAATCGAAGTAGGCTGTGCCCTTCAGTTGCTGCTTGAGCTCATTCTTTTTGTTGACCAGCCATTTCGCGTGCTCGGGCGAGAGATCGCTATACGGGTATCCGAACAGCGCCTTTGCGGCCACGACGAGTTCGGGATTGTCGTCGCGTGTGCGCAGCGCTTCGCTGGCGTTCGGCGGAGCCGCCATGGCGTCCACGTCTGGATCGTCCGCAAAACCGGGATGGGCGTGATGATCGAACGCCGGAATCTTCTCGATCTGCGGCAATAGACGTTGGTAAATCTGCTGAACATCCGGCCCGGGCAACGGACGTGCCTGCGCCACACAAATGCTGGCCAGTGCAACAACGAGCAAAGCTACAAGCGCATTTCGCATGAGTATTCCTCGAACGAGCGTTCTCAGCTAGCGGACAGCTGCCGTGCCCTGCCACGCTGCAGACACTTTCTGAATTCTCTCAACCGCTTCGCGCAGCATTTCCATCGAAGATGCGAACGAGAAGCGGATGAAATCCTTGCCGGCCGGACCGAACGCCGCGCCTGGAATCGCCGCGACTCCGGCATCTTCCAGCAGAATGCGGCATAACTCTTCCGCGGAAATGCCAGTTCCGGTGATGTCGACCCAGGCATAGAACGCACCCTGCGGCGGCAACCAGCGAAAGCCAGGGACGCGGTTCAAGTCACGCACGAACTGCTCTCGCCGCCGCGCGAATTCGGACACCATGCGCGGCGTATTCCCTTCACGATCGCGAAGCGCCTCCATTGCGGCGTACTGCGTGAACTCCGCAACGCAGGTGTATGTGTTCACGACCATCATGATGAGTGCGGGCACCACATCGGGCGGAGCGACTGTGTATCCCAGCCGCCATCCGGTCATTGCGAAACTTTTTGAGAATCCATCAATGATCAGCGTCCTCTCCGCCATTCCCGGATAGCGCAGCATCGAGCGATATTCTCCGTCGTAAATGATTCGCGCGTAAATCTCATCCGACAAAACCCAAAGGTCGTGCTTGACCGCAAGCTCCGCAAGGGCACGCTGAACCGAATCGGTGTAAACCGTTCCCGTAGGATTGCCGGGAGAATTCGTCAGCAGCATGCGCGTGCGTGATGTGATCTTCGACGCAATCTCATCTGGATCGGGCTGGAATTGATTACGCGCTGAAAGAGTAAACGGAACGGGAACTGCATCAAGACCGAGCGAGATGGAGGCGTATCCGGGAAATCCTGGGTCGGGATAGAGAACCTCATCTCCTGGCTCAAGCAGCGCCATCATCGACTGGAAGAGCGCAATCTTGCATCCCGGAGCGACAACGATATTCGCTTCCGCTACGTGTATGTTGCGAGTGCGGGCGAGATAGCTGGCAATCTCTTCGCGCAATGCGGGGACACCAGCCATCGCACAGTAGCGGTCTTTCCCTTCCGCGAGAGCCTTGCTGACAGAATCGATGACCGATTGGCCAGGATGAAAGTCGGGTTCGCCCAACTCGAGATGAATAATGGATCGGCCCTGCGCGTCTAATTCCTTGGCGCGGGCGAAGACGGAAAGCGCGCCCTCGCCGCTCATGACGGAAATGCGGGATGAAATCGATCGCATGAATCTCCTTCAGCAGTGAGCTATGAGCGGTGAGCAAGAGCAAAAAGAGGGGTGGCTCATTGCTCACAACCCTTTATACATTCCGCCATCCACCAGCAATGTCTGTCCGGTGATGTACGACGCACGGTCAGAAGCGAGCCAGACGATTGCCTCCGCCAGTTCGCGCGGCTCGCCCAGGCGCTTCAGCGGCGCGTCGGCGGCCCATGCCTCGAAGATCTCCTGCTGGCTCTTTCCTGTAGCTGACGAGCGGGCTTTCGCAAGCTCTTTTAGACGATCGGTGGCTGTGAATCCCGGGCCGACATTGTTTACCAGGATTCCATCTTTGCCGAACTCGTTTGCGAGACTCTTCACCAGTCCGACCACGGCGGCGCGCACCGCATTCGAAAGCACGAGATCCGTGACTGGCTGCTTGGTCGTAATCGAGGTGATCGTGATGATGCGTCCCCAACGCTTCTTCTGCATGTGCGGAATGACTTCGCGCGCAAAGTAGACCGTGCTGAGGAAGTTCGCGTCAATCGCATGCTGCCAGTCTTCGAGAGATGCGGCGAGAAAACCTTTCGCCGGCGGACCTCCAGCGTTGGTCACGCAGATATCGACACTGCCGAACTTCTCCGCCACGGCGGCGACGAATCGGCTCACAGCGGAAGCGTCGGTCACATCAAACGCTTCGGCTAGAACGTCGACTCCATGCTGCTTGCGTATCTTGTCGGCACCTGCGGCGAGGGTCTGCTGATTGCGGGCGCACATGGCCACGCGGCAGCCTTCGGCGGCAAATGCTTCCGCCGTTGCGAGTCCTAATCCCTGACTGGAAGCTGCGACCAGGGCAACGCGGTTCTTCAGTCCGAGGTCCATAGGGGTGAATCCGGCATTATAAATGGTGCGGCGCCTGCTTTCGGCTTGCCCGCGCCGATCACCGACATTATCTTGAATGGTGAGGAAGCCATGAAACCACGCAGACGTCATCCGGAAACCGCTGCTGTCCGCGGCGCTTCGGATCTTGAGAAGAAAAACGCCGCGGTCACGCCGCCGATTTATCAGACATCCACTTTCGAGGTGACGGATAACGAGGAGCAGATCCGCGTCACCGCGACCGACCGGTATTACACGCGGTGGGGAAATCCGACGATCACGCTGGCCGAGGAGACTTTGGCCGCACTCGAAGGCACGGAAGGCGCGCGCGTCTTTGCGTCTGGAATGGGTGCGATCACCACGACGATTCTTGCGCTGCTGAAATCCGGCGATCACATCGTGGCGCAGCGTGACATTTACGGCGGGGTGACCAAGTTTTTTTCGACGTGGCTGCCGAAACTTGGGATTGAGACGACCTTCGTCGATACCGCGGACTATGACCAGTACGAGCGGGCGATTCAGCCGAGCACGCGGATGCTGTATCTGGAGTCGCCGACGAATCCTTCATTGCGCATCGTCGACATGAAGAAGACGGCGGCGATTGCCAAGCGGCATGGGCTGATCAGCATGATCGACAGCACGTTTGGAACGTCGATCAACCAGCGTCCCGCCGAATATGGAATCGATCTGGTGATGCATTCCGGGACGAAGTACCTGAGCGGACATGCGGACCTCACTTGCGGAGTCGTGTGCGGACGGCAGGAACTGATGGATCAACTCTGGGAGACGCGGACGACGCTGGGGAACTGCATGGATCCGCATGCGGCGTGGCTGCTGATCCGGGGAATGAAGACGCTTGCCGTGCGTGTGGCTCGCCAGAACGAGAACGCGCTGCGCGTGGCGGAATTCCTGGAGCAGCATGCGAAGGTGCGGAAAGTGCATTATCCGTGGCTGAAGAGTCATCCGCAGTACGGCATCGCGCGCGAACAGATGAGCGGGGGCGGAGGAATGGTCACATTCGAGGTCGAAGGCACGGGCGACGACGCGCGGCGGGTGAGCGAGGCGATGCGGCTGTTCACGCTGGCCACGAGTCTCGGAGGAGTCGAGTCGCTGGTGTCGATTCCGGTGCTAACCTCGCACGCGATGATCTCGGCCGAGCAGCGCGCGAAAATGGGAGTCACCGAGCAGATGGTGCGGCTGTCGGTGGGAATCGAGAACGCCGACGATCTGATCGCCGATCTGGAGCACGCGCTGCAGGCTGTCCGTGGAATGGTGGCAGTTCCTGTGGGATCGAGCACGCGGCGGTAGCGGAGCTCCTCGCTTCCGCCGAACCTTATCGAACCGCTGTCGATGGGTTGGTCGAAGGAATTTTTTTTCAGGCCACGTCGTCCCGAGATGCGAATGACCCTTTTCGCAGGTACCACTCCCCTTCTCGATCTTTAGAATCATGGGGTTAGCTGGAAATCGCGGATGCAATCCTTTGTTTTCAATATTTTGCGAGTAAAGTATTGAAAACAAGATGATTGCGAGCGGATCTGCGAGTGCTTTTTTTTGATCGATTTCCCATAAAATATTACTTTCAAAGGACTTATTGGCTCCCGGCTGCCAGTTGTGCCCGCAAAATATTGATCCGCAAGTATTTATATGCAAAATATTGATAATACTTGACTTAGAAAGAGCAAAGATATCCGAGACGGCTGTCCCCTCTCCCTGGATTTCTGGAATCATCGGGTTAGCGCGAAAATCATCAGGCGACCCTTTGTTTTCAATATTTTACTGGTAAAATATTGAAACTAAACAAGTTGCGATTGAACTTCGCGCACGTTTTTTCTGATCGGATCTCTCTAAAATATTCTTTTAAAAGAACTTATCGCATCCCAGCTACCGGTTGTGCCTGCAAAATCTTGAGCCGCAAGCAGTTATACGCAAAATATTGATAATGCTTGACTTACAAGGAGCCAGGAATCCGGCGCCGACATACGCGGCCACTGACATGATCCAACATCGGTGCCTGTGGATAGCAAGGGCAGATGTCACATGCGAGGCTGTGGAAAACGCAAATGAAACCCGGCCTTGTGAAAGGCCGGGTTGGTTTTCAAAGGCAGTTTGGTCTTAGAAGAGGAACTTCAAGCTGAATTGCATGATACGGGCCAGATGAGCATTACTGATCTGGCCGAATGTCGCATTCCCCGGCCCAATGCAGGTTGAGTCCCCAGCTGAGTACGGGGCAGCCGAACCGGTGCAGGTCATCGAGATTGTTTCGCCCCCGGACGGGTTCGAAATATTCGCGAGCGAGTACTGGGTATGGTTGAAAACATTGAAAGCCTCGGCGCGAAATTCGAGAGCCGTGCTTTCCTTGATCGCAAAATGCTTGAAGATGCCCATGTCGAAATTCAGGCGAGATGGATTCCGCACGTTGTTACGTCCGGCATCACCGAAGGTGAGTCCCTGCGGCAGAACGAAAGCACCGGGATTCACCCCAAATTTGGAGTAGCTCGCGGACGACCTATCGATGGCGGGCGGGATGCCAGATGCCGGATCTCCGACGACGTCGGGGAAGGAACCTGTACCGGTACCGTTACCGACACCTGCGTTGTCGCCGTACGTCGTGCCATTCGTTACCGTCATGGGGATACCAGTCGCGAATGATTCAATCCCCGACCATTCCCAGCCACCGAGCAGAGAGTGCGAGAGACCTGGCTTTTTGAAGAACGGCAGATCGTATACCCAGCCGGTATTCAACATGTGGCGCTGGTCGAAGTTGGAACTGGCTCGGGTGAAGCCCGGATTGTAGGAGTTGACGAACGTCGTGTCATAACGATCCGACGAGTCGTCGATGGAGTGGCTGTAGGTGTACGCCATCGTCAGGTTCAGGGCGCCGACGCTCTTGCGCGCGGAAACCTGCAGGGCGTTGTAATTGGAATTCGCCGTGTTTTCCAAGCGCGTAATCGTATTCACGCCAAGGAACGGCCGGTAGTAATAAGCAGGGTTTCCGCAAGCGACCGCCAGGTTATTGGCCCATCCACCAACCTGGGGGGCTCCGGTGTAGGTTGTGCCCGTCCCGGGAGTAGCGGTCGCAATGCCGGTCGTAGCGTCAAAGGAGAGGCCGTTGCAATCAGCAGCGGTAATCACCTGTCCCGCCTTGTACGGATTTTGGGAAGGCGCGACCGGATACATCTGGTTCAGGTCGCGCTGCAGTCCGAGATGCGTTCCCTTACTGGCAACATAGGAAACCGTAACCACCGCATGGCCCGGCAGCTCGTGTTGCAGATCGAGGTGCCATTGTTGCATGTAAGGCCAGATAGCCTTATTTGGAATCGAGAGGAAGCTAAGGGGGAATGCAGGAGAGGGCTGCCCGGCTCCCGCTACTCCGATATTGTTGTAGCCCTGAATGTTGTTCTGCGAGGCGCTCTGCAACAAAGGCGAGGTCTGGCCCTCCATGCCCTCAGTATCAGCTTCATTGCCATTGGCATGCTCGTAGAAGATGCCGTAGCCACCGCGGAGCGCTGTTTTGCCGTTGCCGAAGACATCATAGGCAAATCCGATGCGGGGAGAGGGATTGAATAGATGTCCCTGCAAGCAGCCCGGATTTGAGTTGCCGCCCACCGTTGAGCTGAATCCATCGAAGGTATACGTTCCGCCTGGGCCACCGCATTGCACTAACCCGAGCAGAGGGTTGCCTCCGGTAAGCGCTTGCGGCGTGCAAGTTGGGTCGGCCGGTCCGCAAACCGTGGGCTTATTGGCAATCCCAGCCTGATACACGGCGGGATCCCAGTTATAAGCATGGTTATATTTCTCGCGATAAGTACCAAACAGACTGAGGCGAACGCCGAGATTCAAAGTCAACCGGTCGGTGACGCGCCAGTCATCCTGGAAATACGGTTCGACGATTTTGTAGCGATTATAGAATTTCAGTTGATTGCTGCCCTGCCCAAAACTCGAGATATTTCCCAGCAACATGTCGGCGAATGCGTTGCCCGTGCCGAGCGGCTGCCCGCTTGGGAGGAAAACGCTGGCCGAAGCCTTGTCGAAGCTGAGCGAACCGTTCACCTGCACGCTGCTGAGCTCATTTTTTTGTGCAGCGGCAAAATATGCCCCGAACTGCAGGTTGTGGCGACCAACGATCTTCGTCATGTTGTCGCGATAGGTATAGGTCGGGTTGGAGTTATACGGACCTTCAGGCCAAATTCCCTCCGGGTCCTGACCGAAACCTCCGCCGTACGCGGGTCCGACGGATGAGCCAATGTTGATCGCGGGCAGCTTGCCCCCGGCGCCGTTGTTGTAGAGGTATCCCATCGAGAAGCCGGATGGCAGCTGCCAATATCCGACGGAATTAAAGGAAATGTGGTCGGTGGTGTAGCTGGCAACGAATTCGTTGAGCAATGTGGGCGACAGAGTGCTGGTCAAACGCGCGACCATGCTGATACCAGGTCCGTTGAAGAACGTTTGCGAGGTCGGGAAACTAGCCGTATCCCAGATCGAACCCGGCTCAAGGGTCGTCCATGAATCGTGAATGTAGCGGAAGGTGGCGCGCTCGTGATCGGTGATGTTGTGATCGATCCGGAACAGCTCTTCGCGCCAGTTGGTGGGCAGTGAAACGTTGGTGTTGTAAATTGCCTGGCCGGGCGTATCGAGCGTGGGATTGGGAATCAGCGGCAGTAGCGCGTTTGCCTGTGCCGTCGGAGTGAGTTGGTTGTTCGGGAAGATGGTCCAGATGTAGTTGCCGTTGACCAGCGTAGCCGAAGCACCTGGACAGTCGGGGTAGTAGTTTGGTTGGGTGGAGTCATAGCGCTGGAATGTAGTTGAGTTCGCCGGGCACAGATCGCTGAAGTTACCGGTGCGCTCAGCGGTAGACGGCACTTGCGTGTTGAAGCTCTGCGGCAGCCGGTCACGGCGCCACTCCTGTGACCAGAAGAAGAATGTCTTTTCCTTGTTCGTGTTGTAAACGTGAGGAATGGTAACGGGGCCGCCGAGGGTGTAACCGAAATCGTTCTTCTTATACGGCGGAGCGACGCCCGTGCCGCCAGCGATGGCGCTATTGAAGTAATTCTGCGCATTGAACATGTCATTGCGAACGAATTCGTAAGCGTCGCCGTGGAACGCTTTCGTTCCAGACTTGGTGTCGACCTCGACCGTTCCGGAACCATTGCGGCCGTACTGCGCGCCATAATTCGAAGTCAGGACTTTGAATTCTCCAATGGCGTCGATGCTGGGATAAACGTTCAGCGTGCCGTTGCTGCCGTTATCCATGCTGTCGCCGCCGTCGAGTTCCCAGTTGTTGTATTCGGTGCGGCCACCGTTCATGCTGAAAGCAACACTGCCATTGATGCCGACCTGCGGCTCATCCATTCCCGTTTGGTTGCTGACACCGGGCACGAGCGAAACGAGCGTTGTGAAGTTGCGTCCGTTGAGTTCGAGTTGGGTGATTTCCTTCCCGGTGACGGTGCCGGCGAGCTCGGAGGACTGGGTTTCGACCTGGGCAACGTTTTCGCCCTGGACGACGACTTCGGTCGTAGTCGAACCGACTTCCAAGGTGACGTCGACGCGCGCTTTCTCAGCGACGTCAAGGACGACGCCCTTCGCCTGGAACTTCTTGAAGCCTGGAGCGGTAACGATGACATCGTACTTGCCTGCGGGGAGAGCGGACTGGTTGTAGTCGCCCGTTGAGTTCGTCGCCATCTGGCGGGTAATGCCGTGCTCAGGGCTCGAGATAACGACATTTGCGCCGATAATCGCAGCGCCGCTCGGATCCTTCACCGTGCCGGTAATCGAGCCAGTAGTCTGCGCCCATCCTGCTGCGGCCAACATCAGGACCAGCAAGATGCCTAACAGCACACGAGAAGATTTCATGGTCGCTCCCAATTGGCGCGGACGTGGGCCACGCCGGTTCAGTCGGCTTTCGTCTGTTCTTGGAGCCTATCGGCTCAATTCAGGTTCGAGACACTTCGACCCGTTTGGATTGAGACCCGAGACGGGTTATTAAAACGTATGAATAGTGCTTTTGGTGTACATCCTCTGTCAAGAAAAAAGCGTGCTTGAGATTCGGTAAGTCGATGTTTTTCCAGCGGAATCGTTTACGGTCGAGTTCCGCACTGGCAGGGACGACTCATGAGACGCTCCGCGTCGATTCGCGCACGACCAGTTCGGGCGCGACTTTGCGATGGCTGGCGGCGATTTCCCGTTTTTCGAGGACGGCATTAATGCCGTCCACAACAATGCCGACGGCGGACGCGCCCATCGCTTCCATTGGCTGACGGACCGTTGTGAGCGACGGAGTATAAATCGCGGAAGTCGCGACGTCGTCGAATCCAATGACGGAACACTGCTCGGGCACGCGGATGCCCGCCCGGTTCAGGGCACGGATCGCGCCGAAGGCGCTCATATCGTCAAAAGCCAGCAACGCGGTGAACTGGCGCTTCTGGCGGATGAGGTCTTCGGTGAGTTTGTATCCGCATTCGAAGCTGGAGATTGGGTCGCGCGATTCGGGCAAATCGACGATCAGGCGAGTGTCGAATTCCAATCCGCATTGTCTGGCGCAGTTCCTCATGCCACGCCAGCGAGGAGAACTATCGGTGAGAGCCTTTGGGCCGCGGATGATGGCTATCTTGCGGTGTCCGAGCGAGTGGAGGTGTTCGAGCGCGAGATAGCCTCCGACTTCGTTGTCGACGATGACGGAACTGATGGAATCGGTTTTCATTTCGCATCCGATCATCGCGGTGGGGATGCTGCTTTTTTCAAGGTCGCCGAGAAGGTTGATGTCGAGGAAGAGCCAGTTGGCGAGGACGATGAGGGCTTCAATGCGGCGGTCGAGCAGCATCTCGAGATAGCGCTCGAAGCGGCTGCGCTCGTTGTGGACATCGGTGAGAATGGGCAGATAGGAAGCCTGGTACAGCGTGTTCTCGATGCCGCGCAGCACGAGGGTGCAGAAGGGATCGGTCATGTCGAAGACCATAACGCCGACGGTGTGGCTGCGCTTGCTGCGCAGGGAACGGGCGAACTGATTGGGGCGGTATCCCAGTTTCTGCGCGGCCTTTTCGATGCGCTTCTTGGTGACTGCCGGGATGTAGCGTGAGAGTGGCGCGTTGTTGAGAACGATCGACACGGTGGTCGAGGAAAATCCGCTCTCCTTTGCCACATCGCGAATGGTCACCATGGCAGGCCTTGCGCAGAATACAAGTTGGTCGTTCCGGAAAGAACAGGGTGTTTTGGGCGTCCGCGGCAGCCGCTTGAATTCGAAGCGAACGCTGGCGGACACTACAGCAGAGAGTAATCTGAGTGTCAAGCGTGAGAATCACATCTACCATCGTTGTCGGTGTTCTGTTCGCGGGCATGACGCTGGGAAATTCAGCGGGGCAGCGAAGTGTGTCAGGTGAACAAAATGCGGGAGTTGCGGGGAATCCGGCTGAGCTTTTTCAGAGTGGACAAGACGCGCTGAACCACGGGCGGCTGGCGGAGGCGGAGCGGGATTTTCGCGGGGTGCTTCAACTGGATCCGCAGTCGGGGGCGGCATATGCGAATCTGGGCGTCGTTTATATGCGGGGCAAGCATTGGGAGAAGGCTCTGGAATCGCTCCAGAAAGCGGAGCGCCTGATGCCGCAGGTGGCCGGGGTAAGGCTGAATATCGGATTGGCGTATTACCGGCAGAATGAGTTTTTGAAGGCGATCCCGGAATTTGAGGCGGTGGTTCGAGATCAGCCGGAGGCGCTCCAGCCACGGTATTTGCTGGGGCTGTGCTACTTTTTTGCGGAGCGGTGGGCATTGGCAGCGTCGACTCTGGAGCCGCTGTGGAGGCAGGAATCGGATCAGCTTCCATATCTTTATGTGCTTTCGAATGCCGCGCACCGGGCAGGCAACAAGGACCTGGACGACCGGGCGACCGAGCAACTGATTAAACTTTCGAACGGCACGCCGGAGTACCATCTCTTCGTCGGGAAATATCATCTCAATCTCGATCAGTACGACCTGGCGCTGGCGGATTTCAAAGCCGCCGCTGAGGCCGACCCCAAGCTTCCATTTGTGCATTTCAACCTGGGGCTCGTGCATCTGAAGAAGCAGGAGTACGCCGCGGCGCGCGATGAATTCCTGAAAGATGCCGAGATTGAGCCGGATGTGGCGCTCAACTATGAAGAACTCGGGCAGGTTTATTGGCTGATGCAGGACGATGCCAGCGCCGAGAAAAGCTATCGGGAGGCGCTGAAGCGCGACCCTCGGCTGGTGGATTCGCGAATCGGGCTGGCGAAGATTTATCAGCGGCAAGGGAAATATACGGCTGCGCTCACAGAGGCGAGCGCGGCTGTGAAGGATGATCCCGCGCGGCCGGATGTGCACTACGTGCGGGGACAGGCGCTACTTCATCTGGGACGGAAGGAAGAAGCAAAGAAAGAACTGGCGGCGGCCAACCGCATCAGCAGTGCGAATCAGGCGAACCAGACGAAGACGGGTTCGATCCCATCTCCGGAACTTATGCAGGACTCGCAGTGATACACTTGGCACGGCCGCACGACCTCCTTCGGACAACGCTTATTCCCGCCCCATGCAGGAGAGGACATCATGAAAAAACTTCTGAAGATTGTAGCCATCATTATTGGCGTGCTGATCGTGATTGCGGTGATTCTCTCATTCGCGATCGACGCGAACACATTCAAACCGAAACTGGAAGCGGAACTGACGGATGCTCTGGGGCGTCCGGTGAGGGTGGGGAATCTTTCGTTGTCGTTATTTTCGGGGGCCGTATCCGCCGACAATATTGCGATCGCCGATGACCCGCAGTTCAGCAAGACTCCGTTTGTTCAGGCGAAATCGCTGAAGGTCGGGGTTGAGATGATTCCGCTGATCTTCTCGAAGACGATCAATATCACGGAATTGACGCTGAATGATCCGCAAATCAGCCTGGTGAAATCGGAGAACGGGGCGACGTGGAATTTTTCCAGCATCGGGACGAAGGCAGGGTCAAGTTCTGCCGGGACGCAGCCGGCGGCGACGCCGAGTGCGAATGAGCAAAAACCTGCGCCGTCGAATACCGAGCCTTCCAGCACTGGCCCGGCGAGTCAGCCTAATCTTTCTGTCGCGAAGCTGAATGTCAACAACGGGCGCGTGACGATCTCGAAAGCTGACTCCACCGAACCGGTGCGGGTTTATGACAAGGTGGATATCGCGGTAAAGAATTTCTCGTTCACCAATTCGTTTCCCTTTGAGGTGGCGGCCAACCTGCCTTCGGGCGGCACGTTGAAACTGAACGGCGATGCGGGCCCGATCAACGCGAGCAATGCGGCGCTGACTCCGCTGAATGCCAAGCTCAATGTGAAGAAGATGAATCTGGCGACGTCGGGATTCATCGATCCGGCGGCAGGCATTGGCGGCATAGCCGATCTTGACGGAACTGTGACTTCCGACGGCCGTGACGCCAAGGTAAATGGAACCCTGAATGTTTCAGGCCTGAAGGTGGTCCAGAAAGGAGCACCGGCGGGCGAGCCTGTGACTGTGACGTTCGCGGTGACTGACAATCTGCTGAAAGAAACGGGCGAGATCACACAGGGCGATATCGCCATGGGAAAAGCGATGGCGCACCTGACAGGGACGTTCGACACGCACGGCAAGGTCACGACCGTCGACTTGAAGCTTAACGGCGACAGCATGCCGGTTGAAAGTCTCGAAGCCATGCTGCCCGCGGTGGGCGTCATCCTGCCTCCGAAAGCGACACTGAAGAGCGGGACGCTTACGCTGGCCACAGTGAGCAAGGGTCCGGTTGACGATTTAATCACGACCGGGTCGGTGAAAATGCAAAACGCTACGCTGGCAAACTTCGATCTGGGCTCGAAGCTGTCGGCGATCTCGGCCCTGGCCGGTAAGCAGACCGGAAACGACACGACGATTCAGAACCTCAGCTCTGATTTTCAGAACTCGCCGAAGGGTACGCAGGCGACGAATATGAATCTGACGGTGCCGGCGATCGGAGAGCTGACGGGCGAGGGGACCGTGAGCCCCGCGAACGAACTCGCGTTCAAAATGAAGGCGGATGTCGCTGGGATGGGAGTTCCGTTTGGCATTACCGGAACAACGTCCGATCCGAAATTCACGCCCGATGTAAAAGGGCTCGCCACCGGCCTGCTGCAGAATGCTCTGCAAGGCAAGGGGAATGCGAACCAGCAGAACCCCATCAACGGCGTGATGGGGCTATTCAAGAAAAAGCAAAAATAGCGAAGCCGACCCTTCAAGAGACCCGAGCGCCAGATTCCCCGCCCCGCTGGCGAAGCGTGTAGCTTCAGGATTACGGACTTGGGACCGACAGGCATTTCCCGGTCACGAGAATCGCTGCGGAAGGTGTTTATTATGGTGAACAATTATTTTATTATTATGCAATCATGAATGATATACCGAACACCATTTCCGAGGGCTTAGGACGATACTCCATTGGCGAAAAACTGCGAACCCTGCGATTGCGGAAGAGCATGGGGCTGGTGGAACTGGGAAAGCACACCGGCCTGTCGGCGGCGCTGCTCTCGAAACTGGAACGGGGGAAGTTGTTCCCTACCCTGCCGACTTTGCTGCGGATCGCGATGGTGTTTGGCGTGGGTCTCGAGTTCTTCTTCACCGATGAGCGCAAGCGCAGGGTGGTCAGTATTGTGCGGCACGGTGAGCGGGTTCGCTTTCCGGAGCGGCCCAACACGCAGGACGTGCCTTACTTCTTCGAATGTCTGGACTATCGCGCCAACGAACGGAAATTGAGCGCATTCCTGGCCGAATTTCAGGAAGTCTCGCCGGAAAAACTCAAAACGCATCAGCACGCCGGGGTCGAATTCCTGTATCTCATCAAGGGCTCGCTCAAGATCAAAATCGGCAGCGAAGAATACGATCTGGATGCAGACGATGCAATTTACTTTGACTCTGCCGTACAGCATAGCTACCGGCGACACGGTTCCAAGCCATGTACCGGAGTGATTGTGACGGTGCCTTGATGCTGCTTAAACCAGTTTCAGGTTTCGAGAGAACTTAATGCGTGCGCGCTCGGAGGAGTCAAGATAATTTCCAGAGCCTGGCGGCGCCGATCTCAACCGGAGAATGGTAATATTGGAGATTCCGTGGGAACCAAATTTCTGTACCTGAACCTATGAGGCTCGGGCCAAACAGAATGCGGAACGGGCAGCTTTTTGAACGTCCCAGGAATCGAAGGTACTTGAAACCAACCTGCTCATGTTGACATTCGAGGGATTTGCCTCAAAGTGGATGCTCCGCAGCAGGCGCGCGGGGATGCTGATCCTGTGGTTGTGCGCTGCGCTCACAGCAATTCCTGCCGCCTGGGCACAGCCGGATTTCACATTGACTGCGCCAGGTTCCATGAGCCCGGATGCGACTGCCCCGGGAGGGACTTCTTCCGCCAACATCACGATGGTCGCGGGTTCGGGATTTGTTGGCCCGGTAACGCTCGGATGCACCGTGACTCCAACGGTAGCGATCACAAGCAGCTATTTCCCGACCTGCGTGATGAGCCCGGCAACCCTGACCGCCTCGGGCGGGGCCTCTGCCACAGTTACGACGTATGACCAGACGCCGCAGATCAGCTACACGATTACGTTCACTGGAACCGATAGCACGGGAACGCAGACGGCTCAACTCAATTTGACGATTCTGTCCGTGAGTCCGCAGTTTACGATCACGGTGCAAAGGGCGGTTGCGCCCAGCAGTGTGGTGGCGGGCACGGGCGCCACGGCAATTGTGAATGTGAATCCGTTGGATGGGTATACCACCCCGAGCGGAGGCTACATCACTCTGTATTGCTCATCGATCACACCGCTTGTGACGGTCGCTCCGGTGTGCTCATTCTCGACGAACTCTTCGAAGACTCTTACGATCAACGGAAACACCACCGTACCTTCAACATTGACGATTAACACATTTGGCCCGATCGCATGCGCGGCGGTGTACAGCCGGTCGTTCTACGCATTCTGGCTATCGATTCCAGTTATGGGTCTGGTTGGTTTAGGGGCAACCGCCCGGGACAAGAGACGCCGAAAAATATGGGGAGTGATGGCACTCTTCGTTCTTTGCGGAGCGGTTCTTCTGTTACCTGCCTGCGGCAATAATGTCACTAATGCCTGCACTTCATCGGGGTCCGCGCCGAACGGAACAACTCCTGCGAATACCTACACGTTCACGGTTATCGGTGTGGATTCGAATGGAGTCGTTTCGAGTAATTCGACTTCGACCAGCGGTGGAGCGACGGTCTCTCTAGGGGTTACAGCTCCGCCGAAGTAGCTGCCTCAGGCAGCTATTGAATCTAAACCTTGCAAAGTTTTGAGAAGGCAGGGCTCTCGCTTGGCTTGAGCAATCGCTTCGCTCAAAGATGACCGCCCAAAGCGGACAGCCCTCTACGAAGCGACTCTGCGCGACTCGCGCTCGATTTGTGCGGCCTGATACATGAGGACGTCGCGCAGTGACACCAATCCCTTCACATCATTGCCATCGACGATCGGCAAATGGCGGAATCCGAACTCCCGCATGATGAAAAGGCATTCTTCGATGCTCTCGCCGGCATCGACTGTGCGGGGATTAGCGGTCATGACCTCGGCTACAGCAGTGGTTCCTGGGGTACGGCCGACCGCAACGACGCGGTTCATAACGTCGCGCTCGGAAAAGATTCCGGCCAGGCTTCCATCCCGCATCACGGGAACGGCACCGACACTGTGCTCCATCATGTAACGCGCGGCTTCCAGAACCGTCCGGTTCGCATCGACGCTGTAGAGCTTCCGGTCTTTTACGAGATCGCGAAGAGTGGTCATGACGACTCCTTGGGGAGCGGAGCAAGTTGAGGACTGAACCGGCCCACGGACCGGCCTACTACGGTGGGCACTAATGTATCACAGCCAGAAGAGCGGATTTGCAGGTTTTCTACTCCATGGCTGAGGGCTCTAGCGACTAGCGAGAGGGTGTATCAGGTCGCGAAACAAAGGGTCTCTCCATTCCGCCTTGCCTTCCGATTGTCGGAAAATAAATCTCCGGTTGGGACGACAGGTGAATTGCGATAACAGTAAGAGTTAGTGAAGGACCAGATGCGGCTCTTCTTGTTGTTCCTGCAACTGCGGCGCTTCCACTAGAGAGCTACTTTGGAGCGCTTCGAGAGAGATTTGCGTTCTTCCGCCGGACGGCTTCGCGGTCCGCTTGGGCCTCGAATATTGCAGGAGCGGAAGGAATGGGATCATCAGGAGAAAGACCACGCCCATAATCCAGAACGCTTCGACAAAGGCGAGCATGGACGCGTGCTGCTGCACGAGACCGTACATCGCAGCCAGACCCTTGCGTGAGGCGGTGGCCGCGTCAGCGCCGTGGGCATAGAAATTTCCGCGCATGCCCTGCAGCATGCGGAGCGTCGTGATGCTGCCGGGCCTGACATTGGCGATCAGATGGTTCTGATGCATCTGGGTGCGCCGGGCGAGGAATGTGGTCATGATGGCGATTCCGACACTGCCGCCGATATTGCGCATCAGGTTGAAGATGCTGGTGGCGTTGCCCATTTTTTCGGGCTGAATGCGCGACATCGCGAGCGCCATCAGGGGAATGAACAGGAAACTCAGCGCCACCCCCTGCAGCACCTGGGCCCAGAAGATGTCCCAGAATCCGGCGGACAAATTGAGACCAGAGAGCTGGAACATCGTGATGGAACCGAGCACCATGCCGACGACCAGCAAACGGCGGGGATCGGTCTTCGTCGTCAAATGACCAGCTAAAGGCGTGAATAACAGCGCGCCAATTCCTCTCGGCGATAGCGCTAATCCGGAGTTGTAGGCGGGATAGCCCATCAGTTCCTGCAGATATAACGGCAAGAGCACGAGGCTTGCATAAAGAACGAATCCCAGCATACTGATCAGGAAGACGCCGGAACTGAAAGAGCGGTTCCGAAGCACGCGCAGGTCGACGACAGGATGGTCGGCCATCAACTCGCGGATGATCAGCGCAACAAGGCCAAAGGCACAGAGCACTGCAAACGTACGGATGTAATTCGACGCAAACCAGTCTTTGCGTTCTCCGGTATCCAGAAGAACCTGGAGTGAGCCGATGCCGAGCGCGAGAAATCCGATTCCCCAGAGATCGACCTTGCCCTCTCCACGCTTTACATAGTGCGGATCGAAGACGTAGCGATTCATCAGAATCAGCGAAAGAATGCCGACGGGCAGATTGAGATAGAAAATCCAGCGCCAGGTGTAGTTGTCGGTGATCCATCCGCCGAGGGTGGGGCCAAGAATCGGAGCAAGCAGGATGCCGATGCCAAAGGCAGCCATCGCGTGCCCGTGCCGTTCCTTCGGAAATGTTTCGAGAAGGATGGCCTGAGCCAGAGGCTGAAGGCCGCCACCAGTGAGGCCCTGGAGCACACGGAAGATGATCAATTGCGGAAGCGAAGCTGCGAGGCCGCAGCACAGCGACGTCAAGGTGAAGCCGGCGACGCAGGTTAGCAGGAGCCGCTTGCGTCCCATGTGGTTGGCGAGCCACCCGGAAATCGGCAGAACGATCGCGTTCGACACCAGGTACGAGGTAACAACCCACGTTCCTTCTTCGTTAGTGGCGGCAAGATTTCCGGCAATGTGGGGAATGGAGACGTTGACGACGGTGGTGTCGAGGACCTCCATGAAAGTCGCCAGCATCACGGAGACAGTGACGACCCATGGGTTGACCGCGCGTTGTGGATTGGCATCCACGAAAGGCAGAGGCAGAGAATCCGCCTGCAAGCTGAAACGCTAAAAGGAAAGAGGTTTCGGATACCGTGACAGGAATCACAGGGTACTGTGAGGAGCGAAAAAAACCTGACGGCGAAAGGCCGTCAGGTTGGCCTGGAAAGAGTTCTCTTGCTCTTAGAAGCGGAATTGCGGGCCGAAGGTGATTCTCAAGTTGTTTTGCGGGCCTCCATTGAAGAAGACGTCGTCGCCCGCTTCTACACGCAGACCGATCGGTCCAAAAAATCCCTCAAGACCCACGGCGGGATATGCCGCGAAATAGGTGGCTCCGTTGCCCAATCCAACACTATTGACGAAGCCTGTGGGGGCTCCGTTGTTGGTGATATTGAAATTGTCGAAGCCCACTTTTCCGGTCACGAATGCGTGGAACGCAGGAGATCCGATATCAAACTTGGGCCCGAAGAATCCATGCAGGATGCGCAGTTTGGAATTCACGGTGGTCGTGCTGATTCCGTTACCCGCAGTGCTGGTGTAGTTCCGCTCAAAGTCGTAGCCCATTTCCGCCTCGAGTTGCAGGTTGGGGCGGACTCCAAACGCTGCGCGGCCGCCCAGACCAAGGAAGTTGCTGGTCGGTCCGGGATTGGTGAAGCGATAGTAATTCGCGAATACACCGAAGTCGATGTGATTCATGGTCTGCTCTTGTGCGAAGAGCATGGGACTTGCAAAAAGCAACAGCATCACGAAAAGACCTAAACAGCGTTTCATCGGTTGTTGGACCTCCAAAGGTTTTCCCCCGCGCATATCGCCGCCACGGAGTGATCCGAAAAACACCGCCGCAGAAGCACAGTATGGATGCCCAGTAAGAATTCGGGGTTGGAGGAAAAGCCGCGGAACGCAGGCGGGATCGGTTGTGCAGCGTATTCGCAAGTAAGAACGGCGCGGAGAAATCCGCGCCGCAGTCGGGTGTTTCTAGTAGGCGACTCCCTACTGTAGATGATTTACGTTAGCGGGCCGGGCGTCTGCGGTGTCGCTGTCGGAGCGCGGCGTCATGGAAACGACCACGTACTCACGTTCCTTGTTGTCGAGGTCTTCGACGCGCAGGAGCATCTTGTCTTTCTGCAGGCGGAACTGCGCTTGCTCTCCGACCGGCAATAGCACTGGGTGCTTCTCATCCCGCGGGCGAATGCGATAGATCACGCGCTGGGCCTGGAGCACATACTCCTGGCAGAGCACTTCCTGAGTCTTCTTGTTGCCGGAATCTGTGCCTAGCATTTCTCCGGCAAAACTCTTGGCGTCTTTCTCTGCCATGCCGCACTCGACCGAGTCCATTTGCAGAAGCTTGCCCGTCTGATAGGGCTTGGGATCTTTCGCGAAAGCGGTGGAAACTAAGGCTACGACAGCGCACAAAACAAGTTTGGAACGCATCTTGTAATTTCCCCCAGAAAAATAGTGGCCGGAGTCCGGCGCCATGACTGCTTTGCCAATATTTTCCTGAGGACGAAACTGTAAGGGCAGGTCACGACGGTCATAGTCCGGAAGTTACCGCCGTACTCGCTTCGGGTTGAGGGGCGCTAACGCTGGGTGAGTTCTTGGAGGGTTTGGAAGAATGCCGGGTAGGAGATCGCTGCGGACTCGGCGCCGCGGATAAGGGTCTCGCCTTGGGCGCGCAACGCGGCGACAGCAAAGGCCATGGCGATGCGGTGATCGCTGAGGGAATCGATTTCAGCTCCGTGGAGGGACTGGCCGCCGGGAATTCTCAGGCCGTCTTCCAACTCTTCGAGCTCGGCTCCCATGGCGCGAAGATTCTTGGTTACGGCCGCGATCCGATCGGATTCCTTGACGCGCAACTCCTTCGCATCGCGCACTTCGATTCCCTTCTGAGTGTAGGGAGCAATCGCAGCGAGCACGGGGATCTCGTCAATCAGAGCGGCGGAATCTCCGCCGGCGATTGTGGCGCCCTTCAACGCCCCGCCTTCGACTTGAAGGGAGCCGACCAACTCTCCATGAATTTCGTCGAGTTGCGTGACGGAGATGCGCAGGCCCATCTGCATCAGGATGTCGAGCAGGCGGGCGCGAGTGGGATTCATGAGGAGGTTGGGAATTGTGAGCTGCGATTCCGGAAAAAGCGCGGCCGCACAGAGGAAGAATGCAGCGCTTGAAATGTCGCCGGGGATGCGGACTTCGACACCGTGCAGACGCTGGCCGCCGCGGATGCGGACCTCGCTTCCTGGGCCGATGCTCTTGCGTTCGAGCTTCAAGCCGAAGGCACGCAGGGCAACTTCGCCATGATCGCGGGTGCGCAATGACTCTTCGACGCGCGTTTCGCCGTCGGCGAATAGTCCCGCAAACAAGAGGCACGATTTCACCTGGGCGCTGGCAACGGGCAATTTGTAGTCGATGGCCCTGAGCGGCGCGCCTGTGATGCGAAGAGGCGGTTTGCCATCGTGAGAATCGATCTGAGCGCCCATGCTGGTGAGTGGCTGAATGATGCGCTGCATCGGACGACGGGAGAGAGATTCGTCGCCGATCATTTCGCTGGTGAAACGTTGACCGGCGACGATGCCGCTCAGCATGCGCATGGTGGAGCCGGAGTTGCCGCAATCGAGCGGGCCGGCTGACGCCGCTAGAGACAGGCCGCCTCCCTGCACTTCGATGACATTTTGGGAGTCCGATTTGCGATCCCACGTCACGCCGAGTGCGCGCATGCAGCCGAGCGTGCTGGCGCAGTCGGCGCCGGTCGAATAGTTCTCGAGGCGCGATGGACCTTCTGCGATCCCGGCCAGCATGCCGTACCGGTGCGAAATAGACTTGTCGCCGGGCAGTTCGACAGATCCGCGAATGTTGCGCGCCGGGCGCACGGTGACAGGGGATTCGTTCATGGGTGCATCAAGTATAGGGAACAGGGAGGCTTGTCTGAAGTTTGTATTTTGATTGTTGAATGAAAACCCTAAAGCTGGCTGCGAAGCTGAGAGCTCTTATTCAACAATCATCATTCAACAATTCCTACGCCAGCGCTTTGGCCTCGGCTGTGGCTTCGCGCAGGATGTCTGCCGGGACTTCTTTCATCGTTACGCCGAATTCGAACATTGGAGTTTCCACGCCTCGTCCCCAGCGCGCGACTTCCCAGTGTGCCCGCACGAATTTGGCATCCGGATGCGCACTAAGATCGAGCAGGAGCGGTGACTCTCCGGTATAAAATTGCTGGGGAAAGGCGGCGAGAGATTTCGGGGTCCACGTGGTTCCATCGGCAGAGCCGTAGATGCTAAGGTCGAGCGATTCCTGCTCGATGATTCTGGTGATCGAGAGCGTGATGAGAAAAACTCGTCCGCCCGCACCGGACACGTCCACGGCGGGGCCATCACCTTTCGCGCTGACTACGGTTCCCGGCGACACGAGAGTTGCTTCGCTGATTGCAGTTGTCATTTGCGAGTGATTTTAACAAATCCTTACGCGACTTCTCACCACGGAGGCACCGAGTCACGGAGAAGGTCATGTGGGCAAAACGCGTCCCTTACTATTCGGTCGGATGCGGGCCGGTGAAGTCGCTGCAGCAGGGCTTTTCGGCCGGCTTGAATTCCATGAGTTCAATGCGAGTAAGGTCCGGATCGAAGACGTTTAACTGGCGCTTACCGTCGCGGCCCATCTGCGCGTGCTCGTCGCCGTGAGCCTTCCAGCCGTGCGACTCGAGCAATGCCTGCGCTTTCGACATATCAGCAACCCCAAGGGAAAAATGATTCATCACGCCGGTCAGGCGGAGATCAGGATGCTGCGGCTGGTTCAACATATACTCCAGCCAATCGGTGCCGTCGGGAACCTGGATCGAAACCCAGTCGGTGACGTCGTCCTTCATGCCGCCATGCCAGTACGGACGGAAGCCGAGAATTTCACGATAGAAATGATCTTCCGCTTCGCGGTTGTAAACGAGAAAACCGACGTGGATCATGCGATGAGACACGGCATTCGGAGCGGGCGGCGCGGTCTCGCCCTTGCCCCGTTCAACGAACTCAATGTGATGTCCTTCGGGGTCATTCGTCGTGAAGCTGAGGCTGTGGTCGGCGCGCCCTTCGATTTTGGAAACTTTGATTCCCTTCGCAGTCAGGTATCGCCGCAGCGCAATGATGTTGTCGGTGGTGAATGCGACGTGATCCATACGGTCGGTCGCCTTTGGATCGGGAGCTGGACTGTAGCCGATCCATTGCAATCCGGCCATGTAGCGGATGGTTTCGCCCGACTCGATGGCGTCGGCCGAGGCAAGGCCGAGAGTGTCTGCGTAGAGTTTCTTCACTCCATCGGGATTGGTCGTGTAAAACGCAACGTGATCAATTCCGGTGATGCGCGGACGCTTCACAGAAGACGTTTGCGACAGAGCGGAAACTGGAAGAATCGCACACAGGATGGCGAGGACGAGGTTCTTCATGGCGTGATGATTGTAGTCCAAAACGGGCGTAGAAGCTGGGCTTTCGACCGGATCAGGAATTCAGGCCTGAAAACAAAAGGTCCCTCCACGCGCGGGTGTCTCGGCTACGCCAATCCATCCACTTGGTCGGAATGACAATTCTGGGGTCCTCTACGACACGCTGTCGAGGAACTGGCGGAGGAGTTTCGCGGCGAGTTCCGGCTGCTCCCATGGCGAGTAGTGCCCTGCCTTCGGAATCACTCGGATCTGGCTGCCACGAATCTGCTCGTGCATCAGTTCAGCTTCGCTGATGCCGGTCATCGGGTCTTCATCTCCTGTGATAAGAAGCGTCGGAACGTCGATGGTCTTGAGCGTGTCGACGGAATCCGGACGTTCGGCCATGCCGCGCTGCACCTCCGCAACATCCTGCGGAGACATTTTGCGCATCATGCGGATCGCGCCGTCAACCAAGTCCGGACGCGTCTCGCGGGTGGTGCGTCCGAGCACTCTCTGCGACATGCCTTCAAAAAAGGGCTCGGTTCCCTTCTCGACGACATCACGGGCCGCCTGCAGACGTCCGGCGCGTGCCTCGGAATTGTCCGCTGGCGCCTTGGTATTGCAGAGAATCAGCGCTTTGACGCGATTGCGGTATCGTCGCCAGAACTCGAAAATCGCATATCCGCCGATGGAGACTCCGACGAGCGGGGCACGACTGGCATCGGCATCATCCATGACGCGGAGGATGTCAGCGGCATGCTTTTCCATCGTGGCAGGGCCATCGCCGACTTCAGATTCGCCGTGTCCGCGAAGGTCGGGCAGGATCAGCCGGTAGCGCGATGCGAGCGTTTCCGACACGGGCTGCCAGAACTCGTGATTCACCGGAAAGGGATGCAGGAGAACAGCGGGCGCGCCATCTCCCAGCGCCCAGTAGGCGATTTCGGCGTCTCCGCTCTTGACTCGGTGCGGCAGGAGGGGCTGCATGGCTGGATTAAATCACATTCCCTGAACGCGGTGCGTTAATTGGAAACTTCGTTTATGCAATTAGACCCGATCTTTTTCGCGCTTGATTTCTCCAGTACGGACCACGTGATCCAAGGTCCGTTCAATCCTTGTTCGGGCCGAACCAGCAGGGTCATCCGTCCCCAATGTCGAACCTCGACTGAATAGCTCCCGGGAGCCAGAACACCGAAATCAACTGTTCCGGCTTTGTCAGTGATCATGGAGCGCACTGGCGTGTCGCTCGATCGAACCTCGACAATTTTCGATTTGAAAGGAACTCCGTGAAATAGCAACTTCAGGTGAAGTGGTTGATTGCGATACAGGGTGATGGATTCTGGTTGGCAGACCTGAGCGCCAGCTGGGAACGATACCCGCACAAGCGAGAACACAAACAGAACGATGCTTCGCATTCTGCCTGAGTTAGACACCGCCAGAGCGCGAGTTTCTCCGGAAAGAAAACTCAGCTATGGATTCGTCGCCTGTTGCGCGTTCACCGGAGGCGCCGGCAGTAGCAGCGGCTCTTCGGGCATGATGATCCACGCGATCGGATACGAAATGAAGCCGATCACGGTCATGCAGGCCACGATCAACCACACGATGCGGACGAGCGTGACATCGAGATCGAAATACTCTGAAAATCCGAGGCAAACCCCGGCGATCTTGCGCCCCATGCGCGGACGGATCAACTTGCGCCGCGCCAGCGATGCCCCGACCCGAACGCCGCAGTAGGCGCAAACGTTGGCGTCATCCTGAATCACTTTCCCACAGTAGTTGCAGTACATAGTTCCGCCTTCACTTCTATGATACGGAATTCCCCGCCCGCAGGTTCCCCGTTATTCGCGGTATGCCTCTTTGATGTAGTGGCGGGCCTGATCGGCGGGTCCGGTATTGGCATTCCCCGCCAGGACAGTCTCGTACTTCTTCATGGCGAGATCGCGTTTTTGCATCAGATCGTACATTTCGCCGGCGGCGAGGTTGGCTCGTTGCAGGATGTCCGGATCGGGATTGGGAGCAAGATTCACCAACTCGTAGGCGGCGGCTGCGCCAGATAGATCTTTCTTGCTGCGCAACAGTTCACCAAGGCCCCACGCGGCCAACTCGTAATGCAGGTTGCCGTACTTCCCCTCGCGCCCGTTCTGCCATACCTTGCGGTACATGGCCTCCGCCTCGGACAGGCGTCCCGCAGAGCGCAGCAGGTTCGCCACTTCTGTCGGGAACAGATGGTTATGCGGATACCTCGCCGTAAGCTCGTTCATGTATCCAAGAGCCTCGTCGTACAGGCGCTCGCGACGCAAAAACAAAGTGAGCACCACTTTCGCATCGACCGCGTTCTCTCCATTGCTCTTCGCCACTTCCCGGAGATACTCCAGCCCCTTTTCCTTCGACCCGCTCAGGCCCGCAATGGCCGCCGCCATTTTCACGCTCCAAGGCAAATTGCCGACGACGTAGTTGTGAGTACCGACCACGAGTTTCGCGTCGATATAGTTGGGATCGAGTTCCAGAACGCGTTCGTGGTCGTGGCGCGCTCCGACTGCATTCCGCAGAGCTGAAAACCAGGCCCGCTCGACGATCCCTGTATACACGGCGAACTGCGCTCGGGTGACTCCACGGCAATAGAGGGCATTGATGTTGTTCGGATTCGCCTTGAGTTCCTGATCTTCGATGTTTTCCGCCCGGCGCGCCAGATCCTTGATCTCCTGCTTGATCTTCGGATCGGTCGGGCGCGGGGTCCTGCCAATGAAGCTGTCATTGGCGTAGTCCCCGGTATTCATCGATCCGGTTTCGTAAAGATCGCGCATCAGCACGGCTGTAAGCAGATGGTTGAGAGCGAAAGGATCATTGGGACGCTTCTCCACGATCTTCTCGAATTCCTGCAGGGCCCGGTCGTACTCCATGTTGTAGAAGTGATCGAATGCGGCGTCGGTCTGCGGGTCGTGGGGAGCGCCGTGAAGGGTTTCGGTCGACTGACCCATTGCAGGGAGCGAAGCGAATGCCAAGAAAACTACCAAGGGGAGAATGCTGGGACGTTGCACCGATATCATCCGGGAAACCTGTTCGAGGATCAAAGCCTGATTTCAGTAGTCTAAACGAACTCGGTACTCCACGCTTTGGAAAGGCTGGCGCTGTGACCACCTGAGCCTTGGAACCAACAGCGTCATCAGGCTGCACTTCCTAGTGGCTACGAATCCTGAGTTCCATGCCTATAATCCGGAGACAGCGCGGGGTGCGCTTCAGTTCTGTCGGGCATGGGCGTTCGTAACTGATACATCTTTACTCGCTTCGAAGCGTAATAATTGCCGCTTCAGCGTTCCGCCTACCCGTGTGGAACTCGCGCAACTCCATGCAAAATATGGATTTCGGGCCGAGCCAGCTTTGGCGGTTGGAATGCGAAATGCAGTTTCTATAGACAGGAAGAGTTATGGCAGAAGCTGTACATGGCACACCCCAAGAGTTTTGGCGCCCGCCTTCCCAGGTAGTCGGGGATGAGGATAGTCTTCGCCCCTCCCTTTCCACTATGGCGGAAAGCTGTTCACGTTGCGGCACAGAGTTCCTGATGGGATCCCAATTCTGCCATTCCTGCGGCGTGCGTCGGCCGCTGGCCCTTAGCGCCACGACCCAAAGTGATGCGGCCGTGATGGCGGGGCTCTGGGAACAGACCGTGCATGCCTTCCATGTTGCCATTACCGGGTGGAAGCGGATGCAGGTCCCCTCGTGGCTGCATTATTTGCATTTTCACGAGATTAAGCGCCGAGTTGGGCTTTCCAGCGCTTCTCTCATCGCATTCGTGATTGGGCTGGGTTGCGTCGCCGGGGCCCTGCTGGTAGGCCTTCTTACGGCTAAGACTCTAGTTGATTGGCAAGCGATCCAGTTCTACCGGGCAGAATGGCTGCTGGCAGCAACTGCGGCATTTGTCGCCGGAATTCTTCTCAAGAAGTCCGAGCGCGACGATTCAGACGAGTAGGTCCCCTAAGTCGACTCTCCACCGGTTCCGGCGGCGCGCCGCTGCTGGTTCATCCTGTACAAGTGGTTGACGGGACCTGTCCCCTTGCCGAGGGGCTGCCCGTTCATAATGGCCGCCGTCACGTAAGTCTTGGCGAGGAGAGTAGCCTCGGCGAGACCGCGATCGAGTGCCAGGTGGCAGGCGATAGAGGTGGCAAAAGCGCATCCTGTCCCGTGAGTCGAGGTCGACCGCTGCTTCTCGGCCTTGAAAATCTCCTGCTCCACTCCATGTTTCCTCTGGAAACTCAGGAGATCAATCGCTTTTTCGAGATGCCCGCCGGTAACGATGACCGCGGATGCTCCCAGGTCGTGCAGCTTGGCCGCGGAGGCCTTCATTCCATCCAAATCTTTGATTTCAATGCCGGTTATGGCAGTCGCTTCCTCCAAGTTGGGAGTGACCACATCCGAGATGGGTATCAGCTTTTCGATCAAGATCCTGGTGCCTGCGGGGTCGAGCAAAGCCGCTCCGGATGAGGACCGCAGAACGGGGTCCAGCACAAGGTTGTTAAAGCGCCGCTCACCTTGCCGGCCAGTACCAGCGAGAAATTCCGCGACCGCCTTTGCCACCTTTCCCGATCCGAGCATTCCAATGTGAACCGCCGCGATTTCAACGTCGGCAGCCAATTCGTGGAGAGTTTCGGTGACCAGTCCAGGATCAAGCGCCTCGACTCGCCGGACGCCCGAGGTGGACTGCACGGTCATCGCTGTGATGCAAGCTACCCCATAGCAGGAATGGGCGGCGATCGTCTTGATGTCGGCCGTAATCCCGGCCCCCGACGAGGGATCGAACCCTGCGATGGTGAGAACGACAGGCGGTTTTTCGGCCATAGCCTTCCGTTTTACTGCCTTGTGATCGTACCCCGTTTCAGGGTCAATATGTCATATCGGCGAAGGCCAGAAGTTACTTTTGACACGCGGGTATAGAAAAAAATCTCGCCTTTAGATTCGAAAGAGCGCCGGTAAATACATGATTCCATGTAAGTTGAAGAATGGAATGCCGTAAGTCATTGATTCCAATGAGCTTGTAAAATCTACGCAGCCGCTTCCATCGTGCTATTTACTGATTACTAAATATCTAAGCGACGCGAAACAAAGAGCGTTACTCGGATTACCTAAAATTTACAACAGGTTACGTAAGATTTCTATTACTAGGAGGTCATCGGTCGAGTGGCCAATGGGCCTTGACACAGGTTTGGCACGCCGATAGCATTTGAAAACTGCAGTTAGACACTAGCCTAAAGGCCAAGGGCACTTTTGAGTATGCGAGGAGAACTGAATGCGAAGACGTATAGCTCATGGACTGGCGATCGGCTTTTTGATCGTCGGCCTGGGAGCGGCTCAGGGACCGAACATCTCGGAGGCGAAACCGGCTCCAAGTAGTTCAGCCCAAGTTCAACCCATAGTCCGCCATCAGGTCGGCAAGACGAAGCCGTTCCAAGTCGGAACTGCTTCCTGGTACGGAGAGAGGTTTCAAGGAAAACCGACGGCAAGCGGCGAACCGTACGAAATGTACGATATGACCGCGGCGCACCTGACACTTCCCATCGGAAGCTTCGTGAAGGTCACAAACCTTCGGAATGGCAAGGCCGTCGTGGTCCGGGTCAACGACCGCGGACCGATCGTACCAGGCCGGATCATTGACCTGTCGTATGGCGCGGCTCAAGCCCTGCAATTCCGCCATCGCGGATTGCAGCGTGTCCGTCTGGACCTGGTCAAACCCGGCCAGCCCGAATACCAGACGGTCGCCTACAATCATCCCCCCGTAGCGCAATTGCCGTAAAAGCAATATAGTAAGCGGGATGTCGGCTGCTCTGCCCAACCGCATCCCAAACGATAGCGCGAGCTATCGGAGAGGTGATCCGCGCCAGCGGCTCATCGTTGCGCTCGACGTTTCCAGCGCCTCCGCCGCCCGGAAGATCGTGGCGGCGGTAGGCGATTCTGCGCTGACCTATAAAGTCGGGATGCAGCTCTATACCGCCGAGGGACCGCAAGTGGTGCGGGATCTGGTGGCCTCCGGTCGGCGAGTATTCCTTGATCTGAAGTATCACGACATCCCAAATACGGTGGGCGCGGCCGTCGCGGAAGCGGCAAAGCTCGGCGTCAGCATGCTGACGGTCCACGCGTCTGGAAGTGACAAAATGCTGGAGGCCGCGGTCAAAGCGGCCAAGGCAAGCCCTGAATTGATGGTGCTGGCGGTGACTGTCCTGACCAGCATGAGCGGCGACGATCTCGAGGTCATCGGGATGGAGGGTGGGCTGGAGAAAAGCGTCGTAAGGCTCGCCCGAGTGGCCTTGGATTGCGGCTGCCAGGGGATTGTCACCTCGGCGCGGGAAGCGCCCGCCGTAAGGACCGAACTCGGCCAGGACTTCGCGGTTGTGACCCCGGGCGTCCGACCTGCAGGAGTGGCGGTGGGTGATCAGGTTCGAGTCGTGACGCCGGCGCAGGCGATTGCTGCGGGCGCGAGCCACATTGTGGTCGGGAGGCCGATCACCGAGGCGGCGGATCCGGCAGCGCAGGCGAGAGCGATCCTTGAGGAGATCTTGGCCGCTTTATGATTTGACCACTGTTTTTGACTATGGTCTAATTGGCTTATGAAGGAAGTAGCTATCTCCGAATTCAAAGCGAAATGCCTTGGCCTCATTGAACAGGTACAGCAGACCAAGAAGCCCATTCGCATCACCAAATTCGGAAAGCCGGTCGCCGAGGTTATTCCCACTTCCCCTGAGGCCTGCTCTGGAAGCTGGATCGGATCGATGAAAGATCAGATCAAGATTCTGGGCGATATCGTCTCGCCAGCAAGCGATGCGGACGACTGGGAGGTCTTGAGGGATTGAGGCTCCTTCTCGACACCCACATCTGGCTTTGGACCCTGCAGGATCCATCACGAATTGGGAAAAGGCTGCTTCATGAATTGAGGAACCCTAAGAACGAACTCTGGCTGTCGCCGATCAGCACGTGGGAAGCTCTCATCCTGAACGCGAAACATCGGATCCAATTACCGGCCGATATCGCGCGCTGGGTGGGCGAGGCTACAGCGCCTTTTCACGAGGCCCCGATAACTCACGAGATCGCTCTCGCATCCCGTAAACTGGAGGGTTTGCACAAAGATCCTGCAGATCGGTTTCTAGCGGCGACGGCGAAGGTGCTGCAGTTAACTCTCGTAACCGCAGACCTAAATCTTCTCGGGCTGGGAGAGGTCTCAACCATGGCAAACCGATAATCTCTGAAAAAACAAGCCGGAGCAGGAAAACAGGATTCCTGATCCGGCTTGAAACCTGAAACTTCTTCTACAGCTTCTCGAAAAACTCACACCCCGAGCACGAGATGTAAATCCCGCCCGGGACGCCACGTTCGCGGTCTTTGACGCGCTTTACGATGCGGGTCGGCTTGCCGCATTTCGGGCAATCCGTGCTCTTGGTCGTATCCATGACCTTCTTGCGGTCGGCTGTCTTGGCGATCTTGGCTCCTACTGCCATGTTTCATCTCTCCTGATCCTCGAATGTTTGCGCAGCAAAATCCGCGCCCTTACCATTGCGGATGACTGTGGATGGGAAATTCGAAACTGCGGGATCCACTCAGGAAGATCTGACGCTGCGTCTTGGTTCTTCTTCCGTCGAATTTGATTTTACAGTAACGTTGTGCCGGATGTCTTGCGGGAAGGGCACCACGCGCGTGGGAGTTCGCGGTACGCGGCCTCGGAACGCCTGCGCCGATTTCTCCCACCAGACATCTCGTGATCTCGGGATTAAACCGTTATGTCCGCAATCCCATGTACATCGGAGTATTTCTGGCGATTCTCGGTCAGTCGATCATGTTCCGCTCAACACGATTAACAATCTACGCGATGCTTTTTTGTATTTGTGTCGAGCTGTTCGTGCGGTGCTACGAAGAACCCTCTCTTTTTCAACGCTTCGGCGAAGCGTATCAGACGAATTGCGACGGCGGTTCTGCGGGCACTCGCCGCTCCAGCGTGAAGCCTGGGGTCGCGTTGACCGCTGTCGGGTTGCCCTGCTACCGTCATATGTTTGCCTCCTGGCGCACGAGCTATTCTGAATGGCGGCACAGCTGGACCGTGCGTTGCGCTGGTCTGCGGCGACTACATTACCTGCGGAGCCTTCCATGCCTGCCATCAAATTTCGCGGTGTCGATTTCCTGCAATACGATTCCCTGCTGACTGACGAAGAGAAACTCGTCCGCGACACCACGCGGCAGTTCATTGAAGACAACCTGATTCCCATCATCGAGGAGTGCAACCGCGCCGGCAGATTTCCCCGCGAACTCGTGAAGCCGATGGCGGATCTCGGATTCTTCGGGGCCTCGATCAAAGGCTACGGCTGCGCCGGCATGGGTAATGTCGAATATGGCCTCATGACGCAGGAACTGGAGCGCGGCGATTCGGGTGTTCGCAGTTTTGTCAGCGTGCAATCAGGGCTATGCATGTATCCGATTTACGAGTTCGGCAGCGACGAGCAGAAGGAAACATGGCTCCCCCCGATGCAGAAGGGCGAAAAACTCGGGTGCTTCGGACTGACCGAACCGGACTTCGGATCGAACCCGGGCGGCATGCGTACACGGGCCCGCAAAGTCGGCAACGAATATGTGATTAATGGCGAAAAGATGTGGATCACCTCCGGGACCATCGCGGATGTGGCGATTATCTGGGCCAAAGTGGAAGACGAAAAAGACCGCGTCCGGGGATTCCTGGTCGAGACCGACCGTCCGGGCTTCAAGGCCGATGATATTCACGGCAAGTGGTCCCTGCGCGCTTCCGTCACTTCGGGACTCTCCTTACAGGATGTGCGCGTTCCGGAGTCGAACCTGCTGCCGAAGAGCGGCGGCCTGCGGTCTCCGTTGATGTGCCTGAATCAGGCTCGCTATGGAATCGCTTGGGGAGCCGTCGGGGCTGCAATGGCCTGCTACGATTGCGCGCTGCAGTACGCGCTGCTCCGGAAACAGTGGCGGGATCAGCCGATCGCTTCGCACCAGTTGGTTCAGGACAAGTTTACGTGGATGATCAGCGAGATCACCAAGGCGCAGTTGCTCGTGCTGCAAGTAGGACGACTGAAGGATGCCGGGAAAGTCGAGCCACAGCACATCTCCATGGCCAAGCGGAACAATGTCTGGATGGCTCTCGAATGCGCTCGATTATCCCGCGACATACTGGGAGCGAATGGGGTGGCCGACGACTATCCGATCATGCGCCACCTGATGAACCTTGAATCAGTAAAGACCTACGAAGGCACGCATGATGTGCATTCACTAATCATCGCGCAGAGCGTGACGGGGATTGACGCGTTCTAACCTTGAAGTACCGGCAGTCACCGGATCTTTCGCATGACTGAAGAAAAAACCGGGCGCGTCGCGACAGCCGTCGGATTTCTATCCGGAGTGATCGCCTGTCTCGACGCGATCAGGGACGTGAAGACTCTTTGGCCGCCGGACGCACTCTGGCAAGTATTGCAACGACCACGGCGGCTCGAACTTGTGGCCGGCATCGCGTTGATGGTCGTCTCACTGATCATTACGTCTTTCAGAAAGCGTACTGCATAGAAGAAGTTCGCATGTAAGACAACAGGGCTTCGCGTCTTTGCCCTGATGTGCGTGGTAGCGGCGGCCACGAATTCTACCTACTCGTCCCTGAACTCAAGTTATCTCAACGGACCGCCGGTAACCGATACTATTGGCCTTAATACTTCAATACTTCGTCGTTTAAGGTCGAGCATGTTCATTGTTACGTTGATGGGCCTAGCCGCCATCGGATGGTCGAGTTATAGCCTGGTCACCGGCAAGGGGTACTACAAGAATTGTCCGCCGGGCGGCTATGATCGCTACGAAGATCCGTTCAATTTCTGGGCCCCGACCATTGTCATTCTCTGCGTCCTCTGCGTCGGAGTGTTCGCCGTTCTCGTCTCGCTGGGGGTAATTCCGGTACATCCGCGCCCCTAGCCGGAACCATCCACAACCAAGTTCCTACCCGTACAGCTCCTGCAACAGTTCGTATGCGCGGCGAAGATGTGGAATCACAATACTTCCGCCGACAACCATCGCTACATTGAGCGATTCTTCCTGCTCGGCGCGGGTCACTCCCAGACGGTAAGCCTGAATCGCGTGATAAAAAATGCAGTCATCGCAGCGCAGAACTGCCGAAGCCACCAGTCCCATCAACTCCTTGGTCTTGGCTGAAAGGCTTCCCTCGAGGTAGGTGTTGTGATCGATGTTGTAGAAGCGCTTGACGAGGAAGTTATTCGCGTTGTCGACATTGGAGTTGAGCCGCTCGCGGGTGTCGAGAAAGCGGCGCGCGAGTTCGCTCTTTTCAGACACATATTTTTCAGTGAACAGGTAGGTCGGCTCTTTGCGCTCCGTCGCTGGACGTTCCTGCGCGGCGCGGTCCCCAGGATGTTCCGCAGTCGTGGTGTTCATTCGCAAATGTTAGCAGAGAACAGAGCGGCTGGCGGCAGAACTATGTAGTGGGTTTATCACGAGGCGGCTCGATTGCGAGGAATTCCTGCGCGAACCGCTGCGCGTAGTCTCCGAGCAAGACCGGAATTCTCGCAGGATCGGCTGATCGCAGCACGAGACCAGCATGGTGATGCTTCTTGATCCTGAGAACAACTTCCGGATCGTTATAAGAACTGGTGTCGGGATTCTCCTGCCGAGCCAGCGAGAGAATGACTCCAGCGTATTCTTCGCGTGTCGTCGGCAACTCGTATGTTCCATCCCCGCCGGAAATTTCGATCCGCGCCCACTCGCGCCACAGATTGATTCCTGTGGCCGTTTCGACCATCTCGTTGATGTAGGCGCCACCGACGCGAGCGGCGCATTCAAGGAAGTAGAAGTTTCCGTCAGCTTGCGCCCGAATGAATTCGGCATGTGAGACACCCCGCAACAAGCCCAGAGCAGAGATTAGATCCCGATTGATTGCTCGTAATGCCGAATCTTCCTCGCTCCCACGTTCGACGGTATACGTCGTGAAGACGCCTCCGTGAGCCACATTCATCGGAGGCTTGCCGTAGCGGCTCACGTTCGCAAAGACAATTTCGTTCTCGGAGACGATAGAATCCACGTGATAGACATCTCCAGGAACGAACTTCTCCAGCAGATACGCGGACTGCTTGTCGCCGAGTTGCTCCAGCAAGGGCCAAAGCTCTTCGCCAGAATGAATTTTCTTGATCCCGATCGCTGACGCTTCCTGACGCGGCTTGAGCACCCATGGGCCCGGCACGTGATCGAGGTAATAGCGGATATCGTCGTGGTTCACGACGGGGACGAAATCCGGCACGCGAACGTGGCGATCGAGGGCGCGCATGCGCATGGCCAGCTTGTCACGGAAATAGCGCATCGTCGTCAGGCCCATGCCGGGGATGCGCAGGTGCTCACGCAACGTCGCCGCCGTTTCCATGTCAAACTCGTCGAGAGCGACGATACGGTCGATTTTCTTGTCGCGTGCAAGGTGTGTCACGGCCTTGACGATGTCGGGAATCGGGATCTCCTCGGGCAGATAGAAGGTGTCGTCGAGACTTTCGCGCGGCCAGTCTGCGTCCTTCAGCTTTTCGGCAGTCAACAGGATCACGCGGCAGCCCGTGCGTTTGCACTCGCGCATGAACTCCTGCCCTTTTTCATAGGTGGTGATGCAGAGAAAAGTCAGGGATCGGGAATCGGCCATGGAGATTCGCCCAAATCAGGGAACAGGAGAATATCACGCGCAACGCATAGCAGCCATCCGATCCATCCATGAACAATATCGATTGGGCGAATCCTGTATTTTCATTCTGCCGATCGTTGCGTTATAGTCTCAACCCGGCGCATAGGAATTTTGAACGCTCGGGAGAACGATTGATGGCTACGCAGACTCGTCCGGAAGGCAAGGCCCGCACCTACGGGGAAAACATCGAAAGCGACCTGGCGTCGCGGTTTCTGCGCGTCGTCGAGGTGGCGGCCATCGCTTCGGCCCGGACGATGGGGCAGGGTGAGCGCAAACTTAGCGACCAGGTCGCCACCGAGGCGATGCGGAAGACCATGGATTCTATCCCGATGCGGGGGACCATCGTCATCGGCGAAGGAGAACGCGACGAGGCGCCGATGCTCTATATCGGCGAGAAGGTCGGGGCGGAGTTTCCGGATGGTACGGAGGTTCCCGAAGTCGATATCGCGGTGGATCCGCTGGAAGGGACAAATCTCTGCGCAACTGGGGCTCCCGGATCGATTACAGTTCTCGCCGCCTCCGAGCGCGGTGGCCTGTTGAATGCTCCCGACTGTTACATGGACAAGATTGTTGTTGGCCCATCATGCAAAGATGCTGTCTACATCGATGCACCGGTCTCGCATAACCTGAAGAACATTGCTCGGAGATTGGATCGCGATGTCGACGACCTGGTCGTCATGGTGCTTGATCGGCCGCGTCATGAGAAGCTGATCGCAGAAATTCGAGCCGCCGGAGCGCGCATTCGCCTCATCAGTGATGGGGATCTCTCGGCCGGAATTGCAGCCGCCGTGATCGGAACTGGTGTGCACGCTGTCATGGGTTCAGGCGGCGCGCCCGAAGGCGTAATTACTGCTGCGGCCGTGCGCTGCCTCAACGGCTATATGCTCGGACGCCTGGTCGTAAAGCCCGATCAGGAAGAACGCCTCGAACGCATGGGGATTAAAGACAAGAATCGAATCTACGAAGCCGAAGACCTCGCGCCGGGCAAGCAACTGATCTTTGCCGCCACCGGCGTAACCGACGGCGCTCTGATGAAAGGCGTGCGCTTCTTCGGCGAGGGCACGCGCACATCCTCGGTCATCATGACCCTGAGAACCGGGAAAGTGCGCTTCGTCGAGAGCATACATCTCGAAAAGGGGCCGGACGTGAAGGTCAGGTTCTCCTAAAGTTCCGAATTGTATCTTGCTTAATTTGAATGACTTATACACCCAGGAGCGTCTTGCCAATCTGCTATAATCTAGATGATTCATCTAGATGAATAGAGGAAACATGCAGACCGTAGGGCTGTTTGAGGCAAAACAGAAACTGTCGGAGCTCGTTGAACGCGCCGGGCAGGGAGAGCGCATTGGAATCACTCGTCGTGGGAAGTTGGCAGCGATTATCGTGCCGGTGGAACCCGCTGAGGACATGAAAAATGCCTTTGCGGAAATTGACCAGATTCGCGCTCGCATCAAGCCTCTGCCAAAGGGGACCACGATTAAGGACCTGATTGAAGAAGGCCGCAGGTGAGACGCTTCGTCCTCGACGCTTCGGTCACATTGTCGTGGCTGATTGATCGCAAAGTCGATCCCTACGCAACGCGAGTGCGCCAGTTGCTGCTCGCCGGAAGCAAGGCGATTGTTCCAGCCCTCTGGGAGCTAGAGATCGCGAACGGGTTTATCACTGCCGAGCGCAGAACTTTATTGACCCCGTCGGACACCGATCAGATTTTGCGCTTTTTTGAAAGTGTGCTCGCACGAAGCATCGAGGTGAGCCGCGCATCGATTCCAATCCGTCGCGCAGTGAGCGCCGGCAGATCAGCGGGACTCACGGCATATGACGCCGCATATCTCGACCTGGCAAGCAACCAACAGTTGCCGTTGGCAACTCTTGACCAAACCCTCGCAAAGGCTGCGCTCAAATCCGGAGTGGCTCTTCTTTCCTGAAACGTCTATTTCAGGTATTCCGAATTCTTCTTCAGATCGTCGGGTATCGGTGGAAATGGCGGCCACTCCTGCGAATAGCCCTTCAGCAGAGGCGTCGCCGTTTCGGACCGCAGGGTGCCGTCGTGCACCGTAAATTTATGCGGATGCCCGGCTGAATATCCTTCCCACAGGCTGACTCCCGCGTAAGCGCCGTCCTTGCGCAGAATGTAGTACGTCATGTCCATGAAGCGGATCTTGTTCATGTCGCCGTTGTAGTTGCGGACGATGCGCTTGAGCGTGTCCATGCCGGCTTCCTGCGGCGACATGCCGTGGCGCATGTTTTCGACGATCGTGTGCGCTCCGGCGACTTTGATGTTCTCTTCGCCGCTGCCGGTCGCGCCGGCTGAGCCCACATCCTGATCGGTATAACAACCGGCTCCGATGATCGGCGAATCTCCCACGCGGCCCGGCAGTTTGAAAGCAAGCCCGCTGGTGGTGGTGATACCCGACATCTCGCCTTTTTCGTTCAGCACAGAGCAGTGAATTGTGCCCGTTGGTGGAAATAGCACGCGCCGAACTGCTGCGAGCTGAAATTCGGGCTCGATTCCGAGATCGGCAGCGCGCTGTTGCAACTTCTGAATACGGTCGTGCCACAGTTCGGCCTGCGGCTTCGTTTGTGGTGCGGGTGGCTGCCAGTGTGGATCAGCAAGCCCCGGGCCCCACCAATCGCGGTCAGAATTGAATTCTTTCCAGAGCAGCCAGATTTTTCGCGAGCGATCGGTCAACAGGTTTTCTCGCGGGAATCCCATGGCCACTGCGAACCGCTCCGCGCCTTCGCCAGCGAGCATGACATGGCCGGTATTCTCCATGACCGCCCGGCCTACCATCGATACGTTCTTGATGTTGCGCACCGCGCCCACCGCACCGGCGCGGCGCGTCGGACCGTGCATGCAGCAGGAATCGAGTTCCACCACGCCCTCTTCGTTGGGCAGCCCACCGAGCCCGACCGAATCGTCATTCGGATCATTCTCCGGTCCCTTCACCACGCGGATCCCGGTCTCCAGCGTGTCTCCGCCAGCTTTCAGATATTCATAAGCAGCGTCCGCGTAGGCGTGGCCGTTGTTCGCGCAAATGATGATGTTCTTTTTGGCCGAATCGGATTGCGAAGCATGTCCTTGCGGGTTCGGTTCAGTGAGGGCATCGGATTTCCCTCCGACTCCTGCAGCGACGGCACCTAACACTGACGTCTTTACGAAATCGCGGCGCGAAAATGACACGAGATCCTCCTCGAAGCGGTGAATGAATCGAACGGTTCTCTTGCGAAAGCAAAACTTCAGGATCGTACGCAAAGGCGGAAGAATATCACGATGCGATGCATCACGAACAATGGCACAAGAAAAGGGACAGCCCAAAGCTGTCCCTTCGCTATGCAACAAGAGCGTTTATCGCCGGGCAAAACGCCGCAGTTGCCCGGGATAATCGGCGATTTCTTTCTCGCTGTTCTCGACGGCAGGCTGGCTGATCGGTTGAACCTTCTGCGAACGAAAGCGAAGTAGTGCCGCGATGTTTCCGACGCTGTCGAACTCCGGATCGTCCTTTACATAAAAGGTCTCGATATCCCGGCGCACAACCCACGGCAGGATCGCCTCGCCGACGTCCACGATCTCCTGCGTGGCGTGCCCGCACACCGGGCAGGAACCGATCAGATGAGCATCAACGTGGCCGCAGCCGGGACATTCCACCGCATGTCCTTGCAGGTTTTCCCCAAGCAGCAGAGTTTGCACTTCACCGAGTTCGAGTGAACGCAGCACTCTGCGCAAACCAGTGACGCCTCGTCCACCGCTGCGTGCCTGCGTCAGAGTCTGGCTTACCAACTCGCGGCGTCGATCGTTCTGCCACTGTTCAAGAATCTGCTGAGCGTGCGTCCGGATTTCGTCGCGGCTGGCGTGCGCCAGATCGGCATGGAACCGTCCGATCAACGCGTGGCTTGCGTATGGATGCAATTGGGGCTCAAATAACGACAGATGAGCGTCCTGGCAAGCAAGAATCCATTTTTCGTAGACGCCCTTGTCGATTAAGTCCTTCAAGACTTCTGCGACATTTTTGAAATGCTGACGGGCTTCGTCTTCGACGCGGCGCTGCGCGTGGCCGCCATCATAACCGGCGTAACCGTCGCTTCGGCCTCGCCGCGGCAGAGCATGAAACAAGTCATCGCGCTCAGTCAGTTCTCCGAGGCGAAGATCGAAGATGCGCGCCCGGTGCCGGTCGACCAGTACGACCCCCACTAGCGGGGATGCACCCAACAGACGAGCCAGAGGCTTGAGATGAAAATGGCGATCGACATAGAGTTGGGTCTTCCCGAGCAGCGCGGGCAACTCGAATTCCTGCCATACGTGACGCGCCGCGCACGCAAAGACCGCTTTGGCGTGCGTTCCGTTGCTGCGCAGTTCGCCCGATAAGCGAACGACACGATCGATATCGGCGCGCGCACAGTCCTTTCTTCCTTTGTCTTCCAGCGCGCGCATGGCTTCGCGCGCCAGGTCTTTGATAAGAATTGTGTCTTCCTTATGCGCCTTATTGCGCGGGGTCGACGGTTGAAAATAAAAAGTAACTGCGCATGATTTGTCGTCCTGAAATTCCGCCAGATGGCGGATTTGTTCGCGAGTAATACTCATGGATGATCTCCCCACAGATTAGTCTTTGATTAAGCGGCGCCGGTTGGAGCAAACTGGCTCTGAAACTGACGAGCCAGTCCCGGCGACTTTCGCAGATAGTCGCGCGCGGCGGAAACGAACTCGACAACACGTTCCGCTGGCATTCCCGTGATTCCCACAATTTCTTCGACACTGAAGCCTTCGACCGCATTGAGAATGAACGCCTCGCGCGGCCCGGCCCCAAGATCGCGCAAGGCGGAGGCAATCAGGCGCAAGAGTTCATCCGAAGCAAATATTTGTTCTGGAGTAGCAACGCGTGAATCGGCAATCACGGTTGCGCCGGTAATGGATTCGTCTGGTTGATGGAACTGCAAGGTGGATTCGTCGCTGCGGACGTTCGGACGCCGGGCAGAATCCTCGAGATGAACGGCATTCCCGTTACTCTCGTCCGGGCGAGAGAGTTCATCAAGGGCCCGCAGCGCCTGCCGGTAAAGCCATGGCTCCAAAGCAAGTTTTTCCGGCTTCTCCAGACCGTCGCTCAGAGCCGCTGCAACCGCTTCGTCGAGGACTTCTTCTTTCGAAACCGAGTTGGGCGCAATCGTCTCCTGCGCCTCGCGGATAAGAATTTCGCGTTCGATAAAGCGATCCAATCGTGCCAGATTCGCGTTCACATACAAACGAACGTCATCGTCGGAAATCTTCGCAGGAAATACTGCCGCGAGCGTCTGCTCGAACGGAACCTCACGGATTGGAGTTCCCGTGCGCCTGCTATTCCCTCGCTTTCCGCGTTGCCACTTATGCGAAGCACGAAGAATCTCCTTGTGCTTGCCGACCTGACCGAGAAGATCTTCGAACCCGGCCTTCACAGCGGCCTGTGCCGTGGGAGCCGTTACCTGCACCGCCATCTGTCCCGATGGCAGGCGCAGATTCAGCGAAACGCTAATGCCCTCGCGAGCCGAAAGCTCCTCTACAACTCCTCGGAGGTGAACCAGATCGGGCCGGAAGACCTGCAGCCGTTTTTGCAGTTTTTCAATCTGATGTTGGACGTCTTTCTCAATGGCGGGAATTTTAGGAAGACGATAACTGACGTGAACGTTCATGAGCGCCTCGGCCTTGCTTACGAAGTGCGCAACCAAGTGCTTTCTAAGCCGATTGTACACCTGTGAGAAATCGATGGAAGAGGGAATCGCAAGTTCAGCCTCGATTTTTTGTGTTCAATTTTTTGACTTCGACGTCATACAGGTTTGCAGCCTTGAGCCGAAGGAGTTTATGATCCCCCGCGATGACCCCATCTAACATTCTTTTATTTCTCCTGATCAGTTCCATTGCTTATGGACAAACTCCGACATCCAAAGAAGTAGCGTCCGTCTATCCCGACGCCCACAAACTGTACCTCGACATTCATGAGCATCCCGAGTTGTCAGGTCACGAAAACCAGACTGCGGCGAAGCTCGCAACTGCTCTTCGCAGCGCGGGCTACGAAGTCACCGAGCACGTTGGCAACACCGGGATTGTCGCCCTGCTGAAAAATGGTGCTGGTCCCACGATCATGCTGCGGACCGAACTGGACGCGCTCCCTGTCGAAGAAAAGACCGGCCTTTCCTATGCGAGCAAGGTTCACGAAAAAGATGATTCCGGGCGCGACGTTCCGGTGATGCACGCGTGCGGCCACGATCTCCACATGGCGGCTCTTCTTGGAACAGCCGAGATCATGGCGCGCAGCAAGGATTCGTGGCATGGAACTCTCATGTTGATCGGACAGCCCGCCGAAGAGACGATTGGCGGCGCCGAAGGAATGATCAAGGCAGGATTGTTCACGCGCTTCCCTAAGCCCGATGCCGCGGTCGCGTTGCACGTCGGCAACGAACTCCCTGCCGGGATGGCGTCAATCACTCCCGGCATTTACAACACGAATTCGGACTCGGTGAAGATCACGATCTATGGCAAGGGCGGCCACGGTGCAATGCCACAAACGACGGTAGATCCCGTCGTCATCGCGGCGCGAATCATCCTCACACTGCAGACAATCGTCTCCCGTGAAATCAAACCAGGCGAGATGGCCGTCGTGACTGTGGGCTATGTGCGCGCGGGAACAAAGAACAACATCATCCCCGACCAGGCGGAGATGGGACTGACCATCCGCACATTCAAGCAGGACGTTCGGAAGCACATTCTCTCCGCCATCACTCGCATCGCGAAAGCGGAGGCTGAAGCCGCGGCCGCGCCGCGCGAACCATCAGTCGAGCACTATGAAGGAACCGATCTGGTCTACAACAATCCAGCACTCGCTGAACACCTTCGAGCGCCGCTGGAGGCCGCGCTCGGAAAAAAGAACGTGGTCATAGCTGAGCCCATCGCGCCTTCCGAGGACTTCTCGTATTTTGTCGAGCAAGGAGTTCCCGGCTTTTATTTCAGCCTGGGAGGTGCAGATCCGCAGAAATTCGCCGAAGCCAAAGCTTCAGGGAATCGATTGCCGTCGAATCATTCTCCTTTCTTCGCGCCCGATGTAGATCCCGCGCTGCATGCGGGAATTGCGGCGGAAGTAGCCGTACTGCGGAATCTGCTGAATGCATCTCCGGAAGAGTTGCACAAGCTGACTGCGGAACAGCCCGCGCAATGAGCAAGAACCGCGCGTAGCGTAAAGGTGGGAACTGCCCGGCGGGGCTAGACAGCAACCGTGACGGAGGTCTCGGTCCGAGTCACTGGTCTGTAGAGAGTGTCGCGCTCAACCGGTTCGCGGCCGGCGGCGCGAATCAACCGTTCGAGTTCCGGCCGCCGCATGCCTTGCGGGGTCGTCGCGCCGGCATCGTGGTAGATCTTCTCCTCGATGACGGTGCCGTCCATGTCGTCGGCGCCGAAACGCAAAGAAATCTGGGCGATCTTCGCGGTCATCATCTGCCAGTACGATTTGATATGCGGGAAATTATCGAGCACGAGGCGTCCGACGGCGATCTGCTTAATGTCGAGCATGCCCGTCGTCTTCGGCAGATGCTGCAGCGGCGTGTTATCCGGATGGAACGCCAGAGGAATAAACGTCTGGAAGCCGCCCGTTTCATCCTGCAGAGCGCGCAGCTTCAGCAGATGGTCGACGCGGTCTTCATCGTTCTCGACATGGCCATAGAGCATGGTCGCGTTCGACTTAAGCCCGATCTGATGCGCCAGCTTCGCCGTTTCCAGCCACTCGTCTCCATCGATCTTGTGGTCGCAGATGATATGACGGACGCGGTCAGCAAAAATCTCTGCTCCGCCTCCCGGCAGTGAATCCACCCCGGAGGCTTTCAGTTGCTCCAGAGTTTCGCGTATCGATAGCTTCGCGCGCCGAGCCAGATATGCTACTTCCACCATCGTGAAAGCTTTCAGATGAACCTGGGGAAAACGCTGCTTCAGGCCGGAACAGAGATCCAGAAAATACTGGAAGGGCAAATCCGGATGGAGTCCGCCGACGATGTGGAATTCCGTTACTGCTTCGGAGTATCCCGAGGCAGCCGTCTCAAACGCCTCCTCCAGGGCCATTGTGTAAGCGCCGGGGGTGTCTTTCTTGCGTCCAAAAGCACACAGACGGCAAGCCGCCACGCATACATTCGTAGGATTGATATGCCGGTTTACGTTGAAGTACGTCTTGTCGCCATGCAGGCGCTCGCGGACCAGGTTGGCCATCCAGCCCACGGCGAGGATATCACCGGTGCGGTATAGCGCGAGCGCATCCTCGGCATTCAGCCTTTCGCCCGCGGTCACTTTTTCGTGAATTGCGCCGAGACGCGGATCGTCGGTCTGAAAAGCATGAGTCTGAAAGCGGCGGCCCTGCGATATGTGCGAAGAACTCATCCCATCGATCATATCGCAGCGCCCGGCAGACTTGCCATTACCAACAAAAGCGAGCCGCCCTACCGTCCAGCAACAACGCGATCCTGAATGCGCCCGTATTCGTCTTCCGACAGAACGTGGCGCGTGACTAACTGATGCGTGTTCGCGTAAGGCCGTTCGGCGATGATCCGATCTGCCTCGTGCTCGGTAATGCCCGGCAGGGACTCAAGATCAGCCTTGGACGCTTGGTTCAGGTCGACCGAATTCTTGTTGGTTAATCCTTGTTTGATCCCTTCAGCAACAGCCTTTGTATCGCGCTTCAGAGTAGCCGTGTCCTCGGCTGTCTTTCGCCGGATTTCATCGGGATTCTGACTGGAAGTGCATGCGGCAAGTCCGCCGAGCACACATGTGAGCAGAGCACACGTCATCAAACGCCTGAACATAGCAATCAGATGCCGTATTTCCCGCCGTAGTTGGTGCTAGCGAGTTTTGAACCCTCCTCGCCAGAAGAAAACTGCATCTATTTTCACAGATAGCCTTGTTTGCGTGGAGGAGGAACTGTTATGAGAAAGATATTAATAAGCGCGGCAATCGCGGCGGCAATGACACTTGGCGTTGCCTCGGCTCAAAATACGAGCACTTCTCCGGCGGCTCCAAATACCCCGAATGAACAGCCTCGTGCTACCCAAACTACGCCCCAGTCGAATGGAGCAGCTAGTGCAACCACGCAGACCGGGAACACTCCCCGAATTGCTCCCGGGAGCGTGATCCCGGTTCAACTGACCAAGACGATTGATGCCAAAAAGGCAAAAACGGGCGACGAGGTCGAGGCTAAGGTCACGCAGGACATGAAGACGAATACCGGGGCCGTGCTCGTTCCGAAGGACACAAGAATTATTGGTCACGTCACCGAAGCACAAGCACGCCACAAGAAGGAAAAAGAATCTGAACTAGGAATCGCCTTTAACCAGGCCGTGTTGAACAATCAGCAAGTCCAGCTCCCAATGTCGATCCAGGCCGTCATCGGTCAGCAGAAAAGTGCGATGAACGCGGGCGGCGGCCCAGGCGGAAATCCTGGAGCAGAGCAGCTCCCTTCCGGAGCAGGCACCCCCCAGAATTCTCCGATGGGAGGACGGAGTTCCATGGGAAGCCCGGGGCAGCCACCAGCCCCTCCGAATCAGGCTCCCGCTGCTGAATCTCAGCAAACTCCGGAAACTCGGCAGGCCCCGATTACTGCGAAAACGCAGGGAGTAATTGGCATCTCAAATCTCAACCTCTCGCAGAATTCGACGCCTGCACAGGGATCGGTTCTAAGCTCGGAAAAAGAGAACGTCAAACTGGATAGCGGCACGATGCTGCTGTTGCGGGTGACAAAATAGAAGGGACAGAAGCGGTCCGTTGTTCATCTCCGGATCAGCAAGTCGGCCGCCACGAATAAAAAGAAGAGCACGGAGATCACACCGTTCATCGTGAAGAAGGCCGCATTGAGCTTTGAAAGATCGTGCGGCTTTACCAGCGAGTGTTCGCAAATTAGAAGCACGATCACGGCAACAACCCCGCAAACAGCTAATTTGCCCAAGCCGAAGACAATCAGCAGCGCGATCAGCAAGCCCACCATCACGAGATGAAACGCGCGCGCCATCCATAGCGCAGCAGGAATCCCGAAATATCGTGGCACGGAATGCAGCCCGGCCTCGCGGTCGAAATCGAAGTCCTGGCAGGCGTAGAGAACGTCGAATCCTCCCACCCAGAAGGTAACCGCAGCTGTAAGCAAAACAATGCGCCAATCGAGTGAGCCGCGTACCGCAATCCATGCAGCCGCAGGCGCGATGCCCAGCGCGAATCCAAGTACGAGATGCGACCAGCGCGTGATTCGCTTGGTGTAGGAATAGAGCAGCAGCACTGCAAGCGCGACCGGCGAAAGCTCAAGGGTCAACCGATTCAGCTGGCTTGCGGCGAATATAAATATCGCGCTCGATGCGACGACGAAAGTGGCCACGAAGGCAGGCGTCAGATGCCCGGCGGGCAACGCGCGTGTGCTCGTTCTTGGATTGGCGGCATCGATCGCCGCATCCGCCCACCGGTTAAATGCCATCGCAGCCGAGCGCGCGGCGACCATCGCAACAATGATCCATGCGAGTTGATGCGCTGAGGGAATCCCGCCCGCGGCAAGCATCGCTCCGCATAATGCGAAGGGGAGCGCGAAGATGGAGTGCTCCCACTTGATCATTTCGAGCGTCATGCGCAAGTTGTGCAGGATAGCCACGCTTTGATTGTAAAGCAGGATTTTGGGGAACTGGAGAGGTGGGAAAACCTGAGGACACAAAGCCACACGAAGCAACTCTGATCGTCCGATTGTGGAACACTTTGTCCTTCGTGGTTAATGTTAAGCAGCGTCAGAAATCAAAGGCACGAACCGGCACAGTTCCCGAAGAGTGATATGTGCCTGTCCATCCCTTTTTTCGACGAGTTGCAGCTGCTGAGTGTCGTCGCGGCCTACGGGAATGATCATTCGGCCGCCATCGGCAAGTTGCTCCAGCAGATAACGAGGCAGCTGAGGAGCTGCCGCGGAAACAATAATGGCATCGTAGGGAGCCGCTTCGCTGTACCCGCGCGTGCCGTCGCCCGTAATGATCGTTACGTTCTTGAAACCAAGATCGGACATCACGATGCGTGCTCGTTCTGCCAACTCTGAGTGTCGTTCGATGGACACGACTTCACGCGTCAATTCGGCAAGCAACGCGGTTACATATCCTGAACCCGTTCCCACTTCGAGCACCTTGTCACTGGGAGACAGTCTCAAAGCCTCCAGCATCAGGGCAACGAT
>Ga0070735_10000279_pt1 | contig 60810 bp, 63 predicted proteins | sample Coa_R1_FD_66443 | JGI IMG/M metagenome (GOLD analysis project Ga0070735, IMG submission 66443) | Surface soil microbial communities from Centralia Pennsylvania, which are recovering from an underground coalmine fire - Coalmine... | ecosystem: Environmental > Terrestrial > Soil > Unclassified ...
TGCATCTCACCGGAACTGAACACGACGCCCAGGACGTGTATCAGGACGCCTTCCTCAAAGCGTACAAGAACATCGGCAGCTTCCGGTTCGAGTGTTCCTTTTACACATGGATTTACCGGATCGTGACCAACTTGTGTCTCGATCATCTGCGCAAGAAAACGGTGCGCAAGGAAGATGCGCCGGTTGCCAAAGATTCTGACGGGGGCGCGTATGACCTGCTCGATCAGGTAGCTGATGGGCGGGCCGGGGCGAATCCGGAACGTGATTTGATGCGGCGGCAGTTGGGAGCACGCATCGCCGGGGCACTGGATAAGCTGACGCCTCGTGAACGCATGGTGTTCGAGTTGAAGCATTATCACGGGCTGAAGCTGCGAACCGTAGGAGAGATTTTGCACACCACGGAAGAGACCGCCAAGAACACCCTCTTCCGGGCCACGCAGAAATTGCGCGGGGCTTTGGCGGATATGAGGTAGCTGCGAGCTATGAGCGACGAGTTTTGGGTTTCAGGTAGCTCATGTCTCGGAGATCGAAGTTTAAGAGGCAATTATGAAGTGTGAATGGGTTCGAGAAAATATCGTGTTTCACGTTTATGGCGAACTGGCGGATGACGCCCGCCATGAGCTCGAGCAGCACATCGCCCGCTGCGCCGACTGCGCACTGGAGCTGAAGGCCGAGCAGAATTTTCATGACATGCTCGGGCAGGACCGCGCGTCCGATCCGTCGCCGAACTTGCTGGCTTCGTCGCGCATGCGCCTGCAAGAAGCGCTGGAGACGACACAGCAGGGCAGCCTATGGAACCGGCTGGCATTCGATCCGGCGAACTGGCTGCGGCAAGTGAGGTTCTCGCCGGCATTGGCTTCGGTGATTCTCATCCTTGGATTCGCGGCCGGCATTGGGACAACGTACAGGCTGTATGGCCCTCGCACCGGTACGACGGGGATCCTCCCGATCGCGAACAACGGTTCCAGCAACATTCCTACCGAGGCTTCCATCTCTGGCATCGATTCCGTAACCCCCGTCCCGGGCACCGATCAGGTCACGATCAAATACAACACGGTCAATACGCAGGAAGCGCAGGGATCCCTGAACGATCAAAAGATCCAGCAGTTGCTGCTCTACGCAGCGCGCAATAACTACAACTCGGGCGTACGTGTGGACTCTGTTGACCTGCTGGCACAGAAGAGCGGGGAGATGCAGGTGCGAGAAGCGCTGATTTACGCGCTGCAGAATGACACCAATCCGGGAGTCCGTTTGAAGTCGCTGGATGCGCTGGGCACGTATGTCAAGAGCGACACCAATGTGCGCGACGCGATTCTGCGATCCCTGGTGAACGACACGAATTCCGGAGTGCGCATTGAAGCTCTGCGGCTGATTGAGCCGGTGAAGGCGGATGGCAGCGTGCGTGGCGTGCTGATGGCCCTGGCAGCGAAGGATACGAGCACCTACATCAAGTCGCAGGCGCGCACCATGCTTGCGCAGTTGCCAGAGATTGATTAGACAGCGCCTGGAGGCGCCGTCGATTAGTTCGGGTTGTAACGGTATGCCTAAAGGCGTGCCCTGATACGAATGTAAATGCTTGGAAATGGATCGAGAGAGTGTTCGCGCACTAATCGCGAAAAAGTGAGGTGGGAGATTTGAAAAAAGCGCTACATATCGTCGGGTTAGCCGGAGTGCTGGCCCTCCTTGCGCCGGCAGGCTTGTTTCCGCAAAGCCAAGCGCAGGAAACACGGGTATCCCGCGAAGGTGGATCCTGGGGGCAAGAGATCACAGGGTCGCTGGCCGCGGTCAAGAATCTGCGAGTGAAAGTGGATATGGGCTCAGTGGTGGTCCGAGGCGGACAACAGCAGGGCATCAATTATGTCGTTCATACTCGTTTTGGTACGTCCTCGGAGCAGGAAGCACGCCACCAATTTGAGCAGTACAAGATTACCGCGTATGTGAAGGGCGATACGGCATGGATCGTAGGGGACTGGCAGGGCGGAAGACAGCCACGGCATAGCTCGTCGGAGTTTTCGGTCATGGTTCCGCGCGAAATGGCTCTGGTGAAGCTTGAAACTGAGGGCGGGAATGTCGATGCCTCAGGAGTCGCTGGCCGCGTAGAGGCCGAGAGCGGTGGCGGAAGTATTAAGTTCGACGACATCGGTGGAGGTGTCAACGCCGAAACCGGCGGTGGCTCGATCGACGTTGGAACCGTGAGTGGCGATCTGGGGCTTCACACCGGCGGTGGATCGATCGCGATTCGCCATGCCAATGGCAAGGTGGTTGCCGAAACTGGAGGCGGAAGCGTACGTATTGAGTCCGGTTCGCAGGAAGCCAATGTCGAGACCGGCGGTGGCAGCATCGAGATTCGGCAGTGCGCCGGTAAGGTGCGAGTATCGACAGGAGGCGGGAGCGTCGATCTAAGCGATGTCGGCGGCCCAGCGGATATTGAGACGGGTGGCGGGAGCATCCGGCTGACCTCGGCGAAAGGACACGTGCACGCCGAGACCGGTGGTGGTGGCATCGAATTGTATGGTGTACCCTCCGCGCGAGCAGAAACGGGCGCGGGCGGAATTACAGTGAAGCTCGTGAGCACCGGGGGCGAGCGGCACGATTCGGATCTGGAGACGGGCGCCGGGGACATCACGGTGTACATCGCTTCCGATGTTGCAATCAATGTGCGGGCCAGCGTCGATATGGGCAATGGACACCGCATCACCTCCGATTTCCCCGACATACATATCAACAGCGAAGGCGACCAGTGGGGTCCCAAGACGCTGACGGCTGAGGGGAAGCTTAACGGTGGCGGCCCGACGCTGAAGGTGCACACTTCAACCGGGGATATTTGTATCAGGAAGGCGACGCGTTAGGAATCAGTCGCCGGTGATCATTGGCTGGCGGTCAGTTTGGTCCTACTCATTACTGACCGCAGTGCCAACGCAGAAACGGGAGATCATCATGCGCAAATACGTAATGATCGGCTTCGCATTGCTGCCGTTGTTCCTTACGTTCTCACATGCGGAGCAAAACTGGTCGGTGGACGATTCCAGCCACACATGGGGATTTCCAAGCGAAGACGGGGGCACCAGTTCCTACCTGGGAGTGGACATTGCTGACGTTACGACAGACCGTCTCAGCGCTTTGAAACTGAAAGAAGAAAAGGGTGTCGAGGTCACAATGGTAGATCAGGATGCTCCGGCCGGGAAAGCGGGCATCAAGGAGCACGATGTCATCCTGACGATGAACGGAACATCCGTCGAGAGTGGCGCGCAATTGCGCCGCATGATTCACGAAGAGCCACCCGGTCGCATCGTTACGCTGGGCATAAGCCGTGACGGCCAGCCGATGACGGTGAAGCTGCAACTGGCGGACAAGCACAAGGAATTCGCGTTTTCCCCCAAGCCGGACATTCATGTGAATATTCCGGACATCCATATGCCGGATATCGATATTCCGTCCATCAACATGGTGATGGTAACGTCGTCGGCCCGAAGTGGCTTGATGGTCGAGAACATTACGCAGCAGCTTGGCGAGTTTTTTGGTGTGAAGAACGGCAGCGGCGTTCTGGTGCGCTCGGTGGAAAAAGGCAGTCGAGCCGAAAAGGCGGGCTTCCGTGCAGGAGATGTCGTCGTCAAGATCAACGACCAGGCGGTACACGATACGAGCGATTTCGCACACGGTGTGAAGTCGAGAAGCGGCAGCTCTGTCAAGGTGGTCGTAATGCGTGACCGGAAGGAACAGACGTTGACGTTGTCACTGCCCTCTCGCAACGAGTCAGGCGATCTGATGGAAGAGGAGAGTTTCGACGCAGACCCGGTGAGGCACGCCCAGTCCATGCTCGAATTGAGCGCATTGCGCCATGAACTGGCACAGTTGCAGCCGCAGATGGCTCTGACCGCAGAAGCCTCTCGCAGGGCCGCGGAAGGGCTGCAGCAGGAATTCTGCAAACAGCAGAGGGAGTTCCAGAAGCAGAGCCTTCGGCAGAAGCAGCAAATGCAGAAAGACATGGAGAAGCTGCAGAAGCAACTGCTGAAGATGAAAACTGACTGGCTCTAGCTTTCAGCGATGGCCGGTAGTCGTGGCAAGAGCGACGCTGGCCAGACGGACGCGGTTGCGTCCTTCTTGCTTTGCAGTATAGAGACCATTGTCGGCGGCGCGGACGATCTCATCCCGTGATCTGCCATGCGTGGGAAATGCCGCAACCCCAGCGCTGATCGTGATGCTGCGCGGCACTCCCGGAAATTGCCAGTTCTCCACCTGGCGGCGGAGCTTCTCTGCGATCGTGAAGGCCTGCTGCGCGTTGGTCTGGGTCAGCAGAATCGCGAATTCCTCTCCACCGTAACGGCACACGACATCAATCTTCCGCACCTGCTGGTGGAACAGTGATGAAACCTGGCGAAGGACTTCGTCGCCGAGAAGGTGTCCAAATTCGTCGTTCAGCCGCTTGAATTGATCGATGTCGGCCATAATGACGGCCATACCAGTTCCGTAACGGCGCGCTCGCTCGACTTCTTCGTTGATGCGGAGCTCGAAGAAACGTCGATTGAAGATTCCCGTCAAGCCGTCGAGATAGGCAAGCTGCTTCACCCGCTCGACGTAATAGGCGTTCTGGATGGAGTTCGCAAAGATGTCGGCGACGGATTCGAGAGACTGAAGTTCCGTCTCCGTGAACGCATTAGGCCTGGAACTGTGCAGTGTCAGCACTCCCAGGGTTTGACCAAACGAGATCAGAGGGATGCTCATGCGCGACTCGGATTCTTTGAACAGGCGGAAGGCTTCGGTTGCCGAGCTCAGGTCCTTTTCGATCACCGTGGCGCTGGTTGCGATCACCTGCGACCATGGCAACTCCGACGTCGCAACCCGCCCTCCAGGAGGAAAGCAGGGTGTGAGCGACCCATGATGGGCGCGCATGACCAGTTCCCCATCTTCCCGCAAGAACAGCGACACGTGTGAGACCTGAAAGGCCTGCTGGATGATGGAACAGACCCGAATCAGGAGTTCCTCAAGTTCCATCACCGCCGTGCTTTGCTGCGCAATCATGTTGATCGCCTGCAACTGCCGGGCGCGTTGGCGCTCCAACGAGTAGAGGTGCGCATTCTGCAGGGCGATCGATGCCTGGGTCGAGAAAAGAGTCAGAAGCTCGATAGTCTCGCGGTCAAAGTGGTTCAGTTGATCGCTCTGGCAATCGAGTACACCCACGACTTCGTCGCGCACCATAAGGGGTATCGCGAGTTCGGAGCGAGTGGACTGCGCCGCACAGATATATCGAGAATCCTGGCTGACGTCAGGCGCGTAAACGGGCTGCTTCTTACAGGCGGCAGCACCGGTGATCCCTTCGTGGGCGCTGAGGCGAATGACGTCTTTGCCGACATCCCAGCCGATTTGCGAGCGGACACAGAGCTGTTGCGTCTCCTTATCAAGCAGGAGAATTGCGACATTGGGCAAATGAAAATAGTCGCGCGCAATCGCCAGAATTCTCTGCAGGACCTCATCGAGGTCAAACGTGGAGAGAACGGCCTGCCCCGCATCGTATAAGACGGCGATTTTCGGCATTCCAATGGATTCTAGCTGCACGCGGTAGATGGACCGAGGTTCCGAAAGTAACTAAGTATTGAGGATTCAGGCTAAGCGGTGTTGGGTCATTGCCATTTACGCACAGTGCGGATCAGGCCATAGATCACCAGGCAGAACCAGAAATCCACGATCGTTCCCAGATCCAGCTGAAAGCGGTGGTGTCGAGCGGCTGGCGGGAGATGAGGCAATAAGAGGAAGTAGACGACGTTGCCTAACAAAATCGCCAGCAGCATTTGCAGGAGATTAGTGAGCACTGACGTTTTAGACACGCGAACGCTCTCCAGGGTTTCCAACGTTCCTGCGCCTTCACATCTCCGTGGCGCTGAACGACCCGTACCGGCTCCTGCTAACATGCTTCCGGAGCCTCCATCTAAATGATCCTGGGTGCGAAGGCTCTACGGAATCCCAGGCATGCTTGAACTCTCTACCCCAGTCCAATACGTCAAAGGGGTCGGTCCGCGTATTGCCGAGGTTCTATCCGCCAAGGAAATCCGCACCGTTGGCGACCTTGTTCATTATCTTCCTTTTCGCTATGAAGACCGGCTGAATCCTCGTGGAATCTCCGAGTTGCGCCCGGGCGAAATGGCTAGCGTTGTCGGAGAGGTGCGCAATTCGGGCCTGTTTCGGACTCGCAGCAAGCCAATCTTCCAGTTGACCATTGGGCAAGGCAGATCTCGGCTGCGGTGCCTCTGGTTCAACGCGACCTACTTGCAAGATAAGTTCATACCGGGCCAATTGATTGCCCTGTACGGGAAGGTGGAAGCAGATCAGCGCACGCGAGAGTTGCAGATTATCCAGCCGCAGTTCGAGATTTTGGGAGACTCAGCCGATTCCGACGGCAACGGGGCAGAAAAAAAAGCGGCAGAGTCCCTGGAGATCGGCCGGATCGTCTCCATTTATGAGGGGACCGGACGCCTCACGTCCAAGTGGTTTCGGCGGATTATCCGAACCGCGCTGGAAAACCTCACACCCGATTTGCCAGAGACCATTCCGGCAGCTGTACGCGCGCATCTTGGATTGATTTCGCCACGAGCCGCGCTCTGGAACGTGCATTGGCCCGAGCCAGGCGAGAGCCTTGCCGATTTGCAGTCATCGCGCACTCCGGCACATATACGGATGATCTTTGACGAATTGTTTTTCGTCGAACTGGGATTAGAGCTCAAGCGCCGACAGCAGAAGGCGCAGACCGGAATCGCCTTTCGCCTCGATGATGGCGTGAGGGGGGCGATTAAGAAAATCCTGCCGTTTCATCCCACGACGGCGCAGAAGCGCGTACTCAAAGAGATTGCCGCCGATATGGGAAAGCCTTACCCCATGCGGCGTTTGCTACAGGGGGACGTCGGCTCCGGCAAAACGATCGTAGGCTTCGAGGCGGCTATCATCGCGATTGAGAACGGCTGCCAGGTCGCGCTGATGGCGCCAACGGAGATCCTTGCGCAGCAACACTATTTTTCCGCACGCCGGATTCTGGAGAACGCCGGATATCGTATTGTCCTTCTGACTGGCTCTTTGGAGAACGACCGAAAACGGGAGATCCGTCGGCATATCGCGCAAGGCAATGCGCAACTGGTGATTGGCACGCACGCGCTGCTGGAAGAAAAAGTCGAGTTCGCCAACATCGGATTGGTGATCGTCGACGAGCAGCACCGCTTTGGTGTCATGCAGCGGCTAAAGTTGATGAAAAAGAGTTCAGAAGGAGAGGAAAACGGCCGGGCTTCGCTCGACAAGGCCAGATCAGAGACCCGGCCCGATACGAAGTCGGCCGCTCCTGCCGAACCCGACGTCCTGGTGATGACGGCAACTCCAATTCCCCGTACTCTCGCTCTTACTCTCTATGGCGATCTGGATCTCAGTATTCTGGACGAACTGCCTCCGGGCCGTACGCCCATTGTGACGCGGCAAGTCACGGACGATCAGTCCCCGAAAGTCTGGGATTTCCTTCGCAAGCAAGTCGAGGCGGGACATCAGGCGTATGTGGTGTATCCGGTGATTGCCGAAAACGAAGAGAGCGAGTTGAAAGCTGCGATCAAGATGTATCGGGAGCTGAGCGGAAAGATATTCGCCGATTTGAAGGTCGGACTACTCCACGGCCGCCTCGACGCAGATCTGAAAGACCAGGTCATGCGCATGTTCCAGAAGGGCGAGTTGCAGATTCTGGTGGCAACAACGGTGATTGAAGTCGGTGTGGACGTCCCCAACGCGACCATCATGGTGATCGAACATGCCGAGCGGTTCGGGCTGGCCCAATTGCATCAGCTGCGAGGGCGCATCGGCCGTGGCGCCGCGAAGTCTTATTGCGTCCTGATGACCGGCGGGAAAGTGACCGAGGACGGGCAGCGCAGATTACAGGCCATGGTCGACACGAACGATGGATTCAAGATTGCAGAACTCGATTTGGAGCTTCGCGGCCCGGGAGAGTTCTTCGGGACGCGCCAGGCTGGCCTGCCGAGTTTTCGCGTGGCGAACATCATTCGCGACGCGCAGTTGCTGGAAGTGGCGAAGCGCGAGGCGGCCTTCGTGCTCGCGGGACCGAACTCCGAGGTCTCGTCCGAAGAGATTAGCCGCGCCTTAGTGCAAATGCGGGCACGCTGGCAGCACACCTACGGACTGGTTGAGGTCGGCTAGACCACGACTCTTCGAGAACGGGAGATGAAGGCCCGGCCATGACGAGAGAAGACATTCAGCTGCTTTTTGAGTACGACCGTTGGGCTAATCGGCGGATGATACAGTCCGCTGCAAAGCTTAGTCCCGAGCAATTCACACGCGACCTTGGCGGAAGTTTCCGGTCCGTGCGGGACACGCTGGTCCACATTATTGGAGGAGAGTGGATCTGGTTTCAATATTGGAAGGCAAAGTCTTTGAGCGTCAAATTTGTCACAGATTTGCAGGACCGACGCGACCTCTTGTTTGCGGCGGAAACATATCCAACGATCGAGACGGTGCAAGCGAAGTGGATCGAAGTCGAGATGGAGCAGATCCAGTTTGTCGACGGCACAACCGACGAAAGATTGGAGAAACTCCTTCCTTTTCGGACGATTCACGTCAAGTTGAGTCAGTTGATGCAACACGTCGCCAACCACTCGACTTATCATCGCGGACAAATCTCACTGATGATGCGCCAGCTGGGAGCCGAACCCATAGCGACCGACTTCCATATATTTCTGGTGGAGGGCCGGCCACAACCTCAAGTCACCTAGTCTTCTTCTTCGATCACAAGCAACTGAACAACTTGTGCGAACTCCGCTCGCAGTTACCTCCGTCACTACTGTGTATCTATCCGCGCGTACGAATCCAGACTAAAGTTAGTCCATGCCGTGTCGAAGACTTCTCGTCCCAGTTCTCGCGCTCTTTTTTGTGAGCGTGGCCGTCGCACAGAAGAAGCCACCACTTCCGCCGCCCGCACACGCGAAGGCGCCGTCGCCCGCAGTTACGAACGAGTTTATCCACCAGCAATTTGGCGACAACTGTTCTTTGCTCTCCGGGCCACCGCAGTTTGTCGGCGATATGGATGGCGATGGGATCGATGACCTTGTCGTCGCTGCCAGGTGCAAGAACCCCATGGCGGACAAGGACGAATATAGCTTTGTTGTCGCCGATCCGTACGACAGCTCTCTCGGATTCGGCGATGTGAAGGTCACGTCCACATTTGCTTCGGACGTTCCAGAACGGCGGGGAGTATGCCTGCTCATCATTCATGGCGCTGAAAAAGATGCTTGGCGCGCGGAAAAGCCGAAAGCGAAGTTCCTGCTGATCAATCTGCCCTTCAAAAGCCTGACCGTGAAACGCCTGTCGACGAAGAAGCGAGAGATGCTTGGCATCTACATGGAAGAGGTCGGGGAGGGCGAGGATACATCGTCGGTGGTCTTCTGGGATGGCAAAAAGTATCGCTACAGCCAGTTGGGATCAACGCTGGAATAAACGCTAGCAAGCGGCTTCGTCAGACTCCGCACCCGCCTGTTTTATTCCCGGTACCAGGGAAACTCGCTCGTCCCAGCTTTGCTGACGTTCGCTTCGGCGAAGGCGGTCACTCGATCGAGCGTAGATTGCAACTCGTCGGTGTAGAGGGCGAGGTCTTCATCGCTTGCATCAGTCGGCACAGAAATGAGCTTTCCAACCCGCACCAGCACCCGCGAAAAAGGTTTAGGAATCATCATGCGGTCCCAGCTCTTAAGAACCCAGGCCTTCTCGACCGCCGCATAAAAGGTGGTCATCGGAAGTCCGGACGACCGCGCCAGACCTGCCGGTCCGGGCTTAACCTGGCGTCGCGGACCGCGCGGGCCGTCCAGGGTGAAAGCCACGGTCCAACCTTCTTCGAGGGCGCGGCGTAAGCCAAGCAGAGCGCGTATTGGATTGCGGCTGCTCGATCCCTTTACGGCGACAAAGCCGAATTTTCGGATGATGCGCCCCATGTACTCGCCGTCGTAACTGAAACTACTCATCACCCGGATACCCATGTCGCGGAAAAGATAAGTAGCGGGAATCATGCAGTCGTGCCAGAACGAAGCGACACGCGGGCGCTCGTCGAGCGTCTTTTGTGCGCCATTTTCATAAGACACGCTCACGCGCAGGGTAGGTCCAAGCAGGCGGATGAAAGAGTAGCCCGCTGCAACGATCATGCTGAGAACGATGCGCTGGCGGAGCGTCCAGCGGCGCGGTCCAGACTCCGATTGGGCGGAGGTTGACAGTTCGCGTGGGCTGACTTCGGGCACGCAACTATTGTAACGGTCAGCAAAAGCATTTACTGCCGAGACCGCAAAGGGCACCGAAAAAAACGAGTGGAAGATTTTGCTCTGCGAACTCGGCGCGCTCGGCGGTAGATTCCTGCTTAATTTTCCAGGTACGAATCGATCCAGGTCTTCAATTTAAACCGGCGCTCGTCGTTCGAATCAAAGCGTACGCCCAGCGACTTCGGCTTGTTCCAACTCACCACTCCTCGTACATTGACGCGCGGCAGAGTCATCAGGGCAAACGAAACCTCGACGTTCATTCCTGGCGCGAAGTCTTCGACACTCTTGACCGACATGCCGCCCGAACTCATCTCGATGCTCGTCGCAGTGGCCCGCCGGTTGTCGCCAATGATCGAGACTTCGGTCATGACGGGGATACGCACGTAGCGGCGGAACTCGTGCAGCACCAGCAGGCGTGTGGCGCGTACCAGCTTCAACATCGCAGGGCGTTCCAGCGGCTCGTGAAACATCGCATTGATGCCATACTTCGAAAAGCGCATGGCATGCTGCGCGCTGCCTCCAACGCCGTAGATCACGCAACGGCTGTTGGAGCGGGAGCTTCGGGCGGCCTCCATCACGGATTCCGCTTCGGATCCCGTTGCCAAGGGCAGGACGCAAGCCTCGAACTTTTCTTTCAGCAGCCGCTCTGCAGGATCAGACTGCACAGCGACGGGTTCGATTCCAAATTGCCGGAAGCACTCCCCCAGCAGCGAGTTGTTCGGCTCATTGAAACCTACCAGTGCAGCGCGGGCAGCAGCTTTACGAAGTGTAGGGGAGGGCGCAAAGGTCGTCGTGAAAGCTTTATCCATAAGGTGAGAGAAGACTCAACTTTCGAAGATGATTGTCGTCCGGTTGGGCAGTGCAGGAAAGTTCCAAAGGGCCAACGCGCGACAGGCTCAGAAACCTGTACGAATTCCATACTGCGCGAAAAGGTACATTACGTCCAAAAAGCCGCCGTGAATAAGGCATTTGCAGGGAAGAAACGCGCGATCTTCAGGGTAGCGGTCGATGCAATGACCATGGAGGCGGGACTTCAGTTTGTGCGATGGCTTATTCGGTCCAGCGTCGGAACAGCAGAGCACCGTTGGTCCCGCCGAAACCGAAGGAATTGGACATGGCATATTCGATTTCAGCCTTGCGGGCGTTGTTGGGAACAAGGTCCATCCCAATTGTGTCGGGGTCAGGGTTTTCGAGATTGATGGTGGGTGGGATCATCTGATCGCGCAGTGCCAGCACCGTAATGCCTGCCTCCAGGCCTCCGGCGCCACCTAGCAGGTGGCCAGTCATCGACTTGGTCGAACTCACGGCAAGCTTGTGGTCACCGAAAAAATTGCGGATAGCATGTGCTTCGAGCGTGTCCCCGATCGGCGTCGACGTTCCATGCGCATTCACATATCCCACCACATTCGGTGTCACTTTGGCGTCGCGAACAGCATTTCGCATGACACGAAATCCGCCTTCGTGCTCAGGGGCTGGTTGTGTCATGTGATAGGCGTCGGCCGACGTACCGTAGCCAACAACCTCTGCAATGATGGGAGCTCCGCGACCGCGGGCGTGCTCGAGTTCCTCGAGAATCAAAATGCCCGCTCCTTCGCCGATGACGAAACCATCGCGCTCTTTGTCCCACGGACGGCTGGCCTTTTCGGGATCATCGTTGCGGGTTGAAAGCGCTCGCATAGCGGCGAATCCGCCAACACCCATGCCGGTAATTGCAGCCTCTGCGCCTCCTGCAATCATCACATCGGCATCGCCGTATTGAATGATGCGGAAGGAGTCGCCAATGGAATGAGCGCTCGTCGTGCAGGCAGTAGCAGTCGCTTCATTCGGTCCCTTCGCGCCATGGCGCATCGAGACCTGTCCGGCAGCAAGGTTAATGATGGCCGCAGGAATAAAAAAAGGAGAGATCTTGCGCGGGCCGCCCTCCATTAGGGCGGTGTGCTCGCGCTCGATAATGTCGAACCCGCCGATTCCCGATCCGATGTGTACCCCGACTCGCTCATCATTTTCGGGAGTGATCTTGAGGCCCGAGGTCTTCAGCGCTTCATCCGATGCGGCAACGGCCAGGTGGATGAAGCGCGCCATCTTCTTCAGTTCTTTTCTTTCTATGTAATTCAGGGGATCGAAGTTCTTGACCTCGGCCGCGATCTGGCAGGCAAAATTGCTCGCATCGAATCCTGTGATGCGGGCAACACCGCTCTTTCCTGCCAGCAGGGCTTTCCACACCTCATCGGTGGAATTGCCCACACCGCAGATCAACCCGAGGCCGGTTACGACGACCCTGCGTGCCAAGCTATTTTCCCGCCTTGGCGTGCTTGCCGATATAGTCCACGGCATCCTGCACGGTGCGAATCTTCTCGGCGTCCTCGTCGGGGATTTCGATGTCGAAGGCTTCTTCGAACGCCATCACCAGCTCCACGGTATCCAGCGAGTCGGCGCCGAGATCGTCGACAAACGACGCGCTCGAGGTGACTTCGCCCTCATCCACGCCCAACTGCTCCACAATAATTTGCTTTACTTTCTCGTCTACGGCTGCCATTTGTCTCCTCGCTTGCCTAATAAGATTTGAATTTCGGTTCTCGGTCGCGCTATTGCGGGTTCATTTTCCTTATGCCCGAGCTTTTAATCCAGCACAACGTAGCGCACTGCGGTACGAAAACGGCGATTGAGTAGTGTAATTGTCCCGCTGATTTAGTGTAAAGGAAGGGCAATGCCTTTGTCGGCAAAGCCTCTGTTATGTTTGGATTGCACTATTGAATCCTAATGGTTGGCTGTGATTTCGGTCAACGGACGGGTCTCAGGGGTGGCCCGTTCTCTTGTTTATCGGCACAGGGCTAAACGAATCTCATGCGTGCTGTCGTGCAACGCGTTAGCCGGTCCAAGGTAACGGTCAAAGACTGGACGGCAGGCGAAATCGGGCTGGGACTGCTGGTTTTGCTCGGCGTTGGACAAGGCGACACTGAGGCAGATGCGACCTACCTGGCCGATAAAATTGCCGGTCTGCGCGTCTTCGAAGATGAAGACGGCAAGATGAACCGCAGCGTGGTCGATGTCGGCGGTAGCGTTCTCGCGGTTTCGCAGTTCACCCTATATGGCGATGTGCGGCGCGGTAAACGTCCGTCGTTCGATGCTGCCGCCCCTCCTGAGCCAGCACGACGTTTGTACGAATTCTTTGTCGAACGCCTGCGCGGCGCTGGCCTCCGGTGCGAGACCGGGCGCTTCCAGGAGATGATGCAGGTCGAGTTAGTAAACGAAGGTCCAGTCACGATTTTGCTGGATTCGGGGAAAGCCTTCTAGGGCGTCCATAACCGCGGGCAAGGTGGAAAAGGTGCGAATGTGGCTTTTTCAACAGCCGCAACGAGTTCTTGACTTGCATCAAAACATCGCCGTCGATAAGTTCTGCTCAATATATTTCTTGCTGTTGAATTTCCTGCCTGTGCTCTCGCCCGACATGTAACGAATCTGCCCGAAGATCGGCCGCTCAAACCAGGGACGATCAAATTTTCCGACAATCGACCAGGCGATCCCCGCGTAGCCATTGGGATCGCGCCCATCCAGAAAATACTTATCGTTAAGCCCGACAGCGATTTGATACGCCTCGGCTGGAGTTCGAGTCCATTCCAGTATCTTCTTCGCCCAATACATGCGCATGTAGTTATGCATCCAGCCACCGTTGACCATTTGCATTTGGGCGGCGTTCCAGAGCTGGTCGTGGGTTTCGGCGTTTTCGAGTTGCCTCTCGTTGTAGACAATCGGGCGGTGATCTTCGGCGTGCTTGGCCAAAGTTCGATGAGCCCAGGGCTCGCCGCACTCGAAGTTGTCGTACTCCGGGTTGAATCGCACCAGATTGATCGAAAGCTCACGCCACGTAATAATCTGGTTCAGGAATGCTTCTTTATCGGCTTTGGGCGCTGCGGATCGTTCTACTGCAAGAGCAACGGTAATGGGACTGATGTGTCCGAAATGCAAGTACGGCGATAAGCGGCTGGTGTGATCAACCTCTGATTTATTGCGCTGCGTCCCGTAGCCGTTGAGCTTTTGATCGATGAACTCGTTCAGCAACCGGAGGGCTGCGCGAGTTCCGCCGCGCCATTCCGAAACCGGAGCTACCGAACCATCAAGTTTCCAGCCGTTGGTGACGTCAACGTCCGCCTTGAGAGCGTCAAGGTTCGACGGCTTTTTCCATGGCATGTTCGCCCGCGGATTTGTCGACGGGCGCAAAAAGGCTTTTAGATGTGCCTGCAGCCTCGGACGAATCGTGTGCGCTGCATACTGAGGTTTTTCCAGCAGCTTCGAGGGCACGATCACGTCGGCATCGACCGTCCATAGCGGCATCTTCAGTTTCTTGGTTGCCGTTTGCCGCCAGTGCTCGGGTTCCCGCATCGGATTTTCGTCGCCCACGACAAGAGCCGCTTTTACCTCGTTGCAGAATTTCAGCAGGCTGTGCTCGGGATAGCGTCGCAAAACGAATCCGACATCTCTCTTAGCCAGGGTGGCAGCGATATCAGGAATGCCTTCATTCAGGAATCGATAGTGCCGCAGGTTGGCATGCGGATAAAACGGCACAGGGGCCAGGAACGTGACGACGGGCTTCTTGAGAATGTTCGCGGCCTGCACCGCAACGTCGAGTGCGGGATTATCGACACCACGATGTGCCCGCTGCATCCAGTAGACGACGCAATTGCCTTCGGGATCGGGCGCGCCGGGACGTCGCACCGTCGTCCGAGGATGTTCTGCAAGTTTGGTGAGCTCGTCCATAGGTGAGAGTTGGAAAATAGCCAGTCTTCTCAGTCTGAGGCAGAGTGCTCTTCCACCGTTGCTGTGATTCGACTTAACTTCGGTGGGTGGTATTGGGCAGAAAAATCTATAGAGGTGATTTTCTCCTGAAGAAAAAATCTGCTGGAATTAATGCGCAGCCAAAATCGCATCCGCAATACGGGCAGCTTCGACCGAAGCTTTCACGTCATGAGTTCGCAGGATATGCGCCCCGTTCAGGATGAGCGCGGTTTGGGTAGCCAACGTCCCATAAAGACGCAGTTCGGGCGGAAAGTCTTTGCCGTTCTCGGCCAGGGTTCTGCCAATGAACGATTTTCTTGACGTACCTGCGAGCAAGGGAAAGCCTGCAGCCTGCAGTTCGTTGAACCTATGAATCAGAGGATAGTTCTGTTCGAAGTTCTTGCCGAATCCGAATCCAGGATCGAGCACGATCCTTTCCCGGCGCACTCCTTTAAGCACGGCTTGCTCTGCCCAATCCTTTAATTCCCTTTTTACGAGAAGGACAATATCTCCGGGTGGAGGTAAAGTGCGCCACTCTTCCGGACGCCCTCGCATATGCATCAACACGGCTCCGCACTTGAGCTCGGCAACAGTTTTCGCCATTTGCGGGTCCCAGCGGAATCCGCTGACATCGTTCACGATTTCGGCACCGGCATTCACCGCGGCGCGCGCCACCGTGGCCTTGTAAGTGTCGATCGAGACAATCGCCGTAGTTCGTTTTTTTTTCAACTCGGCTATCACGGGGATCGCTCGCTTGATCTCTTCTTCAGCGCTCACTGGGGACGCCGAAGGCGCAACCTTCAAATTTGTGCTTTGGTTTTTTTCGTCCGATTGTCGAGGTTTACCCGTATCCACGCGGGCGCCGGGGCGAGTTGATTCCCCGCCAATATCGATGATGTCAGCCCCTTCATCAAGCAGGTGCTCGGCCTGGGCAACGGCCTCGTCGCGATCGAAGAACGCCCCGCCATCCGAAAACGAGTCAGGCGTGACGTTGACAACACCCATGATGAGCGTGCGCTTCCCTAGTTCCACGGCGCGCGCGCCAATGCTCCATTGAAAGACCGGCCTCATTGGGCAAGATTCTAAACTGAATTCAGGAAAATGATCGGCGAGGGATTATCGTCGGCGTACCGCGGCATCACGTTTGCGCATCGCATGGATCGCACCCGGGCCGGTTCCCGTTGGAGGTTTACGCACGCCCTCTAGTAGCTCTTTTAAAACCACCGCGTTATTGAGCGCCTCGTTCTTAGAGGCGAAAAGCAGGGTTAGACGCTTCTTCTGGTGAGCGAGTTCGTAGAGGCGACGCAAGCTTTCCTCACACTCTGGCTGTGCCAACTCTTTAAGATACTTCTTGCGGAATGTTTGCCACTCGTCCGGACGGGCGTGGTACCAGTGGCGCAGTTCGTTGGACGGTGCCAGTTCACGGAACCATTCGTCAATGGCGGCCTTCTCTTTGGTGAGGCCACGTGGCCAAAGCCGATCGACCAGAACGCGCATGCCGTCATTGCGCTTGGATGCTTCGTACACCCGTTTGATAGTAACGGTCATCCGTCTGAAACCCAGCATGGAAGCCTGTTATGGAGAGGCTGCCTTTGCACTATCATTGTAAAGCGGTTGGGCACAGACTTGCTTGGCACGGTCGTGCCATCAGGAGAAAATCAGAAAGCGTGAAGCTGAATTCCCTCATTCGTCCGAAATTCTTCTTTCGAATCATGTTGATGGTCATAGCAGTCGGTTGCACCGTTGCCTGCGATGTCGAGCGCCGTAAGTCGGACGCAGAACTCGGCCTCAATTCTCAGCAAGCGACTGGCCGCAAGATCTACGATGCCGAATGCGATCGCTGTCACGAGCCTTACTCCACTCGCGGGAAAAAGGGACCCGGGCTGAAGGGCGTGTTCCAGCACAAATATCTTTCTCTCAGCGGCCTGCCGGCGAATGACGACCGGGTGAGCAACATCATTCGTATGGGCCGCAACGAAATGCCGGGCTACGCCCAGAAATTGAACGAGCAGGATATTCAGAATCTGCTGGCGTATCTGCACACCCTCTAGCAGGCAAATGTAAGAAGTATCGCCGCCGACAAAAGATGAAGACAGCAGCCAATTCGAAGCTCTTCCGCGCACTGCCGTCTGTGGACGAACTGCTGTGGACCACGACGGTTGCGACGCTGATGGAGAGCCACGGAACAATTGCCGTCACCGATGCCGCGCGATTCGTGCTAGCGCGTTTGAGGGAACAGATTGCTTCCGGCCTGCTGGATGCGCCCGCCCTCCGAATCGCACTCGAAGGCCTTCCGCAGGCCGTGGAATCGCAGCTGCGAAAATCGCTCAGCCATTCGTTGCAACCCGTAATCAATGCCACTGGTGTCGTTCTGCATACGAATTTAGGACGCGCACCACTCGCGTGGGCCGCGCTCGATCGTATTCGCGAGACTGCGGGGCAATACTCCAATCTCGAATTCAATCTGGAATCCGGAGAGCGTGGGAAGCGCGACGTTCACGTGGACCGCCTGTTCCGTAAACTCCTGGCGGAGACCTCTGCATCCTCTGCTGCCATCTCGACGATTGTGGTTAACAATAACGCCGCAGCGGTGTTGCTCGCTCTGAATACCCTGGCAGAAGGCGGCGAAGTGATCGTCTCTCGCGGCGAGTTGGTCGAGATCGGCGGTTCCTTCCGAATTCCAGACGTCATGGCGAAGTCGGGTGCGACCTTGCGTGAAGTTGGCACCACCAACCGCACGCGCATCTCGGATTACGAAGACGTTATTAGCGAGCGAACCCGCCTGCTCTTGCGCGTGCATCGGTCGAATTTTGAGATCACCGGCTTCACTGAGCAGCCATCGATTTCCGAATTGGTGAAATTGGCGCTGCGCCGCAACTTGCCCCTGATGGAAGATCTGGGAAGTGGCGCTCTGGTCGACCTGCAAACTTTCGGCCTTCGCGACGAACCCAGCGTAATCGACAGCCTGCGAGCCGGGGTTGACATCGTGACATACAGTGGCGACAAGCTGCTGGGCGGGCCACAGGCTGGATTGCTCAGTGGACGCGCCGACCTGATCGCAGGCATGCGCAGCAACTCTATGTTCCGCGCCTTGCGTGTGGACAAGCTCACTTATGCTGCTCTGGGAGCCACGCTGCTCGCCTATGTGAAACACGACTTCGAGGCGATCCCCACTCTACGAATGATGAGCCTGAACAAGGCTGAAATTGGAGTGCGGGCAAACGCACTGGCTGATACCTTGCGTGTGGGCGCCCCGAACATGCAAGCAGAGATCATCGACGGAGAATCTGTAGTGGGCGGGGGTGCCGCGCCGTCTTCCGTTTTGCCGACCCGCCTTCTTGCTTTGATCTGCCAAGGTCTGAGCGCTGACGAATTCTCCAGCCGACTACGAGCGTCCGATCCGCCAATTATCGCTCGCGTCGAAGAAGGACGAGTCCTGATCGATCTCCGCACGGTCTTTCCCGAACAGGATCGCCTCATCCTGGATACGCTGCGACGCATCGCATAAACACTTCCCTGCATCGAAGCCTTATTGGCCACTCTTTACACCATCGGGCACTCCACTCGACCGCTCAACGAACTAGTTGACGCGCTCCGCGCCCATCAGATGCGAACGCTTGTGGATATTCGCGCCTTCCCGATGTCGCGTCGCCTTCCACAGTTCAATCGCGACGCGCTTGAGCAATCGCTTCCGGCAGTTGGAATTCGCTACGTCTGGATGAAGGCGCTTGGCGGATATCGCAAAGCAATCCTCGATGACTCACCGAATATCGGGCTGCGCAACGATAGTTTTCGTAACTATGCCGACTACATGCTCACGCCGGAGTTCGAGCAAGCCATTGCCGAAGTGATCGCGCTTTCTGAACAAGCTCCCACTGCCTACATGTGCGCCGAACGCGTGTACTTCCGTTGCCACCGCATGCTGGTTTCCGATTGGTTGGTGGCTCACGGACATGAAGTGCTTCATATCGACGGCACTGGTCCGGTAAGGCCGCATAAACTCACGGCCGAAGCCCGCATCATTGAGGGCCGGCTGGTCTATCGCGGAGATCGCTTGCTGTAAGATGCGAAGTCATGATCGTCGGAACCGGAATCGACATCGCCGAAGTGCCCCGCATTCGCCAATCCATCGAGCGCTTCGGATTGCGCTTCCTCGAACGGATTTTCACCGAGGCCGAAATGCGCTACTGCGACTCCAAAGCGAACCGCATGGAGCGCTATGCCGCACGATTTGCTGCTAAAGAGGCCGCCATGAAGGCCCTCGGCACTGGATGGAACCACGGCGTTCGCTGGCGCGATTGCGAGGTAGTGCGAAAACCACGCGGACGTCCGACAATGCAATTTCATGGAAAGGCCGGCGAATTCGCAGACAAACTTGGGGTCAGGAACATAGCACTGTCGATTTCTCACACCCAAGAGCAAGCCATTGCTCAGGTCATTCTCGAAAGCTGAATCCGGGCCTGATCTTCAGGGACAGACCGGCGCATAAAGGCGCATAAGACAGTTTTAGATAGCTCATTCATGCATGGCCGTGTAAATCCGAAGCCAGTTCTCTTGGCTTTGTATCTGCTAGACTGACCGCCTCGATTGAAAATATGTCCGAACTAGTTCTCAGTCCTCTGGAAACTGCAATATCGTCTGAAATCCCAGAGAAAACCCTTCTCGCCGGACTTGCGCTCACCAGTTTCGCCGCACTGCTGCTCGAACTGGCTCTAACCCGGCTGTTTTCGGTCGTCTTGTTCTATCACTTCGCATTTCTCGCAATTTCGGTTGCGCTACTAGGTCTGGGCGCAGGCGGCGTTTTCGCGTATCTGCTCAAGCGCACACTTTCGAACTACGCCACGCGCACGCTTGCGTCGCGACTATGCATGGCGAACGCGATCTTGATCTTTGTTGCGCTTGAGATCGTTTTGCATGCGCGCGTCTCGCTCGATGTCTCAACAGCGAATTTCCTGCGCTTGACCGTGATCTATTTGACAGCTGCTGTCCCTTTCTTTCTGACCGGGCTGCTATTCTCGGTGGTGTTCGCGCGTGAAACCAGCCGGATCCCGCGTCTCTATGGTGCCGATCTTTGCGGAGGCGCGTTGGCCTGCCTGGCGGTGGTTCCGCTTTTGAACTGGCTTGGCGGTCCGAATGCAATTCTCGTCTCAGGAATCGCCCTCGGCATTGCGGCAAGAATCTGGGCCAGTACTACCGGTGAGCGGAGGAATGCCGCCCTTATCGCTCTGGCGCTGGGCGCACTCATCGCAGCGAACCACTCTGGACGCTTGATCGATATTGTCTACGCCAAAGGAATGTTTCGTGATCCAGCGTGGGTGGAGTTTGCGCGCTGGAACGCGCTCTCTCGAGTCGAAGTCGATCGCCAGGGGCAGGCTAAAGCCATCGTCATTGATGCCGATGCGTCTACCTACATCATGAACGCAGACGTCGCGCGCTGGCACGAAACTGAGTGGGAGAGAGATCTAATGTCCGCTCCGCCAGCGCTGGCAAATGTTTTGCGCCCGCACGGACAATTCGCCATCATCGGGCCTGGAGGGGGAGTAGACGTTCTCCGCGCAGTCGCCAACGGCAGTCCCAGTGTGACTGGGGTTGAAATCAATCCGATCATCGCCACCACGATCATGCGGGGACGCTACGCCGATTATGCGCAGCATCTATACGAGCGGCCTGAGGTTCACATTCATGTTACTGATGGCCGGTCCTACCTGCGCGCTACGTCAGAACAGTTCGACGTCGTGCAAATGACGCTGGTTGATACCTGGGCCTCAACCGCCGCCGGCGCTTTCGCGCTGAGTGAAAATAATCTCTATACGGTGGAAGCCTTTCGCGAGTACTTCAATCATCTGAAGCCCGATGGCATGGTCGCTATCACCCGGTGGGAGTTCCGGCACCCCCGGGAGGCACTGCGGGTCGTTTCGGTCGCAATACAGGCGCTCCACAGTCTGGGTGTCGCCAACCCGACGCGGAATATTATCGTCGCTTCGCAAGGTTCCCTCGATGAGGACGGAATTCCCGTCGTTGTTCTCGCGAAGAAAACTCCGTTCACTGACGAAGAGGAAAATGCCGTTGCCGCGCACTGTGATCGCTATGAGGCACTCGATCCTCTTTACCTGCCCACGGCACCGGGCAAGAATCCGTTTTCGGATCTAATCGCCAGCAATGACCCGTACTCCTACGCCCGCAGTTACGCGTATAACGTCTCGCCGGTCACTGATAACGCTCCATTCTTCTTCTTCACTCTGAAGGCTGGACAGATTCTGGGAGAAAAGGGCCTGCGCCACGGGATCGACTGGAAAGTCAATCTTGGAGTGCTGGTTCTCCTGCTCGTCCTCGTGATCTCGGCGCTTGCTGTTATGGTTTTCCTCGTTCTGCCGCTCATGCTGAAGAGCGGCCCGACCCGTCCGTCGCCTCTTCCCCTGCTGTATTTCATCGCGATCGGGCTGGGTTACATCCTGGTCGAGATCGCGTTCATTCAAAGATTCGTGCTCTTCCTTGGACATCCGACGTACGCCCTGACCGTCGTCATCTTCCTGCTGATGGTTTCAAGCGGTGCCGGAAGTCTGATCTCCCGCCGCTGGTTGCCTCGCGCAGAAATGGTATGGATCCCTTTGATCGCAGTTCTGGCTGCCCTGGTGACTTACGTATTCTTCCTGCCCGGGCAACTGGCTGTCCTGGTCGGGCTGAGCTTCGAGGCGCGGCTTCTACTTAGTGCGCTGCTACTTATCCCTCTTGGGTTCGTCATGGGTATGCCATTTCCGACAGGATTGCGCGCCCTCGCCGCGATTGCAACCACGAAATCCCGACAGCGACACGAATCCGCGGACAACGCGGTCGAATGGGCGTGGGCTATGAATGCCGCTGCCAGCGTGCTCGGCTCGGTGCTGGCGATGGTCATTGCCATTCAATTTGGGCTAAACATAACCCTGGCCTGCGGAGCTGCGGCCTACTTGCTTGCTCTGGTTCTGGTGCCCGCTCTGCGAGCAAATGCGATCTAAATGCCCGTCACGATTTTGTTATCATTCTGCCGTGGGGCGTGCAGTGGCGAATGCACAACGATCTGAATCGTTGCCGCAACGAGCGCATCCCATCCCAACTGGCACCATGAGGAAATCATTTGCCTAGCCAGAAGCAGCTCAAGTGGTCGCAACTCCGCGTTGGGATCACAGTCATCGTTGCCAGCCTGACGCTTGGACTACTTCTCCTGCTGATGTCCGGCACCGCAGGTCTATTTACGCCACGCATCATCTTGAGATCGTATTTCGATAATGCCGAGGGACTGCGACAGGGAGCTCCCGTCCGTCTGAACGGTGTCGACATCGGCAACGTGACCGCGATCAGGATTGTGGCCGATAAAGACAAGCAGCTCACCCCAGTCGAAGTCACCATGAAGGTGACCACGAAGTACGATTACAACCTGCGCCGCGATTCGGTGACCTCGCTCGAGACCGCGGGAGTGCTCGGGGAAACCTATATCGATATCGATAGCTCGCAAGCTGTGGGTGGACCGATCCATGATGGCGACACTCTCCCCACTCAGGTACATCCCGATTTCAACCAGGTGGTCCGCGCCAGCCAGAGCACGCTACAAAACATGGACGCGTTGTTGAAGCGCGCCGACCGCATCCTCGCCTTTGCAGAAAGTGGCAAGGGATCGCTAGGAAAACTGATCTACGACCCCACGCTCTATAACCGCTTTTCCGAAACTGTCGCTGATTTCCAGAAGATCGTAGACCAGGTTGCCCGTGGTGAGGGTAGCCTGGGTGCGCTCGTCAGCCGCAATGACGCTTACGACAAGTTTCTTTCCACACTCGACAAGATGAACTCTGTGATCGACGATATGCAGCAGGGCAAGGGCACGGCCGGCAAGTTCCTGAAGGATCCGACTCTCTACAACAACGCCAACGATACGATCGCGAACCTGAAGAAGATCACCGACGACATCAATGCCGGAAAAGGAACAATCGGCAAGCTGGCGAAGGATGATGAGTTGGCGAAAAAACTCGATACCACGATCACTAAGCTCTCAGAGCTGACGACCCAGATCGACGCCGGCCAAGGTACGGCTGGGAAGCTTGTAAAAGACGAAACGCTCTACAACAATGCCAACGCGATGCTCGTTGAAACGCAGGCACTGTTAAAAGGTATTCGCGAGAACCCCAAGAAGTATCTGAGCATCAAGCTGCACATCTTCTGAGCGTGCTAGTGCTCGATATGCTAGTGCTCGCCGATCCCGAACACCGACCCTAAGAGCAGAATCACCAACACTCCTAGTGAGATCCATCCATATCGCATGTCTTTCTCTTTGAAGAATAGAAAACATGCGACCGCAACGCGCACAACGGGCGTGGCCAGCATCAGCAGCACCCCTGCGCGCTCGATTTCGAGCGGGATATGCCCGCCTATGAACAGCCCGAACATCAGCCCCGCCAGCATGATGAAGAAGCAGCTAAATGCGCCCACGCGCAGTACCAGCGCAACGGCGCGATCGAAGGCGGGCTCACGAACCTGGCTCACCAGACTTGCTCCAGAAGGTGGAATGTCAGATGCCCGGCGAGATAAAGCATCACGGCCACCAGCAGGTACACGACAATCCTGGTATGTACCCGCGGCGCTAAGCGGGCGCCAAGCAAAGACCCTAGAAATACTCCCACGGCCAGGGGGGCTGCGATTTCTGGCTGAATGTCTCCCCGGCGGTAATACACGATGGCGCTCGCAGCAGCCGTTACCCCGATCATGAAGTTGGAAGTTGCTGTAGCCACCATGAGCGGCACGTTCATGAAGATGAACATGACCGGAACCTTAATTGGCCCTCCGCCGATTCCTAACAATCCTGAGAGCGCGCCTGCGACCAGTGAAGCCCCTAACCCGAGCGGATATCGCTGCGGCTCATAGGGAGGGATTTCCCCATTCCCATTTTTCATCGCTGCAGCATCTGCGTCCGATTTCAGCTTGCCGCCACTTCGCAGGATGGTGATGGAGCTGTACAAAAGAAAGGCCGCAAATAAACCTTCGAGGACGTTGCGATTGAAATAGCCCACCAGATAAGCCATGACCGCCGCACCCAACGAAGTTGCCAACTCCAGTGTCATCCCGAGTCGGATGTCGGTCGTGTGGCGCTGCAGATGCACCGAAGAACTGGCCGCCGATGTCGTGATCACTGCGACGAGGCTGGTGCCGATAGCCTGCCGGATTGGAATTCCGAAATGCAGCGCCAAAATCGGCGTCAGCAGCACGCCTCCGCCAATGCCAGTCAGTGCGCCAAGCAGCCCCGCGCAGAAGCCGAATGCCACTAAAAGGGCACTCAGCACTGGCAGGGCCCCTCAATGCCCAGTTCTTCCATTGGGATACTAAGCGAGCCGATCGTGATCGTCTGAGGAGTTGCGGGATTGGTTAATCCCGTCCGCCGCAACTTACGTAACCACCCGCGGCGTCGCAGCAGCATCGGCGTGCTCGTGCGCATGATAACTGGACCGCACCATCGGCCCCGATTCAACGTGGCGGAATCCGAAGCGGAGAGCCTCGTTCCGCAAGTAAACGAATTCTTCCGGTGTATAGAATCTGGCGATCGGCAAATGGTCCTTCGAAGGCCGCAGATATTGCCCCACCGTGAGGATGTCGACTCCGCGTGTGCCCAGATCGTGGAAGACTTCCACCAGTTCTTCCGACGACTCGCCCAGTCCGACCATCACCCCGCTCTTGGTGACCATACCCGGCGAGATTTTTTTCGCATTTTCGAGAAGCGCGAGCGAGCGCTCATAGCGCGCTCCCGAGCGGACGGCCCGGTATAGCCGCGGCACGGTTTCCGTATTGTGATTCAGCACGTCAGGCTGCGCGTCGAGCACGATCCGCAGCGATTCTTCCAAACCTTGAAAATCCGGGATCAGCACTTCCACGCGGCAATCCGGCGTCAATTCGCGGATATGGCGAATAGTGTCAGCGAAGACGCGCGCGCTGCCAATGTTGTCATCGTCCCGGTTTACACTTGTGACGACAGCGTGCTTCAGGCCCAACGTAGCAACCGCCTCGGCGACGCGACGCGGTTCGTTCCAATCGATGGGTTCTGGACGTCCTTTCGGAACGGCGCAAAATCCGCAGCGTCGGGTGCAGATGTCACCCAGCAGCATGAACGTCGCGGTCTTATGATTCCAGCACTCGCCGATATTCGGACACTGCGCCGACTCGCACACCGTATGCAGCCCGAGCCCGCGCGCCAGTTTCTTCAGATTGTGAAAGTTATCTCCGACGGGAGCCTTGGCGCGCAGCCATTGGGGCTTCGGCGCTCGCGGCGGCGGAGATAGCTCGATCTGAATCAGTTGGGAAACACCAGACATCCTTTAAATAGTATCAGTTCAAGTGTTTTTCGCGGATAGCTGCAGAGGGTGCGATCAGGGTGGTAAAACCGGATTGGTTGCTGGCCCGACTCTTTGGTGGTCGACTTTAGCCATGGAATTCATAGATCTAGAACGTTGGCTTGATCAGCACTGGGTTCCGACTGCTCTCTGCCTCGCGATTATCCTCACACTGCTGATACCCATTTTCGCGATCCAGTGGAACGCAGCATGGTTGCTGACTTACGCGATGCTGCCAGTCTACATGTTCCATCAGTTTGAGGAACACACCGGGGACCGCTTCCGCCAGTTCGTAAATCAGAAACTATTTCACGGCTTCGAAGTCTTGACGCCTCTGGCCGTACTCTGGATAAACTTGCCTGGCGTTTGGGGCTTGGGCTTGGCCTGCATCTATGCGGCCAGCTTTGCCGGAATCGGTTGGGGTCTGGGTGTTGTTTACCTGGTGTTAGTCAATGCGGTGATGCACATCGTGGCCGCCATCGCATGGCGAGAATACAACCCCGGTCTATGGACCACCGTGGGTCTTTTTTTGCCGGTCGGTACGCTTGCGCTAGTTCGGGTAAGTGAGACTCTCGGAGTGCAGTGGTTTCATCACATGGTAGGACTCGCGCTGGCAGTGCTGATTCACGTCGCCATTGTGATTTACACGCTGAAGCGTGCAGCATTCATTCGCGGCACAGCTGGCGCACAGCCTTCCGTACCGTAGGTTGAAGCCTTTCATTGCTGCCGGAAGTGCTCCCACCCACTGGGGACGAGCTTGCTGACTTTGCCTTCGTCGGACCGAATCCGTATCGTTTTCTGGCGCGTGATTCTTCCGATCCTCGACAGCGCGGCTCCGGCGATTTGCTTCGGCATCTTTCCTCCAGGCCGAACCGTGAACAGCAATTCGTAATCCTCCCCGCCGCGCAGGGCGAGATCAAGATCAACCTTCAGCCTTGGCTTGCCGACGCGAGCACGCGGAATCGCCGATGCTTCAATTTCCGCTCCGACCCCGCTCTCCTCGCAGATATGCGAAAGATCGGTCGAGAGCCCATCGCTGGTATCGATCATTGCCGCCGCTAAACCCTTCTCTCGCAGGACCCTACCCAGTTCGATTCTCGGCTCGGGATAAAAATGCCGGCGATAGTCCCGCGGGTTCGCCCCGCCTTTTTCCATCTGCCGAACAGCCGCCGCCGACTCTCCGAGTTCCCCACTGACGAAAATCCCATCCCCGGGTCGAGCGCCCGACCGAAGAATCGCGCGCCCTTTTGGCACCGCGCCGATAACAATGATGTCCGCCAAAATCCCGGCTGGCGATTGCGCAGTATCTCCGCCAGCCAAAGCCACCCTGTGTTGACGGCCAAGTTGTGTAAGACCACCCACAAACCGTCGAACCCATGATTGGGGCAAATCCTTCGGTAGCGCCAGCGAGAGGAACACGGCGAGCGGTTTTCCGCCCATGGCGGCAATGTCACTCAAGCCGCGAGCCAAGACGCGATGACCAGCCGACTCTGGGGTGTGCCAGTCTCGTCGGAAGTGAACCCCCTCCAGGCTAAAATCCGTTGTGACCAGGATTTCGGACCCGGGTTCGGAGCGTAGCACCGCGCAATCATCCCCAATACCGGCAACCACCGCCGATGCTCGCGTTCGGTGTGACGATCCCACGACGCGGCGGATCTCGGCGATCAAAGCTCTCTCGGGCAGCGGCACGGCTTTACTATACCGCCGGTAATCGGTCCGATGGTGACTCCTGATTACCCGCCTTCAGTAACCGGAAATGCCCTTGAGCGTCGTTGACAGCAGGAACCCAGTTTGTTAACGTTAACCAGTCATTCACAAAACCTTTGGCCGAAACCATAAGTTCTGCAGCTTGTTCAGATTGCAGGTAACGCTCACTTTCAGGCTTCGGTCGTTGTTCTGGTAGGTAAGGGCTCGATATAGTTTCCATTCCCAAGGTGGAGATGTAGCCCGAATAAAAGTCAGGTAGTCCGAACAGGCGTTCTGCTGTTGAGAAACTGAGCCTGAAATTCCGGACCTGATGTTTCAAAACTTAGAGGGAACGATTTGCAGAAGCGCTTCTACATCCTTTTCGTGGCCCGTGGGGACGACGGGCAGTTGCGCAAGGTTTCCATTCCCGTCCATTACCTCTGGGTTTTTGTCATTGGCGCCGCAATTGGATTCCTCAGCCTGACCGGTATTGCCAGCTCTTATACCCGGATGCTGCTCAAAGTTTCTCAATACAATCAACTCCGGACCGAAAAAGATCAGCTAAAAACAAACTACTCGCGCCTCGAGCAGGTCGCCAAAGAACGTGATCTGCAGGTAGCCTCCCTGGGATCTATTGCCAGCGAAGTTTCGGCACTGTATGGACTTAAGTCTCAACCGACCTTGGTCACGGCGAGCTCGGAGCAGATCCACGATGCTGAAGTGAGTTCATCGTTAGATCAGTTACATGCCCTCCGGACTTCCGCCCTGACCGGTGCGACCATGGTCGGCCTCACCATGGGCCTGACTCGGAACGTCACCACCGCCGACTGGATTAAGGCGAATTCCGCCCCCAATCTTTGGCCGGTAGATGGTCAGGTAACAGGCAGCTTCGGTGAGCGCATCGATCCGTTCAACGGGGAAGGTGCATTTCATAGCGGAGTCGATATCGGCAGCAGCTATGGCGCAAAGATCATCGCTCCGGCGGATGGTCTCGTCACCCTCGTTGATAACATGGGTGGTTACGGCAAGACCATCATGATTGATCACGGAAACGGCATCAGCACTCGCTACGGCCACTTGTCCGGCTTCGCCGTCACGGTTGGACAGCGGGTGCAACGTGGCGACCTGATCGGCTATGTCGGAGAAAGCGGACGCTCAACCGGTCCACACCTCCACTACGAAGTCCGCATCAACGATACTCCGGTCAACCCTTATAAATACCTTCGGATGACGGTCGCCCACAGCGGCGGCTTTGCCGCAGGCGGTTAGTCCCTTCTCCCACCTAGCCCACTCTCTCCTAGCCCCAATGATGGCTTTTCTGTTGCGATTTCAGGCTCATACCTTTGCCGCTATTTAGCTTTCCTAGGCTCCTCCGTTAGTCATCTTTTTGCCGTTACCCCGGTAATGGACCAATCCAAACAGTCTTTCGGATCACGGCACTCCGAGCGATAACATAGTACGAACCTCTCCCCCCAAACACGCGCCCGAGCGCGCGACTGCCCTTTGGCAAGGACGTCCATGGAAAAGCCGGTATCAAAGCAATTTGGCCGCTATGAGATCGTGGCAGAACTGGGCCGCGGAGCCATGGGCGTTGTGTACAAAGCGCGCGACCCCCAGATCGATCGGATCGTCGCGGTAAAGACAGTCTCCATGTGGGGGCAGCAGCCCGAAGAAGAAGAGGAATTCCGCCTCCGCTTCATGAACGAGGCACAGGCCGCCGGACGTTTGCACCACCCAGGCATCGTCTCCGTATTCGACGTCGGGGAAAATCCAGAGAATAAAGATCCTTACCTCGTTCTTGAATATGTCGACGGCGAGTCACTCAACCGCATCCTTTCCCGGGAGAGAAAACTTCCCGTTGGCCGCGCCCTCAAACTTGCCGAAGAAATCGCAGACGCTCTCGACTATGCCCACGCGCAGGGCGTAATCCATCGTGACATTAAGCCGGGCAATATTCTCATGACACAGGATGGCCACGCTAAAATTGCCGATTTCGGCATCGCCAAACTGAATCTCGCTCACTTCACTCTGCCGGGTCGCGTCCTCGGAACTCCCGCTTACATGGCTCCCGAGCAACTGAGCGGAGAGGGTTGCGACGGACGTTCGGACGTATTCTCGCTGGGCGTGATCCTGTATGCCATGGTCACGGGGCATTCTCCCTTCCAGGGCAATAGCGCGACTACGGTCTGTTTCAAGGTTGCGAATCGGGAACCAATCGCAGCCAGTGCCCTCGATATGACCTTGCCCCCGCAACTGGATGCCGTGATCTCGCGAGCCATGGCGAAAGATCCCAAGGAGCGCTACCAGCGCGGCGCGGATCTCGCGGAAGACCTTCGAATCCTGCAACAACACTACAAGCCAGGGTCAACGACGTCGTCGCTGACCAGAGTCGTTTCGACCGGAACACGCTCGGCATTGAGTTCGGAGATGATGCAGACCGCCAATCGTACCCGGAACACGGCAGTGAACGTTGCAGTGGCCGGAACTGCGGTTCAGAGTTTTTTTTCCAAGGCACGTATTCGAGATCTAATCCTGGGCGCCCTGACATTGGTTCTGCTGGTCATCGCCATTGGCCAATCCAAGCTTTTCGTGGCCTTTCCTTGGGTAGGCTCGAACGGCCCCGGAGCCGCGCCGGTCACCGCTGCCGCCCCGGCGCCTGCGACTGTGCCCAGCCGCCCCTCGCAGCCAAGCGTGCAGCCGGACACCCAGGAACCAGCTTCCGCTTCGCGAGCCGTACGCACCAAAGCATCTGTGAAGGCTGTGCACGCGGCCGCCAAGCAGATCGTCGTTCCGTTTTCCACCCTTGACCTGGCAGTTCAACACCAGTTCAAAGACGCCACTCTCTACGTCTGGGTGGACGACAAACTCACCTTGACGCTGCCCCTGCACGGTGCAACGCAAAAGAAGCTGGTTGTGTTCAACGGTGTACGTGGAGTGGAGTCGGAAAGTCTGAAGGTTCCAGCCGGAAAGCGCGTGCTCCGGTTCCGCGCATTATCAACCGATCAGACAGTCGATCTTTCCAAGAGTCTCGTGGCGGAATTCGTCGGCGGCGACACCAAGGCACTGCAGGTTTCCTTCGACCGGCATAATTCCGCGATGCATCTGAATTGGCAGTAGACCTACTGCCGTAGCCCCATCCAGTGCTCGGAAACGACCAGCGAGTTTCCCGGATTTTGAGGATCGTACTTCACTGAAGTGTGCAGTCCCAGACGACAAGAGTGCAAATTGATCCAGTGGCGCAAATAGGTCACGTCTTGCGAGCATTCGTATGACACGCCTGCAACGTCGTATTTATAGATGAGCATCACCGCGGCATGATAATTGTTCGCCGCCGCAAGTTCCTGCACGTCGATCACGGTTCCATCTGTGATGCGTCCGGAGCTTTCCAGCCAGGAGCGGCGCTCGCGCTCGATTTCCTCCGCAGTTTTCGGTTTTCGCCGTAGCAGCACATACGCACCGAGCAGAGCAACGCTGCCAGTTGCCACGAGCCCATACATTCGAAGCGAGTCCATACGAAGGGTACGTCGAAACCGGCGCTGTCTCACCGACTTCTCTTTCAGAATATGCGTAAAGCGTAACTGATGGAAGTGGTTCGGAAGTTACTGAGGTGCAGAGCGCTGTGCAAAACTCAAATACGTTTCAAAACCCCGACGGATCGATCCAATTACTTGCTCTGGCTGCACACACTTTGGCGAACCAGATCGGCAAATCCACCTTCAGGCCCTTTCCCGAATTGCTCATCATGATTTGCTTTCTTGCTCACCACGAAGCGTCCGCTGTGATCGCGGCTGTAAAACCACTCCGTCGTAGGACTCGCCACGCCACTGCTGCAGTTGAACCGCACTCGCGCACGCATCTCCACAAATGGTCCGCCCTGAGGCAGTTTTGCAGGCTCCTTGTATTCCACGCGTACCAGAGCTGTGCGCTGGTCATTCTTGAGAATCCGAACCGCGCTCACGGAGACCTTGTCTCCCGACTCGGTCTGTCCGACAATGCGCCACTCGTTGGCGGCCAGAAGCATACTCACCGCCAGTACCGGCGCGAGCGCAACCACAAGTATGAGGAGGGCCTTTCTCAAATTGGTTCCCGAGCACTAGTTTGCAGCCCCTTACTTTGCGCTTTGAGCCGGATTCTGTCAATCCGGTTCTCAGACCGAGACCATTACTTCCGTCCGTGGTATCGTGTAGGGTCTCCGGAAGTCCGACCGAGAAGGACGGTGTATGGAAACATTTCATTCCACACAATTTATGTCCCCTGTGGGGCCGCTCTTTTTGGCCGCTTCCGGGAAAGGTCTGGTCGCTTTGGAATTCGACGCACGCCTGCCCGGCCAGCAGACCATTCGCCCCAATCCGCGTGACATGCGAGCGGAGAATGCCTCAGTAGAATTCTCCGAATCTCGGACGAGCCTGTCCCGGTACACATCCGAATTGGAAGAGTACTTCGCGGGCAGGCGTCGCGAATTTACTTTTCCCCTCGATCTCCATGGAACCGACTTTCAGTTGGCCTGCTGGCGTGCGCTGCTCGCGATTCCTTACGGCGAGACTCGAACCTACGCGGACATCGCCCGAGCGGTCGGGCGCCCGCAGGGATTCCGCGCCGTCGGCATGGCCAACAACCGCAATCCCATCGCGATCGTAGTCCCATGTCATCGCGTCATCGCCTCCGACGGAACTTTGTGCGGCTACGGCGGCGGATTGGATATCAAGCGCAAGCTCCTGGAATTGGAAGGCGCGCTAACCGCGACGCTGGCGGCGTAGAGTGTTGATGTTGAATTCCGATTGTTGAATGAAAGCCCAGGCTCTTTTCAATCAACAATCAGCAATCAAGAATCAACAATTGCATCACGCGTCTTTGACCACGCAAACTCAAACCTCCACGCTGCGTAAGGCGGGGCTCTTCTACCTCGTCTTCGTGATGTTCTCCTACACCACGGGCGGCCCCTTCGGCCTCGAAGATATGGTCACGACTTCGGGCCCGGGCATGACGCTTCTCTACCTGCTCATCATTCCATTTTTTTGGTGCATTCCGGTTTCCCTGGTCTCCGCCGAACTGACCACGGCTATGCCCGTCGAAGGCGGTTTCTATCGCTGGACGCGCGCCGCTTTCGGAGACTTCTGGGGATTCCTCGCCGGATGGTGGAACTGGTCCGCCTCCTTTTTGCTGGGCGGTGCGTATGCCGTGCTGTTTACCGACTACCTCGTCTACTACTTCCCCAAGATGAATCTGTGGGAGCACTACCTGGTCTCGGTCGTCCTCATTGCGCTTCTCACTTGGGTCAACATCCGCGGCATTCAAATGGTCGGTCAGGTCGCAACCGGTCTCGAAGTTTTCATCTTCATCCCGGTGATGACGATGATTGTGCTGGCGCTCGTGCGTTGGCACTTCAATCCGTTCACCCCGTGGGTCGTCCCGCGTCAGGCTACATTCAAGATCTTCGGCGTCGGACTAGCCCTCGGCTTGTGGCTCTATTCCGGATACGAGCAGCTGTCGACCGTTGCCGAAGAAGTCGAGAACCCGCAGAAAGCCTATCCACGAGCGCTGGCCCTCGTCGTCCCGCTGTCGGTGGCCGCATATTTCCTGCCAACACTCGCGGGTTTGGGCTCGGCCGGCCATTGGGAGAAGTGGCATACCGGATTTTTCTCGGACGCGGCCGCGCTCATCGGAGGCCCATGGCTCGGCACCTGGATGACACTCGCCGCCATGGTCGGAAACGTAGCCCTGCTCAACAGCACGATTCTCACCACCACCCGCATGCCGTTTGCCATGGCCGAAGATGGATACCTGCCCGTAGTCCTCACGCGCAAGCACCCACGCTACAGCACGCCATGGCTCGCCATTCTTGCCTCGGCACTGATCTACGCGCTGCTCGCGTGGCAAAGCCTGGCGCAATTGATCTCGATCTACATCTGGCTACGCTCGGCCACGACAGTCCTGACCGTGCTCTCCGCCTGGAAACTCCGGCGAACACAGCCTGAACTGCGTCGCTCCTTCACCATTCCCGGAGGACGTTTGGGCCTCGTCTATGTGGTAGGCGCGCCGGTGATAATGGCGATGGTGGCGCTTCTAGGCAGCGACCGCTTCGGCATGATCGGCGGCGCAGTCGCGATTTTGGTAGGGCCGATCGTCTATTCTTTGCTCAAGAGAAATCGCAAGCAAGTGCACTCACCTCCTACAGCGACGGGTGCGGATTGAAGGTTCGTATCCACGAGCATCGCCTTCAGCTGCGAAGTCGGAACCTCTCATCACCATTGCGGTAGCGGCTCTGTAGATATACAATGCATACGTATATCCAAGGAGCTTCTATGCAGGTATCAAAATGGGGAAATAGCCTCGCCATTCGTTTACCCGCCCAGGTCGTGGATGCTCTTGAGCTCAAAGAAGGGGATCACATAGAAATTCGCGTCGCGGAAGATCGAGTTTTCGAAGTCGGTCGCGATCAAAGTCGCCAACGGGCTCTGGCTAAGCTCCGCAAACTGCGACGTCCTTTACCTCCAGGATTCGTCTTCGACCGCGCCGACGCCAATGCTCGCTGACGTCTTCTTCGACACCAACATCCTGATTTACTCCATCGCTCAAGGTGATCCGCGAAGTCACCGGGCGGACGCGCTGCTCGCAGCCGGTGGTGTGATCAGCGTCCAAGGCTTGAACGAATTCGTCTCTGTCGCCCGCCGCAAGATGGCTATGCAATGGCGGGAAATAAATGAAGCTTTAGACTCGATTCTTATACTCTGTCCCGCGCCCGTTCCAATCACATTTGCGACGCACCGGTCAGCCATGGAACTCGCCGAGCGCTACGGTTTCGGCATTTATGACGGCTTGGTTCTAGCTGCGGCCCTACATTCTAGGTGCAGGCTCATTTATTCAGAAGACTTTCAGGACGGGCAACTGATTGAAGGTAGCCTGACCATCAGAAACCCTTTTTTGTAGTATTGCCGCGATGAGGCTGTTTGTTTGGCCGCGTGCAGTCCTGCTCAGCTCACCCAATCCAGCACCTTGTACCACGCTCCTGCCAGCGGCAAGAACCATGGCTTCCCGTTGTACAAGCCTAAGGGCGCGCCCGGAAATGGAATCCCCACAAACGGATTCTCTGGCTTGTCTCCCGCCATCATTTCCGCAATCTTCTGGCCTTGATACGTTGCCATGGCAACTCCGTGCCCTGCGTAGCCGACTGCGTAGTACATGCCGTCCATTTGCCCAGCATGCGGCATAATGTCAAAAGCGAAGTCGAGCGTTCCTCCCCAGACATACTCAATGCGGGCATCCCTCAGCTGCGGATACACGCCGATCATCCCGCGCCGCAGCAGATCTGCGCTGCGCCGAACCGTCTGATCATTTTCCGGAAAAAATGCCGCCCGCCCGCCAAACAACATTCTCCCGTCCGGCGTCAGCCGGTAGTAGTAGAGATAGTTTTTCGAGTCGTAAATCATCCGGTTGCGAGGACTCAACTCATGCGCCAGCGCCTTCGGCAAAACTTCGGTAGTGATGATGAACGACCCGATCGGAATGATCTTCTTCTGCAACGCTGGCGTCGCCATTCCCGTATAGCCGCTGGTTCCGACGAAGACTTCATGTGCCCAGAGTTGCCCGCGCGAAGTCGAGATCTTCCATCCCATCTCGCCCTGCCGCGAGTCGCGCTCAATCGTGTTCACCCGTGCGTGCTCGAAGACCTGCGCCCGTGCTTTCATTGCGGCACTCGCCAACCCCGCAACGTAACGCGCGGGATTGCATCCGGCACTGATGTCATCCACCATGCCCCCGTAATAAATGCTCGACCCGATTTCGGCGCTCAGTTCGTGACGCTGCACCACGCGCAGCTTGTGGTTGAATTCCACCTCGATGACTTCAGCCTGCCGCGTATAACCGTCGAAGTGCTTCTGCTTGCAAGCGACCTCCAGATGGCCGCATCGCGAGAAATCGCAATCGATTCCTTCCTCCCGAACGATTTGCTCCACGCAATCGATCGTCGCTAGAGAGGTTGCGTACATTCGCCGGGTGAGTTCACGCCCATACATTGAGATCAGCTTTTGGACGCCCAACTTCATTCCTGTGAGCACCATACCGCCATTGCGCGAACTGGCGCCCCATCCGATCGTCTCGGATTCCAGCACAGCGACTTTTGCCCCTCGCTTGGCGAGGGTCCGCGCGGCCGACAATCCGGTAAAGCCCGCCCCAATTACAGCCACGTCCACCGTTTCGGGCAGCGTCGCGCTGCCGTCCGCCGTCGGCATCTGCAGAGTCGTTAACCAATAGTTCAGTTCAACCATCGTTCTCCCCATGGATCTTCCGAGGCGCGTTGAGACCACATCGCGACCCGTGGTGACCGAGCATTTTAACGCGACCATCCCCGCTAGTACATGTACCTGCGCGTACCCGGAACACCCCGCTTCGTCACCCTCGGTAATCTTGTTTGTATTACCGCACGATCCTAGTCTTGAAGTTGCATGGCTCTGCGCTGCTTCCTGTTTTCCTCAGACGAGGGGACGTCTGACGTCATTCGCCAGGTGTTGACGGGTCTCGACGTAGAAGGAGAAACCTGCCCAACGGCCACAGCCGCAGTTGAGAAAGTGGCTGCCGAACCATTTCAAATCGTCATCATCGATTGGGATCAACAACCCGAGGCAGGCATGGTGCTGAGTGCGGCCCGCGAGCGCAAAGCCTCCGATCGTCCGCTCACGCTCGCCATCGTGAGCGACGACCCCAGTGTCCCCAAGGCACTTCAAGCCGGCGCGAACTCTATTCTGCGCAAGCCACTTGTAATCAACCAGGTCACAGATACGCTGACCACAGCTCGCGATCTCATTCGCTCGCGTCTGGAATCCGCGGTCAAACCTCCACAGGCTACCGGCGCAGCAGCCTCGGCTTCTGCATCGACTCTTCCGGCCAGCATGGAACCTGGTCGCGAAAAGGCGTTGCGCGCTGGAGAATTCCTGCAATCCGCTCCCTTAAATCCGAGCGGCCAGTTCGTCACCGAATCTGAAAACGTAGCTTCTCCGGACCAATCCAGCGCCGAGCCGGTGGACCAGCTTAAGGAACTCGAACCTGTTTCTGCTCCGGCGCCCCCGCCTCTACCTCCGTCACGATCGGATGAGCCCAGGGGCCTGGAGTGGTACCTGAAAAAGAATGGAATCCAGCGTGGTGGACCCGCTGCTGCCGCACCTGCGCCTGCTCCTGTTCCGGCACAAAACTCCGCACCTGAACTTCTGGGCTACGATCAGACGCCTTCGCCCTCTGCACTCAAAGCTGCCGTAAACGAGCCGGACGAGCCGAGTTCTCAGGAAACGACGAAAGAACCCCCGCTCTTTTCTTACATCACCAAGGACACGGGCGCGCCTCATACGGAAGAACTGGCCGATGAGCCGCAGCCCTCATCGCCCACGCGCTTTCGGTTGGGGAAGGGTTCGATCATTGTGGCGCTAGGCTTGGCCGCATGCGCGGTCCTCGCCGCTCCGCAGGCCCCGTGGCACCCACAGATGAAAATGGTGTGGGCTCGCGGACAGCGCTCGTTGCACTCATGGCTCAATCCACCGGCGACCACGGTCGTCACACAGGCCCCCGCCGCCCACGAAGACTTCGGGCGCGCCGGGGATGAGTACAAACTCCCAGTAGCGGAAAGCATCCCTGACGCCACGACCGATCCATCGAAGATCCAAGTTGTCCCCGAAGTAGACCCGACAGCGAAAAAACCGGCTGGCGAAGCCACGACTCCAGATCAGACTACCGCCCCAACCGACTCTGCTACGACCACACCGGCGACAACGGCAACGCCTGCGCCGGATGGAAGCCAAGCTCCGGCTGTTCAGGTTCAGCAGAACCCCACGGCCCAGCCAGCACCGCCGCCCGCTTCGACCACAACTTCAGCACCGGTCGTATCAGCCCCGGCATCCACTGGGACCGCTGTGGTGCCCGTGTCCAATCCCCCAGCGCACGCCGACGCACCGGCGGTCATCACAACGACTCCAATCCCGACAACGCCAGCTTCGTCCACGGTTCAGCCGCCAAAGCGCCAACCAGCCGCGTATGTACCGGTCACAGCGCCGAAAGTTCCGTCGAGCTTGCAATCGCAACTGGCGGTCATGATGCCCGACGCCAGCGGCAACAAGCCAGCCGAGGCCGCGATGCCCGCAATCGAACCGGTCAGCGTTCCTGAATTAACCGAACGCGCGCTCATCAGCAATCAGCCGCCGATAGCCTATCCAGCGAACGCTACAGGCCAGCAAGGGACGGTGATTCTCCAAGTGCTGATTGGCCGCGACGGCGCGGTTCAGGATGCCAAGTTCCTCCAAGGCTCTTTGGCTTTCGCCCGAGTCGCAATTGATGGCGTCAGGCAATGGCAATTCAAGCCATACAGCATGAACGGACGCCCCGTGTCCGTTCAGACCACGCTTACCATCAAGTTCAAGCCTGGCCAATAACCCGCATAACCGATTAACTTGCTTGTTTTGTTGCGGATCAAGATAGCCGGAGCGCCAAGCTTCGATCTGGTTCCCTCCTAAGCCCCACTCACACTGGCAAACCTAAGCCTGGAGTTACCGAAGAGGCCCCAATCGTGCAGCCAAGGGATGCTGGTTTGCATCTAGAGATATAATGAGAACAGTTCAGAGGAAGTAGTCCCTTCCGGAAGAAGATCACAAACGGATGTCCATGAAAATTAAAGCAGCAGTGCTCGTCACCTCCTTTGCCGTATTGTTGTTTGTCGTTGTCGGATCGATGGGTGGCGTACACGCCTCCTCGAACGACGGCTCCTATCGCCAATTACAGGTTTACAGCGAAGTCCTCTCGCGCGTTCGCAGCGAGTACGTCGAGGAGCCCAACATCCCCAAGGTCACCGACGGCGCGCTGCACGGATTGCTCGAGTCACTCGACTCCAACTCCAGCTATCTCTCCCCGGAAGCCTACAAGGCTTTCAAGGCGCACAAAGCCGAAGGTAAGGGGGATGTTGGCATCGTCGTTTCAAAGCGCTTCGGATACGCCGCCGTTGTCGCAGTCCTCCCTGGATCTCCGGCGGAAAAGGCCGGCATTGAAGCTACAGATATCTTCGAGGCGATTGAGGGTCGAAGCACGCGTGACATGTCGGTGCCGGAAATTCGCAATCTGATTGCGGGAGCTCCCGGATCTACACTGAACGTTGAAGTTGTTCGCGCGCGCCGCGCCGAGCCGCAGAAAATGTCCATCACCCGCGACATCGTGGGCATTCCTCCGGTCAGCGACAAAATGATGGACGATGGAATCGGCTACATCAAAGTCGAAGCCCTCACCAAGGGCAAGTCACAGGAAATCGCATCGAAGATCAAGTCGCTCGAGAAATCCGGAGCGAAGAAGATTCTGCTCGATTTTCGCTACTGTGCAGAAGGAGACGAGAACGAAGGTATCGCCACTGCGAATCTCTTCCTGAATCACGGCACGATCACATACCTGCAAGGACAGAAATATCCGCGACAGGCGTTTAACGCCGATCCGTCGAAAGCTATCACGAACCTTCCGGTCGCGGTGTTGGTGAATCGCGGCACTTCCGGCCCTGCTGAAATCGTAGCCGCCGCTATTCTGGAGAACGCCCGCGGTGACGTTGTCGGCGACAAGACCTTTGGCGACGGCTCCGTTCAGAAAACGCTGGATCTGCCCGATGGCGGAGCGCTGATCCTCTCGGTCGCGAAATACTATTCCCCGAGCGGCAAGGCTATTCAGGATACGGCGATCACGCCCAACGTTCTGGTCGCGGACGCGGTCGATGATGGCGTCAGCCCCGATGACGGCGAAGAAGCAGCTCCGGCCACTCCGGAACAGGAATCAAAACCAAAGCCAGCCAATGACGATCAGCTAAACAAAGCGGTCGAAGTTCTGAAGAGCCGAGCCAGCTAACGCTCCATATTCGACCTGAACTTCGCGCGCCGAAAGGCGCGCGATTTGTTTTGCCCTACGGCGTGCTTTCGGGTGGCGCAGCGCTTCAGCGCTGCAATGAAGGGCGGCTTCAAGTGTTGCGCCATACCCGCAGCGATCCCGTTGCTCAAGATGCTATCCTGACTTCACCGGGCCATGAAGGCTCTCTACGACAATCTGCCTGAGGTAGAGATCGGCGGGCGCAAGCTCGTCGGCCGCGTCCTGTTCGGACTGCTGCTGCTCATCTCCGTCCTCGTCGGAGCCACTGCCGGGCTTCTTCTCGTCTACACCACCGATCTGCCGCAGGTCGACGCCCTCGAGGCCTACCGCCCCAGTTCCATCACGGAACTCTATGACGACCACAATCGCGTCATCGGATCCTTCGCGCTGCAACGCCGGGTCGTCGCCAGCTACGACGATTTCCCGCCCGTCCTTCGCGATGCGCTGGTCTCGATCGAGGACAAAGATTTCTATCGTCATTCCGGAATTAATTTCTGGCGAATCGTCGGTGCGGCTTATCGCGATATCGAATCGGGCGGCAAGGTACAGGGCGCGTCCACACTCACCATGCAGCTCGCGCGCAATCTCTTCCTGTCTCCTGATCGACGTTGGCAGCGCAAGGTCCAGGAAGCCATGCTCGCCATCCAGATCGAGCGCCGCTTCACCAAGCCACAAATCTTCACGCTCTACGCCAACCAGATTGGGCTTGGCCATGGCGTTTTCGGATTCGAGGCGGCATCGGAGTTCTACTTCAGCAAGACAGCAAAGCAATTGACTCTGACGGAAGCCGCGCTGCTTGCGGGATTGCCCAAGGGGCCCACTTACTACTCTCCGATCAACCATCCTGACCGCGCAGTGAGAAGGCGAAATCTGGTGATCAACGCCATGCTCGAAGATGGCAAGATCACGGCGGCACAGGCCGACGCCGCCCGCTCTGAGCCTCTTGTCCTGCATCTCGCGCACGATCCAAACTCGCTCGCACCTTATTTTGTCGAAGAAATCCGCCGTTATCTGGAAAACAAGTACGGCCCGGATCAAGTTCACGAAGGCGGACTGAAGGTGTATACCTCGCTCGATGTCGACATGCAGAAGGCAGCTAATCAAGCTGTGCTCGACGGCCTCGCCGCCTACGAACGCCGTCACGGATGGAAGGACCATCTGGAAAACGTTGTCGATGAAGGAGTGGAGATCGGCAAATACTCGCATCCGGACTGGGACGATGACCCTGAAGTGAATGGCTATATGCATGCACTCGTCACTTCATCGGGAACGGGAATCGCTACGCTGAAGTTCGGCCGTTACACCGCTGCCCTCAGCCAAGCCGACGTCGCCTGGACGCAACACAAGATTGCCGACATCCTGAAGCCGGGAGACATTTGTTACATCAAGATTCTTTTCTTGGGTGCAAACGGCGCTGCGAAAGTCAGTTTCGAGCAGGATTCTGGGGCGCAAGGCGCACTCCTTGCCATTGATAATGTGACCGGCGGAATTAAGGCCATGGTTGGTGGACGCGACTTCAACGATTCCAAGTTCGACCGCGCCACGCAAGCCCTGCGGCAAGTTGGATCTTCATTCAAGCCCTACGTCTACACAACAGTGATCGATGGCGGAGCCAGCCCCGACGACACGATTCTTGACGAGCCCGTCAGCTTCGAGACGCCTTCTGGCCCGTACGTTCCTCACAATTACGACGAGAAGTTTGAGGGCATCATCACGCTGCGGCGCGCTCTGGCACAGTCGCGCAACATCCCCGCGTTGAAGCTCGCCGATAAAGTGGGCATCAGGAATGTGATCGACTATGCCGAGCGCTTCGGCATCACTTCTAAGCTTCCGCCGTATCTGCCGGTTGCGCTTGGCTCGGCGGAGATCACGTTGCTCGAGCAGACTGCGGCATATAGCGTCTTCCCGAACGATGGCGTGCGCATTACTCCGCATTACATCACGCGTGTCACCGATTACGAAGGCCGCGTGCTGGAAGAAGACTATCCCGAGGTGAAAGACGTAATCAACGAACGAACTGCGCGAATCATGACTTCGATGCTGCGCGAGGTCGTGCTGCACGGCACGGGGATCGCTGCGGCGAAGCTTCCATTTCCCGTGGCGGGAAAAACTGGAACGACAAACGATTTCACGGACGCCTGGTTCATGGGATTCACGCCGACCATGACATGTGGCGTATGGGTCGGCTATGACGAAAAGAAATCGCTGGGCGCAAAAGAAACCGGCGCCCACGCGGCGCTGCCTATCTGGATCAACTTCATGACCGTCGCCTTGGCCGGCAAAGACGCAGGCGACTTCCAACCGGCGCCCGTCGTGCCACATGCAGCCCAAAAAGTAGATACGCCGGACGCTGCTCCGGCTGCAGAAGAGTCACATTAAATCGCGCTCTTGTGGCGACAGCCGCCCGCGGACCGTTCGATAAAAGCTCTGCGGCACGCGCTGCCCGACGCTATCATGAACACGCATCCACCCACGGAGAAATCATGCGCATTCTGCTCTCCATCGCGATCCTGTTCACCTCTATCATCCCCGCTCTATCGCAATCTACGGCCGAGGATCCAAAATCCGCCATCGAACACGTCCTCCGCACCCAACAAGACGCATGGAACCATCACGACCTTGACGCGTTCATGACCGGATACTGGAATTCACCCGAGCTGACCTTTTTCTCAGGAGCAAAAGAATCCAAGGGATGGCAGGCCACGCTGGATCGCTATCGCACGACGTACACGAGCGCGGGAAAAGAGATGGGGCAACTGGAATTTTCAGAGCTGCGAATCGAACCGCTGGGGCCGGATGCTGCATTCGTCCGGGGAGTGTGGCAACTCACCATGTCGGATGGAAAAACGTCGCATGGTTGCTTCACGCTGATCTTCCGCAAATTCCCTGACGGATGGAAGATCATCCACGACCACACATCAGCCGCGGACTAGAACAAGGTTCAACGCGATCCGTCGATCGCACAGTCATCCTGAGCGAAGCGAAGGATCTATGCACTCTTCGCCGAAGCCACAAAAGCGCTAGCGCCCATCTGTTCGATCGACAAATTTGCCCTTGCTCATTCACGTGCAACTGCGAACCAGCTACACCGAGTGCTGCGCCGTCGAAGAGCGGCCGAGCCACGATAGCGTCCATGTTCTCGACCGACAAACTTGCTCCTGGTCATTCAGCGCAGCGGTTATGCACGCGCAGCGTCCACCTGCAGCACCCTGGAAGAGCGGCCCTTCAAGAGCCGCGTGCAGCGTCGTGGAAGAGCGGCGCTTTAGCGCCGCGTTTGGGGCCTATTAAGTAGGGGGCTTTAGCCCCCGTGCTCGCCGCTATTTCTTCACTCGCACTTGCACGCGCGTGCCGTCGGGCAAAGTTCCGCCGGAGAGTTCAACTTTCCCGTCCCGCACCACACCCTCGAACTCCTGTGGAGATTGCATCGGCCGCGAGTCGCCAGCCTCTACACGAGAGACGCTGCGGCCCATGCCGCGATCCATGGCCTCATTGGCTAAGCGGTCAGCTTCCTGATTGTGCTCGCGCAACGCGTGCCCAATCGAGAACCAATCGAGCTGTCGGATGAGTTCCTTCGCCCGCGCATGCAGATCCTGCAGGGTCGGATTCTTTACCTTGTAAATACCTTTGATCTGTCGGACCAGGAGTTCCGAATCGCTGATCACTTTCAGCGCTTTCGGGCCATGCTGCAACGCGTACTCCAACGCAGCGATCAGTCCCTGGTATTCCGCGAAGTTGTTGGTCTGGTGGCCGAGGTATTCGCTGAGCGCGGCGACCTTGCGGCCGGTCTGGTCCTTAATGACGACGCCGTATCCGGCGGGACCAGGATTGCCGCGCGCGCCACCGTCGCTGTGGGCAATCAAGCAATGCTCGGGCGGACTCTCCCGGACGTCGAAAAGATGTTTCGTTGCAGGACGCAAGGATTCAGGAGCCATGCCCGAGTTTACAACGGAGCTAGAAAATCCTTCCCACGAGGTTAATGAATGATATGGATTCTCCGTTGACGATCGATATGCGCACAATGTGAAGGAAGAAATTGCCAATGTTACTCGTGCCCTGAGGAAGTCATAAAGCCTTCCACAATCCACGCGACTATCCAAAGGGATGCGCCACAGGCGAGGGGAGCGGCGATGAGGATGTATAGTTCGACTAATCCGCCTCCACCCTGCAGAATGAACATTAAGGCCCAAAGGGCCGCACCCGCGAGCGAACCGAAAAGCATGATGCGCTTCGCAAGCATAGCCATCCGTAGCGTGCCTCTGTTTCTGTACATTTCTTTCACCAGTGTTGCCCCGGATTGTACACCCGGTAGAGTCACGCGCCAATTCCAAGTAAAACGAGGAGTACGACTGTTGATTGGAGAGGTCTTTATAGCGGGTGCAATCTGGACAGCTCAGACTGGTGTGATCACCGGGTTTGAAGCGATCGACAGTTATGAAAGGGTAGCAGCTGAAAGCAAAATGTCCGCGATTTCCCCGGGCTTCTCGACGTGACAGTCGTGGCCAGTACGTACTTCGTGCACCTGCCACCCGTAAGCGCGAGCTTTCTTGGCAAACGGCGCGAAGAACGGCCGCGCCGGGTATTCTTCCGCAACACAACTTACGAAGATGGCCGGGATACTGGCCCTGCGGTTCTCCCGAAGATGCAGCGGTTCCTCGAAGCAGCGGAGACTGAAATCACACAGTCTCTCGCGCACAAAATCTCGCGCTTCTCCTGATTTGAGTCCCCAGAGATCCAATTGACCTTCTCCTCCTGGTAATCGCCAACCGTCGCCGTGCTCTCGCGCAACTTGACGAAAAAAAGCGCAGATTTGTGGCGGGAGCAGGTCCATTACACACTGCCCATCTTCCGGTATGAAGGCGTCTAAGAAGATCAGTCTCTGTATTTTGGCTGGATGTGACTCTACCGCGCCACTGATGACCATGCCCGCGTAGCTGTGCCCTACGAGCACCACTTTATCTTCCACCGACGCCAACTCCGTAGAGACGTCCTCGACATGTTGAATAAGCGTCACTTCAGACGTCAGATGGCTCTGGTCTGTGCCAAGCCCACGAAGAATCGGCGTTATTACCCGATGCCCGTGCTCTCTCAGCAAAGGGGACAGCAAGTCCCACGTACCGCTGGACTGCCATGCGCCGTGTACAAGGACGAACGTCGACATGGCGGAAGAGTCTAACAGGTTGGCATCGAATCCGGATAGAACTTCGACTGGCGATGAGCAAGTAATGAGGGACGAAAGGACAATCTGTGCTTTATCGCAATCCCTCCACCAAATAGAGTTGGCTCAGAGCGTTGAAGTAGGAGTAGGCATAGGATTTGCCGTCGGGAGTGAATGCCGCATCGATCAAATCAACCCCTGCGCGTTCGACTGGTCAATGGGAACGATTGCCATTGAATCGAAGCCAATGGGTGGAACCACTATCTATGTTCGTGTGCCCTTCACGACAAACGCGAGTTCGGTACGAGCAGTTGGATAAAGCGCAATTTTGCCGCTGAGCTGATCCCAGCTGTAGCCATCACCAGCATCTCGATGAGGAGTGTGTGAGTGACGACCTTCATCGAGAACAAACGGCTGAATGCTCTGCACAGATCTGCTGGAAGATGTGATCCTGCATTTCGACCTCAACGCTCGCCAGAGAATACGCGCACAGAATGTCCACATCGTATGTCTTGATTAACTGGTTCCCTAGTCTTTCGAACTGAATCGCTGCTTCGTCGTTACCTCGTGCCCACAAGAGATGCACGCACTCTCCGAAAATTGCCACGCGGGCTGGTTTCCCCGTCGCAGCATTCGACGCTGTCACAATGAGATTGCCCAAAAGCTTCAAGAATCGATCTGGATCAGGCATGCCATTGAGCATGAGTGCCGCGAGCAAGTTAGCGGCATCTAGCGGAACGTACCTTCCTTGCTCAGTAGCGGTGCCCATATCCAAGCCCTGTGCCTGCAACCTTGGCAGAAGGCTTTTGCGATGTGACTCGGTCGCCACAACGATGGCTGCATTCCCAGTCTTGAGAGCTGCACCGATGAACTGTGCAAGATCATCTACCAAACGCGTGTCATCCGAATAGAACCCTACGTCGTGGCGGTGCGCGACGTCTGTACTTTCGTTAAGCGGTGCAACGGCACTCTTGGTTCGGAACTCGTGGGAGGTTCCCGCGTCCGAAGCTCCAACGAAATCATGACCGGAGACTCTCCTGCCGACAAACTGCTCGCCCCGACGAACGGCGATCACAGCCGGCAGTAGCTCGCTTCCGGCATCCGTTTTATGGACATAGCCTCTTGCTCCAGTGGCGAGGGCGGCTTGCACCACATCGGCAGAAGATTCTTGGCTTACAAAAAGTATCTTGGATTCGGGGGAGACATTGCGGATTCGCCGAGCAGCCTCGATTCCATTGAGGGTTGGAAGCCCGATGTCGAGCAGAATCAAGTCTGGTTGCAATTCTTCGGCTTTGTAAACAGCCTCCAGCCCGTCCGAGACCTCTCCCACGATCTGCAATTCCGATCTTTTCCCGAGGGTCGAACAAATGAATTTCCTAAAAGGCTCCGAATCTTCGACCACTAGGACCCGGACTGATGGTGATTCCAATTTGCCCCCTTAACAAACATCCAAACCCGACTTTGGGAGTCGGTTTGCTGTTTGTAGTCATGATCCCATGTTTCGCAATCGACATCGTTGCGCGGGCGCATGGATACATCAGCAGTTCTGGCTGGGGACTGATACGAAAGAAGTAGTCTCATACTACACTTTTCCACTCGTCCGGCTAGCCTCTTGTGCGCCCCTCTGACGGCGGAGCGGAATCCAATTAGTCTCTGTCTCGCTCTTCACGCTTGATTGCCCAGCAGGCGAGTTGTCTCTCGCCCTCATAGGTAGTTGATCCCAAACTGGTTTGCCGCAGTGCCAATCGAAGTTCAAGGTCGAATCCCTGCAGATCGTTCTTGGGACGGTTTCTCACCTGGCGGCGTAACTGAGGATGCCCAGCGCTATCGGCCGGCGGCAAGACGTGTGGCGAGCCTAGCCGGAAGTTTGGCTCCGAAGATTCGATCCTGCGCTGACTTCAGGTTGTAGGGCGTGCGGTGGAAGTGGACGACCTGCGCGTCGGTATCGAACATGGCGAACGCGGCGCGCCAGTCTCCGTCCCGCGGCTGTCCGACCGATCCGGGATTGATCAGATAGCGCGCATCCTCTTTCAGCTGCAGCGGAACCGACTCCGCGCGTCCCACGGTCCGGTACTCAGGGCGAAAGCCGTCCGCAGACGATCCGTTGGCAAAAAATCCGCCTTGCAGATGAGTGTGTCCGAAGAATGTCAGCGGGATCGTAAGGGTAATCAATGGTGCAAGCGCATCGCCGAGCGAGACCACGTACTCATCCTCATCGTTGGGCGATCCGTGGACCAGTTGCACGTCCGGAAATTCGGGCAACGACACCGGTCCGTGCGGAAGCTCGCGCAGCCACTGCAGGTTTTCGGGCGACAACTGATTGCGGGTCCAGATCGCGGCGGCCGAGGCCATGGGGTTAAAGTCGTCGAGACTCATGAGGCCAGTAGCGGCTTTGTCGTGATTGCCCCGAACGAAAATTTTTCCCAGCTCGCGCGAACGCTCCGCCACCTCATTGGGACTGGCCCCGTAGCCGACGATATCCCCGAGATTCACAACCGCGTCGAATGTGGGAGCGGCACCGATGCAAGCATCAAGAGCTTCCAGATTGGCATGGATGTCACTGAGGAGCAGTATGCGCACGGATCACCGGACGAATTGCCGATTATAGACTGTGCTGGCCGTTTGCGCGTTAAGGGCCCCGAACTGGCGGTATAGAATCCGGTCGATGAGTTTTCAGTTCAAGGGTGGAGCGCCGGTTTTGATCAAGGTGGTCTTTGGGTTACTCTGCGTCAATGCGTTGGGGCAGCTCGCCACCTCCTTCGCAATTCCCCGTTGGTCGCCCATTACACCCGATGCGGCTCATCCGTACCTGGTCCACTTCAAAGGCTTCGCGGGATATTTCGTTCAGACCTGGCTTGGGATGTATTTCGATTATGGCTACTGGACGCATCTTGTTTTGCTGGTTCTGTTTTTCGTAACACTCTGGATCTATCGCGATCAGATTGAGCGCACCCATTAGGATCGTCTGGGGCTGATGACCTAGGGATTGATCACCGGGCAGCGGGCGTAATGTCCGGCTGCAACCTCGACCAGTGGGGGGAACGCTTGCGCACATTCTGCAATGCGGAAAGCACATCGCGGTTCGAAGGCGCATCCTGGAGGCAAATTCTGCAGAGCTGGAACCGTACCCTCAATAGTCTCGAGCGGACGAGTGCGGTCGGTCTTGAGATCCGGTACAGCGCGTAGCAGGCCGCGAGTATAAGGGTGCGCAGCGCTCTGGAAAATGTCGCGCTTCGTTCCTAGTTCCACTAAAGTTCCCGCATACATGACGGCGACACGGTCGGCGACTTCCGACACCACGGCCAGATCGTGCGAAATGAATAGCATGGCAAGGCCGAACTTCTGGCGCAGGTCCGCGAGCAACCCGAGGATTTGCGCCTGGATGGTCACGTCGAGCGCAGTAGTCGGCTCGTCCGCGATCAGCAACTGCGGACGGTTCACGATGGCCATCGCGATCACGATCCGCTGCCGCATCCCGCCCGAAAGTTGATGAGGATAGTCGCGCGCTCGGCGACCGGCATCGGGGATTGCGACATCGTTCATGGCGTCGACGGCTTGTTGCCACGCGTCTTTTTTGGAAAGGGCCTGATGCGCGCGAACGGCTTCGGCGATCTGATCTCCCACACGCATCACGGGATTGAGAGCGGTCATCGGCTCCTGGAAGATCATGGCGATGCGCGATCCTCGCAGTTGGCGCATGAATTCATCGTCGAGCGTGGTGAGGTTTCGTGCGCCGCTTCCGTTTTGCGTGAATGCGATCTCGCCCGAAACGTGCGCCTGCGGCGGCAGCAGTCGCATGATCGCCAGCGAGGTGATCGACTTGCCCGATCCGGATTCGCCGACGAGACCGAGCACCTCGCCCGACGCGATGGAAAAGCTGAGATCGCGAACCGCTTGCAGGGATAATGATTGTATGGGGACAGCTGCCCCAGCCTGCCCGAGGGCCTGAAGGCCTCCGGAGTTCTGCTGGGGGAATGCGATGGTCAGGTTGCGGACGTCGAGCAACGGAAGCACGGAGTTATGGTAGCAGGCGGGTCCCCGGCTGCAGAGGCGCAGGAATAGGGGCTACGCGGGCGTGAGCGCCCTCGCCACGTTGAACCTTTATTGTCCTAAGATCAGCGGCAGGCCGTTCTTGTTGTTGCCGATCACAACCACTTTCGAGTTCGGGCTCTTTGCCAGATTCTCGGTCGCTTCAATTCCCTTCCATTCGAGCAGCGACGGCGTGATGCCCTGCGCCACGATCTGCTGGAAGTCGCGCACGCCGGCAGCTTCGATGCGCTTGCGTTGCGCCTCCTGTGTTTCTTTTTGCAGGCGGAAGTTCATGGCTAGCGCTTCCTGCTCGGCCTGCTGCTTTGCCTCGATCGAGGCCTTCAACGTAGCAGGCAACTGGATGTCGCGCAGTAACACGTTCTCGACCGTGAGGCCGCGCTTGGTCAGTTGTTCGTTCACCTGCTCAAAGATTTGTTTAGCCACCATTTCGCGCTCCCCGGTATACAGAGCGTTGGCGGTATGAGAAGCGGTCGATTCGCGGATCGCGGAGCGCAGCGTCGGCTCGACCACGACATTTTCATAATCGGCGCCGATCTTCTGGAATACATCCGCGGCATGGTCGGGATTGAGATGGTAGATCAGCGAAGTGTCGAGGCTCATCATCAGGCCTTCGCTCGAAGGCACGCTGGCCGATTCTTTGATGGTCTGTGTCTGAATCGACATCTCGTTGTTGGTCTTCAACGGATTGATGACGTGAATGCCCTCGCCCAGGGTCTCTCCCGTAACTTTGCCGAATAGCGTGAGCACCCCGACGTGGCCGGTACCAACGCGGGTTACGCAATTGAACGCCATGATAACGAGGATGAAGGCTGCGACTCCGAGTCCAATCAGGCGAAGCAAGGTGCCGGCATGGCCACCCGTGTCGATGACTCTGGGACGATTCGGATCGAAGATGGTCATTGGAATTTCTCCCCTGAGAGATTCTAGGGACGAAACAAGCTAGGGATAAGTGGCTTGCGAGGCTCAGAGCAGAGTTGTTACAAGAGTTTCATCGTCGTGCGTCGACCGGGACCAGTAGCGACGGTCCCATTCCTGCTTCAATGGCCCAGATTTCCTGCCACACAAGCGCACGGTCACGCTCGTTCTTGCTCTTCGCGTACCAGGCGCGATAGTGAGCCGCCGCTTTCTTTTCCGATTCCTCTCTCGGCGGCTGCGGAGTTGCTGAGAACTCTTCCTCCGGATTCGACGTAGTAAGCGCATATGCCTCGGCTAGGATCAGGTGGACAGTCGGTGTCCATTCGTCCTCCGGGAACTTGGTCAAGAAACTCTCGCCCTCTTGAATGATCTTCGCGCAGTCCGCCGAATCGGAGTCGTAGGACCAATGGCATCGTTCGTCGAGAATTGCCATGCGGCCCAGTTCATTCACCAGGCCTTCTGGTGCCAGCGTTAGAACTTGGTCTCGCAGGTTTCCGGCGTAATGCTCATTCCCCAACCGGGCAGGCAGCTCAGTCTTTATGCCCAGTTCTTGCAAATCCTTTTCCAAGGCATCCTTGTCCTGCTCCTCAAGCTTCTCATCTTCGGGAGAAACATAACCACCAGAGTCTGAGAATTCTGTGCAGTCCCAAAGACGGCTAAGCACTTCATGGGCGAGCAGAATCGCAGCGGCATGCTGCTCAGGCTTCGCGAGTGCGGCGAGATCCAGCCACTTCCGCACGACCGGAATCAACTGCCTTTCGCAATGCAAAGGCGCCTGCTCGTAGGTGTCCCCCACCTGAGGAGCGAGAAATGCCAGCATGTCTAGCGTAGGCCCTTCGGGCAAATGCGCAAGCTTTGCCGCGCGCAAAGCGAGCCATGGCTGTCCTGCTTCGGGATTAATAGTCTTGTCGGAAGGCTCGCCATAGCCCAGAGTCCCCCATTCCCACTTCAGAAGAAAATCGGGGTGAAGAATCCTCACCAGCCGGCAACCGTGTCTTCGGAGGTCCCCGCCTGTTTCCGTTGGCAGCGGGGGCAACGGCTTGTCATAGATTTGTTCGACCAGCGGCGGGTAAAAAAGCGCGACCCTGCGCACATGTACGCTACCGGCAAGCTCAATCGTGGCAATCGACTTCAGACACCAGCGCCCCTCCTGCTTCACGTCGCGTTGCTCCCGAGCGTCGAGATTGTATGCCTTGCGCGGGTCGCTTTTTTCCATGGGTTCTTCAAGAACTTCACCCGGATGCCCCTTAGTCCATTCAGCAATAGTTACTGATTGACCACTATTGGCCTCAGCGATGCTTTGTGAGAGATAGTCATGAAGGGCACCCGTTGGAGTCTGTGCTCTGCACAGTAGTTGGGATCCGAGCAAAAACAGGGCCAGCCCTAATTGCACGAGCTTCGCATTGATCCACATTCCATGGCACCTCATCGCGGCTACGAGAGTTTTCTGGAAGTGTATAGCCTGGCAACGTCAGAGCCCATTGACTCCTCTGAATCTTGCCGCCTACCCAGCGCATCTCTTACCATGAGACCTATGAGCAAGATTCATATTCCTACGCCTTTGCGGCAATATGTGGGCAAGCAGGCTTCGGTCGACGTGGCGGGACAGACTGTCGGCGAGGCCATGAATGCGTTGGTGGCGCAGCATCCGGAGTTGCGCAAACACCTTTACACCGAGGACGGGAAGCTGCGCGCTTTCGTCAATCTCTACGTTAACGACGAGGACATCCGCTACCTGCAGAAAGAAGCGACTGCGCTCAAAGACGGTGATAACATTTCGATTGTGCCGTCCATTGCTGGAGGCGCGGCCTGAACTCGGGACTTTCAACTCCCGGCATTTTCATTTTGATGACAACTTCCCGCACAATGCGCTGTTGTTGCTGTTGCCCTTCCTGTCGCTAGCGTATCGAAGCGCGTTTCGCCGATTCCCAGCAGGTCGAAATTCAACGAGGACTTTATGGCTACCACCACAGAAATTCCAGTCACATTGAACAAAGATGAGATTCTGCGCTACTCGCGCCACCTGATTATGCCTGAGGTTGGCATGGAGGGTCAGCAGAAGCTGAAAGCGGCGCGCGTGCTGTGCATCGGCACCGGAGGGCTGGGTTCGCCGATGGCGTTGTATCTGGCTGCCGCGGGCGTAGGCACACTCGGACTAGTCGACTTCGATGTGGTCGACTATACCAATCTGCAACGCCAGATCATTCATTCGACCGCCGACGTCGGCCGCAAGAAGCTGGATTCGGCGGCTGACAAGCTAAAGGGAATCAATCCGTTTCTGAATCTGCGGACGTTTGATACGCGGCTGAGCAGCGCGAATGCACTCGAACTGTTTCGCGAGTTCGACATCATTGCGGATGGAACGGACAACTTTCCTACACGTTATCTGGTGAACGACGCGTGCGTGCTGACGGGTAAACCGAACGTCTACGGGTCGATTTTCCGGTTTGAAGGACAGGCCAGTGTCTTCGCGACCGAAGACGGTCCGTGCTATCGCTGCCTGTATCCGGAGCCGCCACCGCCGGGACTGGTTCCGTCGTGCGCCGAAGGCGGTGTGCTGGGAATTCTGCCCGGGCTTGTCGGAGTAATGCAGGCGACGGAAGTGATCAAACTGATTCTCGGCATTGGCGATCCGTTGATTGGACGACTGCTGCTGGTCGACGCGCTGGGCATGAAGTTCCGCGAACTGAAGCTGCGGAAGAATCCGGATTGCCCGGTGTGCGGGACGCATCCGACCGTCACGAAGCTGATAGACTACAACGAGTTTTGCGGCATTCGTGGGGAGGAAAAGCCTGTGAGCAACGGGGTTCCCGAAATTCAGGTTGAAGAATTGAAACGGCGTCTGGACGCGAAAGAAGATTTGTTCGTGCTCGATGTGCGGGAGCCGCACGAGTATCAGATCTGCAACATCGGCGGATATCTGATTCCGCTGAACGATCTGCCGAAGCGCGTGAACGAACTCGACTCGAGCCGTGAGATCGTCGTGCACTGCAAGATGGGAGGACGCAGCGCGAAGGCGGTGGCGTTCCTGCAGCAGTCCGGCTTCAGCAAAGTACACAATCTCGCGGGAGGAATTACCGCGTGGTCAGATCGTGTGGATTCGAAGGTGCCAAAGTACTGAAGGCAGTGGCTAGTGGTCAGTGATCAGGGGTCAGTTTTTTGGGGAGCGCCAAGGCGCTCCCCTTTCTTATTGCGACCGGCGGCGGCTGAAGCCGCGTCCTCTCTCGACTTGCTATCGGCACACCTTGAGGGCTGCCTTGATAGGACGTTCAACTGTGCGAGTTGAGTGATGGTGTGTGCGGGCACAGCTGGCGGGATTTCTTTCGACGCTTTTTCCAAAACGGGAAGCGCACGGAGACTATGTTTCAAGTGTGCTCTTTTTTATATTCACAACTGTTGAACAGCCAGCGCATAATAACCGGTTCCCAGGGCAGTTGCTACTCTTCCTCATTTGTTCAGTAAAAATTGCCGGACTGTGACGAGAAACTTCCAAGTCTCTTTTCATTTTGAGAGACCGGGTGGAGTTCCACGTTCGGCGTTCAATTTCATCGGAGGCATATGAACAAATTGCTTGCGATTGTGCTGTGCTTTGCAATTCCCTTGACGCTGCTGGCTGGCGATAACTCTTACAAAGTCACCTATGACGGAGGTTCGCTCACGGACCAAAAGGCCGGTTCGGGAATGAAGCTCTACATCGATACGAATCAGATTCGGCTAGTGAAAGACAAGGCAGATGTTGTCACAATTCCAGCATCGGCTGTCACCGAGATCAGCTATGGTCAGGACGTCCACCGCCGAGTCGGGGCTGCGATCGGGCTGGCGGTGATTTCGTTGGGCATTGGCGCGCTCATGGCGCTTTCGAAATCCAAGAAACACTACGTCGGCCTAACGTGGGCCGATGGTGACAAGAAAGGCGGCTTCGCGATGCAATGCGACAAGAACGATTATCGCGGAGTGTTGGCAGGCTTGGAAGGCGTCACCGGCAAGAAGGCCGTGGATTCCGACGCGATGACGGTGAAGAACTAAATAGCGAAAAGCAGCGAGAGAAAGGGGAGCACTCATCTGCTCCCCTTTTTCCTTTCGGGTCCGGATTTACTTGCTGGATCCGGCTTGCATGCCGTCGCCGGACTCCCCGAGTTGGAGGCTGTATTTCTTCCCAGCGAAGCGGAGAGCGGTCAGCGTGGTTGTTCCGTCACTGTTGTTGTTGACGAGGGCGATATCGTTCTGCGAATTGCTATTCAGGTCGACTAACTTTGCGGGCACTTTCGCAACCACTTTTTTGCCTTGGATGAAGCTGACCTGAACCTCCGAGCCGGTGCCGTCCCACTCGAGTTTGTAATCTCCGGCCTTCAGTTTGGTTCCGTTCACCGTAGTCGGACTATTGAACGTGAAATTTGCTTTATTGGCTGCGAACGCGCTCGAGGCCAACAGAACTGCTACTCCCAAGATCAGGCTTTTCGAAATTGTCGCGAACTTCATGGCTGCTCCTTGTAGTTTCCCGAACTCACTTCGGGATCGGTTAGGGCGGCCCGGCTCACGACAGCGCGAGAAAACACTTGTGTTTCCGCACGAATCGCCTACAATGCTGCCGCCGGGGTTGGGGGCAGGCCACGCCTGCTTTCCGCTTTGGGGGTTTTCTCACTTGGGCCGCCAAACCGAGAGTGAGAGAATCCCCAGACCCCGCGAATCTTTTCTGCTCAAATTTGCCAGCGTCACCTCTACGCCGGCGCACCTCAGGGATTACGGAGTTTGATGGCTCGAAGTTCCCTGAGTTTCAACTTTCCCCACGCTTGATTGGACGAAGCTGAACTGCTTCGGATAGCAGAACTTTGCAGTGTTTACGCGCTGAATTAGCACACAACGCGGGATTGTTTTGTGATGGAAACAAGTAACGCGCGGGTAACGTTACATTGATGTATATCGATGCGTGGTTAGCAAGGCGCGGATGGCCGTGGTTCTGCCCGGCGTGACTGGCGCCGAGGCACGCTATGATTTCGCACGCGTTGACGCGGCCCTGGAAGGGGCGCTCTTCCACGTCACTCCCGATTCGAACGCACCGGGGAGAATTTATGCTGATCCGAATCTATTGTTGATCCAGGTCGGAGTGCTGGCGTTCGACTGACCAGATGGTGGCCTGATCCTTCTCGAAAGGATAGACGTGCACCATCCAATTGAAAACCACGGGGAGGAAGGTTCCGCCAGCGGCATCACAGGCTTCCTGCGTATGGATCGACCCCTTGAGGCCAAATTTCGCATCGGGGTCCAGCAGGCCGTGCATCTTTTCTGGCAGCGGCATGTCTTTCGGGGGCCGGCAAAAGTTCACATGCTCGTGCCACTGCGTGATGCTGAGCGGAATCCGCGCGTCGAGATCTTCTTCGGTGAAGCGCTTGGGCGCGGTGTACATCACGCCAACCAATTTGTAATTGTCGCCGTGTTTTTCATAGAGCAATGAAGTAGGATGCTCGGGATTGAACGCTAGAGCCGCTTCCCGCGCGTATTGATAGTTCGTGAAGTGGTACATCGACTGGGGAACTTCAGGCAGAAAGATCTTGAAGCCGTCGGCGAGGGCGGTATGGTAGTCCTGATATTTTTCCGCGACCTTGCGCGCCTCTTCGACGACCTGCTGCGCGCGGGCCGCATCGCCCGGCTTGGGCGAACGCAATGCCGTCATCTTCATGTGCGGGCCCATGTCCATGTGGCCTTCCATGGTGTGCACCATGGCGGCACCCGAATCTCTTTCAGCGTCAGACGGCGCGTCTTTCATGTTCGACATGTCGTGACCCGACATGCCGGGCATATCCATCTGCGAGCCCGATTGCCCGGAAGGAGTACTGGACGATGGCTGGCTCTGTCCCCAGGCCATGCTACAAATCAGAAAAGCGGCGTAGAAGAAAGTTAGATAGCGCATTGGTCTCCACAGATATAGATATAAACCCTAACCGTGGCGGGATGTTTCGGGAAGAAAGCTGTGCGCGCGAGCGGTTACAAACGTAATAACTCTGGCTGGTTAACGCACCCGCTTGTAGTGGATCGGCCAATTCACCTGCCAGGTCTTGCCACCGTCGCTCGAGGATTCCCAACTCCAATCAAGATCACTGGAAGTGATGTTCTTCCAGACCATACGTTGCAGGATTTTCTTGCCGTTGACAGTGGCCTCACGCTGAAGAATCATCTGGCTGTCTTTGAACTCGCCGATGAAATCGAGATAGCCGCCTTCATTGTCGACCCAAGTTTGCTTCCACTCATTGGAGCTGAGGTCGAAGGTTGAGACGCTAGTCCCGCGCAGATGTGCGTCCCCGCCGGAAAAATTCTCCTGCACCACACAGCCATCCATGATGCGCTTGATGTTGTTGGTGCCGTGTCCGCTCTCGCCCGGCTTGCCTCCGGGCCAGGTGAGGTCCCATTCGCCAACCCAGAAATCAAATTGTTTCTGTTGAGAGACTGTACATGGATTCGGCTGAGGCGCCGGTTGTTGAGCAGCAAGAATGGACGCGAGGAAGAGAAGCAAGGGAATTTTCGTCATGGTTTTACCCATGGGTCAGACGCGAGTGCATGGAAAACGTTAGTGCATTTGGCGCACGGAAGAGGTTTCTGATACACCTAGCTCCTTGACGATCGAAACCATCCTCTTTCTTTTTTTTGCAGGAGCTCTTGGGGGAGCGCTGAACTCCGTTGCCGGAGGTGGCAGTTTCATCGCGTTTCCCGCTTTGCTGTTCACTGGAGTGCCACCGATCCCCGCCAATGCAACCAACACCATTGCGCTTTGGACGGGCGCGGCAGCCAGCGGCGGGGCCTACCGTAAGCGATTAGACGTGCCGCGCAGGGTGATGATTCCCCTGCTGGCGGCGAGCCTGATCGGCGGACTTGCCGGTGCCTGTCTTCTGCTGAAAACTCCCGCGCATACCTTCATGCGCGTTCTGCCATGGCTCACTTTGGGAGCGACTCTGCTTTTTGCCTTTGGGAAGAAGCTGGCGGGGGGACGCCGTTCTGTGATCGAGCATGAAGCCGCTGGCGGAGCGCTGTTCGCGGCCACCTTCTTTCAGCTTTGCGTTGCCGTTTATGGCGGATACTTTGGCGGAGGTATGGGCATCGTGATGCTAGCGATGCTGGCCGCGCTTGGCATGACAGACATCCATGCCATGAATGCGCTGAAGAGCGTAATGGGGTTTGTGATCAATGGTGTTGCCGTGATCACGTTCATCATCGCGGGAGCCGTGTATTGGAAGCACGGTACCGTGATGATCGCTGGAGGAATCGCCGGCGGATTTCTCGGCGCACACTATGCGATGAAACTGCCGCAGGCCTGGATCCGGTGGTTTGTGGTGCTGGTCGGCGCGGGGATGACGGTGTACTTTTTTTGGAAAAGTTACTAAAAAAGCCACGGATTTCATCGATACACACGGATAATCCAAGAAAGTTGAATTTCGATCCGTGGAAATCCGTGCTGATTCCGTGGCTCGGGTTTCTACGAAAGCGGTGCCGAGACGTGCTCGTGTACGATGAGCCATTTCCCGTCTTCGTTCTCCAAAACGACGGTCCAGCGGAGATTGCCCATCTGAACTTTCCCAGCCTTATCCGTCATTTCGTCTTTAACGGTGGCAGTGGCCCACACCAGGTCGCCGTGAGGATGGATGGAGAGGTCGTCATTCACCGAGAACTTCGCACTCTTGTAGCCGGCGAGTAGGCCTTTGGCGCCTTTATCGTATTCGTCCCAGCTGTTGTATTTCAGAGGAGCGATATCGAAGAACGTATTTGGTCCGGTCGCGTAGTACTGTGCGACATTGTCGGGATTGAGAGTCGCCCAGCCGTCCCAGATCTTCTGGAGATAGGCTTTATCAGGGACGGGACCGACGCTTGATTTCTTCATCGCGGACTTCTTGGTCTGCGCAGAGCCGGACAGGGCAAGAACGAACAGGCACAGCGAAACGGTAAGAATACGCTTGAGCATTTAGTTTCCCTCCGGAAATCCGGCGAAATTCTCGCATAGACGTGCCCGAAGCACAAATTGGGGAGCTCACTTGGTTGCACCATAGAGGTCGGAGAGGACAAGAGCCTTCCCCAAACGTCATTTCTTCTTTCGTTTGACCGATTTCCACAACGCACGATAAAATAGTCAAGTTTGACTGTACTCGCCGACCCGTTCTGGGGACGCCTGCCTGGGCTGCTGAAGCGCCGAGGCGGAAACACAGCAAGCAGAGGAAATCAGCAGGCCCGTTCGTAGCGCTCGTGTGCGCCCAAGGGTTTCGCTATCTAGGTTCCGTGCCGTTCACGGGCTGATTTCAAACGACATTTGACGGAGGCAGACGTATGTACGCGGTTATCCGCGCCGGTGGAAAGCAGTACCGGGTGGCGCCCGGCGATGTAATCCGAGTAGAGAAGGTCGGAACTGGCACCGATGGACTCGTCGATTTCCCGGTGGTCGCAGTTTCCGGAGAACAGGGATCGATCGGCAATCAGCCCGACGCCCGCGTGGTCGGCCAAGTTGTGGAAGAGGGCCGCGGCGCAAAAATTCTGGTCTTCCATTACAAGCGCAAGAAGCAGTACAAGAAGCTGCGCGGGCATCGCCAGGCGTACACCGCGGTGCGTATCAATGAGATCGCATTTGGCGGACAGAGCTTCAAGGCTCCTGAGCTGCCGAAGAAAGAAGCCAAGCCGAAGAAGGTGAAGGCTGCTGCTGAGGAGCACGAGGCAGAGCCCGCGGCTAAAAAAGGCGCCGTCAAGAAGAAGGCTGCTCCGAAGAAGGCCGCCAAGAAAGCAGCGAAAAAGAAGTAAGTTTAGACGGGCGAGTCGCCCGTCTCCACACCACGCTATCCGAGAACTGGCAACTGGCCACAGAGAACTGAATTCATATGGCGCATAAAAAAGGACAAGGGACATCACGAAACGGCCGCGATTCGAATTCGCAGCGGCTTGGATTCAAGGCATTCGGCGGACAGGTTGTTCCCGGTGGAACGATCATCGTCCGGCAGCGCGGCACGCGGGTGAAGCCGGGGCTGAACGTTGGCCGCGGCAAAGATGACACTCTCTTCGCCAAGATCACGGGACGCATCAAGTTCCTGAACAAGGGACAGATGGGCAAGTTCGTGATGGTCGAGCCGGTGGAAGTGGAGTAGGCAACTGGATTGGCGGGCAAAGGCGCCCGCCCCATACGTGCCAGGTGACACACAGGCCTCGCCTTCGGGACGAGGCTTTTGTATTTGGATCGGCTGAAATGTTTATCGACGAGGCAAAAATTAAGGTCAAGGCCGGCGACGGCGGGAACGGCTGCATGGCGTTCCGGCGGGAGAAGTTTGTCCCGCGCGGCGGACCTTCGGGCGGCGATGGCGGCAAAGGCGGCGACATCGTCATGGAATCCAGCGAACGGCACAATACGCTCGTGCATTTCCGCTTTAATCCTGAGCACAAGGCCGAGCGTGGACGTCACGGCGAAGGATCGAACAAGACGGGGCGCGAGGGCGTTGATGTTTTGCTTAAGGTTCCGGTCGGCACGATCGTCTATGACGACGAGACCGGGGAGAAAGCTTTCGAGTTCACCAAGGCCGATCAGCGATTTATCATTGCGCGGGGCGGACGCGGAGGGCGCGGCAATGCGCGCTTTGCAACTTCGGTTCATCAGGCGCCGCGCGAGCACGAAGAGGGCCGGCCGGGTGAAGAACGTATCTATCGGCTGGAACTAAAGCTGCTGGCGGATGTCGGGCTGGTGGGTTACCCGAATGTCGGCAAGTCGACGCTTATCTCGCGTATTTCGTCGGCGCGGCCGAAGATTGCGGATTATCCGTTCACCACGTTGGAGCCGAATCTGGGAGTGGTTGCCGTCGGCAACGCACGGGATGAGATCAGTTTTGTGGTCGCCGATATTCCCGGATTGATCGAAGGCGCGCACACTGGATCTGGATTAGGCACACAGTTCCTGCGGCACATCGAGCGCACGCGGCTGCTCGTTCATCTGGTCGACGTCTCAGATTCGAGTGGACGGGATGATGTCACGAAAGATGTGGAAGTGATTCTCGGTGAGCTCGCCAGTTTTGGGGCGCATCTCGAAGAGAAGCCGATGATCATGGTCGCGTCCAAGATCGATGTGGTCAACAAAGATAAGCTGGCCGCGCTGAAGAAATATTGCAAGAAAAAGAAGCTGAAGCTGTATGAGATTTCCGCAGTTACAGGCAAGGGCATCGAGGAATTGAAGTACGCGATCGCCGAAGAAGTGCAGGAGTTGCGCGAGAAAGATCTGAAGAACGCGGAGCAGGAAGCGGTATAGGCATCTTCTCTAAGCCACTCTTCTTCTCGAAGAGTTTGGATCAGAGAATCTTTGCGGAGTTCCAGCGCGGTATAGACGGCGGGGATGCGTCGACTCCTCATTTGTCTTCCCTGCTGCGGTAAAAGCTTCGCGCAGGATGACAACGCCGAAATAGAAACATCAAAAGGCGGCCCTCAGGCCGCCTTCCCCATTAATCCACAAAACCCAGTGACATCTTACGCTCTCGGCAGCGGTCCGTGCTGGAAGTGGTATTGCAGGATACGTGCGGCGAGAGCGGGGCTCATTGTGTCGCCCTTGCGTTCCTCGGTGCGTACGACTTCTCCGCGGCATACGACTTCTGTTCCGGAGAGACCGGCAATTTCGGCAGGCAGAACCAGATTAATCTCCAGTTGAGCGTTGGGTTGCAGCACGTCATCAGCCTGGAAGAGCAGGCCGGAACGGCTTATGTTTTCGGTGGTGCCCACATGCCATTCGGTTTCGCCAAGCCGGCGATAACGCAGGGGCAGGTGCAGGTGGAATCGTTGCGCACGCGAGGGCGGAGTCTGGCCCGCCCGCACACTGGGTTGTGGTTCAGTAGATTGCAAAGACATAACGACCTCCGGGGGAGTTGGAGTTGCATCGAGCACTTCGCGGACCTTGGTCTTTAGATCGCGAAGGTTGAAGGGCTTCTGAAGCAGGCGTACGCCAGCGTCCAGTGTGCCGTTTTCTCCGATCACATTTTCGGTGTAACCGGACATGTAGAGGATTTTTACGTTCGGGCGAATCTGGGAGATGCGCTGGGCCAGTTCGCGGCCGTTCATGCCAGGCATGATGACGTCCGTCAGCAAAAGGTGGATGACCGCTTCGTGAGCAACGGCGATCTGCATGGCGACGGCGCCGTCGGCGGCTTCGATCACTTTGTAGCCCTGTTTTTCCAGATACTGGCGGGCGAGATAGCGGAGATTGGCTTCGTCCTCTACGAGGAGGATGGTCTCGGTGCCAGGCTCAACTTTCTGCAACCGTGCCGGAGTGGCGACTTTTGCGGCAGTTTCGCGCGTGGAGGCAACACGTGGCAGATAGATCTTGAATGTGGTTCCCTTGCCGATTTCGCTGTAGACCCAGATGTATCCACCGCTCTGCTTGACGATACCGTAAACCGTCGAGAGGCCGAGTCCGGTGCCTTTGGTTCCTTTGGTGGTGAAGAAGGGTTCGAAGATATGGCTTTGCGTGTCCTGGTCCATGCCGGCCCCGGTATCGTTGATGGAGAACATGACATAGTCGCCGGGGCGCAATGGGGCGTGGAAGCGGGCGTACTCTTCGTCAAGCGTGACGTTGGCGGTCTCGATGGTAAGTTTGCCGCCGCTGGGCATGGCATCGCGCGCGTTGACGGCAAGATTCATGATGACTTGGTCGATCTGTCCGGCATCGGCGCGCACGGTCCAGAGGTCCGGGCCTGGAATCATCACGAGGTCGATATCTTCGCCGATCATA